>Ga0207839_1000018_pt1 | contig 26682 bp, 24 predicted proteins | sample LuqExpMetageno64_FD_187821 | JGI IMG/M metagenome (GOLD analysis project Ga0207839, IMG submission 187821) | Tropical forest soil microbial communities from Luquillo Experimental Forest, Puerto Rico - Sample 64 (SPAdes) | ecosystem: Environmental > Terrestrial > Soil > Tropical forest ...
GAAAGTTCGGTACGTCGACGCAGTAGCTATTAAGGTTAGGACATGCAGCGGATTCTCATTACTGGAGCGGCCGGGCAAATCGGCGTAGTGTTGCGCAAGGGGTTGCGCGGCTCGTACTCGCTTATTCGTCTACTGGACGTTGCACCGATAGGTGAAGCGGAAACCGGTGAGGAAATCGTAATCGCGGACATTCGCGATATTGCGAAGATTCAAAAGGCCATGGCCGGAATCGATTGTGTCGTGCATCTCGCCGGCGCATCCGTAGAATCAGCATGGGACAAGGTGCTGCCCCTGAACATCGAGGGTTGTTACAACACATTTGAGGCCGCCCGCCGACAAGGCGTCAAACGGGTCATCTTCGCAAGCTCAAACCACGCCGTCGGCTTTTATCGACGCGAGCGCTTCATCGACAATACCGTCCCTCCACGACCAGACACACGATACGGCGTATCGAAGGTTTTCGGCGAGGCGGTCGGTCGGCTCTACGCCGACAAGTATGGCTTGAGCGTCGCCTGTCTTCGCATTGGCACGTTCCGCAACCCTGATCGGCCGGCCGAAGCACGACAACTTCTGACCTGGATCAGTCACCGCGACATGGTCCAGCTGGTCCGTCGGTGCATCGATTATCCTAATTATCACTTCGTCATCATTTACGGGGTATCCAACAATCTCCGCAGCCGCTGGGACAACAGCAACGTCAAGTTCCTCGGCTACCGTCCGGAAGACGATTCTGAAAAATTTGCGCCCGAGATTTTGGCGACGGGTACCAAGGAAAACGAAATCGCGGCACAATTCCACGGCGGCTTCTACTGTCCGATGGAATTCTGTGGGGATGTCTCGGCGATCGACTGACATGCCAGTTGCCCTAGACGGAGGCGAAGCTAGGTCGATTAGTCAGCGCCTAGTCGTGTTAAAATCGACGTGCGCAGCAAGCGGCTGCGGCGCTTTGACCGCAAAGTAAGACTAATCCCAATGCCTGCCGTTGGCCTATCCCTGCTAAACACGCCGTGACACATGTCAGCTGTTATGGGGTAAGTGAACCTTTCACGAGCATCGTGGAAACGCGATAATTCAAATGAGGCAAGTAACCAATCGTCGTTGATGTTTGCGTCGCAACCCGGCGCACTTCGATCAGTCGCCGTTCCGGTTATGGGCCGTTTCCCAAAAAAGTTCTTTCCAATCGGTGACCTTTGCTTTCATGCTACCAATGCGATTCAGAAACGCGGCGAAGTAGGCTATGCGATGGGGTTCCGACGTAAATTCGAAACCGGGATCGTCAAGCAGAGCCACGAGCTCATCGACGTTTTCAGATGCATTCTGAGCTCCTTTCCAAAGGATTGCCGCAGCGCGCTTGTCCGCATTAGCGACCCTGATCGATTCATCGAGCGCATTGGCGACGGCCTTAAAAAGCGTCGGATTCTTCTCTTTCGTTTGTTTCGTAGCCAGCAGCGTGATTTGCGTCAGCGGTCCGCCGAACACTTCGCGACTATCCGCGATGACATGCGCTCCCGGTAGTTTAAGGCCGCGGGAGGTGAACGGCTGCACAGCAATGTGCGCGGTGATTGTTGACCTGCCATAGCCGGCAGAAAGCGCGGCGACCGCATCTGAATGGCCGAGCCCGACCGTTAGGTGATCCAAACGATGCGGATCGTTCCAGATCTTCTCTGCCGCCATTTCCAGCATCATCGCGTTGAACGATATCCCAACGGACGGCACGGCAATGCGGTCCTGCTCAGTGAAATCGGCGATCGTCTTCACGTTCGGGTTGATCGTGTAAAGCACCATGGCGCCATTCGACACGGTCCCGACGGCTTTGATTTCGTTTGGGGTACCATGCGTTTTGTCCCATAACGTGAGTAAGGATGGGAGCGCGGCAGTGCCGTAGTCGGCCGATCCCGATAGCAACGCGTCGATAACTGGGGCAGGACCGCTCAATGTCTTCACGGTTGCATTGACCCTGCCGAGGCCGAGCTTCGTTGCCTCTTGTTGCAAAATGCCACCACTGACCATTTCATCAACGGGCAGATAGAGCAGGCCGCGCTGTTGCACGAAATTCACCGTGAGCGATGTCTGCGCACGCAGAAATGCAGGCGCTGAAAGCAGGCCGACGCCGCCCGCTAGCATTGCGACAACCTGCCGCCGGATCACCGGCCTCAGTGTGTTCTTCCCCGACATCGTGCGTCTCGCCAATTGCCCGAGTTGTTTCGGTTCCGCGGCGGCTATGGGGCCGGCCGAGTTAATGATAGGCTTAATCGACCGCGCCAACAAATAATCCGCTCACAGATGGGCTCAGAACTGCGACTGATGGAATAGGGCCGGGGCAAAATGAAAATTCAGCGCGTCAAGATCAGCTTTGTCCGTCTTCCGTTCGAGGAGCCCTTGGTCGGCGCTCCGCCGATGCCCGGCATGCTGCGCGAATTTATCACGGTGCAAGTCCTCACCGATGACGGCATCGAGGGTATCGGCATCACCACGTTCGGCGGCAAGCTCATCCGCACGCTGAAGACGGCGCTTGATGAGTTCACCGAACTCCTCAAGGGCGAAGACCCGCTACGCACGGAGCAGGTGGTCGCCAAGCTTCGCACCGCATCCGCGCCTTGCGGCCCCGGCGGGGTGGCGGCCTTAGCCATGTCAGCGATCGACATCGCGCTGTGGGACATCCGCGGCAAGGCATTTGGCGTTCCACTCGCGCGGCTGCTCGGCGGCTTGCGCGACCGTGTCCCGGCCTATGCCAGCGGCGCGCTAGCGCGAACGACGCCGACCGACAAACTCGAGCGCGCAGCGGCCGCGTTGGTCGAGAAAGGCTACCGTCAGATCAAAACGCAGATGGCGGTGAATGGACTTAATGCCGCGCAAGAGATCGAGCGTATACGTCTCATCCGTGACGCCGTGGGGCCCGACACCAACTTGATGGTGGATATCAATCAGCGCTGGGGAGTGCACGAGGCCATTTCCATTGGACGTCGCGTCGAGGAACTTGGCTTGGGCTGGCTGGAAGATCCCACCAGATGTGACGATTACGAGGGCCTCGCCAAGATAGCCGATGCCTTGGCGACGCCGATATGCGCGGGCGAATATCTCTATGGTACAGAGCCGCATCGGCAGACGCTGACCCATCACTCGGTTGATATTGCCATGATCGATCTGCTTCGGGTGGGCGGTGTGACGCAATGGATGAAGGTTGCTGGCATGGCTGAGGCATTCAATACGCCGGTGGCCAGCCACCTCCTGCCGGAGATCCACGTCCATCTCATCGCGGCCGTGCCGAACGGGCTTGTGGTCGAATACATGCCCTGGACTTGGCGCCTGTTCGAAAATCCGCCGATTCCAGAAAAAGGCGAAATCGCAGTGCCGACTGAAGCCGGGCTGGGGTTGAAATTTGCACCCGACATTTTCGATAAATATGGCGTCGGCTAGAACCTTAGCAACCGATGAAGACCAAGATTGATCTTGCGCGCTCATCGGTGGCTCTGTCGTGTGTTGGCCTGATCGTAATAATGGGCATGACATCCAGGTGAATTTTCGCACCACAATTTAAATCAGCGCCTGTTATATTATCACCCGTCGCAAATCAGCAGTGATGTCATACAGCTGCAATACAAGCGTGCGTCTGGTTTCCGCACAACATATGCCACCGTGCCTGGGAAGACGACAATGAAAAAGCTATATGGAATTCTACTGTTTGCGCTAATGGCAGTTGCGCTGCACGCCCCGGCAAAAGCCGCCGACGTCATTTGCTACAACTGTCCGCCGGAATGGGCCGACTGGGCTTCGATGCTCAAGGCAATCAAAGCCGATCTTGGCTACGAGATTCCGTTCGACAACAAGAATTCCGGTCAAACCCTGGCGCAGTTGCTCGTCGAAAAGAGCAATCCTGTCGCCGATATCGCCTATTACGGAGTCAATTTCGGCATGAAGGCCAAGGCTACTGACGTGGTTGAACCTTACAAGCCGAAGGGCTGGGACGACGTGCCGGCCGACCTGAAGGATGTGGACGGCACCTGGACCACCATCCACTCCGGCGCGCTGGGCTTGTTCGTCAACAAGGACGCGCTTGGCGGCAAGCCGGTACCGGTCTGTTGGAAGGATCTGCTCAAGTCGGACTATAAGGGCATGGTCGGTTATCTCGATCCCTCCTCGGCGGCGGTTGGATATGTCGGCGCGGTCGCTGTCAACATCGCGCTCGGTGGTTCGGACAGCGACATGTCGCCCGCGGTCAATTTCTTCAAGGAGCTCCACAAGAACCAGCCGATAGTACCGAAGCAGACGTCGTACGCGCGCGTGGTGTCGGGCGAAATCCCAATCCTGTTCGATTACGATTTCGATGCTTACCGCGCCAAGTACACTGAGAAGGGCAATTTTGAATTCGTCATTCCATGCGAGGGAACGGTGATTTTTCCCTACGTGGTGAGCCTGGTGAAAAACGCGCCGGACAAGGACAAGGCCAAAAAAGTGCTCGACTACCTGCTCTCGGATAAGGGTCAGGCGATCTGGACCAACGCCTATCTCCGTCCGGCTCGCCCGATTGAGCTGCCTGCGGCGGTCAAGGCCAAGTTCCTGCCCGATAGCGACTATGCCCGCGCCAAAAGCGTGGACTGGGCCAAGATGGAAGCGGTGCAAAAGGGTTTCACCGACCGCTATCTCGCCGAAGTCCGTTGAGGCACACTGGCGCTCCGGCCCGCCTAATGGGGCACCATTTATTTCATGACCCTGAAAGCCTTCGTTCGCCTGTGCCTGTTGCCGCTCGCGGTGATTATGATCGCTTTTTTCCTGTTGCCGATGGCGCGGCTCGTGATTGTTGGTGGGAGCGGCAATAGCGGCTTGTATGCCTACGCGGCCATCCTCCTGGAGCCACGCTATCGTGCCACGCTGATCAACACCGTGCTGCTCGCAATGACGACAACCGCTGCTACGCTGGTCATCGCCACAGTCACCGGCCTGTTCCTGCAGCGGCATCGCTTTCCCGGGCGAGCCGTACTGATCGCAATGCTGACGTTCCCGCTGGCATTTCCTGGCGTGGTGGTCGGCTTCATGATCATCCTGCTGGCCGGCCGACAAGGCCTAATCGGCGGCATTACGCAGACGATGTTCGGTGACAAATTGGTGTTTGCCTATTCCATGGAAGGCCTGTTTCTTGGCTATCTCTATTTCTCAATCCCGCGCGTGATCCTCACCATCATGGCGGCGGTCGAGAGGCTAGATCCGAGCCTCGAGGAAGCCGCGAAGGTGCTTGGCGCCGGCGCCTGGGCCATTCACCGCGATGTCATTCTGCCAGCTTTGGGACCGGCCATGGTCGCATCCGGCGCAATCGCCTTCGCCACAGCGATGGGCGCCTTTGGCACCGCATTTACTCTGGCGACGAATATCGACGTATTGCCGATGCTGATCTACACCGAATTCACGCTCGCGGCGAACATCGCAATGGCGGCAGCCTTATCGATCGGCCTTGGGCTAGTGGCTTGGGCTATTCTCGCACTCGGCCGCTCTTTCAGCGGCGGTACGATCGCTGCAGCCGGGTAGCGTCCCATGCGCAATCGTCTGATCTTTGCCGGTCAGTTTGTTTTTACACTCGCTGTAGCAGCCTTCTTGATTGTCCCCGCCATTCTGTCGATGGTGGCAGGGGTCACCGCGAATTATTTCCGCGGCGTGCGTTCCGGCCTAACCTTGCAGTGGGTCATGCAGGTTTGGGAGCTCTACGCCGAGACCATCGCGCGCTCCTTTCTCGTTGCGTTGGTCACGCTCGGTGTCACGCTCTCAGTCGGCATTCCCGCCGCCTATGCCCTGCACGTACGCGGCGGCCGGCTGTCCCGTGCAATTGAGGAAATCATTACACTGCCGCTCGCAGTTCCTGGCCTCGCAATCGCATTGGGTCTGTTGCTGACCTATGGTGGTTTCGGCGATTTCCGCCGTTCCTGGCTGTTCATCGTCGTCGGCCACATTGTGTTCACGCTGCCCTTCATGGTGCGCTCGGTGATGGCTGTGTTCTCGCTCATCGACATCAAGACGCTGGACGAAAGCGCATCATCGCTCGGCGCATCGCCCTGGCGCCGCTTTCGTGACGTCATTGTGCCGAACGCCCATTCAGGAATCCTGGCCGGCTCTTTGATGGTGGTTACCCTGTCCCTCGGCGAATTCAACCTGACTTGGATGCTGCACACGCCGCTCACTAAAACGCTGCCCGTCGGGCTCGCCGACAGCTATGCCTCGATGCGTCTGGAGGTGGCCTCCGCCTACACGCTCGTATTCTTCGTCATGATCATTCCGCTGCTGGTGGCCATGCAGATCCTTGCGGACCGCGATGTGCGACAAGGAACACGGCGATGAACGAGGCGCACGGAGTAGCGGTCCATGTCGAAACCTGCGGTAAGACCTTTGCCGACGGCACTCGCGCACTCGAGCCGGTCACACTCGACGCCGCACGCGGCGAAACGCTGGTCTTTCTCGGTCCCTCTGGCTGCGGCAAGACTACTATATTGCGGATCATCGCCGGCCTCGAACAGCCCGATCCTGGCGGGCGGGTGCTCTTCAACGGCGCTGATGTGACTGGCGTCCCGATCGAGCAGCGCAATGTCGGCATGGTGTTCCAGTCCTACGCATTATTCCCCAACATGAACGTCGCCGAGAACATCGGCTACGGAATGAAGATCCGTGGCGTCGGCCGAGCCGAACGCGAGGCACGGGTGACCGAACTGGTGCGCCTTACCGGCATCGAAGGTCTGGAGCGGCGGCGAATCGACCAGCTCTCGGGTGGACAGCGGCAGCGTGTCGCCCTGGCACGCGCCGTGGCAGTGCAGCCGAGCGTGCTGCTGCTGGACGAGCCGCTGACTGCGCTCGACGCAGCCTTGCGCGAACGGCTGCGCTGGGAGCTCGACCGCCTGCTGCGCACGCTCGGTATCACCACGATCTACGTTACCCATGACCAGGCTGAGGCTATGGCGCTGGGCGACCGCGTGGTGGTAATGCGCAAAGGAGCCATTGCCCAGATCGGTACACCGCGCGACATCTACTTTACCCCCGCTGACCGTTTCGTTGCTGAATTTGTCGGTGCCGCAAATCTCGTTGAAGCGCCAGCGTCCAGAGGAACCCTAAGCTTGCCCGGCGGGCAATTGGCAATTGCTGACGTTAATGCAATGGGCAACATCGTCGCTATGATTCGTCCGGAATCAATACGCGTTGTAGCGCCCGGCGCTTCTCGCTTATCCGGCCGGGTCGAGCGTGTGAGCTTCGTCGGCGATCGACAACGGCTAACGGTCAGCGGCGCCACCCAACGCCCTCTATTGATCGATGGATCGAACACGTTGGCTGTAAAAGTCGGCGAACAGATCGGACTCGATGTCGAACCTTCCGCGGTTCGCATTTTTCCGGGAAACAACACGTGACCAATCGACCTATATTGGTGGCACAGATCTCAGACCTGCACATTAAAAGGCCAGGCGAACTAGCATATTGCAAGGTCGATACAGCAGCCGCCCTTTCGCGGTGCGTGGCACAATTGAATCGCCTGGTGCCGCTGCCTGACCTTGTCGTCATTTCGGGCGATCTTGCCGACACGCCAACGCAACAGGAATACAACCACCTCAAACATCTGCTTGCGCCATTGCAGATTCCGTTTGTCGCGATTCCAGGCAATCATGATGACCGCATATCGTTTCGTGCTGCGCTGTCGGGTCAGCCCTACGCGCAGTTGAGTGGAGCGCTCAATATCGAGGTTCCGCTCAGGGAGTTAGATATTGTATTGATGGACTCGAGCGTTCCCGGCGCATCACACGGCGAGCTTGATAGCAACACTCTGACCTGGCTTGATACAACGCTTAGCGCGTCGGCATCGCGTCCCGCACTATTGTTTCTGCATCATCCACCGTTCATCACCGGCATCGGGCATATGGATGTGCAGAATCTTCGCAACCACAACGATCTCGCTGCTGTCGTCGGAAGACACAGGCGCGTACGCTTTATCGCAGCTGGCCATGTCCATCGTGCGACGGCGACGATGTTCGCAGGCGTGCCAGCGACGATCTGCCCGGCGCCCAATCATGCGGTCGCTCTGGATCTCGTTGGACAGCATCCTCCATCATTCAATATTGAGCCGCCAAGTTTTCACTTGCATGCTTGGTTCTTGAATGACGAAAATGACGCGGTGGTGACACACCTCGTGTCGATCGGGGATTTCGACGGCCCCCATCCCTTTTTCGGGCCAGACGGTCGCCTTCTTTAGGCGCTCGCACGTCACCGAAACAAAATGCATCCGCGCTTTTAGGCCCGCCCTAGCTTGAGAGTTCCCCCGGCACGAGAAGACTTCGGTTGTTCCCTTCCAGCGACTTAAATCTATACTCGACCATCGGCTATAGTCGTTTAACAGGATCAAGTCCCTCTCTGGCACCAGCCGACCAACGATGATTGCATGATATCGCATTTTTCCACACTAATCGTCGACTTCGTTCAGGCGCACTCGTACTACGCGCATGTTGTCGTCTTTTTGCTCGCGATGTCGGAAGCCATTCCTGTGGTTGGCACCGTTGTGCCTGGCTCGACACTTGTCATTGCCATCAGTGCGCTGGCCACGAGCGCTGATGCGAATCCCTGGATACTTCTGGTTTCCGCATTTGCGGGAGCGGTTGCCGGAGACGGATTTTCGTATTGGTTAGGCCGGCACTATCACCGCGAAATTTTGAACTCCTGGCCGATAAATCGGTATCAGCAATTCGTTGCTCGAAGTGAGCAATTTGTAAAAAAATATGGACTAACAAGCGTGTTTCTTGCGCGCTTCACGGCCATCATCCGCGCCTTTGTTCCTCTGATTGCAGGCATCCTGCAAATGTCACCGCGGCAATTTTATGCTGCAAATATCTTATCAGCACTTGTCTGGGCACCTGCGCATGTGTTTCCCGGTGTGCTGCTCGCAATCGCGCTCCAATTTACCGGCACGAGCGTACAGCAACGCATAATTCTTGTAATCGCTGGTTTGCTTATTGTTACGATTCTTATCTATGCTACACGCTCATACTTCAGACCGCGCCTTTGATCAGCGCATCAGTCATACCCCAAAATTTTACAAAAAATTTGCGAGCGCTATTCCTCGCCGCGACCGCGAACGAATTTTTCGGGTACCGAACGTGATTTATCTTGACGCGCCACCCACAGCTGCCTGGGAATGTTTAAGTTTGATCAGCGTGGATATAAGTTTGATCAGCGTGGATAAATGCTCGTCACCCCCGCCGCAAAAATCAATCGGCATCGTTCCTCAGCTACTGACTGGGGGATCAAGCGTGGTTGGATCGGAGCTAAGCTGCAGCGGGTCGCGCTTCCAGACGCTCTGGGAGAGACCGCCGGACAAAAAAGCGGGCTCATCTCGAGTGGATGTCCCATGGCAGAACCCTGCGGTCTTAGCTGGGCCGCGGCCGAGGCTATGGGCCCCGAAACGAACGGCTATTTTGCGCGGGGAATGGGTCGAGATACCGTTGCGGGGGCTAAACCTAGTGCGGGGTGGCTCTGTGCTGTGGCTGCAGACTACCATCGGTGAACGGCCGAGGCATGCGTGACTTCACTCCAGCAATGACTCTCGGCAAGACGGGTTCTCGCACATCAATAAAAAACGGAGGAGCGCACGGCGCTCCTCCCACTGATAATGCTTTGAAATTCAAGTACTCATTTGGTGAGCTGAAATTAAAGCCAAACAGAGGTTGGGCGCGGGCGCAGTTCGATTCGAAATAGTCTCCAGTCTGAATTCCTGCTAACAGGAAAATTAACAGGGAATTTTATTGAGTTCGTCCGATTGGTGCGATTTCAATCGTGCACATGTGAGCAAACTTAGCATCTTGCGGCGTAGGTTTCACCGTCATTTGACGTATTTTCGAAACTCCGGTTTTCGTTTTTCGTTAAATGCCCGGACGCCTTCTTTCGATTCCTCGGTATCGTAGTAAAGTTTCAAGGCCTGCAAACCCAACGCGCCTATTCCGGCGATCGCATCGGTATCCGCGTTGATGGAACGTTTGGCAATCGAAATCGCGGTTGGACTGCGCTCCATGATTTCTCGGCACCAGCTCTCTACCTCGGCGTCAAGCTGCTCGTCCGGAACCACCTTGTTAACCAGCCCCATGGCGGCTGCTTCATGGGCGGTGTAGCGGCGGCACATGTACCACATCTCGCGCGCTTTTTTCTCGCCCACCACCCGCGCCAGATAGGCGGTGCCAAATCCGGGATCAACCGAGCCGACTTTCGGGCCGACTTGCCCAAATTGTGCGCTTTCGCCCGCGATCGTGAGATCGCACAGCGCTGCAAGAACGTTGCCGCCGCCGATCGCAAACCCACGCACTTTCGCAATGACCGGTTTCGGTGCGGCTCGAATGATCCCGTGCAACGTCTCCATAGGTAGTCCGATCGTACCGCGTCCGTCGTATTTTCCGTCGTGAGCCGACTGATCGCCTCCGGTGCAAAACGCGCGTGTTCCCGCTCCGGTAAGAACAATAACGCCGATTTGATGGGTCCATGCGGCGCGACCGAACGCGTCGATCATTTCGTCACATGTCTTGCCGCGAAATGCGTTTAGCTTTTCCGGCCTGTTGATCGTGATCGTTGCAACACCGTCGCTCTCGTCATAAAGCAGATCGTCGTACACGTTTGCCATTTTTGCCTCTTTCGACATGCCAATTGCGTTTCCGAACTGCGTCGACCGTGCCCGCGTGCAGCATGCCGGCTTCAGTTTGTTAGCGCTTTTGCTTGCTCGCGAAGTTTGAATTTTTGGATCTTGCCACTCGGCGTCATCGGCAGTTCGTCGACGCACACCAGCCGTTCCGGCATGTACTGCTTTGCCACCTTCTGCTCGGTCAGAAATCGCGCCATTTCATCGAAATCGAAATTCTGACCAGGTTTGCGCATGACAAAGGCGCAGGCTCTTTCGCCAAGGCGCGCATCCGGCATGCCGACGATGGCCACGGCCTGAACTGCCGGATGCCGGAATAGAAGGCCCTCGATCTCGACGACCGGAACGTTCTCACCGCCGCGAATGATGATGTCCTTGGCTCGCCCGGTGATACGAATATAGCCGTCGGCGTCAAGACGCGCGAGATCGCCCGTATCGAACCAGCCATCAGCGTCATGATTGAAAAGCTGCGGCCGTTTCAGATAACCGACAAAATTTGAGCAGCCGCGCACTTTCAGAGTACCCTCGTCACCAACGGCCGACGACTTATTGTCCGCGCCGGTCACGCGTACCTCCATGCCCGATAACGGGCAGCCATCAGTGTAGAACGTTTTTTCTTCGGGATCGCCAAGCCGCGTCGTTGTCACCGCTCCATTTTCGGTCATCCCCCACGCTGACACGATATTCGCACCCAGCGTTTTCGAGGCGCGTTCCACCAAGACTCGCGGTATGGGTGCGCCCGCAGCAAGGAAAATTCTTAGGCTCGATACGTCACAACCACCCCTCCCGACGGCGTCGGTTAGGTCCGACAAGAACGGAGTCGATGCAAATGTGAAGGTCGCGCTCTCTGCCTTGATCAAATCGGCCGCGCGCTTTCCATCCCAGATATCCTGCAGCACCAGCGTCGCCCGTAACACGACCGGCATTAAGATTCCGTACATGAAGCCGGACTGGTGTGCCAAGGGTGACGCCATCTGCACGACGTCCTTCCTTGTCAGGCCTAGCCGCTCGCAGAATGGATAAATATTCGACAAAATCGTATTCGAGGTGTGCATCACGCCTTTTGATTCGCCGGTCGTCCCTGATGTGTAGAGAAGCTGGATGATGTCGTCGGGGTTTTGTCGCCGTTCCGCGAAAAGGCGTTCCGCGCGTTTCGCATCAAAGGCTGCACCGAGCAGAACTTGCTCGAAGCTCTCTTCTCCGGCCCCGCCGATTACCAAAAGTCGCTGCAAATGTGGCAAGTTGGGACGTAAGGATCGCGCCATTGCGGGATAATCAAATTCGCGAAATTTGCGTGGGACTACGAAGACCTTACTTTCCGCGAAGCCAAGCATGAATTTGACTTCGCGTTCTCGAAATATCGGCATCACCGGGTTGATGACAGCCCCAATTCTCCAACAGGCAAACACCAACGCCGGGAACTGCCACCAATTCGGCAGCTGGCACGAGACGATGTCGTTCTTCTCGACACCGAGTTCAGCCAAAGCAAATGCGATGCGATCGACCAACGTCACGAATTCACGATAGCTTAGCCGGCAGTTGCTGCCATCCATGGAATTGGAGCCAACAATTGCCGTTTTTTGAGGAAGGTCGGCCGTACAGCAATCAAGAAGGTCCCCGAACAGCTCATCGCGCCAATAACCGTTCGCGCGCATTGCCTTCGCTCGCGTTTCCGGCATTATCGCATCGAAGCTCACGGCCCACCCCCGGTTGCCTTGCACAAGAGATATTGTTTCCTTGCTCGGTCGGCTTCGCCACTCGCTGATACAGCGCCCGACACACGCCGAATAGTCGCTTCTGCCCCGCAAACGCTTGACACGTCTGAACCAAAACTTGACACGTCTGAACTAAAAAATGAATCTGTCAAAACCGAATGACCGTTCATTCAAACTTTTTTTCATTATCCATGCTCCTGACCGAAGAACAAGAACTGATCCGCGCCACCGCGCGTGATTTTTCCAAAAGACACCTCGCCCCCTATTCGGGGGAGTGGGAGCGCAACGGTACATTCCCACGTGAAGCCCTGCGCGAGATGGGGCGTCTCGGCTTCATGGGGATGACAGTGCCGCCCGAATGGGGCGGTGCGGGAACCGACTATATCGCCTACGCCCTGGCACTCGAGGAGATCGCCGCCGGCGATGGAGCTACTTCCACAGTCATGAGCGGGCACAATTCGGTCGGCTGCATGCCCATCTTGGAATACGGCACCCAAGAGCAGAAGGAGCGTTACCTGCGACCGCTGGCATCCGGCGAGAAACTGTGCGCGTTCTGCCTGACCGAACCACAGAGTGGCTCCGACGCATCCGCCCTAAAAACCCGCGCCGTCTTGCAAGGGGATCAATATGTGCTTGACGGTACCAAGCAATTCATAACTTCCGGCAAGACCGCCGACATCGCCCTCATTTTCGCGGTCACCGACCCGAACTCTGGCAAACACGGTATTTCCGCTTTCGTCGTTGAGACCTCCCTATCCGGCTACCGGGTCGGCCGGGTCGAACGAAAAATGGGGCAGAACGCTTCCGACACTTGCGAAATCCGACTTGAGAACCTTGCGGTGCCGGCCAGCAATCGGCTAGGCGCCGAGGGGCAAGGCTACCGCATCGCGCTCGCAAACCTTGAAGGCGGCCGTATCGGCATCGCCGCGCAATCGGTCGGAATGGCGCGTTCGGCACACGAACTCGCCGTCGCTTATGCACATGAGCGCCATTCCTTTGGCAAGCCGATCATTCAGCACCAGGCGGTCGCGTTCCGCCTCGCTGAGATGGCCACCAAGATCGAAGCCGCGCGTCAATTGGTACTGCATGCGGCAGCCTTGCGCACTGCTAAACGCCCCTGCCTGGTGGAAGCCTCGATGGCGAAGTTGTTCGCGACAGAGATGGCCGAGCAGGTTTGCTCGGATGCGATCCAGACCTTTGGCGGTGCAGGTTACATCGAAGATTATGGTGTCGAGCGGATCTTCCGCGCGGTACGCGGCGCCAAGATCTATGAAGGCAGCAATGACATCCAACGGATCGTGATCAGCCGTTCGTTTTCGCCATAGCGGAGCCTGTAATGGCTCCCACTCGCCCTGCGGGTAAACAGGCCGCTATTATAGACTAACGGCGCGCGCGAACGCGCCGACGATGTGAGCCATCCACAACAGTTTCCGCTTGTGTCCGCTTCAAGTCGAAGAAGGCCTTCTTACCACTTTCCGTCAGCACGGAATTAAGCATCAGGTTTAGCCCCCGCCCGACATATTCGTTGAGCGACATTAGCCGACGAAAGCGCCAGGCTTTCAGTGCCCAACTGTGGGAGAACATCACGATCTGATAGGTGAATAGCTCGACGTCTACGTTGTTGAACAAACCCGCTGCTATGCAATCCTCTATGCAAGCCGCTATCAGCTTGTTGGTCTCGATTTCCTTTTGCTTGATCAAATTGCGCCGCGTTTTACGCAGCGATTTGGTTTCGCGATAAGCGAGCAAGGTGGCATCAATCCGTTCGCCGTTTACCGCACAATATGCGTAAACCGCCGCTTGGAACCGCGCCAATGGATCGACCACCCCTTCGAGAGCATCGGGTATTGTACGAAGATAATCATCGAGGACCTGGATAAGAGCCAAGAACAACACATCTTCTTTGTCGGAAACATATTGATAAATTGTACCGATGCTCACATCGGCATGTCCCGCGATCTCGCGGATGGTCGTAACGTGATAACCGTGCTTACCAAACAAATCAATTGCTGCCTTAACAATCTGTCCGCGCCGCTTTTCGATAAGCTCCGGTACTTCCACTTTGCTCTTGACCATTAAGTTCATGAATGGGCGCTTCCCTGCATAAAGACTATGTCTGTCGTCGCCCGAAAAATCGGCTTTCGGCCGGTTAAACAGCCGGCGGCGACGAGAAGCGGCCGCCGGCTTGCGTGGCTCAGAGTGCCTCCATCTTGCATGTTCCAGTCGGCGGCGGAGTCGCAATGTCCGCCGGAATTGTCATCGTTATGATTGGACGCAACTTGCCATCCTGCTCGCCGATGTAGCCGAAATAGTTCGGCGCCATAATTTGATGATCCGCAGCGCGGATTGTTAGCTTTCCAAGGATTGTGTCGAAACTTCCGCCGCTCATGACTATGGCAAGATCAGCAGGCTTTACGCTTTTTGCGCGTTCGATGGCCTGAAAAATTACCTGCATGCCAATGTAGGTTTCACCTTCAAAGTTGGTGGGCTCGTCACCGTTATATTTCTTTTTCCATGCCGCGACAAAACTCTTGTTTTGCGGCGTATCGAGCGTCGAGCTGTAATTAATGATGCCCCAAATTCCTTTGGACACCGCCCCGAGCGTCTTGACGTTTCCGTCCGTCACGAAGCTCACGCCCGCAACGAACACTTTATCGAAAATCCCATACTCCTTCGCTTGGTTGGCGAAATTGATCGCGTCACGACCCGCAAGGGCAACCCAGAGACCTTCGGCGCCCGACGACTTGATCTGTTGGATGAACGGCGCAAAGTCATTCGCCCCGAACGGCGAATATATCTCCGCGACAATATCCTTCTTATTCGCTTTGGCAGCTTCGACGAAGCTGTGCCCGGAATCGCGGCCCCAAGCAATGTCGGCAGCCAAGATCGCCCACTTGCCTTCCTTTCGCGTTGCCAGCCAGGGCTTCACGACCGCGGCGTCCTGAGCGTCCTGCTTATTGACGCGGAAGACCCGCGGCACGCAAGAATCGCCAGTCAGTTTGTCGCTCTTGTTGATGGTCGAGACATAAATAGCATCCCAGCGCCCTAGCATTGGTGCCATTGCCAGGCCCTCACCCGATGCAATCGTGCCGGTTAGGATGTTATAGCCTTCCAGCGCCAGTTTCTCCGCTTGCTTGCGGGCGACATCAGGCTTGGCCTCGGTGTCGAGTATCTTGACCTCTACTTTGCGACCGGCGATACCGCCTTTGGCATTGACTTCCTCGGCAGCAAATTCGACTGCACGTACGGCCTCATTCCCAAGGCCCGCATAGGTTCCGGTGAGCGCGGTTGGCACACCGATCTTTATCGATTCCTGGGATACGGCGGGGCTGCCCGTCGTGGACAAGGTTCCGACGCTACAGAGCAAACCCAACGCGAACAAATTCACTTTTCGCATGTCTCCTCTCCTCTTCCGCTCGGTTGTTGACATCAGACAGCAACGTGCTTCTTAAGACTCTCCATCGATATCGCCGCAAGATGACCGTTCTCGACGATCGTGCCTTTCGAAAGCACATAGTATCGTTCGGCTACGCGGTGAACGAGGCCGAAATGTTGTTCGATCAGCAGCAATGCGGTGCCCGTGTCGGCAAACTGACGCAACACGACAGCAAGCTCGTCGACAATGACCGGGGCGAGCCCTTCGCTTGGCTCGTCAAGCACTAGCAGAGACGGGTTCGACATTAGGGCGCGGCCGATCGCAAGCATCTGCTGCTGACCGCCGGACAACGAGGTTCCCAACGTGTCGGCACGCTCACGCAAAATCGGGAAGAGATCGAACACTCGCTCCAGCGTCCAAGGTTGCGAGCGGCCAACCGCACCGCCGAGGATTAGGTTCTCTCGCACCGTCAGGTTGGGAATAATTCGCCGACCCTGCGGCACAACGGCTATTCCTAGCCGGGCCGCCGTAAAGTGCCGGATCGCTGATTGCCGCTGCCCAGCGATCCTCACTTCGCCCGCGATCAAGTGAGCGACACCAAGGAAAGTATTGACTATCGTCGTCTTGCCGACACCGTTGCGACCAAGAATTGCCACGCGCTCGCGCTCGCGGATCGCCAGATCGACATCATGTAGAATCCGCGCATCGCCGTAGCCCGATACGACTTTGCTGAAACCAAGCAGCTCGCTCATACCGTGCTTCCCAGGTACGCCGTAACTACCTCCGGGATTTCGCGGATTTCGGCCGGTGTCCCTTCTGCGAGAATGTTGCCAAGGTGAAGAACGGTGATGCGGTCGCAGATAGAGAACACGACTTCCATGTCGTGCTCGACGAGAAGCACGGTCACCCCCCACCGCGCCGCAAGATCCCGAAGATTGTGAGCGAGATCCAAGGACTCCTTGATCGAAAGTCCCGCTGCGGGCTCGTCAAGGAGCAATACTTTCGGCCGGCCGATTAGCGCGAGCGCCAGATCAAGTCGGCGCTGATCGCCGTAGGACGTGTCAGTAGCACGTTTGTGGGCAAGTGCGGTTAGCGTCAGCTCGGACATGATCTCGTCGACGTTTGGGATCTCAGCTGCACGGGCCGCGATCTCGAGCTGGTCGAGCACGGTGAGATCTGGGAAGATGTTCGTGCGCTGGAACGAGCGGGCGACCCCAGAACGGCGCCGCTGTTGCGCCGACATGGCACTGATATCCTCGCCAAACATCTTGACCCGGCCAGACCAGCGCGCCGCGCGACCTGACAAAACATCGATCAGTGTCGATTTGCCAGCACCGTTCGGGCCGATTAGACCACGGATCTCGCCTCGCGGCACTGCGATGCTGACCCCATTGAGAGCAAAAAAACCGCTGAATGACCGCGTCAGATCAATCCCCTCGATCGCATAGTTCTCAGCCATAGCCGACCCTCCGCCGCAAGAGCCCGGCCAGCGTGCCGCCGAGCCCTGTCGGCAGCAGGACCATGACGATGATCAAGATTAAGCCAATGATCGCCTGCCAATGTTCGGAGATATCGCCTGCAATATCCTTGGCGAAAAAGTAGATGATCGCGCCGAAGCCAGGGCCCCATATAAGGCGCGGGCCGCCAATGATCGCCATGATCAGCGCCGAGCCGGACAGACTCCAATGCAGGACGTCGGGCGAAACAAAGGTGTTGTAGAGCGTGAACAAGACACCGGCGACTGCCGTGACCAGCGCCGATAGGGTCAGCACCAGCACGCGCGGCAAGACAGTTTCGTAACCGATAAAGCGGGATCGTTCCTCATTCTCGCGGATCGCTGCCGTCAATCGGCCAAAAGGACTTGTCGCCACCATCGTGAGGAAAAGCACGATCACGACGAAGACGCCCCAGCTCACCACGAACATGGTGTGCGGATTCTGGAATATCGCCGTCTTAATGCCAAAGATGGTCGATGGCAATTTGACCGAAAAACCATCCTCGCCGCCCGTGACGTTGCGAGCTTTCATGGCGAATTCATAAAACGCCTGGCCAACCGCAAGAGTCAGCATCGAGAAAGCGACGCCCGGAATTCTAACGATGACAAGACCAAGGAAAAAAGCGATCGCTGTTGGCACCACAAGCGCCAACACGATCGCCAATTCCGCACGCACAATGCCGTGCCTCATCGCAAGCGCGATGGCGTAACAAGCAATGCCGTAAAACGCCGCATGGCCGAAACTAACCATGCCATTTTGCCGGATCAGAAAACCGACTCCGGTCGCTAGCAATCCTGTAATGACCGCCTGGGTTAGCAATGTCATCGCTAGGTTCGACGTCACCAATGCCGCGATCCCACCGCCGACAAAGAAGGCCACAATCGCTATGCCCGCCGCGTAGGTATAAGCTAGCGGCTGCGAAGGGGTTACCATTGATTCTTCGGTGACGGTGTTAGTCATCACACATGGCTTCCGGCGATGCCCGTCGGACGCCATATCAGCACCGCGACCATCAATACGAACGGGAACATAGTGGCCGCCCACGGCACGTAGACGAGTCCGAAATTGTGGACTTGGCCGATCACGATTGCGGCAATGAAGGCGCCAGCGAAGCTGCCGAGCCCGCCGACAACGACTACAATGAAGCTTTCAATCAGGATGTAACCGCCCATAGACGGCGACAGGGCGAGAAGCGGCGCCGATATCGTGCCGGAAAGACCGGCGAGCGCCGCGCCTAGGGCAACGACGATAATGCTCACCCGGTCGGTATCGACGCCCTGCATGGCGGTCGTCAATGGATCGGCATTGGACGCGCGCACGTAAAGGCCGATCTTGCTCAGGTGCAACCAGAGGGTCAGGCCGAGCCCGACCAGCGCCGCCGTCGCAATAACGACTAGGCGATATGCCGGGAAGCTATCGCCGAATATCGACACCGAGCCGGCGAACATTGCCGGCACCGGCATGCGCAAGAAATCCTTACCCCAGACGAACTGCGCGAAATCCTCGAGCACCAGCAGCAGTCCGAATGTAACCAGCACGGTGACGATCGGGTCTTCACGCTGCAGCGGCCGGAAGATCGAAATGTCGAGCAAGGCTCCGACCAAGCCGAGTACAACTGCTGCTATTAAGATGGCGCCCCAAAAACTACCGATCGCGGCTACGCTGAAACCGACATAGGCGCCGATCATGAATAGGCTACCGTGCGCGAAATTCACAATCCGCCGCAGCCCGAAGATCAACACCAAACCGACGGATACAATATAGAGCAGCCCGCCGTACGCTAAGCCGTTTAGAATTTGAATGAACATCGGCGCCCCTCAGCCCGCCCAGCAGGGTGTTTACGGGCGGCAAGACGCGTCCGGTTTATCATCCTGGCACGGGATCGTGCCGATTCCCCGCAGTGAGCCCCACCCTGTTGCCCAACTGCGTGCCCTCCTCCCTGCGATTATTGAGAGCGCCGTTTCTTTCTGATTGAATGATGATTCAATCAGTCACAGGTGTCAACACAAACCGCGAGCCGACTCCGGACTGCGCTAACCGGAACAAGGCCGGTAATTCAAACGCCATACATGGCGCCGCCAGCCTCGATCGAACCAGGCTGTTGCCTTACGTCAAGCCGCGAATGTGTCCGTCGCGCTACAAATGACCGGTACCGAGCGGTGATTTCAAAGTTGTTTGGAGGGCGCGTTAAATGGCGGAACCGACAGCATCAAACGTTTTCGTCTGGTATCCAAATGACGCGCTCAAACGCGAAAGCAATTGGAATGCCTTCATCACGGCGGAAGGTCTTGCCGACTATGCGGCGTTGGAACGAAAAGCGGCGCTGGAACCCGAGTGGTTCTGGGATGCTCTGGTGCGATTCCTCGGCGTTCAGTTCATCAAGCCCTACACACGGATACTCGATCAATCCGAGGGGATCGAATGGCCACAATGGTGCATCGACGCAACCGGCAACATGACCTTATCGCTTATCGACCGCAATATCGCTGCCGGCCGTGGCGGACATGACGCGATCGTAGGGGAAACGGAGGACGGCGTAGTCCGTCGTCTCAGTTATAGTGAACTCGCGATCTCGGTAAACCGACTAGCATCCGGTTTGGCTGCAAACGGAGTGAAGAGCGGTGATGCGGTCGGAATCTATCTGCCGATGATCCCCGAGGTGGCAGTTGCCTTCCTGGCGCTCGCTCGCCTCGGTTGCATTATCCTGCCGCTGTTCTCTGGCTTCGGTGCCGCAGCTATTGCGACGCGGCTCAATGACGCCGCGGCGGTTGCGGTGATTACGGCGGACGCGTCCCTGCGCCGCGGCAAACCGATCGAAATGAAGCGCGTGTTAGATGTTGCGATCGAAACTGTGCCAACGTTACGTCATGTCGTGGTCGTCCGGCGGCTTGGCGTCGACGTGCCGATGCAGGCCAGCCGCGATATTTGGTGGAGTGAGGTGACGGCGCTTGGTCATGATGATTTCGCTGCAATTGAACTGCCGGCCGAGCATCCATTGATGATCGTCTACACATCAGGCACGACGGGTCGGCCGAAAGGCACCGTGCACACCCATTGCGGCGTCACGATTAAAACCGGCGAGGATTTCATCCTCTGCTTCGACCTGAAGCCGACCGATCGGTTGATGTGGATAACCGACTTCGGCTGGCTGGTAGGCCCGTTGCAGGTGACGGCGACGTTGCTGGCTGGCGCCACTTGCGTGCTGGTCGAGGGAACTCCCGATTACCCGACCACCGACCGGATATGGCGACTGGTCAAGGATCACAAGATCAGCTTCCTCGGTTGCGGCCCGACCCTCGCCCGCATGATGATGCAATACGGAAATAAAGACATCACAAAATACGATCTGTCCTCGCTTCGCGTCGCAGCTTCCACAGGTGAACCTTGGGATCCGGATTCTTGGATGTGGATCTTTGAAAACGCACTGCGGCGCCGCGGTCCACTCATGAACTACTCTGGCGGTACCGAACTCGGCGGCATCCTTGCCACTAACGTGCTGTTTCCGGTGAAACCGGCTAGTTTTTCCGGTCCAATCCCCGGAACCGGTGCAGACATCGTTGACGCGGATGGCCGCAGCGTCGGCCCTGGAAAGGTTGGCGAACTAGTCATGCGGCAGGCCTGCATCGGCACGACGCGTGGTCTATGGCGCGATCCGCAGCGCTACATCGAGACCTATTGGAGCCACTTCCCCGGGATGTGGATGCACGGCGACTGGGCGTCGCGTGACACCGATGGCTCGTGGTTCATCCACGGCCGCTCCGACGACACCATCAAGATCGCCGGCAAGCGCACCGGCCCCGCCGAGATCGAGGCCCTGCTGCTGGCAACGCATCGCGTGAGCGATGTCGCGGCGGTGGCGGTGCCTGACCCAGTCAAAGGGTCGGCGGTTGTCTGCGCCGTCATTGCCGCACGGGAGGAAACGCCTGGGCCGGGCCTTGCAGCCGACTTAGCCGACGCCGTCGTCGGCGGCCTCGGCACATCGTTTCGACCGAAGCAAGTGTTGTTCGTTCGCGATCTGCCCCGTACGCGCAATATGAAAACGATGAGGCGGCTGATCCGCGCCGTGCTGATCGGCCAGGAGCCCGGCGATTTGTCCACCCTGGTCAATCCGGAGGCGGTCGAGGAACTGCAGATGATCGTAGCAGCGCGGCGGAGTTGAGGCGTGACCGGATCACAGACCCTGCGACTGCAAGGACGCACAGCCCTCATTTCCGGCGCGGGCGGCCCCATGGGCCGCAGCGTCGCCGAGCGCTTTTCCCGCGAAGGCGCTTCGCTCATAATCACCGACATTTCCGGCACTCGGCTGTCCGAATCGGTCGCCGCAGTCACGCCGCTGTTAGCGACAGGCGCCAAACTCGTCGCGGAACGCGCCGACATTACGTGCGCTGCGGAAGCTGCAGGCGTGGTTGCAGCGGGCCTTGCGGTACACAACCATGTCGACATTATCATCAACATTGTTGGCGGCATCAAAGCCAAGACCTTGTTCGAGCCAATGGTCACTATCTCGGAGGAGCGCTGGGACGCCACATTCAATCTCAACACGAAGGGGATCCTACACCTGACCAAGCTGCTGGTGCCGGCCATGCTCGAGCGGCAATATGGGAAGATCGTCAACGTCTCATCAATCTCTTTCGCCGGCGAGGTCGGCAGCGCTGACTATGGCGCCGCCAAAGCCGCGGTCGCCTCGCTAACGCGAACCATGGCGATCGAATTTGCCCCCCACATTAACGTCAACTGCATCGCGCCGGGAACTATCCGCACATTGATGTTGAAGCGCATGCCGGCGGAAGAGCTTACCTATTATGCCGCAAAACCATTGTTGAAACGGCTCGGCGAGCCAGAAGACATCGCCAGTGCCTGTCTGTTCCTGGCGAGCGACGAGGCCTCTTACATCACCGGCGAAATTCTCGCCGTCTCAGGCGGCGTCTGGCCGGCGCTGTGAAACGGCTACTCATGCGTTCCTTGGAGAATGGAATTTCATGACTGGTACCGACGTGCCGCCCGGTTATGAAATCTGCGCCATACCGGATGGCGAATTTGCCACAACAAATGGACCCTTGCTCGTCTGCCTTACCCAACGCGGGCTGCGTTTTAAATTTAGAACCGAGAACAAACAGTCCGTCTTGATAAACGCCAGCGGTCTATGGGTCCGGATAAGACCGTCGACCACTGCATCCGCAAAAACAACTGAAGAAACCCCATGAACCGTTCAGCGTCTTGCATTTTTTCTTTCGAGGGTATGGTGCCTGTGGTCGATCCCGCTGCCTTCGTACATCCAACCGCCACCTTGATCGGCGACGTCATCATTGGCGCGCGCTGCTTTGTCGGACCAGGCGCAGTATTACGCGGCGACCTCGGGCGCCTGATCATGCATCCGGGCAGCAATGTCCAGGACACTTGCGTGCTGCACTCGTTCCCTGGCTTCGACGTGGTAATTGAGGAAGACGGCCATGTCGGCCACGGCGCAATACTTCACGGCTGCCGGATCGGCCGCAACGCCATGATCGGCATCAACGCCACCGTGCTCGATCAGGCTGAGATCGGCGCTGAATCGATCGTCGCGGCCGGCGCTGTTGTGCCAGCCAGTTTCAAGGTACCGGAGCGGACATTAGTTGGCGGTATTCCGGCGAAGCTCCTCCGCGCGCTTGACGACGCCGACATCGCCCGCAAGTCGCGCGGCACCAGGATCTATCAAGACCTCGCCGCGCGCATGCTCCTCACACTCCAACGCGTTCCCCCACTGAGCGCTCCCGAACCCGGCCGGCGGCGGGTGTCGCAGCAGAATGACGACGATCTTGAACCGCAAGCGAATTGATTACGACCGCGCGCCATGACTGAAACTAAACTTCCTGCTTGGACTCCGGTCGAATGGGCCCGCGCCCATTGGCCGCAGCGAATGCTGACGGACTACCTCGATGATGCCGTGAAACGCCATCCCGACAAGGCCGCGATCGTCGACTACAACAGCATGAGCAGGAAGGCGACAACCCTGACTTATCGTCAACTTCAGCGCATTGTCAGCCGTGTGGCTGTCGGCCTTTCTGCCATGGGCGCGAAAAAGGGTACCATCGTCGCATGCCAATTGCCGAACTGGTGGCAATTCGTTGCTCTCTATCTCGCTTGCACGCGGCTGGGCGCAATCATCAATCCACTGATGCCGATTTTCCGGCAACGCGAGTTGCGCTACATGCTTGGCTTTGCCGAAGTCGAAGTAATGGTGGTGCCGCAATTCTTCCGCGGCTGTGACTATCCCGCCATGATCGCCGAGATCCGCACCGATCTTCCACACCTCGCCCATCTGCTAGTGATCGGCGGCGACGGCGAGGACTCCTTTGAACGGCGGCTGTTGGACCGGCGCTGGGAAGAAGAGGTCGATTTGGCAACCCTGTGCGCGAGGCACGCGCCCTCACCCGATGACGTCACTCAACTGCTCTACACCTCAGGGACAACCGGCGAACCCAAAGGCGTCTTACATACTTCGAACACTCTCCTCAGCATCCTGGTCAAATATGAGGAGCGATTGGGACTAGGCGGCGACGACATAATTTTTATGGCTTCGCCGATGGGACACCAGGCTGGCTTCATGTATGGCCTCATGATGGGTCCGATGCTGGGCGCCAAATTGGTGCTGCAGGACGTCTGGAACGCCAATCAAGCTGCACTGCTGATCCAGGATGAAGCCGTCACGTACACCATGGGATCGACACCTTTCCTTGCCGACCTCACTGATTCACCGGCGGTGGAGTGGGCCGATATGTCCTCGCTGCGCACCTTTGTATCGTCCGGGGCGCCGATTCCGAGCACCCTGGTCCAACGCGCCACGCAACGCCTGGGCGCGCGCATCATCTCCGCCTGGGGCATGAGCGAGAACGGATCAGTGACAACGACCGTCCCGGGCGATCCGGACGACCGTATTTTCGGCACCGATGGCGTTGCACTGCCGGGCATCGAGGTGCGGGTGGTCGATGGAGACGGCAAGGTGGTCAAAAAGGGTGTCGAAGGGCATCTGCAATGCCGCGGCATCAGCATGTTCATTGGATATTTTCGCCGCCCCGAGCTCAGTCGCCCTACCTCAGATGGATGGTTCGACACCGGCGATCTTGCACGCATGAACGCAGACGGCTACATCCGCATCACTGGACGTGCAAAAGACATAATCATTCGCGGCGGCGAGAATATCCCCGTCGTAGAAGTCGAAAACCTGCTCTATCGCCATCCGGCTATCCGGCAAGTCGCGATCGTCGGCGTGCCCGATCTGCGGCTAGGTGAACGGTCCTGCGCTTATGTCGTTCTGCGCGAGGGTACGCATTTTGATTTTCCCGAGATGATCGCTTACCTCGAGAAGCAGCAATTGGCCCGCCAATATTTTCCCGAATACCTCCAAATTCTTTCGCAGATGCCAATGACGGTAAGCGGCAAGATTCAAAAATTCCAGCTACGGGAAGCGGCCAAGAGTTTGAGCGGCAAACATTAGGGTCGGGGTTTGTGCCGATGGCGCTCATCAGCGGCAACGGTGTCGAGGCGATTGTGGCCTCGCGGTGGAAAGGACGAGCTCAACCCGCGAGAAGCATGCCCCGCGCCCGGTGACCGCGGGCGCTGCCGACTGAACCAATCGCGAAGTGGCGGCTCATCACCGCTGCTGCAACGTTACCGGTTGCGCCGATGCGCGGCCGGTGCGTTAGCTTTTTGCTAACCACAACAACAGCTGAAACCACGTCAAGACGATACCGTAATGTCCCACTGCCCTGGCAAATTTTTATTTTTAGAATTCCACCTCACAGACGAAAATCAGCGCTTGAATAACGAAAGCTAAACGCGAACGAATGAATTTCACGCTTAAACATACGCGAGAAGCTAATTAATTGTCATTAGTAAAATGCGTGGTGGCCCACCCCATGAAAGTGAAACACATTAATCATTGGTACTACGCTTTCGCGCAGCCTACGACCTATCTCGGCATCATAGCAATCACTGTACTTTTAGGTGGCGCCTTTTTTCTAGAAAAAGATGAATACAACCGCGCATACGAAGACGGAATACAGCGTGGTGCTAATCTCACTCGCGTCGTCGAGGAAAATATCTCGCATGTTTTCGATGTCATCGATAGTCAGATTCGATTGCTCCGTCAATTATACCAACGCGATCCCAAAGATTTCGATCTTGCGCGTTTCACCCTCAATGATGATCAGACTACAGAATTCGCAATCGTTGGACTTGACGGAAAAATAGTATCGTCCAGCCCTCGAATAATTCCTTCGGGTACCTACGTCGGGGATCAGGATTATTTTCAGACTCACCTTAGTTCGCACACAGATGATTTTTATGTTAGTGCCCCGGTGATTGACCGCATATCAAAGAACGCGACGATTCTACTAAGCCGGCGCCTAACCATATCGGATGGGTCATTTGGCGGAGTTATCCTCGCTTCGCTTGATGTTAGGCGTCTTCAGAAACTTTATAACGTGATCGATGTCGGTCCGAATGGAACAATATCTCTCGTGGGATTCGATGGGATTATTCGCGCGCGCAGTAATAGTGATTCTAAGGAGGACGATTATGGCGGCCACTTTGTCTCCAAATCAGAACTCTTTGAATTAGGCCGGCACTCACCCAACGGACATTTTTGGAGCAATCAAAACCCCGCCGGCGAGCTAATTCGCAGACTCATATCGTATCGGGCCGCAGAAAATCTTCACTTGTTCACTGTCGTCGGACTCGCGGAGGCGGAAGTATTCAGACCCGCGAGAGAAGCCGCGCACGTTGGTTGGAGCAAGGCTCTCTTCTTCGCAGGCATTATCCTGGTCGCTATCAGCATCGCTGCCACGCGCGAGAGAAAGCTGATTGCGGCAAAATTAGCACTTTCTCATCAGGCACGCCATGATGTCTTAACCGGCCTCGCGAATCGGCAGGCCTTCATAGAAGAAATCGAAGGCGCACTATCGAGACTTCACACAAACGGCGAAGTGTTTAGCGTCTTCATGCTCGATCTTGATAGATTCAAGTACGTAAACGATTCGCTTGGGCATCCTGCTGGCGACGCTTTACTCAAGGAGACCGCACAGCGTCTCAAATCTTCACTGCGCGACACAGACTTTCTAGCTCGGTTGGGGGGCGATGAATTTGCAATTATACGACGTTGTGAGTCTAAGAGCCAGAATAGAAATACAAACCAGCGCGAGCAACACGAACTTGCGATCGACCTTGCCGAAAGGATTGTTGGCTGCCTTAAGGTTCCATTCAAAATCGAAGGAAATTTGCTAAACATCGACACTAGCATTGGGATCGCACTAACGCAGCATGACCATGCTGATTCTCATGAGTTGATGAAAAGGGCCGATTTAGCGCTCTATTGTGCCAAGGCTCGAGGACGAAACAGTTATATCTTTTTTGATAACAAAATGATGGTGCAAATTGAGGCGCGCCGAAGCTTGGAAAGCGAGCTACGCAAAGCAATTT
>Ga0207839_1000019_pt1 | contig 26619 bp, 29 predicted proteins | sample LuqExpMetageno64_FD_187821 | JGI IMG/M metagenome (GOLD analysis project Ga0207839, IMG submission 187821) | Tropical forest soil microbial communities from Luquillo Experimental Forest, Puerto Rico - Sample 64 (SPAdes) | ecosystem: Environmental > Terrestrial > Soil > Tropical forest ...
GTCTGCCCGCCGCTGGCGCCGCACCGGCCGCACACCTGTAGCTGCATGCACTCGTCATCGCGCCGATAGTGCCAGCCATTCCACGCGTGCTCCGTGCGGCGCTCGATGTCGCGGCAGCGCTCGCAGGCGCGCGTGAGTTCGCAGCTGTCGGTGGATTCGTACATCCACTCGGACCAGTGATGGTCGACCCGTGTGCTCGCTGTCCCGCAAATCGTACACAACCGCGTCTTGGAACAACGATCTGCCGCATCGAATGTCCAATCTCCCTGGTGCAGGCCGACCAGGCATTTGCCTTTGTCGAACAGATCCTTCAGGGCCATCATTTGATTCGTTCCCAGACGCGGTAGCGGCGGTCCCTTGGCCAGATCATGCTGCCGGCGTCGACGAGATACGCCTTCGTCCAGACATGGCCACCTCGGAAATTGAGGTGCAACTCGCCATCATGGGCTTCCCACGTACCGCGTTTGCGCTCTGAGTCCGCATTTCGCAAGCTGCTTCTGCTCACACTCCAGAATGCAAACTCTCCATCCCGATCGAGCGAGCAGTGGGAATCTGTCACGATGCTGAATCCACCGGACATCAGGGCTTCCGTACTTCGCCAGTGGCCAATGAGCCGTTGATCGAGCCGCCCCGTGTTATATGACGCCGTTCCGGAAGGCGCGCGGGCAGCCGTCTCCGCTGGTTGAGCCGATTGCAGGGGCTGCGGGGCGGCAGTGCCTCCAAGATCGGCAATTGCCCGGTCAACCCCTACCTCCCGGCAGCGGGCCAGTATCTGGTCAGGCACCGCAAGGGGTTCCGATGCCTCCCGCGGGTATCGCGCGCGGACGAATGCCAGGTACTTTGCCGTCACCGGCGACAGCAGCATGGCCTGATCAGCATTCAACTGTTGTCGAACTTCGTCCCACGATCCGGCTGCGGCGAGACGATCAACGGCGGCCTCGACCGCCTGAATCGATATCGGCGCTCCAGGCGCATCCACCAGCATCTCGCCGCAGCGACGGCAAACGCGGACGCGCGACTGATAGAACGCGCTGGAGGTCCAATCATGCCAGTCGTGCTGTAGGCGAGTGGCGTGTCCGGGCTGGCCACATCGCGAGCAGGCTTCAAACTGTGTGCAATCGTCCTCTTGTCGATAGCGCCAATCATCGAAGCGATGCAGGACGGGGCGTTCTTCCTGCTCGCCGCACCGAGTGCACACCGCCACCTGCTCGCAGGCTTTCGAAGACCGGTAGCGGGGCTCGTCCCAGACATGCTTGACCGCGGTTTCGGTTTGCCCGCACCGCGCGCAAGCGCGCACCAGTTCACATGCCTCGTTGGCCCGGTAGGCCCAATCGCCCCAACCGTGCTCTACCCGCGAGCATTCTGTGGTGCAGCGTTGACACACCATGAACTGCAGACAATCGCCCTCCCGGCGGTACTCCCATGTCCCCTGATGAAATCCGAGCAGGCACTTGCCCTTGTCGAGAAAGCCCTTGCCTCTCTTAAAGAAGCTATCGCTCATGGCGACTCCGGTTCGGTCCCATTTGATCGTGCCCTGAGTACATTTTGCGCTGGTCAGGCGCATGCTGTCACGCAAACACTCGCCATCTTCTCCAGGAAGTCCGCGTTCAAATTCGATTAGCGGTTATGGTCCTGCCAATGTGCCGGTAACGCATTTGCGGTCATGGCGTCACTACAAGTCTTTGCTGTGTGCCCCAAGCCAAACGCGGCACCAACGTCCGCTTTTAGGGGTACAACAGTCTAGCGCGTGCTGTTTCAGCGTAAGGCCATGATAGAGCACAGGTAATGCTTAAAGCCGCTTCCCTGGAATCGCATCGGGGAAGCGCTGGGGAAGCAACTGCTCAGCCAGGCAGCCACCATTCTCCACGCCGGGTGCGCACGCCGAGCGCGGACGCCGCCGCGATCAGGCTGCGCGCGGGGATAGCAGCGGCATCGGCCGCAGCTTCAATTTCGGCGCCGGCTCGTGGTCCGTCTTTGAGCTGCTCTCGCACGAGCGCCCGCGCCCGCGTCGACGGTCGGCCACAGAAATAGTCACAGCGCTGCGGCTTCGCGGCCTTGCGCATCGGACGATCCGGCTTTGCGGCGCGCCGCGTCGGCGACGGAGGCAATGGCAGCAACGCCCTCACAGATTACCTGTCTCTCTTTGTGATCAGGCCATTGCTAATTCGAATCAGCCTCGCCCTCGATGCTGTGAGTGGTGCAGGAATCGTGCTTGCAGCTCGTTTAGTGCGAATACTGGTTTTTGCCGATCCGCTAACCTTTGCACAGTTGCTGGGCGAGCCGTCTTCAGCGCTTTGTGGGTGGCCCGAAGAACGGGTGATGTAAAACCTTGCCGGCAGGACGGGGGCGGGCGTAGCCTCGAGCCCGCGCTCACCCGAGGGTCGTTCCATGCGCCGTGCAAGCATTCTCGTCCTCACCTCCACCCTGACCGTTGCGGCTCTCTGTCCCGCTTCCGCACAAACGGTTCCCGATCAGCAGCTCGGCAACGTCCATTTCGAAATTTCCTGCAACGAGGTTGCGCAACGCCGGTTCGATCGCGCTATGCGCTACCAACATTCGTTCTGGTACAGCGCCGCACGAGACATTTTCAATGACGTCGCCGCCGCCGACCCGCAATGCGGCATGGCTTACTGGGGCGTAGCGCTCAGCTACCTTAACAACCCCCACAACCCGATTCCGGAGCCGAACCTGGCACCCGGGCTTGCGGCCATCCAAAAGGCGAAAGAGGTGGGCGCGAAAACCGAGCGCGAACGCGACTACATCGATGCGCTCAGCAATATGTATCTCGATTACAAGGGCCGGACACATGCGCAACGCATCCATGCCTATCTCGAAGCGATGGAAAAGCTTGCGGCCAAATATCCCAACGATGACGAAGCGCAAATCGCCTACGCGATAACGCTAAATACGTCAGCCTCGCCGACCGACAAGACCTACGCGCAGCAGAAGAAAGGCGCGGCCATTCTGGAGCCGATCTGGAAACGGCAGCCGCAGCATCCGGGCATCGCGCATTACCTGATCCATCTTTACGATTATCCGGCACTCGCGAAGGACGGAATTCCGGCCGCGCTTCTGTATGCGAAGATCGCGCCCGCTGCGCCGCATGCGCAGCACATGCCATCGCATATCTTCACGCGCGTGGGCTATTGGAAGCAGTCGATCGAATCGAACACGATCTCCGCCGAAGCAGCAGCTAAGGAGAAGGAGCCGTCGGACGAACTTCACGCGAGTGACTATCTAGTCTATGCCGACTTGCAGCTCGGCAGGGATCGCGCCGCGCAAGAGACGATCGAAAAGATGAAGACGGTTACGGGCTTCGGGCCGACGGCGTTTGGTGCGCACTTTGCACTTGCCGCTTCGCCCGCCCGCTACGTCATCGAGCGAAAGGACTGGCGTGCCGCGGCACAACTCGAAGTTCGGCCGAGCGCCTTCCCGCACGTCTTGGCGATCACGCATTTTGCGCGTGCGCTTGGAGCTGCTCGTTCAGGTCAGCCGGAATCGGCGAAAGCGGACCTGGCCAAGCTCGCCGAGTTGCGCGACCAGCTTCGGGCGCAGAAGAACGAATACTGGGCGAACATCGTCGATATCCAGTGGCAGGTCGCGAACGCCTGGAGCCTCGACGCGGAAGGCCGGACGGATCAAGCGCTGCAGGTGATGAGCGCTGCTGCCGATGCCGAAGACAAGACCGAAAAATCGCCCGTCACGCCAGGTCCGCTGGCGCCCGCCCGCGAACTTTATGGCGAGATGCTGCTCAAGCACGGAAAGGCCGCTGAGGCGCTCGCGGCCTTCGAGGCAACCATGGCCAAGGAGCCGAACCGGCTTCACGGCTATTTCGACGCAGCAGAGGCCGCCAACCGGCTGGGCAACAAGGAAGTAGCCAAGACAGACTACCGTAAAGTCGTGGAGTTGACGGCCGACTCAGGGACGGACCGCGCTGAAGTGCGCACCGCCGAGGCCTATCTCGCCGCGAATTGACGCTAGGCGTAAATGAAGAGACTTACCATTGCTGCCATTGCAGCATTCGCGCTGGGAATGGCTGCCGCGGCCGCGGGTGTCTGGCATCATCAGCGGGAGGGACAAGCGCTGGCCTTTCCGGCCGCTCCGGTGTGGGAGGAGGCGGAGTGGCCGCTCCCGCCGGATCAATGGGGCCGGGGCAAGTATTTTCGCTGCCGTAAAGATGTGTGCGGCGAAGAAATCCGGGTCTATATCCGCGCGAAGCTTGGCTTCTGCAAATGCGACGTCGGCGTCAATGATGACGAAGAACTCGATCGCATTGGCGACTTGCAAGTGTTCTCTGATCACCCAGTGGCGCTCGGCCCCGGCCGGCCGATCAAGGTCGCGTGGATGACAGGGCGCAGCCGTAGATTCGCCCTAGGGCCTACAACGTTGACCGCGCCGACCGTACTTTCGGTCGGGTTCAACGACCATTGCGACGCGGTTACCGCGACAGCTGTCAGTGATAGGCGCCGTGCAGCCGCGGCCGAGTCCGCTGTACTCGAGTTTCTGAACGGAGACGTCGTCATGCACTGGGTCAAGATGACGCTCGGCCTTTGAGGCACGGTTCTTATCGGCGTTCGCCATCGTCTCGCGGGACTTTGCATCGCTTGATTTAGAAGTTTGGCGGCTGTGTCCGTAAAAGGCCAGCCTCGCGACAATGACCCCGCTGCCTACGGAACCCAGTAGACAACCGACCAGTGCAGAGACGTCATCTTCGACTATTCTCAAATTCTCCAAAAGAGACTCGCCGTTGCCTTTGTAAAAACGCTCACTAAGGAATAACGCTACTTCGTCGGAACAGACTCGCACGCTCTTTCCTCCGGCGGTTTCATGTGCCGGAACGAAAAGAGCAGACCCATGTCATAGGCGATCTTGAGAACCCCGCAGACCATCAGTGGCAAGCCAGAAAACGACGTCGCCAGCATCGCCCCGGCCAGGGCCGGGCTGAGCGAAGATGCAAGACTGCGAGGAACGGCGGTCACACTGGCGGCCGCGGTGCGCTCTTCCGGCGTGACCACGGCCATAACGTACGAGGTGCGGGTCGGCACGTCCATCTGAGAAAGCGCTGCGCGAAGGAGCAGTAATGCAAGAGCGAGCGACAAATTCGGAGAACATGCCGCCAAAATGAGAAATAAGCTGGAAGGGATATGCGTAAAAACCATCGTGTTGATGAGGCCGAAACGGTTGGAAAGCCAGGCTGCGACCGGATACGAGAACGCGCTCAGCACGCTGGTCCAGAAAAAGAACACGCTTGCGGCCGTGAGCGACATATCGAAACTCTCGAACAGCCACAGCGCGAGCAGCGACTGCACCACAAAGCCGCCAGCGAACGCATCCAGGCTGAATAGAGCGGCCAGTTTGTACACGACCTTTCGCGAAGGTCCGAGCGGAGCGCTAGGCCGCCTTTCGTCCATGCGCGCATGCGGCAGGCGCGAATAGAGCGCCGCGCACAGAAGCCCTAGCGCGGCATAGACATAGAACATGATTCTGAAGGCGGTCACTTCATCGAACCCTGCGGCGAATGTCATGAAATCAGGCAACGCTGCAGCCAACGAGCCGGTCGCCATCGAGAGTGCGCCGATCAGACTGTACCGCGCAAAGGTGCGTGTTCGCTCGTCGTCGGGAACGTGCTGCGCGAGCATTGCGTGTTCCATCGGCACGAGGACGCCCAGATCGCCTGTAGACGGGTTTATGGTGCCGATAAAAGCGACGATTGCGATGATCGCGAATACATTGGCGCTTGGAAATGCAAGGCCGGTGCACGCCATCAACAGGGCACCACCAAGCATGTAATTCCGAAGATCGTGCCGCTGGGCGATGAAGCCCACGGCCAGGGTCAGCAAAGCGGTGCCAAGCAACGAGGCGCTGAGAACAATGCCGATTTCACTTGAACTGAGACCGATCGCGGACAGGTAGGCCGGCAATAGAATGATGGCAAAGCCGTCGCCAAGTCCCCGCACGCCGCGGGCAATGTAAAGCAACGCGACGTCGATGCGCGTCGAGCGGGTCTTGTCGAACGACATGGCCACCATCAACGATGGAAGTGCGGGCCGAAACAGCTATTTGAAATCACCGTTGGGCTTTTCGTCCTGCACCATCTTTTTGCAATAGGCATAGAGCGCGTCATAGACGATCCACTCCGCTGCATTCACCTCATGATCGTTTTTGTAGCCGAGGTGGCGAAATCCCTCGGCGATGGCTTCGAGGCCGGGGCCTTCCGGTTGATGATAAAGCGTGTTGTCCGTGTCGGCCGCATTGACGATCTTCCCAAGAAGCACGAGCGCGGGATCATGCGTAAGATTGTATTTCTTCAAGATAGCCTCGAAGGAGCATTCTTTGCCGTGGTGGCCTAATTCCACGTTTTTGACGTCGTAAGGGGTTGCATCGAGGCGTTTTGCTTCGTCCATGACTTTGTCTGTCGGCACGAAAATGAATTCTGCGTCCTTGTCGACAAACTTTTTGATCAGCCAAGGACACGCAACTCGGTCAACCTTGACGTACTCGCGCGTAATCCACCTCATTGTATTCCTCCTTTTGCTTCACCACCGCCAAAAGCGTACTAAACGATCAGCGCTGCACCAGAGAGCAACAACAGCGACAGCACGATCTTGCGAAACGTCGTTTCGTTGACTTTTCCGTATAGCTTTAGCCCCAGCCAGGTGCCAGCAAGCAACATCGGAAGTCCGAACAAGAAAAGTCGGATCGTTTCAGCCGAGATTGTAACCTTTGTGCCAAGCCAAGCCGCGCTCATGACAAAAATCGCAACAGCGACCGGTTGAAAGACCGCGCGCTGCTGGTCTTTCGGCCAGCCGCGCAACCCACACCATATCGTTACAAGAATGCCGGCAAGTCCCGTGATGCCAGCAAAGATGCCGTTAAGAAATCCAACTCCGGCGTCCGCAGCTCGCCCGCCAGCTGTGACCGGGTTCATCGCGGGTCGAAAGAGCGCATACAGACTGTAGAGGATTAGGAAAATCCCAATACCGGCTCGTGCTTGGGTCGGATTTGCCCATGTTAAAATGCTTACGCCGATTGGAACACCAACTGCCGCCCCGCCGACAAACGGCCAGAGCGTGTTCCAGTCGAGTGCGTGTCGAAGTTTCCAAACCGAATAACCTTGTACGATGAGCCCAAACGCAATGATCAACGTTGCGGTTTGTAGTGGCGAGAGGATGTAAAGCCAAAGTGACGCTGCAATAAGTCCGAACGCAAAGCCGGAAAGCCCGGCGACCAATGCGCTCGCAAATGTCGCGATGAGAAAGATTGTTAGATCTGAGAACCCATCCACGTGCTCGCTCCACGACAGGGCGAGCAGCGCTTGAATGGGACGACCATTTAACGGGGAGGCTGCGATTTCCCCAAAGCAATAGTACCGATATCAGCCCCTCAATTCAACGAGGGTCCACGCGTAGACGCGACAGCTATACTGCCAATTCCGCTGCACATAAAAGATGCACATTACGGTTATGTCGGCTGCCGCAATTAGTCCACACGGCGACCTATACTCGTCCTTCGGCAGGGGGGAACTCGTATGCTTTCTTTGGGAAAGACCGTATTTGCATTCGTTGCAATCTGTGGCGCGTTTGTCGCCGGACCTGCGATTGGCCAAGAAAAAGCGATCGTCATCGCCTCGACGACTTCAACGCAGGACTCCGGTCTGTTCGACTATCTACTGCCGCTCTTCACGCAGAAGACTGGCATCGGCGTCAAAGTGCTGGCGCTGGGCACCGGTGAAGCGCTTGACGCGGGGCGGCGCGGTAAGGCCGACGTCCTGTTCGTGAATGCCAAATGGGAAGAACAGAAGTTCGTCGCCGAAGGCGAAGGCGTGAAGCGCGTTCCCGTCATGTACAACGACTTCGTGCTGCTTGGTCCGAAGAACGATCCTGCCGGTGTCAGGTCTTTGAAGGACATCGCGAAGGCATTCGCGGCGATCAAGGACAAATCGGCAACCTTCATATCGCGGGACGACCGCTCCGGCACCAATCTCACCGAACTTATGATCTGGAACAAGGACGTCGGCATCGACATCGAGAACGAGCATGGCCCTTGGTACATTGAGTGCAGACAAGGTATGGACGCCGCACTCGAACTGGCGGTCGCGAGCAACGCCTACGTGCTGTCGGACCGCGCCACATGGACCCACCTTACGAACAAGGGGAAATTGGAAGTCTTGGTCGAGGGCGACGAGCGCATGTTCAATCAGTACGGCGTGATACTGGTCAATCCCGCCAAGCATCCGCAGGTGAAGAAGGAGTTTGGCCAGCAATTCATCGACTGGCTGGTTTCGCCGGAAGGCCAACAAGAGATCGCCCATTACAAGATCAATGGCGAGCAGTTGTTCTTCCCGAACGCCACTGATCCAAACGGCTAAGAAACGTTCTCTGTCTGCCTTTGGCCCATCTCTGCCCAACCGAACTTGCAAGACGATGTCCTGCTCTGCGGAATAGAGCGGACGTACCCGCGACGCAGGCGATGGCGGCTAATGACCCCGAGTGGAAGTCAGGCGCCGGCCTTTGCTGTGCTACACAGCCTGCTCAGGTCAGGTGAGGAAGTGATGGTGAAGCATCACGCCCCCTTCGGCGTTACGGCGGGCTCCTTGACCCGCAGCACGGCCCAGACGAGCAGTGCCGCATAGACCACGAAGCCGAGTGCGACCGAGGCGAAGAATCCGACCATGCCGAGGTCGAGCCAGTAGATGGCGATGAGCCCGCCCGTGACGTTTATGGCGAGACGCACCGCGTTTGCCGCCGCGGCCGCGGCGCCGCGACCGAGGCCCAGCGAGACGTAGAACAAGCTGAGACCCGCGCTGAAGAAGAGATAGGTCGGCGCGACGATGTGCAGATAGAAACCGCCGACGCGGAAGACCTCGGTGTCGTCGCTGAATAGGCCGAGCCACAATGTCGGAAAGATCGCGACGATGAGCCCGATCGTGCTGCACACCGCCACGACCGTGGTGACGCCGATCAGCGCGATTGTGCGCGCGCGCCGATACTGGCGGGCGCCCCAGTTGGTGCCGACCATAGCGACGATCGCGGTGCCGAAGCCGAACGCGATCGGCTGCATGATATATTCGAGCCGCGCGCCCATCGCGTAGCCGATGGCAATGTCGCGCCCAAGTCGTCCGGCGAGGCCGGTCAGCGCCACGACCGAGAAGTTGGTGATGGCGATGTTGGCCAGACCCGGCACGCCGACCTTGAGGATGTCAGCGAAGAGCTCCCAGCGGGGCGCAATCCCGCAGAAGCGGAGCTGCACCAGCGCGCGTCCCGAGTGCAGATACCAAACGAACCAGACGCTGCCGACCGCGAAAGGCAGTATCAGGCCCCACGCAGCGCCCGCCGCGCCCAGCGGCGGCAGCGGTCCGAAGCCGAAGATCAGGATCGGCGAGATCGCGATATGTGCCAGCACGCAGGCGACCAGCACCCCGGCCGGCAATCCCATGTTGCCGGTGCCGCGCACCGCATTTCCCATGAAGTTGAGCGTGCAGATCGCGGCGGCGCCGCCTAGCGCCACGTGCGCGTAGGGGAGGGCGGCATCGAGCATGTCGTCCTGTCCGCCCATCAGACGAAATAGGTTCTGTCCGCCGACCAGCATCAAGCCGGCGAAGATCGCCCCAAGCGCCAGCGCGAGCAGGAAGGCGTGGAATACGAGCGCGTTGGCGCGCTCGGGCTTGCCGGCGCCGACAGCGCGAGCGACCGCCGAAGAGACGCCAGCACCCATCCCGCTGTTGGTCGACTGCAGGACGAGCATCACCCAGGGAAAAACCAGCGAGGCGCCGGCGAGCGCGTCCGATCCGAGCTTTCCGAGAAAAAACCCGTCGAAGGTGACCATGCCGGTGAACGCCATCAGGTTGAGGATATTTGGCGCGGACAGCTTGAGCAGCGTAGGGAAGATCGGGCCCTCGAGCAGCCGCTTAGTGCGCGCGGCGGCACACGCCTGCTTGGGCTTGGCGGGGGCAGGAAATGACGTGGAGATGGTTGCGATCTGTTTGATCACAAGGCGCTCCTTCCCCGCGAAGGGGTTCGGAGCAGCGCTTGGACGACGCGTCTTTTGGAAGCCGGGCGGCTGCTTGGAGAGCCCGACCGATCAATGAGGCAAAAGGCAATATCTACACATTGCAATTATCTGCAACGCATCTTTTCTCGGGCGTGCTGAGAAAATCTCATGAACTGCGGCAGATTGATGGAGCCAATAGATTGCTGCTGTTATCGGCGTCCTATATTCTTGATTAGATTTCCTCATGAACGATTGTGCCATGGTGCGCCGTCTCCCACCGCTGAATGGCCTGAAAGCGTTCGAGGCTGCGGCCCGGAGCGAAAGCTTCACGCGTGCCGCCGAGGAGTTGAATGTCACGCAGGGCGCCGTCAGCCATCAGGTGAAAGCGCTTGAAGATATACTTGGGCTCAACCTCTTTCGTCGCGAACGCCAGCGGCTGATCCTCACCAAAGCGGGGCGGGATTACTTGGCCGTCATCCGTGATGCACTGGACCAGATCGCCGTCGGCACCGAACGGCTGTTGCAGCGTCAGGAGAGCGGCGCCCTTACCGTCAGTACTTCGCCCGACTTCGCCGCGAAATGGCTAGTCAACCGACTGGGCCACTTCGCGGAGAAATATCCGGACTTGGATTTGCGCGTTTCGGCCACGACGCACTACGTCGATTTCGCGCGCGACGATGTCGATATCGCGATCCGACATGGCCATGGGAACTGGCCAGGGCTCGATGTGCAGAGACTTTATTCGGAGCGTCTGTTTCCTGTTTGCAGCCCGAAGCTGGTCACCGGACGTAACCGTGTCACGAAAGTGGCGGATCTTTTGAAGTTTCCATTGCTTCGTCTCGAAGACGCAAAGAATTGGGCGCGCTTATTTGAAGCCGCGGGCGTGAAGGCCTCGGTCGGTCCCGGCCCAGTTTTGAACCGCGCCAGCATGTTGATCGATGCGGCGATCGACGGTCAGGGCATCGCCTTGGCGCGCACGGCGCTCGCGGCCTGGGACTTGATCAATGGCCGCCTCGTGCGGCCAGTCGACATTTCGTTGAGGGTGGCCAACACCTACTGGATTGTCTGTCCCAAAGCAGCATCGAACATTCCGAAGATCGCAATATTCCGCGATTGGGTCCGGGCGGCAGTAGCCGAAGATCTATCCCGTCTCAAAACGCTTGCGCCATGATCAATGCCGTTTTCTGGCCTGTGTTAAGCCTCCCGGGATTGCATTCCTCGGAGTGCAACGGACGTGAGCAAAGTTTGCTTCACGTCCGTTCTGCTGACAGGAAGTAGCTGTTACCAGCTCGCCACGTTACTCGAAGCGAACCCGAAAAAAGGCCGCTATTGCCAAGGCCACTTTGCGGCTTCCAACTCCGCTTGTTCCCTTGTAATCCCAATGTCCATGAGCAGGCGCTCGTCCAAATCCATGAGTTGTTGACGCCCGCGGCGCTTCTCCCAAAGGCGGGCGACTGTGGGCGCTAAGTGACGAAACCAGTCTGGCCATGGCCAATCCGTGTCTGTTGGCAGCGAAACACGGAAGTTTGCTGTTGCTGAGGTTGTCTTATTGCAAGACATGATCTCATCTCCGATCGGAGTTGAGACAACGATTGGCTGACACGCAGCTTACCGGGCGGTTGCCGTAGCCCGGATTCCGCCGCTGGAACGAAGACTGTGCGAGATGTTGCATGTCCCAACAGCCTGCGTCCGAAACGGGCGGACGAAGCGCAGTTCTTGGGCGACATGCCTTGAAGAGGTCGGGCGACTGCAATATGGCCCGGCAACGATGCAAATAGGTGGAATCCTCGGGAAAGTCAAACGCGCGCCAGCAAATGAAGATTCAAATATCGATTCCGAGTTTTGGAAGCAACCATACAGTTCCTGAGTACAAGAGCATCGTCAAAACGCATGAGGAACTGAGCGAAATCCAAAACGAAGTTCCATGTCTCAGCATCGCCGGAAGCAGCAGAAACATGGGAAGCGAAGGCAAGACGAACCAGAACGTGGATTGGGCCTGAGCAGCTATGCGTTCGCTGTCTCCGGTGTCACGCCACAACCATATGATGGCAAGTACGGAGACCAGGGGGAGCGATGCTATCAGCCCGCCGACGGCTGGGTTGCGCTTGGCCGTCTCCGAAACAACGAGAACGAGAATACCCGAGATCGCCGCTTTGAAAGCTGCAAAGAACATGCCTGCCCCGAAGCCCTAATGGTTTGATTGCGACCAAGTTCCGCCCGTGCCCGTGGCCTTGTCAAACGGAGTCTAGCTTTCTACCCTACCCACTACGGGGACGCGCAGTCTCCCCGCCAGACGGAGCTCCGTCCAAGCACTGCGCAGCACTCGATTCTGTCGAGGAGGTTGCGCATGGACAGACGAAAGCGTCGCTCCCCTTCCCAGACACGTGTCACAGCTTATGCGCCACTGATCGCGACCGCCGCGGTTGCGGCGGTGTTCGCAATGCCGTGGTCGGCGGCATCGGCCGAAACGCCCGGAAGTTGCAAAACATGCCGCGAGTACAATCGCGCATGTCTCCAGGCGCATTCGAAGCAGGCATGCAAGAGTGAATTGGACTTGTGCCTCAAGCATTGCAGCCAAAAAAGGTAATCAGTATTCGAGGAAGTAATGCTCTACGAACGTCAGGACAAAGGGCGGCTGAGAGACCATCCGTGGATCGCGGCGTTGTTCGCAGCATTAGCGGGTCTGTTCATCTATAGCATGTGGATCGCTCCACACGATAAGGTTCGGGGTACACAAAGTTCCTCGATCATCACTCCTGCAGAGAACGGCCACTGAGGTTCACGGCGTCATGTGTCGCGCGCGAATGGCCAAATCGACCGGCTGGTATGCCTCGTTCTTCGCTGCGGTCCTCATGGCTGCTTTGCTCGCTCCAGGCGAAGCGGTCGCGTATCGGCCGTTCGACTTGACCGATGCTGCGGTCGCCGACCTCGGCGAATTGGAGTTCGAGCTGGGACCTCTCGGTTATCGTAAGAGCCAAGACGACCGCACGCTTGTGGCCCCCTCATTGGTCGTCAACTACGGCTTTGCGAAAGACTGGGAGGCGGTTTTGGAGGGGCGCGGCGAATATCCGTTAGCGCCATCCGACGACACACGCGGCAGACTCGTCGAAGACACCTTCTCGCTGAAGCACGTCCTTCGGGACGGCGTTTTGCAGGACAAACCTGGGCCGAGCATCGCGACGGAATTCGGCGTTCTGCTACGCGAATTGCATAATGAACAGGGATACGGAGCGAGCTGGTTGGGCATCGTTTCGGACCGCTGGAGCTGGGGTACGACGCACTTCAATTTCGGCGCGGAGCTCACGCGCGACCACAACACCAACTTCGTAGCCGGCTGGATCGTAGAAGGACCGCAGGAATGGACGGTCAGGCCGGTCGGCGAAGCGAGCTTTGAGCACCAGGTCGGGCCAGTGAAGACCGACACCGTTTCCGCTCTCGTCGGAGCGATTTGGAAGGTTCGTGACGATCTCTCGTTCGACGTCGCCGTCAAGCAAGCATGGGTTAACGGCAACCCGCAAACCGAACTTCGCGCTGGTCTCACCTTCGCATTCTCGGTTCAAAAAACGCCGAACGAAGCCAGGCGACGCTGACACAAGAGGAATGATCATGCCTCTGAAGTTCGAGGGAACGATCGAGCTAAGCGATTCCGAGAAGACGCTGTTCGATCACGGCGCGTTCGATCCAAAGACGCGGCGGGTTTTCGTCGCTCACACCGCGCGAGATCGTCTCGAAGTCATCGACCATGATCGCGCTGTCCGGTTGCAAACACTCGCCGGCTTCGCCCACGCCGCAGGAGTCGTAGCGGACGAGGGCGAGGTACTGGTCACGAACCGAGGCGCATCAAGCCTCTCGTGGGTCGATGCCGCGGAGCTTTCGACCAAAGCCGTCTTCGAAACGGCGCCGCGCCCGAACGGTGTTGCGATCGTTGCGCGACGAATGCTCGGCATCGCGGCATGCATCGGCGATGAGAGTCGTGGTCCCGAACTCCACGCAATCGAACTGCAAAATGGAAGGCGTTGGTCAATCCAGTTGTCCGGCCGACCGCGATGGTGTGTGACGGATGGAGCCGGAGAGCGCGTCTATCTGGCGATCCGCGAACCTTCGATGATCCTGGTCGCGAAGCTTCCGCAACTCGATCCGGTGCAGCATTGGCCGCTTCCATCGTCGGGAGCGCACGGTCTCGACATCGATACCGAGAAAGAACTCCTGTATGCGGCATGCGATGGAGCCGTTCTCGTTCAGGTGGACGCAAAGACGGGCAAGGTGCTCGCGCAGTGGCCGCTGGCCGGGGGCCCCGACGCGACGTTTTTCAATCCGAAATCCGGTCTAGTCCACGTCGCGATCGGCGAGCCCGGGGTGGTGCAAACCATCGATCCCCGCAGCGGCGCGAGATCCGATTTCGTTACGGCAGCGGGCGCGCAAACGACCGCTCTCGCTCTACCCGATCGCCTCTACGTCTTTTCGCCCGCCCACCGCGGCGCGATCGTTCTGAGCGGGGCTTAGCCAGGTTTATGGGATTTTTACGCCCGGCACTCCAATGCACGCCGTTGAAACCTTGCACGTCGGCAGGGCGTTGACGTAGGCTGAGATTTACGGGGATGAGCAGTCTCCCCGTTAGACGGTCGCCCGTCCAAGCACTGCGCAACTCTCGGTTTGTCGAGGTGCTTGCGCATGGGCGAGAACGGCTCTCACCGCATCACGCCAATTTTGCTGTTGCTGGCCGCGCTGATCGTCGCGGGTACGATCCTGGTTGTCTCGCACGACAGCTTCTCTCAATCGGCCGCCACGGTCGTTGCCCTCGCGAAGCTGGAAATTGGAAAAGCGCCGGCTGACTTCGTGTTTGCCCGGACGGGTCAAGGGGCCCCAAGTCAATGGACGGTCGTCGCCGATGAAACGGCGAACGGCGATCGCGTTATCGAACAGTCGAGCACCGACCGCACCGATTATCGCTTCCCGCTTGCAATCTATAATCCAATCGTTGCCAAGAACGTCGACGTCTCCGTGAGCTTCCGGCCAGTCGCTGGCCGCGTCGATCAGGCTGGCGGCATCGCCGTCCGCGTCGTCGATGCCGACAATTATTACGTCGCGCGCGCCAATGCACTTGAGGACAACGTCCGTTTCTATCGTGTTGTGAAAGGCAGCCGTCAGCAAATCGACGGCGTGAACGTCATGGTCGCCAAGAACGAGTGGCATACGCTCGGCCTGAAAGCAGACGGTGATCGGTTCAGCATCGGCTTCGACGGCAAAACGCTATTCACCACCACCGACCGGACATTCGCAAATGCGGGGAAGATCGCCCTCTGGACCAAAGCCGACAGCGTGACCCACTTCAGTCAGATATCGATCGCTGTGCTGCCCGACCAGGAGAAGCGCCCATGACCTTCAGCTTGAAACCGCTCTCCTGCGATCCGGCGCGCATCAAGGGGATGTCCGAACGGCTGATCGCCAGTCACTACGAGAACAAATCCGGCGGCGCGGTGAAACGGCTCAATCTGATCGAGGTCAGCTCGCCGGCCTCGACTATGAATGAGAAGACTGTTCATCTCGATATCAGGAGCGGTCACATGAAATGGATCACCCGAGAGCGGGTCAAGGTTGACCGCGTCGCTTGCCCATGGCTCATCAAGAAGTTCGTCGACAAGGACGCGGAATTCTTCTTCGTTCCGGCCGACAAAGTCAGCGACGAGGCGAAACGGCTCAATGCCATCTCCTATGATGTGAAAGGCGTCGAGCTCGGTCATCACGGCAAAGAGTGCTCGTTCGAGGCCATCCTCAAAAAATACAAGCTCACCGCTGATCCGGCTCTCGTTCTGCTCGGGAAGATCGTCAACGGCGCGGATACGGACAACACGCTCTATCAGCAGCCTGAAGGACCCGGCCTTGAGGCAGTTGCCGAGGGCTTCCGCCACCTCGGCTTCAAGGATGACCACGCACAGAACGCGGCCGAATGGATCGTCTACGACGCGCTCTACGCCTACTGTCGGGAGATGGTTTGGCAGGGCAAGCCGAACGGCGACTTCGCGCACTGATCCCAGGGAGCGTCGATTGAAAGCCATGTCACAACTCGCAGCAAAGAGAGCGATCGAATCATCCGTTCCGGCGCACGGCGTCTCCTTCGCTGAGGGCGTGCGCGTCTGGATTCGCGTGGCGCTTCTCAGTTTCGGAGGTCCAGCAGCACAGATTGCGGTTATGCATCGCATTCTCGTAGATGAGAAACACTGGATTTCAGAAAATCGATTTCTCTATGCGCTGAACTACTGCATGTTGTTGCCTGGCCCGGAAGCCAAGCAACTCGCCGTCTACATCGGTTGGCTGATGCATCGGACGGCCGGCGGAATCGTCGCGGGCAGCTTGTTCGTGTTACCCGGCGTCGTTTCAATCATGGCCCTGAGCTACATCTACGCACTGTACGGCAAGGTGCCGGTGGTCGTAGCTCTGTTCTTCGGATTAAAGGCTGCCGTTCTTGCAATCGTGGTCGAAGCCGTGGTGCGGATCGGCAAACGCGCGCTGAAGAATGATGCAATGCGCGTGCTCGCGGCAGTGGCGTTCGTCGGCATTTTCTTCTTGAGCATTCCGTTTCCACTGATCGTTTTCGGTGCTGCGTTGATCGGTTTCATAGGAGCCGCGAGCGGCGCGGAGGTGTTCAGGACCGAATCGGGTCACGGCAAGGCTGCGGGCAGCATCACCGATGAGCAAAGCCTGCTTGGGGACGAATTGCCTGAGCATGCGCGGCCGACGGTGGCACGCGCCTCTTTTGTTTCGGCCGTATGGCTTGCGCTGTGGCTCGTACCCGTCATCGCGCTTCTTGCTGTGCTCGGCCGCGGAAATGTCTTCACCGAGATCGCGGTGTTCTTCAGCAAAATGGCAGTGGTCACATTCGGCGGCGCCTACGCCGTGCTCGCGTACGTCGCGCAGGGTGCGGTCGAGCAATACGGCTGGCTGGCACCGGGTGAGATGCTTGATGGTCTTGGAATGGCCGAGACGACTCCAGGGCCACTGATCATGGTTCTGCAATTCGTGGGTTTCATGGCCGCATTCCGTGATCCAGGCGGGCTGTCGCCCTTGCTCGCCGGCACCTTGGGCGGCCTGCTAACCACATGGGTAACTTTTGTCCCGTGCTTTCTCTGGATCTTCCTCGGAGCGCCTTTCGTGGAGGTATTGCGGGGCAACAAGGCGCTTAATGGGGCGTTTTCTGCGATCACCGCCGCCGTGGTTGGCGTGGTCCTCAATCTCGCGATCTGGTTTGCCATCCATACGCTCTTTCACGAGACCTTTCCGATCCGAAACGCTCTGCTCAGCTTCGATGCACCGAAACTGACGACAGTCGATCCTTGGGCGCTATTGCTTGCGGTCGCAGCGGCGGTCGCGATCTTTCGGTTCAAGATCGGAATGATCCCGACGCTGCTGGGTAGCTGTCTTGCTGGCATTGCGCTGTTTGTCGTCGGCGTACAGTGACGTAGTAGGAGAGTGTCATGACACGCAGAAATCTGATGCGTGCAGCCACGTTCGGAGTTGCACTTGCTGGACTCTCTGCCGCTGCGGGTTATTTCGCCGTGGTCAGAGATGATGATGACGATGATGATGATGACGAGGGCGATGAGAGGAACGAGCGTAGCGAGAAGAGCCAGACGCCAGATTCCAGCAGCGCGCCCCCGCTGCCGCAAAACGGGGCAGTTCGATGAGCTACGCTATCAAACCTTTGCCCTGCGACCCGGCCAGGATCAAAGGCATGTCCGAACGGCTGATTGTCAGCCATTACGAGAACAACTACGGCGGCGCGGTGAAGCGCCTGAATCTTATCGAAGAGCAGATTGCTGAATTGGACTATGCGAAGGCGGCAGGCTTCGTCATCAACGGACTCAAGCGCGAGCAACTCATCGCGATGAATTCCATGATCCTGCACGAATTGTTCTTCGCCGGACTCGGCGAGGAGAGCCAACCGGGTCCCAAACTTCGCGATGCGATTGCAAGGGATTTCGGATCATTCGAGCGTTGGCGAGCCGAATTCGAAGCAATGGGCAAAGCGTTGGGTGGCGGCTCCGGTTGGGTCCTGCTGTCCTGGTCCCCGCGCGACGGCAAACTCGTCAATCAATGGGCTGCCGATCACTGCCACACGCTCGCAGGCGGCACGCCGATCCTCGCACTCGACATGTACGAACACTCCTATCACATCGATTTCGGCGCGAAGGCCGGAAGCTACGTCGACGCTTTCATGCAGGCGATCGCCTGGAAGAGCGCGGATCGGCTGTTGAGCGAGATCGCCAATCACGGGGGGTAACCGGACATCAAGAAAGGAGCATCTGATGCGTAGTCTGATCGTCCTCTCCGTTCTCGGCAGTCTTTCCATGGCGCCAGCCTATGCGCAGAGCATCAACTGGACGCAGGTGGATGGGGTCTTCAACAGAACTGCGGCAGTGACCGGCGACGTGCATCGCTACGGATTCCCGCGGGGCGATCTCTCGGTCACGCTGGACGACGTCACCATCAAGCCGGCGCTCGCGCTTGGCGGATGGGTCGCGTTCATGCCATCGCATGACGGTGCGATGGCGATGGGCGATCTGGTTCTGCTCGAATCCGAGGTCAGCCCGGTGATGAGCAAAATGATCGAAGGAGGGCTGCAGGTCACGGCGGTTCACAATCACCTGCTGCGGGCGAATCCGGAAACCTTCTATCTCCATATCGCAGGCCGTGGCGATCCGGCGAAGATCGCGACGGCTATCCGTGACGCACTCGCCGTAAGCAAGACGCCGCTGGCCGAACCACAGGCCGCGACCGCATCATCCGTGGATCTCGACACGGGGCAGATCGACCAGATCATCGGCGCCAAAGGGAAGCCCTCTGGAGGCGTCTACCAGGTCGCCGTGCAGCGGAGCGACGAGATCTCCGAGCAAGGAATGCAGCTCAATCCGCCTGGGCCACTCGGCGTCGCGACGGGAATCAACTTTCAGCCGACTGGCAACGGAAAGGCGGCGATCACGGGAGATTTCGTGTTGATCGGCAGCGAAGTAAACCCAGTCATCCACGCGCTGAAGTCCAACGGCATCGAGGTCACCGCCGTGCACAGCCACATGTTGGACGAACAGCCGCGATTGTTCTTCCTGCATTTCTGGGCAAATGACGATGCGCTGAAACTGGCGAAGGGACTCCGTGCCGCTCTGGACCAGACGAGGAATGCGGCGACCGTCGGTGCGCACTGAGGAGCGAAGGCCGTTCGGCGGCTTGCTTGGAAAGCTCACAGACGTTCTGTGGTTGAGCATGGCACCAATAGTGTCCTGGTTGAGTCTCCTCATCGCTTGCGCGTCTTTGGCGCCGTGGGCCATTGGGGCGTCGGTCGGACAGGAGCGGCCCGGCGACACCACTCCACTTGCGCTCGATGCCAAGATCCCACTCGGCAGCGTGGCCGGACGAATTGACCACATGGCGATCGATGTCGCGCGCCGACGACTGTTCGTGGCGGAGTTAGGCAACAACACGGTCGGGGTGGTCGATCTCGAGGGTAAAATGTTGGCGCACCGCATAGCGGGGCTCAGCGAGCCGCAGGGGATCGCCTACGTCCCTCCGACCGACACGGTATTCGTCGCGAATGGAGGTGACGGTTCGGTGCGGGTCTTTCGCGGCTCCGACTTCGCTCGAGTCGCCAGGATAGAGCTTGGTGAGGACGCGGATAACGTTCGTTTCGATGTGAAGACCGGCAACGTGCTCGTCGGGTTCGGTAGCGGCGGCATCGCAATAATTGATCCGGCGAAGAACGAGGCCATCGGAAGGGTAAAGCTCCCCGTCCATCCGGAAAGTATTCAAATCGAGCCGTCGTCCGGACGCGTCTTCGTCAATCTACCGAATGCGTCGACGATCGGAACGGTCGCTGCGGATTTCGATACGCAACAGAACTGGAAAGTGACCTACAGCGGTAACTTCGCAATGACGCTCGATCCGGACGGAAGCCGCGTGATCGTTGCATTCAGGAGACCGACTCGGCTCGTCGCATACGATAAGCAGACCGGCCGCCCGCTTGCGGAAGTTGAAACCTGTGGGGACGTCGACGATCTCTTCTACGACTCCAGAACTCGTCGCATCTACGTGATCTGCGGCAGCGGCGCCGTCGACGTCCTGGATGCCGGATCGGACAAGTACTCCCGCATAGCCCAAATCCCGACCGTCGCAGGCGCCAGAACTGGTCTATTCGTGCCGGACCTCGAACGTTTGCTTGTCGCAGTGCGCGGCCACGGACGCGAGGGCCCCGCAATCTGGAGCTACCGCGTCAACGCGGGACCGCGTTAGAGGCCTTGTAGATTGTGAGGAGCCGTCGTTCTTGTGTACGATCTTGCTAGAGCATGAGGCGGGTGTTATCGCCCGGCCTCGCCCCTGCGCGTACAGTGCGCTACAGTGCCACCCTCCTTTCATATGGAGGGTAAGATGCCGAATCCGGGCCAGCCGACGATCTCTCCGGGAGCGACTGGTGGCGCCGTTCGCCGTCTACAACGAGCACTGCGCCGAACGCCCAATCTTGGAATTGCGGTCGATGGTGTATTCGGACCAGTGACCGAGACGGCGGTCAAAGAATTCCAGCAAGGCGCTGGTCTCGTGGCCGACGGAATTGTCGGACTGCTAACTTGGGCTGCACTGCCAAATGGCGCTCCGATGCCGACCCTATCTGAAGGAGCGACCGGAGTTGTCGTCCGCAGCTTGCAACAGGTCCTCTCGAATGGCGCATCAGGGGCCTGGAATACACCGCCGGGTGCAATCGATGGGGAATTCGGGCCAGCGACGAAGGCTTCGGTCCAGGCGTTGCAGAGTTGGGGCGGCATCACGTCTGACGGCATCGTTGGCGATCAAACGTGGGCCGTCTCATTGCATGCTGCTAGTGCGACGTTAGAGACAGCCGTCGGCCTGCAATACGCAGTTTGATCGAGCTTGTGGCAAAGACGCCCGATGGGCTGTTTTCAAGGCGTTTCTCGCGCGTCGTTGTCGATGCCCGCCGAGCGCGTCCAGCAACCTTCCGTCGACAAAGGCATCGGCGCGGGGGTAGGGCGACGACTATCCTTGGAGAAGCTTGGGCCGTCAGAAATGCCTGACCACGGTCGAATTGGGCTTTTAGTGTCGGAAAACTCTTTCGGACGCCGCGCGCCGAAGCGATGTCGGGGCGTCGGTAGAGCACCGGGAGCCGCTACGCTGCCCTTCTCGGTAGTTGGACCCGTATTCAGGCTGCCAATTTCGTTGCTGTTTGGGCGGCAGACATCGCCGCAGCCGTCATCAACAAAATGAGGAGCGCGCTCATGAAGAAAAGTTACATTGACATAACCAAGCGCATTTCCGGCGATCTGCGAAAATTGCGCGAGGACATCCCCGACAGCATGAGGTCCTTCTCGGCGCTCGCGCAGGCTGCGGGCCGCGACGGTGCCTTGGACAAGAAGACCAAAGAACTAATCGCGCTTGCGATCGCAATTGCGACGCGTTGCGACGGCTGTATCGGCTTTCACATGGAGGCGCTGGTCAGGCTTGGGGCTACGCGTCAGGAGGTGGAGGAAACCCTCGGCATGACGATCTATATGGGTGGCGGGCCATCGCTGATGTACGCGGCAGACGCTATTTCAGCCTTCGAAGAGTTTCAGGCGCATCTGGGTGTTGCTGCCTGACAGCGGCCACCCCCACTGGGCTATGGCGGATGGCTCAGTGACTGCTCACTATTACCGTGAAGGCTACCTGCTGTTATAGCATTCCGAGCATGCGCGGCAGCCAAAGCGACAATTCCGGCACATACGTCACAATGCCGAGAAAAATGAGCATGGTGAGCAGCCAAGGCCACACCGCGATGGTAAGTTCGGTGATGCCCATTTTCGCGATGCCGGATGCGACATAAAGGTTGAGTCCGACCGGAGGATGGCAGAGGCCGACCTCCATGTTCACGGTCATGAGAATGCCGAGATGGACCGGGTTGATGCCTAAGCTCACCGCGACCGGAAAGAGGATCGGTCCAGTGATCAGCACGATCGAGGACGGCTCCATCACATTTCCGGCAGCCAGCAGCAGGATGTTTACGAACAGCAGGAACCCGACCCAACCGATGCCAGCGCCCGTCACCCAGCTCGTGATGGTCTGCGGTATCTGCTCGCTGGTCATCAGGAATGAAAACAGCACCGCGTTGGTGATGATATAGAGGATCATCGCGCTCATATTCGCTGAAGCGAGCAGAACCTTCGGCACGTCTGTGAGCTTCATGTCGCGATAGATGAACACAGCGATGACAAAGGCGTAGACGGCGCTCATCGCCGCCGCCTCAGTTGGCGTGAATACGCCGGCGTAAATTCCGCCGAGCACGATCACGATCAGCAGCAGCCCCCAAACCGATTCACGGAACGCCACCAACGTATCGGCCCAGTTCTTCCTCTCCATGCGCGGATAGTTGTTCTTCCAGGCGCGGTAGAAAGTCGTCGCGCCGAGCAGCGAAGCGAGCATTAGTCCTGGGATGACGCCTGCCATGAACAGTTGTGCCACGGAGGCGGAGAGAACGCGTTTGCCTTCCGGATCGATGCCGAGACTGCCACCAGTGGCCACGGCATAGAGCACCATCACGATAGATGGCGGGATGAGAATGCCGAGTGCACCCGACGTCGCAATCACGCCGGCACCGAACCGCTTGGGATAGCCCTGCTGCACCATCGCCGGCAGGATGATCGAGCCGATCGCTACGACGGTGGCCGGTGATGATCCCGACACTGCGGCAAACAGCGCGCAAGCCATCACACCGGCGAGCCCCATGCCGCCATACCAATGACCGACCATCGACGTCGCGAAGCGGATCATGCGGCGAGCGACGCCGCCATGGGTGAGAAAATTGCCCGCCAGGATGAAGAATGGGATCGCCATGATTTCGAAGCTCTCGATCCCGGTAAACAGTTTGAGTGCGACCGCTTCGATCGGCACCTGCGTCATGATGAACAGGAAGCTCAAAACGGTCAGGCCAAGCGCAATCGAGATCGGCATGCCCGTGAGCATCAGTGCAATCAGCAATCCAAAGATCAGAATGCTGTTCATCGCGAAGCGTCCTGGGCGAGGGCAGGAACCTCATCTACGCCTTCGACGTGAGCGACGTCGTGATGCGGCAATTGGCCAGTACGCCAGAAGGCCCACGCGACCTGCAGAAAGCGGAAGCACATCAGATAGGAGCCGAGCGGGACGCACAAAAAGACGATCCAGCGCGGCAATTCCAGATCCGGCGAGACCTGATCGGTGGAATAAAGCTCGAACACGAACTTCGCGCCCATGCTGCCGACGACGAAGGTGAAAAACGCGCCGCACAGGAGACCGAACAGAACCACCTTGTTGCGGATCTTCGGCTCCAGCACGTTGACGACGACGTCGACGCCGACATGGATGCCCGTGCGGACGCCGTAGGCGGCGCCGAATTTGGCCATCCACACGAACATGTAGACGCACAATTCCTGCGCCCAGGTCATGTTGATTGGATAGAAGATCGGGTAGAGAAGCTCGATGCCGACGGCGAAGCGTTGCACGACGGCGGCGAAAATCAGCAGCGTCGCCGCGGCGATCAGTGTCGCGATCAGGATTTCCTCAAGCCGGTCGAGAATGCGAAGGAACACGGGCCCTCATCGCGCCAATGGTTGCAAGAGAGCCCCGGCATTTGCGCCGGGGCCGCTCCTCATCCGATCAGTTGGTCGCGCCTTGTACGGTCTTGCGCACGTCTTCGATGAGTTGCTTGCCGACGCGGCCTGCCATGTCCTGATAAAGCGGCTCCATGGCGCTTTGCATCTGGGCGAGTTCGGCTGGCGTCAGGGAGATGAACTGCGTCTTTCCGTTCTTGCGCATCGCGTCCAACGCTTCATCGTTCTCCTGCGCCGAGGTTGTGTTGGCGAAGACGGTCGTTTCCTTCATCGCCTGTTCCAGTTGGCCCCGGACGTCGGACGGTAGTCCATCCCAGAATTTTTTATTCACGACGACCACGTAGCCGATGTAGCCGTGGTTGGTCAGCGTCGTGTATTTCTGCACCTCGTCCATCTTCTGCGTGTACATGTTCGATGGCGTGTTCTCCTGGCCGTCCACCACGCCGGTCTGCAGCGCCTGGTAAACTTCGGAGAAGGCCGTGACTTGCGGAATGGCGCCGAGTGCACGGAATTGCGCTTCCAGCACCTTTGAGGACTGGATACGGAATTTCAGGCCTTTGTAGTCCGCAGGGACACGCAGCGGCTTGTTTGCGCTCATCTGCTTGAAACCGTTGTCCCAGTAGGCAAGCCCGACCATGCCTTTGGAGTCGAGCTGCTTGAGCATCTTCTGGCCAATCGGGCCTTCGGTGACCTTGCGCAGCGCCGCGAGGTTCGGAAGCAGGAACGGCAGATCGAACACCTCGAAGTCCCTGATGCCGATCGGCCCAAATTTCGAATTCGACGGCGCCAGCATCTGCACCGCACCAAGCTGCATCGCCTCTAGCTCTTCCTTGTCCTTGTAGAGAGTAGAGTTGTGATAGACTTCGACCTTGACCTTGCCCTCAGTGTACTTCTCGGCAAGCTCCTTAAATTTCTCGGCGCCCTTTCCCTTCGGCGTATTCGGCGCCACCACATGGCTGAATTTTATGATGATCGGCGCTTGGGCGGAACTCACGCTGGGACCGAGAAAGACCACGGCCGCGGCGACTGCGATAATCCACTTGCGCATGAGAATTTCCTCCACAATGTTGATCGAATTTTTGGTTGTGGAGTGTATGCCCTTTCCCGGCCTACGGGTTGATCTGGCTCAAGACGAAGGGTGCGACCGCCGGCGAGCCACGACGCAAGCACGTCTGCGATTGCATCGGACGACAGGACCCGAGGGACGGGGGGCATGGACGGGCGACTTAAGGTTTCATCGTGCAATCCCAGAATGCGTTAAGATCGCATTCAGGCCTCGAATCGAGGTCCATCGGACTACTGCGGTTTAGGCATTGCTCTGCCTTGCCAGCTACTGGGCGGGTCTTGCATACGCCTATTGGCGCTACAGAAAGCGGTGAGGGCCACCTACCGGTGCAAGCCGCTTATCCGGCGAGAGTTGCGGAAATCATTGCAACGCATGTGACAAGGCCTACCGCGGGGACCCAGATCGGCACTCGCACGTGTTGACCGGAAGGGCGCATTTTTGTGAGCCGCAGCCGTAGAAGCGACAGGTTCACCATTGCGAAGACGAGCAGCGTCGCGACCGATGTACTTTCCGCGAGACGCTCTAACGGAAGCAGCAAGGCGATCACTAGTGCAGCCGTGACTACCAATGCGGTCGCCATGATAGGCGTGGCAGTTTTGGAATGCACGTGCCCGGTCCAGGCCGGCAGATCTCCCTGCCGCGCCATACCGTAGATGACGCGCGCCGCCATGGAGACTTGAGCCAGGATGGTATTGAATGTCGCGCATATCGCAATCAAGCTGATGATCGTCGGAGAAGTGCCGGTGAGCGCCTGAAACACTTGACTAAGCGGGGCCTTGGACGCCGCAAGCCGGTCGGGGGGCATCACCCAAACCGCCGTGACCGCCACACCCAAATACAAGATCGTAGCGATCAGCAGCGTGAACGCCATCGCGAGTGGAATGTCCCGGTGTGGCATCTTCGCTTCTTCAACAACGTTGGCGAGATCCTCGAAACCGATAAATGCAAAGAATGCTAATAGACTCGCGTAGCCCACACCGACCAAGGTCGGAAGGTGCACTGGCGGCAGGGCTACACCTTCGCTTAGCGAGACCCCGGAGCGTGCGCCGGCGATGATGATTGCGACGAGGCCGCCGACCTCGATCAGCGTGAAGACACTCGCGATGAGCACGGATTCCAAGATTCCCCAGACTGCGACGACCCCCAACAGTAGGAGCACGCCAGCCACAAGGGCCCATGTCGGAAGAGAAAGGAATTGAGCAAGATAACCGGCGGCGCCGACTGCCACCGCCGCTGATGCGATCAGCGCCACCACGACGGTCAAAAGCCCGGTCAGGCGCGAAAGTGTGCGCGAGCCGAAAGCGTGCCGTACGTACGCTGCCTCTCCCGCACTCACGGGGAACCTGGTAGCCAATTCCGCGTAAGAGCCGACGGTGAATGCCATCACGGCTGCCGCGAGGACGAAGGACCATGGTGCGTATCGTCCTGCGTGTGCGGCAACCGCTCCGATTAAGACGTAGATCCCGGCGCCGATGGTAATCCCGACCCCATAGAGCACCAGGAGAGGCAAGCCCAAGCGGCGCTTGAGCGCGGGCGGCATGACGCGGTGATCTGGCATCAGAGACGATCCTGCTGCTCGCGAGAGAAGACGACGCCGTAGGATCCCAAGGCGTATGTCATTCAGTGCGAGAGCAGGACCGGAACGGGCGGGTTCGAGAGCATGCTCGCGGTCGCGCCGCCGAGGACGAATTCCCGCAGTCGGGAATGGCCATACCCGCCCATAACTAGCAGGTCGACCCCATGCTGCTTTACGTATGCGTTCAACGCCTCGCCGATGTTCCGTTCCGCAGCGTCGTAGCGATCGAACGCAGCAGTCACACCGCGCCGTGCCAGAAACCGTTGCAACTCCTCCTGCGAAGCATCGGGCTCGATGGGTTTTTCGTTTTCGATAGTCACCACTCTGACCGAAGCGGCCGTTCGTAGGATAGGGATCGCATCAGCGAT
>Ga0207839_1000022_pt1 | contig 26142 bp, 25 predicted proteins | sample LuqExpMetageno64_FD_187821 | JGI IMG/M metagenome (GOLD analysis project Ga0207839, IMG submission 187821) | Tropical forest soil microbial communities from Luquillo Experimental Forest, Puerto Rico - Sample 64 (SPAdes) | ecosystem: Environmental > Terrestrial > Soil > Tropical forest ...
ATGGCGATGATTTCCGCGATCAAGTACGCCGTCTGGATCCAGCTCATCTGGTCCTGCGGGATGTTCAGCGCTTGCTGGATGGTCGGCAACGAGGTTGCGGCAACTTGGACATCCAGGATCGCCATGAACATGCCGACGCACATCATCGCGAAACCGGTCCAGATCGCTGGCGTTACTATATCGGACGCTCGCTTTTCGCCCGCGACCGTCATTCCTGTTCCTGTGCAGGCTTGATGTCGGCTATTGGCCCTTAGCAAACGTTCACTATGGAAGGGGGCCGCTCATCTAAGGTCGGCGGCCTCGCGCGGCATCCAATGCGTCGAGTTCCGCAGGCCCGCCGCCGATCACTACAGTCTCGTACGTCGATCATCGCAGGCGCTCGATCGTGAACCGGTACATGAACCAACGAATCTTGACTTCTTTAGCCGATAGTCCGGCCTTTCCAATCAAGTTCTGCCATTCGGATCTGGTCAGCGAACGCGTGACCGAAATCCGTCCGTCATGCACGACCATCGGATGGAGCCGTGCAAGTTTGCCCGCCAATCCGATGAAGGCATAGGGAACGATGTGCCGCTGCAGGTCGTAGATCAGCCAGCCCTGCCGAGCGTTCGTCTCCATCCACTGCAGAAATGAAACAATTTGCACATCGCAAAAATGGTGCGTGAGAAGACTGCTCACGATCAGGTCAACCGGACGCTGGGGCCGGAACGTGAATACGTCGCCTGCTTGGTGCGTAATGTTGTCCAGATCTTGCGTCGCTGACCGGGCGAGGCCGATCGTCTCAGGCGCAAGGTCGAGCCCGATGAGCTCCAGGTCGAGATGACGCTTTCGCGCCCAGGTGCGGATCGCGCGCAGGAGATCGCCGTAGCCGCATCCGACGTCCAAAACCGTCCATCTTTCGTTGACGCGCATGAGCTTTGTCGCGCGCCAAAGCCACCGCAAAACCGGAGTGTGCCCGCACATGCCGCCGTTGAAGCGGGCGATATCATACAAGTAGGGCTCAAGTTCCTTGGCCGTCAGGCTGGGGTCGTCGAGCCATTCGGTTTCAAGACTGCGCGTGGAGAAGTCGGGCGCGCCCATACGCTCAGCCGGCGATCTGAAATGTCATCGTTTCGGCAACAAGACCCGGACCGAAGGACATTGCACAGCCTTTCTGACCCGTGGTTGCAGAGCGCAGCATCCTTTGCAGTACGAACATGACCGTCGCCGACGACATGTTGCCGTAGCTCCGCAGAACTTCGCGCGAATCTCCCAATGCATCAGCCGGCAAGTTGAGCCCCCGCTCGACGGCTTCGAGTACCGTGCGCCCGCCCGGGTGCACGGCCCAAAGTTCGATCGAATTTCGTGGCCAGGCGGCGAGTATCTCGTCGGCATGTGCATGCAAAGCGCTTTGAATTTCGCTCGGCACCTGGCCCGACAACGTCATGTCGAAACCGGAATCGCCGATCTTCCAGGTCATCAGGTCGCTCGTCCCGGGGGAGCGGATCGCGCGAAAGGCGTCGAGTGCGGCGCCCGTGGGCTGGGCGGTAATCAGGCTCGCCGCGCACCCGTCTCCAAACAATAGGAAGGTGAGGATCTGCTCTATGTTTTTCGTTTCGTTCAGGTGCAGCGTACAAAGCTCAATATTAACCGCGAGCACGCGCGCGGCCGCATCGGAGCGCACGATATGCCGCGCGAGCTTCAGCGCGTTCACCGCCGCATAGCACCCCATGAACCCGATCAGCGTCCGCTCAGTCGATTTTGGCAGGCCGCATCGGTCGATGATCTCGAAGTCCAGCCCCGGCGCCGACATGCCGGTGCAGGACGTGATCAGCAGGTGCGTGATCCTTCCTCGCTCGCCGTTTGGCAACAGTTGCTCGATGGCTCTTTGTGCAAGCACCGGCGCATCCTGCTCGAAGCGCCGCATCCGGACGCGCGTATCCGGGAAGTCGCCGCGCCGATAGAAGCCCTCGCCGTCGACATTGCCGGTTTCCTCGCACGCGCCGGGCGGGAGCCAGGAATAGCGGTGTTCGATGCCAGAGCGCATTGACATGCGCCGGAACAACAGCGCGGCCTCTCTGTCGTCCTGCAGCAACGACGCGGCAAATTGTTGAAAAGCGACATGAATGTCATGCGGCGGCACTGCCGTAGCGACTCGATTGAGGTGCGCCGTCGTCACGCGCGCGCCCTCAAGCCGTCCTGCACGTACAGACAATGCACGGAGCCGCACAACAGACTACGAAATATCGCCTTGATTTGGTGTTCTCCAGACGCGGCCTCCTGACCGACGCTAGACAATACGGCGTACAACCTCCCGCAGGGTCTCGATCGCCCTCGCACCATAGGGCCAGCGTGTGATCGATAAGACGCGTTGCAAACACCGAGCACCTCCGTAGTTCGTTCTCGCTGTTTCGCTTTATCGTTTCAATGATCGACTGCAATCTCACTCTGCTTTAGCGACTCCGGTAGCGCCCCCATTAGCTAATGTTCAAGTGATTTCGAGTTCAGTTTCTAACAAAAATGTCATCTGCTCTACTTGCCCCGATCGGCTACAATGCGTCACCTAACGGTCTCGAGGTCAACTCGAATGGAAAGTTTCGCGCATCGCCGCATTCTCGTCATAGAAGACGACTCAGGAACGGCTAACCAAATCGTCGACTCGCTTGTTACTCATGGGTATGAGGTAGATTTGGCTAGCACCGGCACGGAAGCGCTCAGTCACGGATTGGTGACCGATTACGCCTTGATCACCATCGACCGCATGCTGCCGGACATGGATGGACTGGCGGTCATGCAGACCCTACGGGAGCATGAAGTTGACACACCAGTTTTGATCATTAGCGCATTGGGCGAAGTCGACGACAGAGTACGAGGCTTACGCGCCGGCGGAGACGACTACCTCGTAAAGCCATTCTCCTTCGTAGAAATGGCAGCCCGTGTGGAAGCACTGTGTCGCCGGAGCAGCACGATCATCAAAGATACCCTATTACGTGTCGGCGATCTCGAAATGGATCTCGTTTCAAGGACGGTCAGCCGCCACGGCCAGAGTGTTACCCTGCTTCCACGTGAATTTAAACTGCTCGAATACCTCATCAAGAACCAAGGCCAAATTGTATCGCGAACCATGCTGCTGCAGCACGTATGGGACCTTCATTTTGACCCGACCACGAATATTGTTGATGTTTACGTCGGACGCGTGCGCCGGAAGGTCGATGGTAGCCAGAGTTATCCGCTGATCCACACCGTGAGAGGAGTTGGTTATTGTCTCCGCGCTCCTAACTAAGACGATACAATCGACGACGTTCAAGCTGGCCCTCGCCTCGATCGCCGTTTTTGGCACTATTGTGATCGCCTTTCTGGGATACGTCTATTTTTCGACAACGGCTTATGTTCAGAGTGAATTTGATCGCGCAATTCTCTTCGATAGACATTTGATAGAAAGCGCCTTCCAGCGCGAAGGGCGAGCGGGCGCGGTTTCTGAAATTCAACGGCATCTCTCGGATAATGCATTCGCCGACCGGATTTACTTGCTCACGGACAACTCATTTGACGTATTTGCGGGCAACCTAACATCCTGGCCAGCGGAATTGAGAACACCCGCTGCGGAGGCGCCCAAGATCGAAGAGTGGTCGGACGGAGAGAACCAGCCCCCTGTGCGCGCATCAGTAGGCACTTTGCCAAACGGAGACCGGCTGATCCTTGGGAGAAAGTTGGATAGCATTGAGGCGTTTCGCGCGAAGAGCAGAAATGCATTAATTGCCACTCTCATCTTGCTGTTTGTCCTTACGGCGGTCGCGAGTGTTTTAGTGACACGACGTACGATAGCCCGGATTGAATCAATTAATGCAACGAGCCGCGGGATAATGCAGAGCGACCTTAAGAAGCGGATCCCGCTGAGAGGCAGTAACGATGAATGGGACCAGGTTGCAGTAAATCTTAACTCGATGCTTGACCGCATAGAGGGGCTAATGGGTGAACTGAAACAAGCGACCGATAATGTCGCGCACGACTTACGGACGCCGCTCACGCGAATACGCGGACGACTGGAAAAAGCTTACAGCCAGCCACGTGATAACGAGTGCCATCATGAGCTGATCGCAGATACCATTGCCGATCTGGATGTCGTGCTGCGCGTTTTCTCGTCGCTGACGCGCATTTCTCAAATAGAGACAAATATCCAGCGATCCTCGTTTCACACGGTCAATTTGTTCGACGTCGCAGGGAAGGCTGTGGAGCTATACGAGGCTGCAGCCGAAGAAGGGAGCACACACCTGAGGCTGATTGGGGACAGAACGTTGTCCGTAATGGGCGATCAGGATCTGCTCTTCGACGCTATCTCCAACCTTTTGGACAACGCCATCAAACATGGCCGAAGCGGTGGAAAAGTGGCAATCGAGATTACGAATATCAATAACCGGCATGCAATCTCCGTTGTGGATAATGGACCAGGTATCCCGGCAAAGGAATACTCTGACGTACTCAAGCGCTTTTATCGACTTGAGCGGAGTCGGCACACGCCAGGCAACGGTCTCGGTTTGAGCTTGGTTTCCGCCGTTGCGCACATCCACGGAGCACAAATCACGATGTCGGACAACTCGCCTGGGCTAAGAGTGCAGTTGTCGTTTCCTATGTCAGCTTCTGCGCCCATTTAGCACGTCAACCAAGGCTGAATGGGCCAAAGCAGAAGGCCACGTTCGATAAAAGTGACTTATCTGTCATGAATTGAAATATTTTTAACTGGTACTTTTCGGTCGTTCGATCAAGATTAGCGGTGTGTCCGCCCTAGGTAAGACGCACAGGGCCAAACCCCGCTTCCGTCGATCTGTTCACTAGGGCGTCAAACGCTCCCGGCCTGCTCGCTGGAGAAGACCGGAGTGTCGCGTTGGAGGTCCACCATGTCTCTGCGAAAACGTTTGGTTGCAGCTCTCGTCACAATGGCGCTCGTACCTGGGCTTTCACTTGGAATGACAGAAACTGCCGCCGCGCGCGGGGGTGGTTTCGGCGGCGGCCACTTTGGGGGCGGGTTCGGTGGTGGCCACTTTGGAGGTGGTTTCGGCGGCGGGCACTTCGCGGGACCCCATTTCGGCGGTGGATGGGGGCATTTCGGAGGATTCCGCGGCTTTGCCGGCGCTCGCGCCTTTGCGGCAGCGCCTGGATTCCACCATGCGGCATTCTTCCCGGCCCATCGTTTTGCGCATTTCGTCCGCTTCCACCATCACCACAACGTCGCATTTGTCGGCGTCGGTCTAGGGCTTGGTTACGCTGCCGATAGTTGCTGGCAATGGGCGCCGACGAGATATGGTTGGAGCTGGGTGTGGGTGTGCGATCCTTATTAATATATAGGAGCTGCACTGAGCGGGAGCTTTTCCAAACCAGACTTGGGCAGGCACAAAGCTAGTAGGCGCTCGCAAAGACTGGCGTCTCGCAGAGCATAATTGAAATCTAGCACTGTAATTCTTGAATGAGCGCACCTCATTCATGACCGTTTCGGAGCAGGCTTCGAGAAACGTCAGCCTTTGGCCCGTACCGGACTAGGTCGCCGATGTCCGTGATGTCGGCTCGTCGCAGTAGAGTGACGTGTTCGCGCCCTGTATCGACAGCGGCTCGTGACCCGTAGCTAACCACGCTTTCCGGTCCCGTAACGATCTGAAGCGCACTATTATTCGAAGACGACAGGTTTTAGTTTTTTACCTTGGACGGATCCTTGAAGTTGGACACGGTCTCGAACTCGACGTTGTAAAGTTCGCCATTCACCCGCTCGACCTTGCGTAAATAGATATTCTGGACCACCTCGCGCGTCGTCGGGTCGATGGTCATCGGACCGCGCGGGCTAACCCAGCTCATGCCCTTCATCGCCTCAATGAGAGCATCCCCATCCGTCGAGCCGTTCGTTTTCTTCAAAGCCTCATAGATCAGATGCATCCCGTCATAGGCTTGCACGGCCATCAGATTCGGCCGCATCCTATTGTTCGCCTTTTTGAACGTCGCAACGAAGGCCTTATTCTCCGGACTGTCGTGGGCAGCCGAATAATGGTGCGTGGTGATCAGGCCGAGCGCAGCATCGCCGATCTGATCGACGATATCGTCTTCCGTCAGACTGCCTTCGGCAATGAATTTGATGCCGGACTTGTCCAGTCCGCGCTCGACATACTGACGAATGAAGATCGGCCCCACGCCCGCCGGAGCAAAGCCGAGCACCGCATCGGGTTTCGCGTCGGTTACGTGCTGCAGCGAGGCCGAAAAATCGTTGCTAGACAGCGGCACACGCAAGGATTCGATGACCTTGCCGCCCTTGGCCTGGAAGCGATTCTTGAACGCCGTTTCGACGTCGATGCCGGGAGCATAATCGGAGACCACCGTCACTACGGTCTTGATCCCGTTCGCCGCGGCCCAATCGGCGAGCGGCACGACCGTCTGCGGCACCGAGAAGCTTGTCCGCACGATGTAGGGCGAACGTTCGGTGACGACAGAGGTCGCCGCCATCATCACGATCTGCGGAATCTTCGCTTCAGTCGCGATCGGCGCGACCGCCATCGCTCCAGGCGTCAGTCCGAAACCGGCAAGGAACGACACCTTCTCGTTCACCACCAGCTCCTGCGCGAGCCGCTTGGTCATATCGGCGACACCGGTGTCGTCTTTGACGACGAGTTCGATCTTCTTGCCGGCGACCGTGTCGCCATGCTCCTGGATGTACAGGCGCGCACCGGCGATGAGCTGCTTGCCCGTCGGCGTGAAGGGCCCAGTCATCGGCAGGAGCATGCCGACTTTGACCGTTTGCTGGGCAAACCCTGGGGTGACGCCCAACGCCATCGCCGCAAAGCCCGCGATCAAAAGCCGCGCGAGATTCATGTAATTCCTCCCTCTCTCGTTTGACGATGCAAATGGTACCCGATGCGCGCCGTCAAGCAACCGTAGCCGCCTCACGACGATAAAGCTTGCGGACAGCCCGTAACGCGTTGCTTCCGGTTTGCTCGAGGATGTTCTTGTAGGTAGTGAGGACGTAATTGTCGGCCGGCAGCAGCTGGTACTGCCGCCACGGAGTGCAGAGAATGGTATCGAATCCGAGGGGCACCGCCAGCGTGAGGAAAGCGCACTCCAGTGCGAGTTTCAGGTCGGAGCCATCCGCCGCTTTGGGCGGGAGCTGCTGGCCGATATTGGTAAGCCCGCCCATGATATGCAGCCCCTTTAGCTCCGCATCCGTGTGCAGCCGATGCACGGCGTCCAGCGTCGCCCTGTGCAAGCCGTTGGTGTCGGCCACCACGGCGCTGACCGAGACATCGATGTAAATATCATCGAGCGCCAGCCCATATTCGCCATGTAGGCGCTGCGCGGCGCGCTTGGCGGTCGATGCGATCTCATCTGCGGTCTTGTTCTGCTTGGCGACGCCGTCCTCCATGCGCTCGGAGGCCATGACGATGACCTTGAACGGCCCATAGTCCTTGTAAAGATCCATGATCTCCCAGCGCTGCTCGGTGATCGAATTGACCAGCGCCGGACCGCTCCGCGCGCGGGCGTAGCTCTTGAAACAGATCTCCAGCAGATTACGGTCGGGGTAATCGAGACAGAGAGGTGTCGTTACGGCTTCCTGAAGGGCTCCGATGACCTCCGTCAGATAGCCATGATCGGTGAATGCGCGCGGGCCGATCGTGACGTCGAGATAGCTCGCCCCGCTCTCCACTTGCCGCAGCGCCAGGGCCTGGAGGCCGGCGATGTCGTGGCTCTCGACCAGCACGCGGGTGGGCTTGAATCCGGGATTGATGCGATCGCCTATCATGGCGATGTTGAAACCTGTCACGATGCTCTCCGTAGATTGGATTGCGCCTTAAACCCGATATTGGCGATGAAGCTCTTCTGGAAATCGCCGCGTGTGCTGAGCTCGACGTAACGGCACGCCCGCGCAAGTTCGCGCGCTTTGGCGCGCGCTTGCCGTGAGGCGAGCATCTGGCGGATACCTAATCCAGCCGCGTTGCCGACCTGTTTGAATTTCTCGAGCGGTAGTGACGGCACGAGCCCGATGGCGATCGCGCTTTCCAGATCGATGTAGGCGCCGAATGCTCCTGCGATGACAATCCGTTCGACGTCGTTCTCTTCAATCCCGCGGTTGAGCAAGAGCAGCTCGACGCCTGTCCGGATCGCAGCCTTGGCAAGCTGGACTGCGCGGACGTCATGCTGCGTGAAATGGACGTCGGGCGCGAGCGCGGCGGCGCGCCCGCCCTCCTGCTCAACGATATCCGGATGATGGCCGGCGATGCGGCCGCGACTATCGACGATGTGTGCTTCGCGCAGCGCAGCCAGAGCATCAATAACGCCCGAGCCGCACAGACCGACAGGCTTGCCGCCGCCGATCACGTCGACCTTGATGCGGCCATCCGTCAGACGAACGCGTTCGATGGCCCCTTCCGCGGCGCGCATGCCGCAGGCGATATGTCCGCCTTCGAGCGCCGGTCCCGACGGGCAAGAGGCCGAGTGGATTTCGCCGCGATGCACCAGCGAAATCTCGGTGTTGGTGCCGATATCCATGACGAGCGCGGTCCGGTCACGCCAATGCTCTTCGGTGGCGAGCAGCGCGGTCACATGATCGCTGCCGACGAACCCGCCGATATTCGGCGCGATGTGCACATAACCGCCGGGACCGATAGCCAGACCCAGTTCGCGCGCCTTGATGTCCATGGCATCGCGCAGGGCGGCAACAAACGGCGCGCGGCCAAGCTGCCGCACCGGCAGGCCCAGCAGCAGGTGATGCATCGCCGTGTTGCCGCAAATTGCAACGTCAACAATATCGGCGGCCTTGGCACCGACCGACACGCACAGATCGTGGGCGAGCGAATTGATCGCGGTAACCGCCGCCTCGTGCAATTCGGCCGCTGCCTGCGCTTGCATCGCATGGTTCATGCGGCTGATGACGTCGGCGCCCCATGCGACTTGCGGATTTTCGATGCCGAGACTGGCGACGCGCGCGCCCGTTTCGAGATCGACGAGGAAGCCCGCGACGTTTGTGGTGCCGAGATCGACGGCGAGGCCAAATGAGCGCCGCCCGGCCTGCGTCAGGCCGATCAGCTCGCCGTCGCGCACATATGCGCAGAGCGACCACCCGCCGTGCCGTAACGTCGCCGGCAAGTCGCGCGCGGTCTGCAGATCGATCGTCGACACGACCGCCGGAACGCTCCGCGCGATGCGCTCGAAATCGGAAACATTATCGGTCAGTGTCGCAGCCGGAACGCTAACGTCATAGCTGACGACCGCGGGATCGAGCGGCAGGACCTCGGCTGTGACGGCGTGCTCGACGTCCATGCGCACGACCGGCGCCAGCGAGCGTTGGGCGACCTCGACTACGCAATCGGACAGCGGCGTGACCTGACAAGCGCGCAGCCAGCCGCCGCGCTTGCCGAGAAGTGCCTTCTCACCCGACGCATCGACCTCGCCCTCGATTATTCTGACCCGGCACGTCCCGCACGTGCCGCGGCCGCCGCAGGCGCCGACGATGCGGATGCCGCCGCGTCGCGCGCTCTGATAAATCGTCTGACCCGCCGCATGAGTCAGCTCCCGCCCCACCTGCGGGAATGTGAGCGTCAGAGTTTGCGGTGCCGGTGTGGAGTGCGACATGGCGGCGCTCAAGAGTCGGCGGAGGCCGCGACGCGGCCGGCGATGCGGCACTTCGACGACGACGGGCAGGCATCGCAGCGCGACCAGAGCGCTGGCGGCAGGTCGATGCCGATGCCGAGAATCATCGATATCGATTTGAGCGGACTGAGCAGCTGGCTGCGCGACAAAGTGACGTCGATCGTGTCCGCCGCCGCGAGCCGCAGCACGGCGGCCTGCGCCGCAAGCGGTAAACCGGGATCGCCGGCGCGCAGTTCGCCGGCCGCACTGAGCTGAAGCTTGCGCGCCTCGGCGAGGATGCGGTCCTGCAAGCGGCGGGACAGCGCAAACAGCAGCTCGTTGCCCACCGTATCGAGCGCCAAAGCCAGCGAGGTGCGGCGCTCAGCGAACAGTTCAGTCGTTCGCCGCTCAAGCGGCAAGCCGAGTGTGCAGACCGCAGCGGCGACGGCGGTCAACTCCCCGCTGTCGGGTACCAACCGCATCGCATGCAGCACCTCGCCACCGACGTGCAGGCAGTCACGTGGCGGCTCGTCGAGCGGAACGATGCGGTACGAATAGGCCGGGTCGATCAGGTCTTCATGCGCGATGAGCGCGATGGCCTCGCGGCGGAAGCGGTCGCGCTGCGCAAAATCGGTGCATGATTGCGCGGCGATTTCGCGAAGCAGGACGCTGCTGCCGACCTTCGGCATGGCCACTCCGTCAACTGCCGTACTTGCGCGCTGCGCGGTACATGGCGCGGGCGTTCTCCACGGGCGTTTCGTCGGGCAGCCCGAAGGCCGCATCGAGAATCAATTTTCCGCCCTTGTGGAAGACGTTTTCGGCGAGGTGACGCACCGCGGCGTCGACCTCGTCCGGGTTTCCGGTCGTGAGCAGCGAGGGAGAGATATTGCCGCGCAGCGCGACCACGTCGCCGAGCACCTCGAACGCTTTCACCATGTCGGTGCGCTCGAACCAGTAGATGCACTTGCCCGGCGGAACGTCGCGGATCGTCTCCAGCCGTTTGGTGCAATCCGCCTCCCACAGCGGCATCGGAATGATGCCGGCGTCGATCAGGTTGACCATCAATTTGCGGAACGACGGCCACCAAAACGTCTCGAACTGCTGCTGCGACATGAACCGGTCTGGCGCCCAGTGCACCGGGAAGAACACCACCGGGTGACCGGATGCGCGCGACCAGGCGATGGTCTGCTTGGTGAGGAAGGTACAAGCCTTGTCGAGCATCTCGAGCAGCTTGTCCTTCTTGCGGAAGAGATCCTTCATCATGCCGGTCGCGCCGCGGAAATAGTCCGCGATCAGGTCGTAAGGCGCGACTGATGTGCTGATGTGCGAGGTGGGGAATCCCTGCGCGGTCATCCGGTTGGTGAAGTCGACATGCACGTTGGAGAGGCGCTCCACCTCCTCCGCCGCCTTCATGATCTTCTCGAACGCCTCCCGAACGCGCGGCTTGGCAAAAGCGCGCATGCCGCCGACGAGACGGAAATAATGAAGACCCGGCAAATAGGGCAGTTCCTCCATGCCGTCGAACACACCGAGCACGCGCGGCAGGTACTTGGTCAGATAGAAGGCTGTGGGATCGAAGATGAAGTCATCGTATTCCTCGGGCTTCATGTACTCGCGGTCGAGGTATTGATACGGCTGATTATCGCCGACGCCGTGCCCCGGCCAGATCAGCTGTTTGTAATCGAGCGCCTCGAGCGCCGGTCCCATGGCGACATTGAGCACCAGCGGGTTATAGCAATCGGGGTCCAGCTCGAGCACCGCGCGTTCGGCGATTTCGATCGCCTTGGCCTCGTTGTACATCAGCTCGCGATTGCTGATGCCGCCGAACTTGGCGAGATAGAACGTGCAGAACAACGAGACCGGCATGCGATCTGGCTGCTTGAGCGCAACGCAGTCCATGATGCGCTGCCAGCGCTTGTCGTAGGCGGCCTTCGCGTCCGGCGACTGCGTGTAGGTCATGGGCGCGTTCATGCGGCAACCCCCATCCAATTCTTGCAGAGGGACACCGCCTCGACGGCGGTGGTGCCGAAGGCATCGGCGCCGGTGTAGTTGCGCACGGCCTCGTCGACCTGGCCGCCGCCGATCATGATCTTGAGCTTATCGCGCAAGCCCGCGTCTTGAATGGCCGCGATCGTCTCCTTCATCGAGTCGAACGCGATGGTGAGGAAGCCGGACAGACCGACCACGTCGGGCCTGAAGGCGTTGATCTCGTCGATGAAGGTCTTCACTGGCACGTCGATGCCGATGTCCTTCACCTCGAAGCCGTTGATATCGAGCATGAAGGTGACGATATTCTTGCCGATATCGTGCAGGTCGCCATGCACGGTGCCGACCAAGACCTTGGCGAGCTTCTTGGGTTCGCCGCCGGGACCCTGCGTGATCAGCGGCTTGGCGATGGCGCCGATGTTCTCCAGCATCTCGCCGGCCAGCACCAGCTCAGGCAGGAAATATTCGCCCTGCTCGAAGCGTTTGCCGACGATGTCCATCGCCTCGCGGCATAGCTCGAGCACGCGCATCGGATTGGCGCCCTCCTCCAGCAACATCTTCTTGGCGAGCGCGAAGGCGTCGTCTTCGTTCATGTCGGCGAGCCAAGTCACCAACTGCCGTTCTTGATCGGCGATCTCGGACATTTCTACCTCCTGTATCGTCATGCCGCCTGCGTACTGATGCCGCGGCGGACTCCAGATTCTGTGATTGCTTCGGCCAAAATTTCGTCGTTGCGGTAGCCCATCAAATGAACACCGGCGACGCCGTCGATCTCGCTGACCGCGCGAATTGTTTCGACCAGCGCGGCCTTGGCCTCGAGCTTTTGATTGTCCGCGGACGCGATTCGCCGCAGCAGCGCGTCCGGGATGTGCACGCCCGGCACGTGTTCAGCCATGCGCGCGAGCGCCTTGGCGCCGCCGAGCGTGCCGAGTCCGACGATGATGGCGGAGCGCTTGTGCAATTCGCGCGAACGCACCTCGCGCATGAAATCGGCAAGCAGGGGCACATCGAAGCAGAACTGCGTCTGAATGAACTGCGCCCCGGCCGCGATCTTCCTTTCGAGATTATCGATGCGCTCGCGATAAGGCGGCGCGAACGGATTAACGGTGGCGCCGAGGAAGAAATTGGGCGCGACGTCGAGCTTGCGACCGGAGAAAAAGGTCGCACGATCGCGCATACCTCGCGCGATCCGCAGCAGGGAGATCGCATCGAGATCGAAAACCGCCTTCGCTCCCGGATGATCGCCCTGCGTCACGTGATCCCCCGTGAGACAGAGGATATTGCGCACGCCGAGCGCCGACGCACCGAGGATGTCACCCTGAAGCGCAATTCGGTTGCGATCGCGGCAAGCGAACTGCGCGATCGGCGTCATGCCGTTGGCGGCGATGATCGCAGCTGCCGCAGCACTCGACATGTGGCAATTGGCTCCGGCGCCGTCGGTGATGTTGATCGCATCGGCGAGATCGCGGAAGCGTGATGCGCGCGCGATTAGCTTCGCCGGGTCGCTGGAATCGGGGGGCGAGACTTCGACCGTGACGACGAAACGGCCGGAATTACAGGCTTGCTCGAGACTGAAGGTTTCCCGCGGTGAGGCTGGGTACGGTGTGATCGGCTTCGCCGTCGCATGCGTACCCTCGTTCACCCGCAGCCATGACGAGTGGTGCCAGAGCCGGTGATCGATCGGGTCAAGGAATGGTTTGGCTGGGCCGCCGATGCGCCTGCGCCCTTCCCCGGCCTCGAGCCAAACACACCGCATGCCTGGATCGGCCTCGCAGGTCCCGTCCGCCCGCACCCCGCCGCAAGGTCCGTTGCGCATCTGCTTTTGGCAATTAGTCGGGCAAGCCATACCGGTCGACGACAACACGCATTGGCCGCACATTTTGCAGTCGAACAGGATCTGTTTGGCGGCGCGTTCGACCGGCAGCACAAGACGTTCGATACGTTGCGCGCCCAGATGCTGCAGAACGCGCCGCAGGAGCGGCACAGCCCACATACAGGCGTCATAGGCGCGCCGGAGGCCGGACGCGTGCCGCACGCACCAATGCCGCAATAGTTTCATCAGCCGCCGCCTAGGCCGCGTGTTGACTTGTCAACGTCGAATATCTCACCGCGGCATAGGTCCGCTGTTGACTTCGGTTAAGGGAGCGGGCGGCTTACGCGGATTATCAATACGCTGCTGTCATTGGGCACCGGCCCACCAGAGGGAAGCCATGTCTCTTCGGTCGAAAGCACGACGCGCCGGCCCCGAGCGCGCAGACGACAGCCGCATCTCTCCGTACGCGCTCGATCTCGACAATTACGTTCCGGCCTATCTCACATTCCTTGCCGGCAAGCTGTCGCGCTCGGCTTCGGCGGCATACCGGCCGAAGTTTGGCGTAGGCATCACCGATTGGCGCATTATGGCGTTACTTGCGACCGAGCCGTGGATTTCCCCTGGACGGATTTGCGACGTGATCGGACTCAACAAGGCGGCAGTCAGCCGCAGCGTTGCCAGCATGAAGTCCAGCGGCATTGTTGAGGTGATAAGGGAAGATCAGTCGCGCCAGCTCATTGCTTTGACCTGTAAGGGGCTCAATTTGCACAACCGGATCGTCAAAGTGTCCTTGGAACGCGAACGGAAACTGCTTAAGAATTTCTCGGTGTTCGAGCGCAAGATGCTGATTAGTTTTCTCTGGCGCATGCATGCGCAGGTCATCGATTCGGAGGCGGATTAAATAGCGCCGCGGGGTGTTTCCCAAGTCGAAATAGATTGGCTTGGCGCAGTTTAACGCCCCGACATGTCGTTCCACTTGTCGGCGCACGGGCAGAAGCAGGCGCACAGGTGCGCGACCTACGCGCGCTGGGTCATGACCGGACCTAAGCGCGTTCTCCAGCTAATGTCCGCTTGGGCCAACAACGACCTTTTGCGCAGCGTTGAAGTCATTCGGGCTACGGGGGCACATTTTAAAAGAGCGAATTTTGCAGTTGTCACCTGGTCGCTGGGTGCGGACTGGCACTCTCGACTGGCCACGCCTCATTCGGCCCCGGCCAAGGACGTCATGATGGTGGCAGGGACCGCCAGCCGGATTTCCATGTCATGGATCTGGTCGATTGCGTCGGCGAGCGCCACCCTTGATGCAAGGCTGAATGAAATCGTCATCGTTGCAAGCTCCTTTACGCCGGAAGCCGTCGCTCTTTGGCTCTCGGTCGCCTGATGGCTCTTGATACGCGAGTTCACACTAACGTCCTTAAGAACAGGAAGTTGGCGCATTTGCGTCTCGATCACCGGCGCGAAGCGTTGAAGATCGTCGAAATTATCGGATTGGAGCGTGTACTGGTAAAGATTGCGGTGCATCACGCTATCGAAAAAGAAACTGCGGAAGTAATATCCCCCGGCGAGGAGAAACAAACACACCCCGGTGAGCACGAGACGCTTCATTTGAAGCGGCGGGAAATAGGTGATCATCCAGCTGAGGACGGAGACGGCGATAATCGAACTGAGCGGGCCGACACCCATAAAGCCCAACAGGCCGCAAAGGTTACCCGAGGATGGCCCGGTGCAGGCGAAACTCACTCCCCGCCCGGTGCCGACCCAGAATGCCACGAAGGCGCAAATCGACAGTGCAACGATATAAAGGCCGAGCGGAAAACGGTTCTCCCCTCCGGGCCTCTCTTTGCAATGCCGCCTATAGAAAATTACGGCGGGAACAACACCCGGCGCGCATAACACGACCATCCAAAACATGAGCTCGGCCGTCATGCTGCTTACTCCGCGTTAACTTGAGGCAGCACGACCACCGGCTCAGTCGGCTGCTGTGCGTGCGCAGAGAGTGGCCATTCTATTGCGGCGCCATGCCGAACACCGAGAGATCCTCGCTGCCTGATGTTTGCCCCAAGACTCAGGACAAGCCATCGTAACCGTTCAAATTGGCATCCGAAAGATGCTGAAAACTGGCTTCGCTACTGCAACATGAAATGGGGTCAAAAGCTGACCTAAGGCAATGCGCGTACCTAGGTCAGCTTAGGGCCATTACCAGACGTGAACGACTCTAACAAAGGTCATGCCTGGGCCACAGCCTGCGACCGGGCACTTAAACGCAAGCCATTTTCCTGAAATTCTGACTGGGTACTCCGCCGAACACACGCGCACAGTAAACCTCATCGATTTGGGAGCCGTTGCTGCGCTGCACTATAGGCGATCCTACGTTCTTTTCCGGATGTTCCAATTTGATGCCAATCAAAATGTCTTTGCGAGCGACGCGTCTGATAAGGCACTGGCATTTTCACGAGACTCGCATTGCATCGACACCATATTGGTCGACACGCGGCGGGCGGTGCACTGAAGACCGGACAAAGGACGGAGCTCATGCACAAATGCGCAGCACTGTTCGTCGTCGCAGTCGGCTGGTGTTCTTTCCTTCTTCCCGCTTCTGCACGTTGGAAAGAGGAATACGCCAAAGTCAGTCCTGACGAGCGCGCCTGGTACGAACGACAGCAGACGACGCCGGAAACGCGCGCGACTTCATGCGAGTTGGTATCAGTTCTGTTGCGACCACGCCGACGCCGTCAAAGCAAAATTTGTCCTTCGGCAAGCTCACTGGTTTTATCAGTTGGACGGCGAAACCGAGTGGCGAACGATGCCGCAAGACATCGTTCAATCCGACGTTCAAACCCCGCACAGCAACGCGGTGCTGTTCGTGGACGTGACGGGGCATGGCTTCGGTCCCGTGTGCTTCTTCCCGGGAGGGACGGGTACATGAGAGAGCGCTGCCCCTGTAGCAAATTACACCTGTGATCACTCCCGAAAGGTTGTTCCTATGGCGAGCAAACTGACAGTGGGCGATCTGCAAGTCGTCACGCGGATTGCTGTATTCCGTGGATTAAGGACGGAAACGGTCGAACGCATCATCGCACCAGCGACCGCCACGATGCTGCGGCCGCATATGTGGCTGACGCGCCAGGATGATCCGGCGACCGCTTTTTTTATTGTGATTGACGGCTGGCTGAAGCTGTACCGCAGCGCAGCATCCGGCGACGAAACCGTCATCAACATGCTTAAGAAGGGCGATAGCTACGCCGAATCTGTCGCCCTCACCGGTAATCGTTATCTGGCCTCTGCCGAGGCGGTAACGGATGCGCGAGTCGCGCGCATACCGGCCGACCACCTCGTCCGCTGCATCCGGCAGAATCCCGAGATCGCGCTGGCCATGATCGCATCGACCTCGCAGCAGCTCAATGGCCTGATCCAACAAATCGAACAATTGAAGGCGTTCAGTGGACTGCAGCGCGTGGCCGAGTTCATCGCCTCGATGTGTGCCGTGCAGCAGGGCTCGTGTGTGACCATGCTGCCCTATGAGAAGGTGATCATCGCGTCCCGGCTTGGGCTTACGCCCGAGTATCTCTCCCGCGCATTCGCACGGCTGCGCAGGCTGGGCGTGGTCGTCAATGCGTCGCGAGTGGTGGTACAGGACGTCGCGCGACTTCGCCAACTGGCTGGCGAGGACCGTGGCGTCGTACGTGGTGCGCTATGACTCCCGATACTGTTTTCGCAATATCAAGGTGCGAGCACGAGCTCAATTCAATAGCACTTTTTTGTCCATTCAGCGGCGCAATACTGAGGCAACCCGGTTCGCAAAGGTCAACCGCTCAGACATGATGGAAATGATGTAGCTCAGCAGCGCCACGGCAGCTGCCGGATTTTATGCTTTCATAGATTCGTACGCGCTAGCGCTCAATGCATAAAGCACACTCGGCGCTTCTGCCCTCACCGTCGCGTTACGCGGTTGACCCGTGATCAGCCCCATCTCGCCTACGGTCGTAGAGTTAGAATTGGACTCTTGCGGCTTCCCAGACGGGCGCAGTCATCGGTGCTGCCGCTCGACCTTGAGTTCCTTCATGATCTTGCTCCACTTGGTGATTTCCTCGGCCAAGTATTGCCGCAGGTACTCCGGGCTCCGGCGGTCAGGAGGGACAGCGGTCGCGGCAAGATCCTTCAGCCTGTCCTGCACATTCTGATCGTCGAGCGCCTTCGAAATTGCTGCATTCAGATTCTTCACGATGGCTTCCGGCGTCCCCTTCGGCACGAAGAATGCGTTCCAGTAGTAGCCATCCGTGAAATCGATGCCCTGTTCACGGGCGGTCGGAAGATCGGGAAAGATCGGCGAGCGCTGCGGCGTCAAAACCGCGAGCGTCTTGACTTGATCCTGTTTCATGAACGGAACTGCCGAGACCGCGAGCGGACAGTAATAGTCGATGTCGCCTCGCAACATATCCTGCAAGGCAGGGGCGGCCGCGCGATAGGCGACGTGCGTAGCCTCTGCACCGATGATCCGCGTTATCGTCGCGCAGGCGAGATACGGCGCCGCGCCTATACCTGCCGACCCGAACTTCACATCCTTCTGGTGGGCCTTCAGGTAGTCTGCAAACTGTGTCAGGTTCGAAACGGGCATACCCTTCCGCGCTAGGAAGACCAGCGGCTGATCGACTGCAAGGGCGACCGGGTCGAAATCCTTCATCGTGTCCGAGGGCGGATTCTCGAACAGATACTGACTCTGCGCGAACGTATCGACGGCTCCGATGATGAATTGATATCCATCCGGAGGGGCTTTCGCGACGCGGCTAACTGCGATCGTGCCGCCGGCTCCGCCAAGGTCCTCAACAATAATCGGTTTGCCGAGGTACTCCGAGGCCTTGTTGGCGACGAGTCGCGCGATGACGTCAGTGCCGCTGCCCGGGCCGAAAGGTACAACCAGGGTGAGCGGTCGAGTCGGCCAGCCGTCTGCGAGTGCGGGTGCTGCGGCTGCGGTGAAACCAATCGTCAGGACAAGGGCGAGGGTAGACAATTTTGAACGCACGCTTTCCTCCCTGTATAGAATTGTTCGGTTACAGCCGTTGGGTTTCAAGTTCGGCCGCTTTGGGCGCTCGAAGCGCTCGCCAGACCTTTTCAGGCCTGAATGGCATGTCGACCTCCGTCGGCGCTCCGGCCCGCGCGAGCGCGTCGATAATTGCGTTGGACAAGGCCGGCAGCGACCCGGTCACGCCGCATTCGCCGGAGCCTTTCACGCCGAGTGGATTTTTCGGCGACGGCACCGGACGAAACTCTGTTTTGATGGGCGGAAGATCCTTGGCGCGAGGCATCGCGTAGTCCATGAACGTCGCCGTCAAGAACTGGCCGTCCGCATCGTACTCGCACTGCTCCATCAACACTTGGCCGAGGCCTTGGGCAACGCCGCCATGCACCTGCCCATGCACGATGGGCGGATTGACGATCGTTCCGACGTCGTCGACCGCGACGTACCGCTCGACGCTAACCTTGCCGGTGTCGGGATCGAGGGCCACCTCGCAGACGTGACATCCGTTCGGAAAATGCATGTCGGAGACCGCGAACTCGCCTTCCGAGTCGAACGTCTCCATAGCCGGCGGAAAGCGCGCGGGCTGCTCGCGGACGAGCCGGACGACTTCGAGCAAACCGACGCAGCGATCCGTCCCGACCACGCGGAAGCTTCCGTTTTCAAATTCTATATCCGCTTCGGCGGCTTCGAGATAATGGGAAGCGGCCTTGCGTCCCTTTTCGACGATCAGGTTGCACGTCCGTGCGAGAGCCGAGCCCGCCATGATCATGGAGCGGGAGCCGACCGAAGCGAAGCCCAGCGCCGGCAGTTCGCGGCTGTCGCCCTGTTTCAGTTCGATAGTCTCGTAGGGAATGCCGAGCCGCTCCGCGACGACCTGAGGAAACGTCGTCTCGTGCCCCTGCCCGTGCGACTGGGTGGCGACGTAAAGCTGCACGCGATCATCGCCGCCGAACTTGATCTGGGAACTCTCTTGCCATGAACCGCCGACGCACTCGAGGAAATTTGCAATTCCCAGACCGCGGATCAGACCTTTCTTTTTGTCTTCCTTGGCGCGCTGCTTGAAGCCGAGCCAGTCGCTCAGCTGCAAAGCTTTGTCCATGATGGCTTCGAACTCGCCGCTGTCGTACAGCTTGCCCGTCGGGCTGCGATACGGAATGGCGGACGCCGGGATGAGGTTGCGCCGGCGCAACTCGATCCGGTCGATGTTCATCTCCCGCGCCGCTTGATCCACGAGCCGCTCGACGAGAAAGGCGGCCTGCTCGCGCCCGGCGCCGCGATACGGACCGATCGGGGCCGTGTTCGTCATGACGCCGAGCACGCGCGCATGCACCACGGGCGTGCGATAGACGAGCGGCATGCCCCACGGCGTATTCCTGATCGAACCGTTCGGGCCGTTGCAGCCGAAGTAGGCGCCCATGCCTTGATGAATGGTCGCCTTCAACGCGAGGAAGCGTCCTTTCTTGTCGAGCGCCAGCGCGCAATCGACGACGGCATCGCGCGCGTGATTGTCGGAGAGAAGATTTTCCGAACGGCTCGCGTGCCATTTCACCGGCCGCTTGAGTTCGCGCGCGGCGAAGAGGATCGCGACATCCTCAGGATAAGGCTGCTCCTTCGAGCCGAACGCACCGCCGACATCGTAGGTCCGGATGTGGATCCTCTCGTCGGGAACCTTGAAGACCTGATCGCAGAGCACCCGCAGCATGTAGCGCACGCCCTGGCTCGGCGTGATCCACACGTACCGATCGGCCTCCGCATCGTAATCGGCGATGCTCGCGCGCGGCTCGATCGCGTTGGCGAAGACGCGCGTGTTCCTGAGCTTCAGGCGCGTCACGTGCGCGGCTTTCGCGAGGATCGAGTCCGCCTCGGCCGGATCGCCGTTCTCCCAGCGGACCCCGACGTTGCCCGGCGCGTCCGCCCAGATTTGGGGGGCAGCCTCCGCCAGCGCCTCTTCCACGTCGGTCACGCAAGGGAGAGGCTCGACATCCATTTCGATGCGGGCGGCCGCATCGGCCGCCTGATTTGCAGTTTCGGCAACCACGAGCGCGACCGTCTCGCCGACGTACCGCACCCGCTGTTGGGCGAGACCGGGACGAGGCGTATCGAGCGTCTTGCCGAGGTCGAAACCCTTCAGCGGAAGGCGATGGATGAAGCCGACCCCAGCCCGCAGCAGGTCCTCTCCCGTGAAGACCGCGACGACGCCCGGCATCGCCGCCGCTTCGGCCGTGTGAATGGCGCGTAGCGCGCCGTGCGCATGGTTCGAGCGCGCGAACGCGGCGTGAAGCTGGTCAGGCAGATCGATGTCGTTCGTGTAGCGGCCTGCACCGATAACGAATCGGCGGTCCTCGCGCCGGAGAACCGGCTTCGAGATGCCGAACTCTGCAACTGGCTGATGCTTCATCTCACCGAAAGTCCCGTCATTCGAACCGGCACCCGGGAGGCCTTCAGCCTACCGCGTTCAGCTTCTGGCCATTGGCGCTGACCGGCTTGGCGCTGACCAGCACGAACGCGACGACGCACGCTTCCTTGCCGCGATTGACCCAATTGTGGATCGTGCCGCGCTGAACGAGCACGTCGCCCGCCTTCAGCGCCACGGTCACGCCGTCATCCAGCTCCATCTCGATCTCACCAGAGATCACGACTGCATAGTCGATCGAATCCGTGCGGTGATTTCGCGGCGTCACGCCCGGTTCGTAGCGGACGACACGAAAAACGGTGCCGCCTTCGACAGTCGTCTTGAAGGACGCCATTGTCGGATCGGAGAACCCGTCATTGTCGACGGGAAAATCTTTCGTCGACCAGACGACGCAGGAGGAAGCGCCCGACCGATTGGAAATCACGTTGCTGGCGATCTCGTCGATCTCGACCTTGGCGCGACCTTCGGAAGTATGGCCGGTTACGACGCGGCGAACTTGTAAACCCATTCCGATATCCTTTCCGATTGATACGCGCTCAGACGCGTCCTTCGTTGCGCTTCATGAAATCCGTAAAGATCGCCGCGATCCGCGGCTCCACGTCGCGCCACTCCTTCCGATCCCACTCCTTGAGCAGATTGCCGTCGGAACGCTTCTCGACCACGTCGTCGTGCAGTTCGCTGTTGGGGAAAAGGCTCGCCGCCTTGCGCGCCGTTGCCGGCGTGTGGATCACGTCGTTTCCGGCAATGAGGCAGGCCGGCGCCTTGATCGCATTGAGATCGGCTTCGCTCGCGCCCACGATCGGCAGCTTGGCCGACTGCAGGAAGTGGTCACGCCAGGCGTTCATCACCGCGATGAAGCCGTCGACATTGGTCGACAGCAGACGGTCGCGGTTCGGAGGTCTCGCCGCGATGGATTCCGCGAAATGCTCGCTCGCGGCCACGGCCTGCATCCCGCCTTGCCGGGCGAGCTTGATGTATTGGCCGTAATAGTTCTCCGAGAGACGGTCGACCGCCTCCTGGCCGCCGGTCACGCGCCACAATAGGAGTCCGCGCAGACCGTCCGGGTGACGCATCGCATAAAGAATGGCGAGACGCGCGCCAGCGGACGAGCCTCCGACATACATCGGCAGGGCGCCGAGCTGCTTGCCGAGCTCGTAGAGATCGTCGGACCAGACCTCATGCTCCGACGCCGAGCCGTCGAAAGCCACCTCGGACGCACCGCAATTGCGCCGGTCGTGCAGAAGCACGCGATAGCCGGCGCTCGCCAACATCCTGGAGAGATCCTTCAACTCGGCATAGGGCCGGCGGCTGCCTGGCGTGAGCGCGATCCACGGCCCCCGCTCGCCGATGACTTCGTAGTTGATATGAACGCCGCGGATGAGTGCCTCAGGCATTTTCAGTCCACCTTACTTGCTGGTCGATAAGCTTCATTCGATCGGTTTGATGCCGAACCGCTGCACCATTTTTGCATTCCACTCATAATCCTCCTGGATAATTTTCTTCGTCTCATCCGGCGTCGACGGTTCGGGGACGACGCCCTGCTTCAACAACAGAGCCTTAAGCTCTGGATCGTCCATGGCGCGGCGAAACAGCGCATTCAATCTGTCGATGACCGGCCGCGGCGTGCCCTTCGGCGCCAAGACCGCGTAGATGTTCTCGAGCACGAATTCCTTATAGCCGAGCTCGACGAGGGTCGGGACATCCGGCGCTCCCGGCGAGCGCTTGCCGCCCGTGATTGCAAGCGCCTTGACCGAATCGCCTTTCATCAGCGGCAGGCTCGACGAGATCGCGTCGAAATAGGCATCCACCACGCCTTTCATCACATCGGTGACCGCAGGCGCGCCGCCCTTGTAATTCACGTTGGTGACGGGGATGTCGAGCAGGCCGCGCGTCATGCCGTTGACGATTTCGCCGACGCTTCCGCGTCCCGGCGTGGCGATCGTGACGCCGTTCGGCTGTTTCTTTGCGTAGGCGATGAATTCCGGAACGGTCGACGCCGGAAACTTCGGATTGACGTCCAAGATCAACGGAACGCGCGCGACGAGAGTGATCGGCTCGAAGTCGGCCAGGCTGTATTTGAGGTTTTTATAGAAATTGGGATTGGTCGCGAACGGGGTCGAGCTGGCAAGATACAAGGTGTAGCCGTCGGGCTGCGCGCGCGCGACCTTCTCCGTTCCGAGGATGCATGCGGCGCCCGGGACGTTCTCGACGATGAATGTCGCACCGGTGTACTCGCCGAGCTTCTGGCCGACCATCCGCGCAATGATGTCCGACGTTCCCCCGCGGGAAACGCGACCACGATCGTGACGGTACGCGCAGGATAGTTGGATTGGGCAGAAGCAGCGCCGCAACAGGCGACGCCGAGCAAGGCGAAGCTGGCGGGCACTCCTAGAAGAGTGGTCCTCATGGGCTCCTCCCGAGCACATCCTTTTGTCTGCGGATGCTTCTCGGCCTCAACCTGCCACCTCCCGCCAATAAGCGTCCAATATCGTTTGTTGCCGAACCCATAACCTTATGTCATGGGGGCCGGGCAAACCGAGAGACAGCGGAGCGGTTCTCACATGGATATGGCCCGGCAATTCCACACCGTGCTGACCGTCGCCGAGAATGGCAGCGTGGGAAAAGCGGCGGAGGCGCTGAACGTGTCGCAACCGGCGCTCACCAAGAGCATCCGCCGGCTCGAGGACCGTCTCGGGGTGCCGCTGTTCTACCGGGAAGGCCGCGGAATGCGGCCGACGATCTATGCCGAGGTCTTGAACGCGCACGCGCAGGGCATCACCGTCGGGATCAACCAGGCGCTCGAGGAAGTGGCGGCCTTACGTGCAGGATCGGAAGGCACGATCCGGCTTGCCGCCGGGCCGCTGGTCTCGAGCGAGATCGTGGCGAAAGCCGCGCTGCGGCTAATGCAGGACCGCCCGAAGCTGCGCGTGCACATTCATACGGCGGTCGGCGACCACCGGCCTGATCTCCTCGCCGGAAGTACGACTTTATTCTCGGGCTTCTACCGGCTGGCGATTCTCCGCCTGCGCTCGCACACGAGCTCATCTTCGAAGACCGCATTGCTCTGATCGTGCGTCGCGGGCATGCCCTGCTCGGCCGCAAGCGCTACACGGCGCAGAACCTACAGAATTTCACCTGGGTGATGCCGTCGCCCGGGCATTATCACCGGCGGCGCCTCGAGAACGTGTTCGAGGAAGCGCATCTGCCGCCGCCCGAAGCCGCGGTCGAGTGCAGTTCGACGGACTCCATCAAAAGGATCGTCGCGAGCACCGATCACATCGGCGTTCTGGCCGGCATGGGACTAAGCCGTGGCGACGACGCGGACCTTTGCGAGATCCCGCTCGCGTCCCGCTTCATGCGGCGGCCGATCGGAATCATTTGGCGCAAGCATCTTATTCTGTCGAAGCCGAGCACGCTGCTGATCGCCGCGATCAAGCAGGTGTGCTCGGAGGAGAAGCAGGCCAAATACCGCAGCATGTCGGATGAAGAACTGTTGACAGAGCTAACCGAGGATCGCGCGAAATAGCGTGCAGACTCCGGCGCGTTCGCCGTCTATGTCGATTACCACCACACCAGACGGCTTTCCGTGGTCCCGGCTGCGAGCAGACCTTTAGTCGACGATAAGATTTTTCCGACGATGCAGAGCCATCCGCTTGAACTCGGTCAAGGTCGCCGAAAGCAGTCAGCGTCAAACTTTAACTCGGAGGACGCGTGACCGTCGCGCAGACGCCACGGCAACTCCGACGAGATGGCCCTCGCGCGCGGATGCCGCGATGACCATCCCAAAATCACTTTCGGAAGCGCCCGCTTAAGAAGCCGGGAAGCATCCGGCTAAAGGGGGCGAAGTCCATGCGGATTGACGCATACACACATTTTTTTCCGAGGCGTTTCTTCGACAAGCTCAGCGAGGTTGCCGGCGACTACAAGGACATGGGCAAACGCGTACGTTCGTTACCGGCGCTGTACGATCTCGACTTCCGTAAGAAAATCGTCGACGGTCATAAGGACTATCGGCAGGTCCTGGCGTACCCGCAGCCGCCGATCGAGTGCTTTGCCAAGACGCCGCAGGACATCGACGAATTCTGCCGGATCATCAACGATGGCTTCGCTGAGCTGTGCGAGAAGGAGAAGGACCACTTCCCTGGCTGGGTGGCACAGGTTTCGCTGGCGGCGCCGGACGCCGGCGTCGGCGAAGCCGAGCGCGCGGTGAATAAACTCGGCGCACTTGGCGTGCAGATCTACACCAACGTCGCCGGCAAGCCGCTCGACCGGCCGGAGTACTTGCCGTTCTGGAAGAAGATCAACGAGCTCGGCGTTCCGGTCTGGCTGCATCCGGCGCGCGGCGCCGAAACGGCGGATTATCCCGCGGCCGAGAGCAAGTCGCTCTACGAGATTTGGTGGACCATCGGCTGGTCTTACGAAACCGCGTGCGCCATGCTGCGGCTCGTCTATTCCAAGATCATGGACAACCACCCCAACCTGAAAATCATCACACATCACTTCGGCGGTATCGTTCCGATGCTGGAAGGCCGGCTCGGTCCCGGCAACGACGTGATGGGCAACCGCACCACCGACCAGGACTATGTGAGCCTGCGCAAAGGCCTGAAAAAGAGGCCGCTCGATTACTTCAAGAATGACTTTTGGACCGACACAGCGGTTTTCACCGCGGAAGCGGCGACCAAGTGCGGCATGGAGTTTTTCCCCATCGACAAGATCGTATTCGCCTCCGATTGCCCATTCGATCCGGAGGGCGGCACCATGTACCCGCGTGAGACGCTGCGCATCCTCGAGAAGCTGGGGATGGATCAGGCCACCGCCGACAAGGTGTTCTGGAAAAATCTCGAAGCCGTCACAGGCAGAAAAATCGTGAAGTAGCACGCCGCAGACCTTGTGCTAAACGCGCACTTTCCAGTGGCGAGCACAAGGAGAATTAGCCGGTGAACCTTCAACGGATGAAGATCGCGGCTGCATGCATCGCGCTGATTGGGGCCATGGCGGCGTTCTCGCCGTCCGTGGCCGCGGACGTTTATCCGAGCCGCCCGATCCGTGTGGTGGTGCCGTTTCCGCCCGGCGGGCTGAATGACACGATCGTCCGGATCATCCAGCCGCACTTGCAGCAGAAGCTCGGCCAGCCTGTCATCGTCGACAACAGGCAAGGCGCGAGCGGCATGATCGGAACCGAGCAGGTCGCGAAGGCCGCTCCGGACGGGTATACGCTGTTGGTCGTTGCGTCCTCACATACGGTTGCACCGGCGACGAACGCGCACATGGCGTTCGATACCGAGAACGACCTCACGCCCGTGAGTCTACTCGTGCACGACCCGCTGATGTTCG
>Ga0207839_1000043_pt1 | contig 22966 bp, 22 predicted proteins | sample LuqExpMetageno64_FD_187821 | JGI IMG/M metagenome (GOLD analysis project Ga0207839, IMG submission 187821) | Tropical forest soil microbial communities from Luquillo Experimental Forest, Puerto Rico - Sample 64 (SPAdes) | ecosystem: Environmental > Terrestrial > Soil > Tropical forest ...
GCCCGATGCCCGCCGAGCAGGTACTGCACATTGTGCTTGGACGTGGCGACGATTACGTCGATCCTGGCCTCGTCCATCAGCCGGTCGAGGCGCGCTTTGTCGAAGCGGGCGGCGGTCATAGGCGAGTTCTCCCTGATTTTTCCGGGAGCCTAACGCACTCGTCGCCACATTGGCCACATCGCTAGGCCGCCGCCCTGCCCCACAGCTCCTTGCTGGCGAGTCGCGCGCCTTCGGCGAGCGCCTCGAACTTCGCCCACATGATCGACGGGTGAACGCGGCGGTAGAACGGCCCCTGCGCGAAGCCGCAGTCTGTGCCCGCGATCACGTTCTCGCGCCCGACGAGATTTGCCAGACGCACGATGCGCTCGGCGACGAGCTCGGGATGCTCGACCACATTGGTCGCGTGGCTGATCACGCCGGGGATGAGGATCTGCCCCGGTGCCAGCTTGGCGTCCTTCCACACCTTCCATTCGTGCTCATGCCGCGGATTGGCGCCTTCGATCACGAACGCGCCAACCTTCGCCTTCAGCACGACATCGACGATGTCCTTGAGCGGCACATCGCTCGTGTGCGGCCCTGGCCACGAACCCCAGCAGATGTGATAGCGCACACGGTCTTGCGGCAGACCTTCGATGGCGTGATTCAAAATCTCGATCTGCGTCTCCAGCCAGCGCTTGTAATCGGCGAACGAACCCGGCGGCACCATCCGGTCGTAGGTCACCGCGCTGCGCGCGTCGTCGAGCTGCACGATGAAGCCGGCATCGACGATGGTCTTGTATTCGGTGCGCATCGCCGCAGCAATCGCGACCTGCAGCTCCTCATCGTTCTTATAATATTCGTTCTTGCGGTCCGGGATCACGCTTGCCGGCGCAGCGACCGGCAGGAACGCCTCCTCAACCTTCACTTTCGCCAGCGCCGTCTTGAAATTGCGGATGTCGCGCTCGAGCTCGTCGTTGCCCACGTAGGAGATCGGGCCGGTACAGATCGCTTCCGTCGTCGTCGACACCGCCTGCTTCTCATCGAGCTCCTCATAGAACTCGGCGAACTTGGTGCGGTCGGCGCCGCGCTTGAACGGGTTCGCTGCATCGGTCTTGATCGACCGGCGCTCGAAGCCGGACAGCCTCGTCAGCGCGTACTGCGCCCAGGAGATCGATTTTCCGAATTCGCCGTCGCTGACGACGTCGATGCCCGCATCCGCCTGCTGCTTCACCACCTCGGCGACCGAATCCGACAGGCATTTCTGGAAGCCCTGCTCGTCGTACGGCTTGCCGCCCTGCTTGGCGCGCAGGAACTCCTGCAGCTTCGGCGGGCGGATCAGGCTGCCAACATGGGTGGTGAGAATGCGTTCGCTGCTGCGCTTCATCGGACTCCCGCTCGTTGCGTTTGTTTTGCGGCTGCTATGCCCGGCGCGACGCGGAAAGGCAATGCGTGGGACGCGTGGGCTGTCCCGCACTCGTCAAGCCTGGCCTTGTGCCGGGACAGGCCCGGCCATGACGAGCAAAAAAGACTACCCCTTCACCACGCCGATGTAGCCCTCGAGCCGCGCCGGATCGTCCCGCAGCGTGACGCTGTCGCCGTCATAGACGATGCGCCCGCGGTCCATCACAACTGCGCGCGGCGCGATGTCGAGCGCGAGCCGCGAATTCTGCTCGACGACGATCATGGCGAGCTCCTTCGCCGCGGCGAGCCGCTTCACTACGCGCGCAAGCTCTTCCACGATCACCGGCGCGAGACCTTCCGACGGCTCGTCCATCAAGAGCACGCTCGGATTGCCGATCAGCGCGCGGCCGATCGCCAGCATCTGCTGCTCGCCGCCGGAAAGCTGATTGCCGCGGTTAGCCGCCCGCTCCGCAAGACGCGGGAACAGCTCGCACACGGTCTTGTATGTCCAGGCGCCCGGCCGCACGGCGACTTCCAAATTCTCACGCACGCTGAGCGACGGGAAAATCTCACGCTCCTGCGGCACCAGCCCCAATCCCACGCCGACGCGGCGATAGGTCACCATGCGCGAGATGTCTTGCCCCTTGAGTCGGATCGAACCGCCGTGCAGCGTCGTGTGGCCCATGATGGTCGCGAGCAGCGTCGACTTGCCGACGCCATTGCGGCCGATGATCGAAACCGTCTCGCCCGGTTCGAGCGCAAGCCGGATGTCTTCCAGCACGACCGTCTCGCCGTAGCCCGCGCGCACATGCTCGAGTTCGAGCTCAGCCATACCGATGCTCATGCTTGTGTTCTTGGCCGAGATAGACCTCGCGCACGCGCTCGTCCCTGCGAATCGCATCGGGCGTGCCTTGCGTGAACACCGCGCCGCCGACCAGCACGGTGATCTCCTTGGCGAACCGGAAGACAACGTCCATGTCGTGCTCGATGATCAGCACGGCGATGTTCGGATCGAGCGAGGCGACGACGTCGAGGATGAGATGACTTTCCGACGACGGCACGCCCGCCGCCGGCTCGTCGAGCAGTAGGACGCGCGGGCGCTGCGCCAGCGCCATGGCGATCTCGACGAGGCGCTGGCGCCCGTATGGTAATTCGCGCACGAGCTTGAGCGCGTCGTCGACCATGCGCAGCGACTGGAGATGGTCGAGCGCCTCGTCGATGACGATCCGCTTCGATCCCGCGGGCCGCCAGAGATTGTTGGTGTGGCCGTCGCGCTCGCCGACCGCCAGGCAGATGTTCTCCAGCACGGTCAGCCCGCGGAAGAGTTGATTGATCTGGAAGGTGCGCGCAAGTCCGCGCCGCGCGCGCTCAGCCTGGGTCGTGTTCGTGATATCCACGCCGTCGAGCGACACACGTCCCGCACTCGGCTTCAGCACTCCGGTGATGAGATTGACTAGCGTCGTCTTGCCCGCCCCGTTCGGGCCGATCAGCGCATGCCGCGCGCCGCGCTCCAGCGTGAGATCGACATCGCGCGTGACGTGCAGCGCGCCGAAGGAGCGGTTCAGGCCTTTCACTTCGAGCGCGGCCGTCATGCGCGGCCTCGCTTGAACTTGCGCGCCCAATCCTCGGCGATGCCGAGCAGGCCGCGCCGCGCGAACATCACGACCAGCACCAAGAGAAGCCCGATGCCGAACTGCCAGAAGGCCGGGCTCATCTTGGACAGCTTGTCCTCCATGATCATGTAGACGGCCGCGCCGAGGAACGCGCCATAGAGCCGTCCCGTCCCGCCGAGGATCAGCATCACCATCACTTTGGCCGAGATGTCGAAGTCGAACACCGTCAGCGTCACGTAGGCGTTCGTCTGCGTGAACAGCCCGCCGGCAATGCCGGCGATCGCGGCGGAGATCGCATAGACCGTGACGAGCCGCCGGTGCACCGGTGAGCCGATCGCATGCATGCGGCGCACGTTCTCGCGAATGCCGGTGAGCGCCTGCCCGAACGGCGAATAGACGATGCGGCGGACGACGAAAAACACGATCGCGAGTACGATCAGCACGTACCAGTAGTTCGTGTGACCGTAGAGATCATAATCGAACGTTCCGAACAGCGGGTCGAACGACAGGCCCGGCAGGCCGTCATAGCCACCGGAGAAGTCGGAGCGGATGTTGCCGGCTTCCTGCAGCATCGCGGCAAAGGCGATGGTGAGCATCAACAGAGTGAGCGCGCGATAGCGGAGCATGAACCAGCCGACCGCGATGCCGACGAGTCCGGCCAGCACGCCGCCCGCAATGATGCCGCTGATCGGCTCGCTCCAGCCAAGCCGAGTGAAGCCCAACGCGACCGTGTACGCGCCGATGCCGAAGAAGGCGGCATGGCCGAGCGTCACGATGCCCGCGTAGCCGAGGATCAGATCGAGCGACAGCGCGAACATGACCATGATCAGCACCTGGCTGCCGAAGGTCATACGATCGGGAAAAATGAAAAAGCAGGCGACGGCGATCACCCACGGCAGCGCTTCCGGCCAGACGAAGTAATGCCGGCGGACGAGATACTCCGCCGCGCGTTCCCGCGCCGTCTGCATCGTGCGGGTCTCACTCGCGGCCATAGAAACCCGCCGGTCTTATCAGCAGCACGATCACGGTGATCATGTAGATGAAGAAGTTACCGGCCTGCGGATAGGCGTACTTGCCGCCGGTATCGATGATGCCGATCACCAGAGCCGCGACCAGCGTGCCCTTGAGACTGCCGAGCCCGCCAACCGCGACCACGATCAGGAACAGCACCAGATAGAGCACCGCGAAGGACGGCGTGAGCCCGAATAGCTGGATCGCGAGGCCGCCGCCGAGCGCGGCAAGCCCCGAGCCGAGCGCGAAGGTGAGCGTGAACAGCCGGTCGACATTGATGCCGACCGACTCCGCCATCCTCCTGTTGTCGACCGCCGCGCGGATCTTCGCGCCGATATTGGTCTTCTCGAATGCGTACCAGAGGACCGCGATCAGCACGACGCCGAGCGCGATCACGAAGGCACGGTAGGCCGGAAAGGCGCGGAAGCCGAGATTGACGTCGCCCTGCAGCCAGGGCGGCAGTGGGACCGATTTCGGGATTGGTCCGTAGAAATATGTGAAGGCGGCGATCGCCATGAAGGCGAGGCCGATCGTGAGCAGCACCTGCTCGAGGTCCGTCGCCTTGTAGAGCCGCCGGTACAGGCCGCGTTCGAACGGAATGCTCACTAGTGCGATCAGCACCGACGAGATGATCAGCGACGGCACGATGTCGATGCCGAGGCTGCGCGTAAGCGAGACGACGATGTAGCCGCCGGCCATGGCGAAGGCGCCATGCGCCAGGTTCACGAAGCCCATCAGCCCCATCGTGATCGACAGGCCGACCGACGTGATGAACAGGAACATGGCATAGGCCAAGCCATCGAACAGCACGCTGATCGCGATGGTGGCAAATTGCGGCACGCGCCCCGCCCTTCCGATGTAAAAGGCCGCCGCGGCTTTTATGCGCGGCGGCCCGGTTTGATGTCAAATTCGGCTGCGCGTTATTTGCAGCGGCCGAGCTTGAGCACTTTGCACTCGTCCTTCACGTTCTCGGTCGTGCCGAGAACACGCTCGCCGAGTTTGCCGTCAGGCTTGCGGTACACTTCCATCGCGTGCTCGCTCTGGATGACGTCGCGCGTCTCCGGATCGATCTCCACCGGACCGCGCGGACCGACCGTCTTCCAGCCCTTCATCGCGTTCACCACCTTCATCCCGTCCGACAGATCGCCGTTCAGTTTCTTGATGGTGTCGAAGACGGCATGCATGGTGTCCCAGCCGGCCGCCGACATGAAGTCGGGATAGGAGTCGGGACCGTAGGCCTTGTGCCACTCCTCCTTGAATGCCTTGTTCTCCGCGCTGTCGAGATCGACGGCATAGTGGCCCATCACCACGGTGCCGACCGCGGCATCGCCCATGTCTTGCAGCTTGTTGTCGGGGATCAGGTCCATCGGGCCGATCAGCCTGATGCCGGCCTGCTTCAATCCGACCTCGCCATAAGCCTTCATCAGACCCGCGGCGTGCGCGCCGGAGGGAATGAACCCGTACAGGCAATCGGGATGCGCATCCTTCACGCGCTGCATGAACGGCGTGAAATCAGGCACCTGGACGGGGCTCCCCATCGGGATCGACAGGATAACCTTGCCGCCCGCCTTCTGGAATCCGGTCTCGAACGCCTCGACCGAGTCCTTACCGGGCGGGAAGTCGGTGTAGGCCACCGCCGCAGTCTTGCAGTTGAGTTTGTCATACGCATAGGACCCCATCGGATACGCCGGGTGCCACATGCTGAACGAGAGCCGCACGATGTAGGGCGACAGGTCCGTGATCCACGCCGTTCCCGCATTCGCAATGACCATCGGCACTTTCGCCTGCGTCATCACCGGCGCTAGCGCGATCGCCGACGGCGAGAACACGAAGCCAGTCAGCAGCGGCACCTTGTCGTTGGTGATCAGTTCGGTGGCAACGGTCTTGGCTTGCGCGCCGGTCGGCGGTCCTTCGTCGCGCTTGATCAGCTCCACCTGAAACGGTGCGATGTCACTGGCGTGCAGCTTGACGTAGAGATCGAACGCCTTGTCGATCTGATGCCCGAGGTCGGCATTGGCGCCGCTATACGGTAGCACGACCCCGATCTTGACCGTTTTGCCCTGCTGCGCCTGGGCCGCGGCGGCAAATCCGAACGCGAACGCCGCGATTCCCAACAAACGTAACGCTTTCATGCGCAGTCCTCCCTTGGTTTTGGAACCATGATTGCTTGGGCGTCCATTATTTCTCGGACGCCGGGCCGCGGAAAATGGCCTAGCCGACCGCGAGCGTCAATTGCGTGCCGCGCGCCGGGCCGTGGTTTCGGAAAGATTGCGGCGTGCAAGAAAAATGCGCGGCACAAGGCGGCCTTGGCACGCGTTGCGGCCTCCACTAGGCTCGCGCGCGCCATAAATTACAGACGACGCATGACCATCCGCGACGGCATCATCGAAACGATTGGCAACACGCCGCTGGTCAAGCTCCAGCGCGCCTCGGAGGCGACTGGCTGCACGATCCTGGGCAAAGCCGAGTTCATGAATCCCGGCGGCTCGGTGAAGGACCGTGCCGGGCGCCAGATGATCCTGGAAGCGGAAGCGCGCGGCGAACTCAAACCCGGCGGTCTCGTCGTCGAAGCCACAGCCGGCAATACCGGCATCGGGCTGGCCGTGGTCGCGAATGCGCGCGGCTATCGCACGATCATCGTGATCCCGAGCACGCAGAGCCAGGAGAAGAAGGACACGCTGCGGCTCTATGGCGCGGAGCTCGTCGAAGTGCCCGCGCTGCCTTTTTCCAATCCGGACAACTACCAGCACATCGGCCGCCGCCTCGCAGAAGAACTGAAAAAGACGGAGAAGAACGGCGTCATCTTCGCCGACCAGTGGAATAATCTCGACAACAGCAAGGCGCATTACGTCTCGACCGGCCCGGAGATCTGGGAGCAGTCCAACGGCAAGGTCGACGGCTTCATCTGCGCGGTCGGCTCCGGCGGCACGCTCGCCGGCGTATCGCGCTACCTGAAAGGGAAGAACAAAGACGTCGTCATCGGCCTCGCCGATCCGCGCGGCGCAGCGATGTATAATTTGTTCGCGCACGGCGAGGTGAAGTCGACCGAAGGCGGCTCGATCACCGAGGGCATCGGGCTCGGCCGCGTGACCAACATCGTCAAGGAGATGATCGTCAACAAGGCATATCTTATCGAGGACGCCGAAGCCGTGCCGCTGATCTTCGACCTGCTGGAACACGAAGGCCTCTGCCTCGGCGGCTCGACCGGCATTAATGTCGCCGGCGCAATAAGGCTCGCGAAAGAGCTCGGGCCGGGCCACACGATCGTCACCATCCTCGCCGACGGCGGCGCGCGCTACCAGTCGAAATTGTTCAATCCGGATTTCCTGCGCTCGAAGAATCTGCCGGTACCGGATTTTCTGACGCGCACGTCCGACATCAGCCCCCCCTTTGTGAACAGGTGAGAGCGTGGCTACCGACTGCCTGTTCCGCGAGGACTCCTATCTCAAATCCTGCGAGGCGAGCGTGGTCGCGCTCACGGAACAGGGCGGCATCGTGCTCGACCGCACGGTGTTCTACGCCAATTCCGGCGGCCAGCCCGGCGACACCGGCACGTTGACGGCCGCAGACGGCCGCGAAATCCGCGTCGACAACGCGGTCTATACCGATCAAGCCAAGACCGAGATCGCGCATTTGCCCGCCGCCGGCGCGCCGGCGTTCAATATCGGCGACGCGGTCACCGCCGCGATCGACTGGGACAAGCGCTATGCGCGCATGCGCATGCACACAGCGCTGCATCTCCTCTCCGCCGTGCTGCCCTATGCGGTGACCGGCGGCTCGGTCGGCGACGCCGAAGGTCGCCTCGATTTCGACATACCGGAAGCGGGGCTCGACAAGGACGCGATCACGGCAAAGCTCGCCGAGATGATCGCGACCGACGCACGCGTGACCGCGCGGTGGATCACAGGCCAAGAGCTCGACGCCAATCCGGGGCTCGTGAAGACGATGTCGGTGAAACCGCCGATGGGCACCGGCCGCGTGCGGCTGATCGAAATCGAAGGCCTCGACCTGCAGCCCTGCGGCGGCACACATGTCCGTGCCACGCCCGAGATCGGCGGCGTACGGGTCACCGCGATCGAAAAGAAGGGCAAGCAGAACCGCCGCGTGCGGCTCGCGTTTGCTTAGGACGGCTGACGAAAGGACGACGATCATGACAGCCTCCCGCTGGCTCCGCTCCACCGAATGGCTCGCGTCGCAGCTCGGCAAGCCGGACCTCGTCGTCGTCGACGGCTCGTTCTACCTGCCCGCGCAGAACCGCAACGCGCGCGAGGAATATCTCGCGCAGCACATTCCTGGCGCGATCTTCTTCGACATCGACGCGGTCGCCGATCATTCGATTGACCTGCCGCACATGCTGCCCGGCGCGAAGCAGTTCGCGCAGATGGTGGGCGCACTCGGCATTGCCGATACCGACACCATCGTGGTCTACGACGGGCTCGGCCTTTTCTCCGCTCCCCGCGTGTGGTGGACCTTCCGCATCTTCGGAGCGAAGAATGTTTATATTCTCGACGGTGGCCTGCCCGCGTGGCTCGCCGAGAAGCGCAAGACCGAGCGCGGCGAGACCAAGCGCGCGCCGAAGACCTTCAACGCCAATCTGGACACAAGCGCGGTGGCGATGGACACTGATGTGCAGATCGCGCTCAACGATGGCAACACACAGGTGGTCGACGCGCGGCCCGCCGGACGCTTCGCCGGACGCGATCCTGAACCGAGGCCGGGCCTGCGCCCCGGGCACATGCCGGGCGCGAAGAACGTCCCCTCCTCTGAACTGGTCGAGAACGGCCGGCTGATCGCGCCCGAGAGGATCGCGCAGGCTTTTGCAAAAGCCGGCGTCGATTTGGACAAGCCGATCATCACGAGCTGCGGCTCGGGCGTCTCCGCGGTGATCTTATCGCTGGGTCTCGAGGCGATCGGTAAGCCGCTGGCGCGCGTCTACGACGGCTCCTGGTCGGAATGGGGCGGCCGCCCGGATTTGCCGGTGGAGAAGGGGTAGGCCTCTCCGCGCTGCCGGTGGGCACGCTCGAGGCTTACGTCACGAGCAGCCGGCGCGGCGGACGCGGCGAGAGACGACGCCAGCGTTGTTCTTCAGCATGCCCTCTATGCGTTCATCCTCCGCCACTTCCACCCTTCCGCGTTCGCATATAGCGTCGCGCGCGACTCGCGGGGGCGAGAAAAGAAAAGAACCCTGGAGGACTTTTCGCGTGACACTCAACCGCCGCCATCTCCTGCAGCTCGCTTCCGGCGCCGCCGCGCTTCCTCTCCTACGCATGGCCGCGTTCGGCGATACCTACCCCTCCCGCCCCGTCCGCGTCGTCGTCGGCTTCCCCGCCGGCCAGGCCGCCGACAGCCTCGCGCGCATTGTCTCGCAGGGGCTCTCCGAGCGGCTGAAGCAGCAGTTCGTGGTCGAGAACCGCCCCGGCGCCGGCGGCAATATTGGCAGCGAAATCGTCGCGAAGGCGACGGGCGACGGCTACACCATCCTGATGGAGGTGATGACGTCGAACGCGATCAACGCCTCGCTCTACAAGACTCTCAATTTCGACTTCCGCCGCGACATTGCGCCGGTCGCGCTGATCGGCGGCGGCGCCTACGTGATGACGGTCAATCCCGAGGTGCCGGCGAAGACCGTGCCCGAGTTCATCGCTTACGCGAAGGCCAATCCCGGCAAGATCAACATGGGCTCGGCCGGCATCGGCACGCCGCCGCATGCGTTCGGCGAGCTGTTCAAGATGCTGGCGCATGTCGACATGGTGCACGTCCCGTACAAAGGCTCCTACGTGCCCGACCTGCTCAGCGGCCAGTTGAACGTCGTGTTCGCGCCGATCCCGACGGTGATCGCACACGTCAAGAGCGGCAAGCTGCGCGCGCTCGCGGTGACCTCGACCAAGCGCTCGCCCGCGCTGCCCGACACGCCGACCATCGCCGAGTTCGTGCCCGGCTACGACGCCAGCGGCTATTTCGGCTTCGGCGCCCCGGCAAGCACGCCCAAGGACATCGTCGATACGCTGAGCAAGACGATCAACGCGATCATCACCGATCCGGCGACGGAGGAGAAGCTCGTCGCTCTCGGCGTCGAGCCGATCCAGATGACGCCGGCGCAGTACGGCAAGCTGATCGCCGACGAGACCGAGAAATGGGGCAAGGTCGTCGAAGCCGCGCACATGACGATCGATTGACCGGGAGCGGACCTTTGAAGATCAGCCTGCGCGAGCGGTTTTCCGGCGGCGGCACGCCCACCGGCATTATCCATTTCATCGGCGCGCCGATGGCGATCGAGGTCGAAGCCCGCGCGGGCATCGACTTCGCCATGATCGACATGGAGCATTCGCCGCTCGACATGGACCGTCTCGCGCATCTGATCCGCGCCGCGGACGCGGCCGGAATCGCGCCTTTGGTGCGCGTGCCGGACGTCGAACCAGGGCTGATCAAGCGAGTGCTCAATCTCGACGCCGCCGGCATCGTCATTCCGCACGGCACGCGCGCGCGCTGCGAGGCGCTGGTGCGCGCCGCGCGTTATGCGCCGGACGGCGAGCGCGGCGCCTGCCCGGTCGTGCGCGCGACCGGCTACTGGCCGAGCGACTGGAATGGCTATGCGCAGAAGGCAAACCGCGACGTCTTCCTCATGCCGCTGATCGAGGACGCGCAGGGCATCGACGAGATCGAGGCGATCGCGGCGCTGCCCGGCATCGACGGGCTGTTCGTCGGGCCCTACGACCTCTCCGTCTCCGTCGGCCATCCCGGTGCCGACTTCAACCATCCGGCGATGAGCGCGGCGCTTGACCGCGTCGCCGCCGCCTGCCGCGCGAATTCCAAATTCCTCGTGACCACGGTCGGCGACCGGCAGGAACGCGACTATTCGCGCAATCTCGTGGCGCGCGGCGTGCAGGGACTCGTGTTCGCGACCGACGCGCTCGTGCTCTTGCAGGCGCTCAAGCGCATGGTCGATTTCCTGAAGTGATCAGCGGAGGATCTGGCTCAGGAACAGCTTGGTGCGCGCGTGCTGTGGATGGGCGAAGAATTCTTCCGGCGCGTTCGCCTCGACGATCTGGCCCTCGTCCATGAACACGATGCGGTTCGCCACCTCGCGCGCAAAGCCCATCTCATGCGTGACCACGAGCATGGTCATGCCGTCTTTCGCCAGCGCCACCATGGTGTCGAGCACTTCCTTCACCATCTCGGGATCGAGCGCGGAGGTCGGCTCGTCGAACAGCATGATTTTCGGATTCATGCACAAAGCGCGCGCAATCGCGACGCGCTGTTGCTGTCCGCCGGAAAGCTGGCCGGGATATTTGTTCGCCTGCTCGGGGATTTTCACGCGCTTCAAGTAATGCAGCGCCGCCTCCTCCGCCTCGCGCTTCGGCATCTTGCGCACCCAGATCGGCGCCAAAGTGCAATTCTCCAGCACGGTGAGATGCGGAAACAGATTGAAATGCTGGAACACCATGCCAACGTCGCGGCGCACTTCGTCGATCTTCTTCAGATCGGCCGTAAGCTCCATCCCGTCGACGATGATCTTGCCCGTCTGGTGTTCCTCCAGCCGATTGATGCAGCGGATCATGGTCGATTTGCCGGAGCCGGACGGGCCGCACACGACGATCCGTTCGCCGCCCGTGACGGTCAGGTCGATATTACGCAGCACGTGAAACTCGCCGTACCACTTGTTGACTTTGACGAGTTGAATGGCGACCGGCGGCCGCGCGCTATGTCGGGCAGGCTCGTTCATCGCGCCCTCCTCATCTCTGTCGCCCCGAGGCGAGCCTGGCTTCCATCGCGCGCGCATAGCGCGACATGCCGTAGCAGAAGATCAGATAGAAGATCGCGGCCACCGCATAGCCGGTCGTCGACGTCACCGGCGTCGCCCATTTTGGGTCGATTCGCGCCACCTCGACTGTATGCAGGAAATCAAAGATGCCGACGATGTAGACAAGCGTCGTGTCCTTGAACAGGCCGATATAGGTATTGACGATGTTCGGAATTGTTATGCGCAGCGCCTGCGGTAGCACGACGAGGCCCATCATATGCGGATAGCGCAGGCCGACCGCCATCGCGCCCTCGTACTGCCCTTTCGGAACCGCCTGCAAGCCCGCGCGCACGACCTCCGCCATGTAGGCGGAGGCGAACAGCGCGATGCCGACTAGGGCGCGGACCAGTTTGTCAGGCTCGAAGGCCTCCGGCACGAACAACGGCAGCATCACGCTCGCCATGAACAGCATCGTGATCAGCGGCACGCCACGCACGAATTCGATGAAAGCGACGGAAAACATCTTCACCGTCGGCATGCGCGAGCGGCGTCCGAGCGCGAGCAGGATGCCGAGCGGCAGCGACACGACGATACCGACGGTCGCGACCACGATCGTGACCAGGATGCCGCCCCACAGCACAGTGTCGACGGCGGGCAGGCCGATCAGTTCCCATCCGTGCAACAGGATGAAGGAAGCGATCGGCAACACGATGAAGAAATAGAGGGCGCCCCAATTCTTCCGCGGCGCGCGCGGCGCCATCAGCCAGACGATGCCGATCGCGAGTAGGACGAAGAACACGTCGACGCGCCAGCGCTGCGGGATCGGATACGAGCCGTAGATGAAATACGGCATGCGCTCGAAGGCGAACGGCCAGCATGCGCCGATCGGCCGGTGCTGCACTGCCTCGCGACAGGCATCGCGGTCGGTTCCGCTCCAGGCCGCATCGATGATCAGGAAACGTGCAAGTTCGACCGCCACCCACGCAACTAGCAAGCCGATGGCGACCGTGAGCGCAACGTTGAACCATGACGAAAACAGGTTTTCGCGCATCCAGCCGAGCGTGCCACGCATATGCGCCGGCGGCGGTTTCGGCGGCAATTGCTCGTGCCGCACGAAGTGCAATTCGGTGACGGCGAGATCGCCTTCGGCCATGGTCATCGCGGCGCCCTCACCGTTCGACCAGCGCCATGCGCGCGTTGTAGATGTTCATTGCTGCTGATGTGACCAGGCTGATCGTTAAATAAACGAGCATGGTGATCGCAACGACCTCGAGCGCCTGCCCGGTCTGGTTCAGAACCGTGCCGGTGAACACCTGCACCAGGTCGGGATAGCCGATGGCGACCGCGAGCGAAGAGTTCTTCGTGAGGTTCAGATACTGGCTGGTCAGCGGGGGAATGATCACGCGCATCGCCTGCGGGATCACGATTAGACGCAGCGTCGGCGTCGGCTTGAGACCGAGCGAATATGCGGCCTCGACCTGTCCTTTCGACACGGCAAGGATCCCGGCGCGGACGACTTCGGCGATGAACGCCGCGGTGTAGATCGACAGCCCGAGCAACAGCGCGGCGAATTCGGGCAGCACTTCCATCCCGCCCGCGATGTTGAAACGCCCCGCCTTCGGCCAGTCGAAGCCGAGCGGCGCGCCGGCGACGGCGAACGTCAAAAGCGGCAGCGCGATGATCAACGCGAGCGCGACGATGCCGACCGGCGCCTGTTTACCGGTGTGCTGCTGCCGCCGCCGCGCCCAGAAGGCGAACGCAATTGCCGCGACGATTGCAAGCACGAATGCGATGCCCACCGGCTCGAGACCGGGCTGCGGCACGGGCGCAGGCAAAGTCAGACCGCGATTGTTGAGATAGACGCCGCCGAACCAGACGATGCTATCGCGCATCTCGGGCAGCGATTTCAAGACAGCGTTGTACCAGAACAAGAGTTGCAGCAGCAGCGGGATGTTGCGGATCGTCTCGACGTAGCCGCTCGCCGCGCGCGCGACGAGCCAGTTGCTCGACAACCGCGCAATTCCGATGAGAAACCCAAGAATGGTAGCGAGGATGATGCCGAGGCCGGCGACGAGCAGCGTATTCAAGAGCCCGACCCAGAACGCCTGCCCGTAGGTGGAAGCGTTCGCGGAATACGGGATCAGCGTCTGGCTGATGTCGAACCCGGCCGCGTTGTTCCAGAAGCCGAATCCGGATGCGATGTGCGTGCGCTGCAGATGCTCGATGACATTCGTCGCGGCGACGTAGACGAGCAGCGCGACGACCGCGACCAGCACGAATTGAAAGACGATGCTGCGGACTTTAGGATCGTTCAACAGCGCAGCACGGTGTTGCGGCCGGTCGGCCATCGATCCTTCTCCCGCTGCGCCGCCTGCCTCAGGTCTCCACCGCGCGCGATTAGCGGATCGGCGGCGCGTACTGGATGCCGCCCTCGTTCCAAAGCCGGTTGAGGCCGCGGTCGATCTTCAGCGGCGAGCCTTTGCCGACATTGCGCTCGAACACCTCGCCGTAGTTACCGACGCGCTTCACAATCCGGACGGCCCAGTCGTTGGCCAGTCCGAGTTGCTCGCCGAAATTGCCTTCCGTGCCGACAAAGCGCTTGATCTCGGGGCTCGTGGATTTCACCATTTCGTCCACGTTCTTCGACGTGATTCCGAACTCCTCCGCGTTGATCATTGCGAAGAAGACCCACTTCACGACATCAAACCATTGGTCGTCGCCGTGCCGCACGGCGGGCCCAAGTGGCTCCTTGGATATGATCTCTGGCAAGATCATGTGGTCGTCCGGGTTGGTGAGCCGCAACCGCTCGGCATAGAGGCCGGACGCATCCGTCGTGTACGCATCGCAGCGGCCCGCGTCATAGGCCTTTACCGCTTCGTTGGCGGTCGCGAACGTGACCGTCTTGAGCTGCATGTTGTGCGCGCGAAAATAGTCGGCGAGGTTGAGCTCGGTGGTCGTGCCCTGCTGCACGCAGATGGAAGCGCCGTTGAGCTCGAGCGCCGAGTTCACCTTTAGCGCCTTGCGGATCATGAAGCCCTGGCCGTCGTAGTAATCGACGCCGGTGAAGTTGAGCCCGAGGGAGGAGTCTCGCGACGAGGTCCAGGTCGTATTGCGCGCAAGCATGTCGACTTCGCCCGACTGCAGCGCGGTGAAGCGGTCCTTCGCCGAAAGCGGGACAAACTTCACTTTGGTCGCGTCGTCGAAAATCGCAGCCGCAACAGCGCGGCAGACGTCGACGTCGAGTCCGGTCCAATTGCCTTGCGCGTCCGGCAGTCCAAAGCCCGCGAGCGTGCCATTCGCGCCGCAGTTCAGGATGCCGCGGTCCTTCACGGCCTTGAGCGTGGATTGGGCGGACGCGGCCTGTGTGCCGAACAGGAGCGCGAACGCCAGGAGTGCTGCCAGTTTCTTCATCCGATCTCCCCATGCGCGGACCAACGTCACGCGCCTGTTTCGAGCCGCGATCAGATGGGAAAGCTCGATGCCGCGCATCCCCGCTCAGAACGAGCCAAGCCCGGCAGCGTGACAATCAGGCTCCCCGCAGCCCCGCGCGCATCACAGAACGAACTTCCCGTAAGGTCAAGGGCTTGACGCTTGCGCCAAAGAGGCTCGTATATCGCCGCTTTGAACGCGCACGGATAGTCTCGCAGATGTCAAAATCACCCCGCTCAGCGCAGAAACCGGAGACACGGCTGGTGCATGCCGGCCGCGATCCGGACGAGCACTTCGGCTTCGTCAACCCGCCGGTGTATCACGCATCGACTGTGCTCTATCCGACGGCCGAGGATCAGGTGGCGCACCGGTCGCGCTACCAATACGGCCGCCGCGGCACGCCGACGACCGAGGCCTTGCAGCAGGCGCTCGCGGCGATCGAAGGCGACGCGTGCGCGGGTGTCGCGCTGTTGCCATCGGGCCTCTCGGCGGTTTCCACGGCGCTAATGGCCGTGGCCGGGGCCAGCGACCACATCCTGGTGACCGACAGCGTCTACCGCCCGACGCGCACCTTCTGCGACAGCGTATTCAAGCGCATGGGCGTGGAGACGACCTACTACGATCCGCTGATCGGCCGAGAGATCGCGAAACTGTTCAAGCCGAACACGCGCGCGGTGTTCACCGAAGCGCCCGGCTCGCAGAGTTTCGAAATGCAGGACATCCCAGCGATCGCCGCTGTCGCGCACGAGAAAGGCGCGTACGTGCTGATGGACAATACCTGGGCGACGCCTCTCTATTTCCGTTCGCTCGAGCACGGCGTTGATCTGTCGATCCAGGCCGGCACAAAATATATCGGCGGCCATTCGGACATCATGTTCGGCTGCGTGTCGGCACACGCGGAGACCTGGGCCAATTTGAAAGACGTGGCGGGCACGCTCGGCCTCTGCGTCGGCCCCGACGATGTTTATCTCGCACTGCGCGGCCTGCGCACGCTCGGCGTCCGCCTCGAGCGGCACAATAAATCCGCCCTGCAGATCGCATCATGGCTGGAGAAGCGACCGGAGGTGAAGCGCGTGATGCATCCGGGGCTCGCCAGCGATCACGGGCACGCGATCTGGATGCGTGATTTCACCGGCGCGAGCGGCCTTTTCAGTGTCGTGGTCAATCCGTGTTCCGAGGCCGCAGTCTACGCGTTCATGAATGCGCTGACGCTATTCGGCATCGGCTATAGCTGGGGCGGCTTCGAGAGCCTCGTGATCCAGTTCAATTGCACGGAGTACCGCACCGCCACGCGCTGGGCGCCGGGCGGACCGACCCTGCGTTTCCATATCGGGTTGGAGGATTCCGGCGATCTGATCGCCGACCTGGAGCGCGGTTTTGCGGCGATGAAGAAGGCAGGCTGATCTAAGCCGGCGCGCCCTGACCGCCGCTGCGGATGACGAATTGAAGATTGCGGAGATAGACGAAGACGCCGAACGCCTGCCCGATGATGAACACCGGATCCTTGCGGTAGATCGCATAGCCGAGCAGCATGATCCCGCCGCCGATCGAAAAGACCCAGAAGGTTGTCGGCACCACGCTGCGGCCCGCGCGCTCGGACGCGATCCATTGCACGACGAAGCGCATCGCGAACATTGCCTGCGCCATGTAGCCAATGAGAATGCCGAGATCGATGTTGCCGACGAAGACGTCGTGCAAATATCCGCCCACCGAGCGCGTGATATCGACCAGCATTTAGCCCTCCAGAATTTCAGGAACGCGCTTTTTGCGGCGGATCAGCCACCACACACCCGCGAGATCGAGAATGCCGACCCAGAGCCGGTCCCATAGTCCGTAGTTGGAAACACCGCCCTGACGCGGCCGGTCGACGACATCGATATAGCCGATGGTGAAACCCTCGCGCTTCACTAGCGCCGGCAAGAAGCGGTGCAAGCCATCGAAATAGGGCAATGCCAGGAACACATCGCGACGAAACGCCTTCAGCCCGCATCCGGTATCGCGCGTGCCGTCGCGCAGCACCGCGCTGCGCACCGCATTGGCAATGCGCGACTGCAATTTCTTGAAGCCGGTCGCCTTGCGCCCGACGCGCTGGCCCGCGACGAGCCCGACGCCGGGCTGGCCCGTCTCGAGCGCGCGGATCATAGCCGGCAGGAAAGTCGGATTGTTTTGGCCGTCCCCGTCGAGCGTCACCACGATGGGCGCCCGTGCCGCGGCGGCGCCGGTGCGCACCGCAGCCGATTGCCCGCACGACTGTTTGTGCCGCACACGCCGCAGCCAGGGATGCAAGGCCATCAGCCGCTGCAATTCGGCTTCGGTGCCGTCCGTCGAGCCGTCATTCACGTAAACGACCTCGAACAGCCAATGCCCTTCGAGCGCGGCCGCGATCTCGGTGACGAGCGGCGCAACGTTGTCCACTTCGTTACGCACCGGCACGACGACGGAAACCGCCGGTTCCTGCAGTGTCATGGTGTTGTCCGTCGGCCCCTGTGCCCCCAGCGATTGCGAGCGTCTTAGTCAGCCAGCAGGTTACGGGCAACTGCTTTAAGCCGCTTGCCGGAAGGCCCTGAAAACTGGTGGAGGGCCCCGTCTGGGCCGACGGAAAATCCCAGCCGACGCAACGCGAACCACCGCCGGACGAGGAGAGCGCCGACAATACCGACCAACGCGCCGGCGGCGACGTCCGTCGGATAGTGCGCGGTGAGCACCACGCGGCTGATGGCGATCAGCAAAGCGTAGATCAGAAGGTAAGGCCGTGCGCGCGGCCAGATCGTGCTGAATGCGATCAGGATCGCAAAAGCGGTCGTCGCATGGCCGGATGGCAGGCTCGCGTAATCGTTCCGCCAGATGAAAGGGTGGAAAACGAACGGGTCCGGATGACCCGTCGTGAACGGCCTGGCGCGACCGATCATGCGCTTGATGATCGTGTCGAAAAGGCTCGGCACGGCCACTGCGGTAAACAGAAATCCGACACGCACCATGATTGTCGCGAGCACGCGCTGCTGAAAGCGCGGCAGGATCGGCGGAAGGGCGCAGAGAAATAGAAACAACAGGCCCAGCGGCCACAGCACGTAACCGGATTTGCCGTAGTCGGTGATGAAATCGCAGGAGCTTGTCAGCCAGTGCGGCAACCCACGCATATGTGCGCTGATCGGTGCGTCGACCAAAAACATGCCCACCAGCAGCACGCCGACACCGAAGAGCGCGGCGATTGCCAATTGCTTTGTCGGGAGCAGCCCGCCGCCTTGGAGATAGCTCCGCGGCGCGCGGGTCAGCAGCGAAAAGGCCACAGCCAGATTGTTGAAGCACCGGCGGCTTGCAGGGGGCAGCGGTTCGGCGGTGACGGTCATTGTGGCTCGGCCGAGCGGAAAATCGCGAGCACCACCGGCTTGCCGATGCTGATGTTATAACCCTCAATCCGCTGCACCAGCGTGTACCGCAGCCCAACCGCATCGGCGCGCTGCACGAAACTGCGCTCGCTGCGCGGATCGACCAGCGCGAAATGACACGTGCCGCTGCGCAAGAATTCCGCCGCTCCGGCACCATTGGTGAAGCGCGTCGCCGTCCCCGAGAGGAAAACGAGGCTGGGCTCCTGATAGGAGTAGGTCGAGGCGACATGTGGATCGACGCAGCCAGTCGCCCTCACCTCGCGCGCGATCATCTCGCTTGGAAACAGCGCCGGGATGGATGGGAACGTGACCGCGAATACCGTGATCGCGACGAAAGCAGATGACATCAGTGCACGCAGCACTGCACGCTCCGGTCCGTCCACCTCGTAGAGCCACCAGGCGAACAACGACAGCACCATCGCGATCGCCGCAAATGGCCAGGCAATCAGCCCGAGCGAATGGTCGACCAGCACAAACCCGACAACCACCGCCAGCGCAACGCCGGCGGGAAACAGAAACCAACTCACTGTCCCGTGCACCATCCAGCGGATATGCGCGAGCGCCCTGCCCTCGACGACGCCAGCTATGAGGATGGCGATCGCCGGATAAAGCGGCATGACGTAGTGCGGCAGCTTGGTCATCGCCGCCTCGAACACCAGCCAGGACGGCACGAGCCAAGCCAGCAGAAAGCGCGCACCGATTTCCTTGCGCGCCCGCCAAATCGCGGGTGCGGCCGGCGCAGCCAGCACCGAACCGGGCCAGAACGTTAGGAAAAACAGCAGAAAGTACGTTCCCGGCGGCGCCCCATGCGCCTCTTGTGCGCTGGTGATCTTGTCCAGCATGTCGTGGCCGAGTGCCTGGGTGAAGAAGCTGCCGCCTGACCTCATCACGATCGCGACGAACCACGGCAGCACCAGCAGCAGCATCCAGCCGAAGCCGGACAGCGGGCGCGTCGCCCGAATCCAGCGCCAGGATTTGTCCGCAATCGAGAGGGCGATCACAGTCAATCCGATGAACATCAGGATCAGCGGACCTTTCAGCAAGACGCCACCGGCAGCCGCCGTCCAGAGGACCGCGGGCATCTGCCAGCCGATCGCCTCATCGGGCTGATGGCGCTGGCCGAGGTAGATGCGTGCGAGCGCCCCCATCGCCGCAACGCTCGTGAACAGCAGCATGGCGTCCGTCGTCGCCATTCGGCCTTCGACGCCGAGGATAATGGAACCGGCCATCATCAGTGCGGCGAGCGCAGCGGAGCGGCGCGTCACAAAAGCTAAGCCGGCCCAGTACGTGAGCAGCACGGCGCCGACTGCGCCGACGAGCGACGGGACGCGGTACAGCCAGATCTTCGTGCGGGCCGAAGCAACCCCAAGCGCCTCGCCGGTCTTCACCGCCGCGGCCTGCAGCCAGTAGATGCCGACCGGCTTTTTGTAGCGGACCTCGTCCTGGAACCGAATGTCAACGTACTGGCCCGTCTCCAGCATCTGCTTGGTCGCCTGCGCGAAGCGCGCTTCGTCACGGTCGACAGGCGGTATGCTGAAGAAGCCGGGAAGCAGCGCCAGCAGCGTGAAGGCCAGCAAAATGACTACCGCGCGCGCGTGCGATCCCGTCGCGTAGTCCAACGCGGCGGATAGCCCGCGGCTCTGATGCGCGGCGAATGGCGCGTCATTGGCGGCCGTGCTCATTGCGGAACGTCTGACCCCTTCTTGTGACGGCGAGACATAAGCGCAAACGCAGCCGCCACCAAGCTACCGCAGGCCTACGATTCGATCCCGTTTGGCGCAACGTGTACCTTTAAACAGGCCGTACTCAAGCATTGTAATGGTGGCGGTAGCTTGACGGGCTTTCAGGACCGGTTGCGGGCTTTTCTACAAACGATTGAAGTGACGAGACAATCCTGCATCTATCCCGGCCTTGTCGCACCGGCGCTTTGCTTTGCATAGGCGCGCGGCTAAACCTGTTGTCGACGGCCCCGTAGCTCAGCCGGATAGAGCATCAGCCTTCTAAGCTGAGGGTCGCTGGTTCGAATCCAGCCGGGGTCGCCACTTATTCCGACAAACGCCGCCCGACATTCCGACAAAAATAGAACGAAGGGCAAAGCGGGAAAATCTCGGAACGGGCTCTGAAATCATTGGTAGATCCCGCGCCTTCTAAGCTGAGGGTCACGGGTTCGAATCCTGTCGGGGGTCGCCAGTTCTCCACGCCGCCCTAAAGCTAGGCCGGCGTCAGTGGGTCCAGGCGTCGCGACGGCGGAAGGCGAAATTGTCGGCGTAGGACATGACCCGGCGCGCCGCCGGCTTGGCCTCGCTCACCTGGTACGGGAAGCCATGCCGTTCGCAATATGCGATCGCCTCCTCCTTGGTATGGAAGCGAAGCCGGAGCTGCTGGCGCGTATCGAACGAGGACGTCCAGCCCATCAGCGGCTCGACCTGCTTGGCCACGTCCATCTCAAAGTCGAGCGCCCAAGCCTTTGTATTCGCCTGGCCGGACTGCATGGCGGTCTTGGCGGGCTTGTAGATGCGCGCGGTCATGGAACGACCCCAGTCTGATTGAGCGGCCGTCGATATAGAACGACGGCGAAAGGGAGGCAATGCGGGGAATTGCTTAGCGCTCAGAGTTTCTGGCTCCAGAACTGGTACATGCCGCGGAACGTCGCCGGATTACGCTGTTCGAACTCGTTCCAGGCGTCCAGATCCGCCATAGACTCGCCGTTGGCTGCCAAAGCCTCGGCGGCACGCCGCGCGGTCAGGGGATCGAACTCGAAGCCGATGAACCGCAGACCGTGCTCAGCAAGCATTGCCTTGATTTGCGGCAAGGTCATCTGCTGCTCCTGCACATGAAACAGCAGGTCGCGGCATTCACTGGTCGCGAAAAAGTCGTTCGACTGAGCGACGCCTCCGTATCCCGATGCGAGAATGTCCTGCCGGGCGCGGCGAATGTCTTCGGCGCCCGAGCCGTAGCCGCGTTCGGCCAGATAATTGCGGGCCGCGCTGATCTCACGGCGAGCGATCCGACTGTAGAGCCCGAGCCGCAGGAACCCGCCAGGCCGCAGAAGCGACAGCAGGACGCGTAACCCCGCAACCGGATCGGCCATGTGATGCAGCACACCGCTCACATCGATGACATCAAAGGTGCGATCGAGATCGCCTAATCTGAGGATATCGGCCTGTGCGTAGTCGATACGGTCGGCGACGTCCGCAGGCGTCTTGCGCTTCGCGTAAGCGAGGCTGCTCAGGCTTAAATCGATCGCCAGCACGCGCGAGTCTTTCAGTTTGCGCGCGACTTCTATCGGATGCGCGCCGGTCCCGCAGCCTGCCACGAGCACCTCTACTGGTTCACCGAAGCAAGGCGCTACACATGCTGCGCCGGGAATCGCCCCGGAAAGATAACGATCGAAATCTTGCGGCTCGGTACCGCCGCCAAGCCGCACCCAGCGCGGGTATGGATTGTTCTCATATTGCTGCCGCACACGCTTGGAGATCTCGTCGGCAATGGGCCTGAGTGCGGCAATCGAGGCTCGCAGCGCAAGCTCTTGCGTAGGCTCGCGCACCTGCTGGGTTACGATTTCGGCCACGGCCGGTGGCCATTTCTGTTCGGTAAGCAGTTGCGCACCGGCGAGCCGCTGCAGCGGCACGTACATGGCGAGCGCAGCGAGCTGGAACGGAGCAATGGCGGCTTGCCCGTCAAGCTTGCTTTCCAGACTGCGCGCAAGCTGCGAGGCCTGTGCATCCTCTTCCGGTGTGGTCGCGAAAACATATTCATTGATGAAGCACTGCTGTGCCAGCGCCGCGCAGAATCCAAGCGTCTCGGTCTCGATCTTGTCGTGCTTCACGGCTGCCTGCAGCAGCGCGAGCCGCAGCGCGGTGAGCGCCCGTTCGAACGCCACGTCGCACACCGGGGTCGACTTCAGGACGGCCAGCAGCAGCGGATCGGCAGCGACCGCGGCAAGCGACGATCCTTCTAGCAAAACATTCAACGGGAGCCGCTGCGGCCAAGACGCCACCGCGCGCTGCGTGGCTTGGCGCAACGCCGGCGTGAGCGCGGTGATGGTCGCAGCGATCGCCGCAAAATCGTGCGCCAATTGCGGCATGAGTTCGAGCGCACGCGCAAACGCAGCGGATGCTTCCCGAGATCGGCCTTGCAGCTGCAAAATACAGCCGAGATTATTCGCCGCCTCGGCGTGCTCCGGCCTGAGCACCAGCACGCGCTTATAGCCGCGCACGGCGTCATCGAACCGGCGCTGCTGCTGGTGCAATACGGCTTCGGCGAAGAGCGCGTTCGCATCGCTCGCCGCGGCCGTTTGCGGCCCACTCTGTTTCGCTGCGGTTCATGAGCCCGTTCCGGTCGGGCGAACTCGATAGCCGCTGCGTCTCAGGCGGGCAAGTTCATGCGCACAGGCGTGCGCAGGC
>Ga0207839_1000044_pt1 | contig 22936 bp, 23 predicted proteins | sample LuqExpMetageno64_FD_187821 | JGI IMG/M metagenome (GOLD analysis project Ga0207839, IMG submission 187821) | Tropical forest soil microbial communities from Luquillo Experimental Forest, Puerto Rico - Sample 64 (SPAdes) | ecosystem: Environmental > Terrestrial > Soil > Tropical forest ...
CCGGCCGAGCCAGAAAGCCCGTCTATGTCTGACAAAAGCGTCAAAAAGATCGTGCTCGCCTACTCCGGCGGCCTCGACACCTCGATCATCCTGAAATGGCTGCAGACGACGTATGGCTGCGAAGTGGTGACATTCACCGCCGATCTCGGCCAGGGCGAGGAGCTCGGCCCCGCGCGCGAGAAGGCGCTGCGCGCCGGCATCAAGCCGGAGAACATCTTCATCGAAGATCTGCGCGAAGAATTTGTGCGCGACTTCGTGTTCCCGATGTTCCGCGCAAATACCGTCTATGAGGGTCAGTATCTGCTCGGCACCTCGATCGCACGGCCGCTGATCGCGAAGACTCAGATCGACATCGCCCGCAAGGTCGGCGCCGACGCCGTCTGTCATGGCGCGACCGGCAAGGGCAACGATCAGGTGCGTTTCGAGCTTTCCTATTACGCGCTCGAGCCGGGCATCAAAATCATCGCGCCGTGGCGGGAATGGAAATTCAAGGGCCGCGAGGAATTGCTGCAGTTCGCGCGCGACCACCAGATTACGATCACCAAGGACAAAGAAGGCGAGGCGCCGTTCTCGGTCGACGCCAACCTCCTGCACTCGTCTTCCGAAGGCAAAGTGCTGGAGGACCCGGCCAAGGAAGCGCCGTCGATCGTCTATCAGCGCACCATCTCGCCGATGGAGGCGCCCGATAAGCCGACCGAAATCAGGATCGGCTTCAAGCGCGGAGATGCGGTGAGCCTCAACGGCAAGGACATGTCGCCCGCGACCTTGCTCGCGGCGCTGAATAAGCTCGGACATGACAACGGCATCGGCCGCATCGACCTCGTCGAGAACCGATTCGTCGGCATGAAGTCGCGCGGCGTTTACGAGACGCCCGGCGGCACGATCCTCCTGCAGGCGCATCGGGCGATTGAATCGATCACGCTCGACCGCGGAGCCGGCCATCTCAAGGACGAATTGATGCCGCGCTATGCCGAGCTGGTCTACAACGGGTTCTGGTTCTCGCCGGAACGCGAGATGCTGCAGGCGGCCATCGACAAGTCACAGGATATGGTCGAAGGTGACGTGCGGCTGAAATTGTACAAGGGCAATGTGATCGTCACCGGCCGCGAGAGCCCAGCGTCGCTCTATTCGTCTACGCTGGTGACGTTCGAGGATGACAAGGGCGCTTACGACCAGAAGGACGCGGAAGGCTTCATCAAGCTCAACGCACTGCGTCTGCGCACGCTTGGGCAACGGCGCCAGCGTTCAAAAAAGAACTGAACGGGGGACGGAATGCGCGGGGGGATTTTTCTGCTGCTGGCCGCGGCGGGGCTTGGAGCATGCTCGAACGCGAACAAGGAAGTAGCGGTTGATCCAAATATCGTCCCGACGGATTACCGCCGGGAAATCCTCAACACATTGCAAAAGTCGCTCGACAATCCGGCGAACGTGCGCGACGCCGCCGTCAGCGATCCGGTGCTGCGCTCGAGCGGCCAGGAGCAGCGCTATTCCATCTGCGTGCGAGAGAATTCACGCGATCCCAGCGGCCAGTTCATGGGGCCGAAGGAGCACATCGGCTGGTTCTACGCCGGCCGCCTCAATCAACTGATCGATGCAGCGCCGGGCCAGTGCGCCGGCGCGGCCTATCGGCCGTGGCCCGAATTGGAAAAGCTCTGCCAGGCCACCAAGTGTGAGTGACAACGGCTGCTATTCGGGAGTAACCGCAGTACCAGCTTCCGCCGTTTCGCTCGCTTGAGCCTTCGGTTCGGCCTCCTTCAAATCCGACACGAGCGGCAGATGGTTGCGCTACTTCCCCGCGATCTCCGCCGCAACGCGCTTCATCTGCACGAAGCATCTCTGGGCGTCAGCCCATGTCGACCGTCACCTTGCGGTTCTCGCCGAGATTGGGTTTCAAACCGGTGACGCGCCCCTTGTCGGCTGTTCCGCGTGGCGCCCCCCGAAGCTTGTTATTTCCCCGCGAGTTTCGCCGCGTCGTCGCGCACGCTCTTGTCCACGAGATCGGCAACCGGCCGCGCCTTCGGGATGACGTTTGCGCCTGCGAAAAGCTCTTCCATCCACTCGATGCGGTCCTCGGGGATGGCGAGGTTCGGATCGATCTGCTTGTTCTCGATCGCCTGATTGACGATAAAGCCCGCGCGCTTGTCCTCGGTTCCGGTATGCGTCATTTCGTGTGCGAGATTGACCGCCTCCTGCGGATGCTCCTCGGCGAATTTGTACGCCTCCATTTCCGCCGCGATGAATTTGATCAATTCGTCGCGCTTGTTCTTCAGCACGCCCGCATTGGTTGCGATGCACAAACGCAGGAACTTCGGCACGACGTCGGTCGCCGACATCAGCACGTGCACGTCTTTCGGCATCACCGGTACGAACTCGTTCGATACGACCGCAGCGTCAGTGATGCCTGAGACCAGCGATTTGTAGCGATCGAGGTCGGCACCTTGCGGCGCGAGTTTGACGTCGGCCAGCGGCACCTTCTTTTCCTGCAGCATGCCCTTGAACACGAGATCCGGCAGCGAACCGGGCGCCGAGATCGCGACCGTGTGGCCCTTCAAATCCTGCGGCGTCTTGATCGCAGTCTTCGCCAGTACGACCTGCGGCATTCCCGGCCAGTTGCAGCCGACGATCTTCACACCGGTGCCGCGCGCGGCCGCGACGATTTCTTCCGCCGCGCCCATGTCGACGCTGTCGATCTCGCCCGCGATCAGCGCTTTCATCAGCGTGGCGCCGGCCTTGATCTGCGTAAGCTCGACCTTCAGCCCCTGCTTCTTGGCGAAGTCGCGCGTCGCGACCATACCGATGATGCCGGAGTCGGCCTTCGCCTCCAGCATGCCGTGCTTCCAGACTTTCTCCTGCGCCTGCGTGGCCGTCATCGTGCCGAGCAGAATGGCGGCGAGGGCGAGTGGTCTCAGTGCGGACATGCGGGTCCTCCTCGATATCCTATTATTGCGGCGCTTGCCGATTGTGTGGAAAAGGAGGTTACGAGACGCGTTGCAGCCCGACAACCGGCTGATGCGGAAATGCTACGTAGGGATGCGTAGGGAAATGCTGCGTGGTATGAGTCCGCGCTTCGTGCGGACGACAGTCACAAGTTGTTCAATTCCTGCAATTTCTCTTTCGCTACCTGCCGGTGCTCCGGCCGCATGTGGCTGGCAACCAGCCTGATCGCCGTCGCGAGCACGGCCGCATCATCGGTGAACCCGATCACCGGAAGCATGTCAGGAATGGCGTCGAAGGGCAGCACGAAATAGGCAATCGCCGCGAACAGCGTCGCCTTTACCTGCATCGGGGTCGCGCGGTCGAACGCGCAGTAGTAGGCTGCGAGCAAGTCTTCCGCAAAGGGAAGATGCGCGGCGACGCGGCGCAGCTTGCGCCAGAAGTCCTGGCGCAAGGCACCGTCCTCTTTCCCGGCCTGCGATCCGCGCCGGAATGCCGCGCTTGCGAATACCATGAGCTGGCATCTGGTTTCCCGCGCATGCTAGCGCAAGCCTAACCGCCGGCGATCTTGTCCATCGCCTCGGCGAGCTTCACGTCGAGCTCGGTCAGCCCGCCCGCGTCATGCGTCGACATCGTCACGTTCACGGTCTTGTATACGTTCGACCATTCCGGATGGTGATCCATCTTCTCCGCGACCAGCGCAGCGCGGGTCATGAAGCCGAACGCCTCATTGAAGTTCTTGAACGTAAAGGTCTTCGAGATCGCGTCGCGGCCGGACACTTCCGACCAGCCGGACAGCCGGGCGAGCGCGGCCTTGCGGGATTCTGCAGCGAGCTTCTGTGCCATCGGGCGGCTCCGTAGGCTACCGGCCGCCTCGCAATGCGCGGGCGGAACCCTTATCTGACCAGAACGGGCCTGATGTCACGGGGTTTCCATGTCCTGGTCATTGAATATCGGTCGCGTCGCGGGCACTGTCGTCCGCATCCACCTCACCTTCGTGATTTTTCTCGCCTGGATTTTCGTTGCCAACTACGCGGCGGGTGGATTGCCGAGCGCCTGGAACAGCGTGGCGTTCGTGCTGCTGTTGTTCTTCTGTGTGCTGCTGCACGAGTTCGGGCACATCTTCACGGCACGCGCCTTTGGCGTCACGACGCCTTACGTCACGCTCTTGCCGATCGGCGGCGTCGCGCAGCTCGAGCGCATCCCGGAAGAATCCGGCCAGGAATTTCTCATCGCGATTGCCGGGCCGCTGGTGAACGTCGCCATCGCGGGCGTGCTCATTCTGCTCGGCGCGGACATCATGGTGCCGCATGCTGCAGCCGTCGAAGACATGCACATTTCGATGCTGGACCGGCTCGCCGCGGTCAACATCTTCCTCGCGCTGTTCAATTTAATTCCTGCCTTCCCGATGGATGGCGGCCGCGTCTTGCGTGCCGCGCTGGCAAGCAAGTTCGGCTACGTGCGCGCAACCGAAATCGCCGCGCATATCGGCCAGTTCGTCGCCCTAGCGCTCGGCTTCTTCGGGCTTTTGTATAATCCGCTGCTGATCTTCATCGCGATCTTCGTCTATCTCGCCGCGTCGTCGGAGGCGCACATGGTCGCCTTGCGTGCCGTCTCCCGCGGCGTGCCGGTGAGCGTCGCGATGCGCACGCAGTTTCTCACGTTGGTGCCGCGCGCGCATATCGACGAGGCGGTGCATGCGCTGTTGCAGACGGCACAGGGCGAGTTTCCGGTGGTCGACGATGCGGGCAAGCCGGTCGGCGTGCTCGGCCGCGCCGATCTCATCCGCGCGATCAAGACGCTCGGGCCGGATGCAAGCGTCGCCGACGCGATGAGCTCGCAGTTGCCGGTGATCGGCCATCGCGCGACGCTGGAGCAGGCGCTCAAGCTGTTGCAGGATAAATCGGCGCCGGCGGTCGGCGTGACCGATCGCGATGGCAAGCTCGTCGGTCTGGTTACCAACGAGACCATCGCCGAGATGATGATGCTGAAGGAATCGTTGCCGAAAGGCGTGAAACTCGGTCCCTGGAGCCGTCCCGCAGGGGTGTAGGGGGCGTTGCTTCTGCCGCAGTGATGACTATATTGCGGCGCAACAGAGTGTCGCGGGCCCTTGGCAAAGTGGCCCGCGCTTTGATTTTCGGAACCCGGACAATATGCAACTCCGCAACGTCGCCATTATCGCGCACGTCGACCACGGCAAGACCACTCTGGTCGACCGGCTCCTGCAGCAATCCGGCGTTTATCGCGAAAACGAGCGTCAGGTCGAACGCGCGATGGATTCCAATGATCTCGAGCGCGAGCGCGGCATCACCATCCTGGCCAAGGCGACCTCGGTCGAATGGCAGGGCACGCGGATCAACATCGTCGACACGCCCGGCCACGCCGATTTCGGCGGCGAGGTCGAGCGCATCCTCAATATGGTGGACGGCGCGCTGGTGCTGGTCGACGCGGCGGAAGGCCCATTGCCGCAGACGAAGTTCGTCGTCTCCAAGGCGCTGAAGATGGGGCTCAGGCCCATCGTCGTGATCAACAAGGTCGATCGTCCCGATGCGCGCGCGACCGAGGTCGTGAACGAGGTGTTCGATCTGTTCGCCGCGCTCGATGCGACCGACGAGCAACTCGATTTTCCGATTCTCTACGGCTCGGCGAAGCAGGGCTGGATGGCTGAATCGCTCGAAGGTCCGCAGGACCAGGGCATGAAGCCGCTGTTCGATTTGGTGCTGCGCCACGTGCAGCCGCCTCAGGTCGAGGAAGGGCAGTTCCGGCTGCTCGGCACCATTATTGAGGCCAACAACTATCTCGGACGCATCATCACCGGCCGTATTACCTCCGGTGCCGTGAAGCCGAACCAAGCCGTTAAGGCGCTCGATCGCGACGGCAAGCTCATCGAGAATGGCCGCATCACGAAGGTGCTCGCTTTCCGTGGGCTCGAGCGCCAGCCGGTCGAAGAGGCCGAGGCCGGCGACATCGTCGCGCTCGCGGGTCTTCCGAACGCCACCGTGGCGATGACCATCTGTGACCCGTCGGTCGAGGCGCCGCTGGCGGCGCAGCCGATCGATCCGCCGACTTTGTCGATGACCTTCCGCGTGAACGACTCGCCGTTCGCCGGCACGGAGGGCTCGAAGGTCACAGGCCGCATGATCCGTGACCGTCTGCTGCGCGAAGCGGAAGGCAACGTCGCGCTGCGCGTGCGCGAGAGCGACGAGAAGGATTCGATGGAGGTCGCCGGCCGCGGGGAACTGCAGCTTGGTATTTTGATCGAAACGATGCGCCGCGAGGGATTTGAACTTTCGGTGTCGCGGCCGAAAGTGCTGTTCCGTCGCAACGAGAACGACGAATTGGAAGAGCCGATCGAAGAGGTCGTGATCGACGTCGACGAGGACTATTCCGGCGTGGTCGTGCAGAAGATGTCCGAGCGCAAGGCCGAGATGACGGAGCTGAAACCCTCCGGCGGCGGACGCGTGCGGCTCGTTTTCAACGCGCCGACGCGCGGACTGATCGGCTACCAGGGCGAACTGCTCACCGACTCGCGCGGCACCGCGATCATGAACCGAATCTTCCATTCCTACGCACCCTACAAGGGCGCGATCCAGGGCCGGCGCAATGGCGTTTTGATCTCGAACGACAAGGGCGAGGCGGTCGCCTACGCGCTGTGGAATCTGGAAGACCGCGGGCCGATGATGATCGAGCCGGGCTGGAAGGTTTACATCGGCATGATCGTTGGTGAACACACGCGCGACAACGATCTAATCGTCAACGTGCTCAAGGGCAAGCAACTCACTAATATCCGCACGACCTCGAAGGACGAGGCGATCCGGCTTACGCCGCCGATCCGCATGACGCTGGAAAAGTCGCTCGCCTACATCCAGGACGACGAACTGGTCGAGGTGACGCCGAAGTCGATACGGCTGCGCAAGAAGTTGCTGGACGAGAACGACCGCAAGAAAGCCGAGCGCAGCAAGGAAGCCGAGGCGGTCTAGCTTCCCAGGTACGGCGTAGTTGATTCAGGTCAAAAGGAACGCGCGTTCGGAGTAGTTTTCGAAGAATGCGGCGCATTTCCGCCGCATGCTTTCCTCAATGCGAACAAGCGGCTCCACCATAGCTGTGGCCCGTAATCCACACCGTTAACCCATCGTTAACGATAGGGCTTGAAGGCCCCAGAGTTCGTTGCTTCTATTTGCACCATGAGTACGACCCTTCTCGAGATTCGCCGTGCCAAGATGTCCGACGCCCCGGACGTCGCCGAGACTCACGACGAGGCGTGGCGGTCCGCTTACCGCGGAATCATTCCGGGAGCGGAGCTCGAGAAGCTGGTTAATCGTCGCGGACCGGATTGGTGGGACTCGGCGATTCGCAAAGGCAGCCGCATCACTCTCCTGCAGTTCGGCGATCGCGTTGCGGGTTACGCTAACTACGGGCGCAACCGCGCGCGCAGCCTGTTCTACGATGGCGAGATCTACGAGCTATATCTGCGTCCCGAATTCCAGGGTCTCGGGTTCGGCCGTCGCCTGTTTTCGGCCGCGCGCAAGGATCTGGTGCAGAGTGGACTGAAGAGCCTCGTCGTGTGGGCGCTCTCGGACAACGAGCCAGCGATGGAGTTTTACCGCGCGCTCGGCGGTCGCGCTGTCGCGCGATCCTCAGAACGTTTTGGAGCCAAGACGCTCGACAAGGTCGCCTACGCCTGGCAGGGCTGATCACGCTGCAATCGGTTCGAGAAAATCGCCGGGCATTGTCCCGGCGATTTCATTTTCAGCTCATACATGAGCGCGCGCCCCGCGTGCGCTATTTCAGCTCGTTCGCGACCTTGTCGATGCCGGCCTGCGAGCATTCCTCGTCTCTACCGGGCGAACCGGACACCCCCACGGCGCCGACAACTTCGTCACCGGCCTTGATCGGCAATCCGCCCGCCAACGCGAGCACGCGCGTGTAGTGCATCGAGCCGACCGTCTCCGGCCTATCCTTCAGGCGCCTAACAAAATCCGCAGAGGCCTGGCTGAAAGCGCGCGCCGTGTAGGCCTTTCGCTCGGCGCCTTCCGGCGTGTTCAGGCCCGACCCGTCGCCCTTCAGCATCACGATGGTCTGCCCGCCGCGGTCGACGACCGCAGCCGACACCTTGAACCCCATACTCTCGCACTTGGCTAGCGCCGCTTCCGCGATGCCCTCCGCCATTCCGAGCGAGAGATTCTTCTGCGTGACCAGACCCTGCGCGCTCGCCAGCGAAGAGCAAGCAAGGGCCGCCGCCGCGCCCGTGAATATCCTGACAGCCAAGTTCATCGACGTTTTCCCGGTTTGCGTTGGTGAGTGCGGGGAGGTTATCGAAACCGCAGATGCGGTACCGCTCACATTGTGGTCAGCGGCTTGCCCGCTAAATGGCTGGGCAAGGCAGACGATTCGCGGCGCAGGTGGCCCGCAAGGTGTTGAGTAGCAGGCATGCGATCGTCATCGGTCCGACGCCGCCGGGCACCGGGGTGATCGCGCCGGCAACTTGCGCCACTTCCTCGAACGCCACGTCGCCGACGATCCGCGGCTGTCCATCGACCTGTACGCGATTGATGCCGACGTCGATCACGGTCGCGCCCGGCTTGATCCAGTCGCCGCGCACGAGTTCTGGCTTGCCGATCGCCGCGATCAGCAGGTCCGCGCGTCGGCACACGCCTGGCAAATCGCGCGTCCTGGAATGCGCGATCGTCACCGTCGAGTTCTCCGCTAGCAGTAATTGCATCACCGGCTTGCCGACGATGTTGGAGCGCCCCATGACCACTGCCTCCACGCCTTCGAGCGATGCATGCACGCTTTTTGCCAACATCACGCAGCCGAGCGGAGTGCATGGCGCGAGCGCGGGCAGCCCGCGCGCCAGGCGGCCGACATTGAGCGGGTGAAAGCCATCGACATCCTTCGCCGGATTGATCGCAGAGATGATGTTGTGCGCATCGATCTGCTTCGGCAGCGGAAGCTGCACGAGAATGCCGTGCACGGAAGCATCGGCATTCAGCCCGCCAATAACCGCCAGCAAATCGGCCTCGCTGGTCTCCACCGGCAACGTGCGGTCGATCGCGCGCATGCCGGCTTCACTCACTGCTTTGCCTTTGCTGCGCACGTACACCTGGCTTGAGGGTTCGGCGCCCACCTGCACGACGGCGATGCCGGGCGTCACACCGTGCTCGGCGGCAAGGCGCGCGACCTCGGCCGCCACGCGGGCGCGCAAGGCCGCTGCCATGCCCTTGCCGTCGACGATGCGCGCGCTCATGCCTCTGCGGGTCCTCGCTCTGGCGGCGTGTTAGCGCGAAGCGCAGATCTTCTCCAGCACTGTCGCTAGCACCGCCCCATCGCCGGCGATAACGAGGCGTTTGATCCGCGACGTCGCGCCGGCCGCAACCGTCACGTTGCGCGTTGGAATACCGAGCGATTTGGCGATCAAGCGGATCAGCGCGTCGTTCGCCTCGCCTTCGCTCGGCGCGGCGCGCACCCGCGTCTTGAGCACCGCGCACCCGTCAGAGAGCGTTACCACGCCATCGATCGCGTCCCGCCCGCCTTTCGGCGTCAGCCGCACGTGCAGTGTCAATCCGTTGGAATCGAGGCTCCAGGGCCGCGGGGGATCAGAGGGCAAGCTGGTAATAGGCCCAGAAAATGAACCGCTCGAGGAACAACAGTCCGATGATCAGGATCACGGGCGAGACGTCGATGCCGCCCAGATTGGGCAGCATGTTCCGGATCGGCCGCAGCAGCGGTTCGGTCACGCGATAGAGAAAGTCCCCGACGCTGTGCACGATCGGATTGCGCGTGTTCACGACATTGAACGCGATCAGCCACGACAGCACGGCCGAGCCGATCAGCAGCCAGATGTAGATGTTGATGATAGTGTCGAGCAGCCAAAGAAACGGGTTCATTCAGGAGGGCTCCGTGCCGCCGCCGTTCAGCGGCGATGACGAATAGCCGCTCGCAAGCGCGAGGAAAAGGGGTTCCAAAGGAACGGCGAAGTCGTCGGACGGCAGCCCAAACCTGCCGGCGGCCCGATCCTTGACACCCCGAAACCCTGGCCCTAAATGGCGGCACTCGCCTAACTTTCTCCGTGCAGCGGCTTCCGCTGCCGCCAGGCGGGGCCGTAGCTCAGCTGGGAGAGCGCCTCGTTCGCAATGAGGAGGTCAGGGGTTCGATTCCCCTCGGCTCCACCAACCTTCGCGCCTTCGTAGGCGGGTTTTTCGGAAATGATCTGTTATCGGGAGAGCCGCTGGCCGCGGATCGGGCCAGCAGCTAACGCGCCGTTTCAGAGCGTACGGGGAGAAAAAAGATGAAGACATCGCGCTGGCTTGCAATCCTGGAGCTCGCTGCGTGCGCTCTGATGTCCGCCGGAAATCCCGGTCACGCGCAAACGTCGCCGCAACAGGCGCCGGGCGCGACGTCGCAATTGGCGCCATTGCCGGAAGGGAAAGAAACGGACGTCAAGTTCTACGACGCGACGGGCAAAGTCATCACCGGCAAGGAGGCCTTCGACAAGATGCCCAGCGCCACGCTGGTGCTTTGGCTCGCGGGCAATCAGTTCTTCGCGATGGACGATGTCGTGCACGCGTTCCAGAAGGGGCAGGGAGGCGCGACCGTCGGCCTAATCACGCTTCCGCCGGGGCTCTTGCTGCAGGCGATCAAGGCCGGCGGCTGGACCTATGCCGGTCAGGACTATCGCGGCCGGCCCGATGTCTACGCGTCCGTCAGCCTGGGGCACCTGAAGCAGCTCAAGTCCGCAGGGTTCATGGACGCCTACATGGTGTACATGCACAACGAATTGCAGATCATGGTCGCGAAGGGTAATCCCAAGAAGGTCGTCGGCATCAGCGATCTCGCCCGGCCGGACCTGCGCACGTCGATGCCCAATCCGGTGAACGAGGGCATCATGCAATTTTATATCCGCAAGGTGCTGGAGCGGCACGGCCTCTGGCAGACGATCTCAGGCGGCAAAGAGTGTGTCTCGTGCCAGACGACGCCAAACAACTGGTTCACCGCCGTGCATCACCGGGAGACGCCGGATCGCATCAAGGCTGGCCGGTCCGACGCGGGCGTCGTTTGGAATACGGAAGTGCTGGCGGCAAAGCGTGCGGGTGCCGATATCGACGCGGTCGACCTGCCGCCTGAAGACAGCCTTCGCGATGAAGTCGCCTACGCGATCGGCGCACTGACCAATTCGCCGCACAAGCAGGCAGCGGATGCATTCCTTGCCTTCCTGCGCTCGCCGGCCGGTCAGGACGCATACGCCAAGTACGGATTCGTGAAGGCGAGTGCGGCTGATCTCACGCCGAAGCCGATCAATTAGAAGGTGAACGGCTCGCGCCGCCCGTCAATCCGCGCAGCCCTACGACACAAGACCGAGGAAGTGGGTTTGTGGGGCAGTTCGTAACTCAAAAGCTGATTGCGCTGCTTCATCGTCTGAAAGAAGGGCCAATTCGCGCTGATAAGCGCTTTTCCGCGCTGCAGACCTGCAGTTGTCGATTTCCTTGTATGTTTTCGTGAAGTCGACGAGATCGCTGCTCTGTACGCCCGCCTCTGTGCCGCCGGTTACGCCGCCGCGGCGATCCACGGGATCAGCATCTCGCAGCGCAGACCTTCCGGCGCATAGGTGAGTTGCGCCGTGCCGTTCAGTTCGGCGCGGATGCTGCCCTCGATCAATCGCGATCCGAAGCTGCGCCGTGTGGGCGCTTTCACCTGGGGACCGCCGCTTTCGCGCCATTCGAGCCGCAGCATCTTGCGGCTGTCCGTCTGCAGCGGCTCCCAGCGCACTTCGACGCTGCCGCCGGACAACGAAAGCGCGCCGTATTTCGCGGCGTTCGTCGTCAATTCATGCACGGCCATAGCTAGCGTCAGCACCGCACGCGGCCGCAGCACCAGGTCTTCTCCGCGCAGCACGATGCGCTCGGGCGCAGCCGCCGCATAAGGCGCGAGGCTGCCGGAGAGCAGCTCGCGCAGTTCCGCGTTTTCCCAATGATGCCGGGTGAGTTGATCGTGCGCCTTCGAGAGCGCGATCAAGCGGCCCTCGAACGCGATGCTAAAGTCCTTTGGGTTCGCGGTTGAGCCTGCCGTCTGCGACGCGAGCGACTGCACGGTCGCGAGAGTGTTCTTCACGCGATGGTTCAATTCGTCGACCAGCAGTTTCTGCCGCAGCTCGGCCTGTTTGCGTTCGTTGATGTCCTGCACCACGCGAACGAAATAGAGCAGGCTGCCGTCCGCGCTTCGCACCGGCGAGGAACGCACGGCGATCCAGATCTCACGCCCATCCGGACGGCGGAAGCGCTTCTCTATCGAATAGAATTGTAATTCGCCGGCGGCCTGCTTGCGAAACGCCTCGCGGTCCGCGTCGACATCGTCGGGGTGTGTGAAGCGGAACAGCTTGCCGCCCATCAGCTCTTCCCGTGAGCGTCCGGTGATGGCGCAGATCGCCTCGTTCACGCGGACGAAATGCCCGTCCGGAGTGACTTCGGCGATGCCGATGGCGGCGTGCTCATAGGTCGCCGCGAGGCGCTGCTCCTGCTCACGCGCGTGACGGCGGGATTCCTCTAGCGCGGCGGTCATGCGTCCGCGGTCGCTGACGTCAACCATGCAATGGACGGCGCCGACGAGTTCGCCGCGCGCGTTGCACAGCGGCTCGATGTTCACTGCGACGACAATGGTGCTGCCGTCGGGACGCTCGACGCGGCGTTCAATATCGCGCACCGGCAAGCCGGTCGCCAAGACGGTCGAGAGCAGAGACGTCTGCGTCGGCGTTCCGTCCGCCTCGTAATACTTGGATTTCGCGCTGAAGAACTCGTGCGTGTCGCCCGGCTTGGGCTCGCGGCCCCAGATTTCGACGGCGCGGCAGTTGTAATGAAGGATCGTCCCTTGCGCGTCGCACACGAAGGTCGCAACGGGAAGCACGTCGATCAGGCTCTCGGATGCACGCAGGATCGTATCCAGCAGCGGCGGAGTCGCGTGCGTGCGGTACGGCTCCTTGGGTTTCAGCATTGCCATCCTTGGCTATGGCTCATCGCCCCCCGGGTGATGACGGTCAAACCGATCAAGGCAGGCTCGCCTTGTCAACACGGCGATGCGAAGCGACGGCATCAAGAGGCTGCAGCAGCCTGCATCTGACGGCGTCCAATCCAGTGATCGATGAACTCGGCGAGCCATTGTCGGGACGCCAGATCGTAGACAAAGCGATCGGAGACGTGTTCCGCGCGTTGCTTGGCGCCGGGGAGTTCCAGCCGATGTGCGCCGCGCACAAGCCAGCGGTACATCATCGCGTGGGTCACTTCCGGATGGAACTGGAGCGCATAGCCACGGCCAAAGCGGAACGCCTGTGCCGAGAATGCATCGCCTTCCGCCAGCAATTCTGCGCCGTGCGGTAGGTCGAACCCTTCGCGGTGCCACTGGTACACGCGGTCTGGCCAATTGGCGCAAATCCTTCGGCCGGCTTCGGTTGGGCGGATCGGATAGTAGCCGACCTCGGCGTGACCTTCAGGGTGGGGAAATACCTTTGCGCCAAGTTGACGCGCCATCATCTGCGCACCGAGGCAGATCCCGAGGAACGGCTTGCCTTCGCGTAGCGGCACACCAATCCAGTCGGTTTCGCGCTTTATGAACTCATCCGGATCGTTCGCGCTGTTCGGGCCGCCGAAGATCACCGCCGCAGCGTGCCTGTCCAAGGTATCGGGCAGCGGATCGCCGAAGCGCGGGCGGCGAACGTCAAGCGGATAGCCGAGCTTCGCTAGCACCTGGCCGACGCGGCCTGGCGAAGAATGCTCTTGGTGCAGGATGAGAAGAACGGGCTTCAGCATGGCTGCTGAATCGTTGAGTAAACGTGCTTCGCTGATTTGGCAATTGCTCAGATGCCCGCCTCGGCGCGGCGACGGCTCTGGCGTGCATCGATCACGCGCAGGACGTAGCGGCGCGGGGCGGCGCGGATGCCGAGCAGCGCGATCTTGTTCATCAGCCCGGGAATGACCGTCCGCTCGCCCCGCATCAGCCCGCGGAAGCCGAGTTCGGCGACACTTTCGGCGCTCTGCGTCAGCATGTCCGGCGCAAGCCCCGCCTTGATTCCCGCGCGTGCGGCGAATTCGGTCGGTACAGGGCCGGGACACAGCAGGGTGACGCGGACGCCATGTGGCTTAAGCTCGCTGTGCAGCGCTTCCGAGAAGGACAGCACGTAAGCCTTGCTGGAGTAGTAAACGGCCATGCCGGGGCCAGGCAGGAAACCGGCCATCGACCCGACGTTCAGAATGCCGCCCTTATGGCGCTGCAGCGAATCGATGAAGGCGAGCGACAGCTCGGTGAGCGTGCGCACATTCAAATCGATCATCGACAGTTGGCCGGCGCGGTCGAGCTTGGCCGCCTGGCCGACCAGGCCAAAGCCTGCATTGTTGACGACGTACTGCGGCTCGGCTCCATGCTCGGCGAGCGCTCGACGCAGCCGCTCGGCCGAGTCGGGCACGGAGAGATCATCGGCGACGACGATCGGCCGGCGCGGGCCCTTAGCGGCGATCTCATCGGCGAGCGTCCGCAGGCGGTCCTCGCGCCGCGCGACCAGCGCCAGCTGATGACCCCCGCGCGCGAACACGCGCGCCAACGCAACCCCGATGCCGGCGGAGGCGCCGGTGATCAGCGTGACCGGCCGCAGTGTCCCGCTCATGCTCGTGCCGCCGTCTGTTCTGCCACCCGCTCGCGCAACGCGATGCGCTCCTCGCGCGAGACGCCGAGCAGATCCGCCGCGCGCCAGATCAGATTGTCCTCGAATTCAGTGATGGTGCCATCGGCGAAAACGATTTGCCACATCATCTCGACCATGCGGGCGCGGCCCTTCTCGTCGAGCATGCGGCTGAGCCTGGACGTGAACTGATAAAGGTCGATCGAGCGGCGCTCGACCTCGACCGCTGCGGCGATCAGTTCGTGCGTCGCCGCGTCGTCGAGACCGTATTGCTGCTTGACGATCGTGTGCAGCCGGTTTCGTTCCGTATCGGCGAAGCTGCCGTCAATCGAGGCGGTGTGCACCAGCAGCGCGACGGCGCAGAGGCGGTAATCGTCCTCGGCAAACCGGCTCGCATGCTTGCCGCCGTCGGCTACCTCGGCAATCAATTGCTTCAATACTTGCAGCATCGGTGTTCCTTTGCGCGCCCCCGCTATGTAAGCATGGACGCAGAAAGGGAAACCCTAAACGGCCAGCCCGTTCTCGGCCGCGAGCGCCTTCAACGAAACCGCAGGCCGCGCGCCGATGTGCTGGATCACTTCGGCCGCGGCGAGCGCGCCCAATTGCGCGGCGGTGCGGTGATCCTTGCCGCGCGCCAGCCCAGTGAGGAAGCCGGCGGCGAACAGATCGCCTGCGCCTGTCACGTCGGCCACCTGCTCGACCCGTGCTGCCGGTACCGCATGAACTTCCTCCGGCGTCACCACCACGCAGCCTTTTTCGCTGCGGGTGACGACGGCAAGCTTGGCGTCCTTCTGCAAGGCCAGCGTCGCGACAGCGAAGTCGGCAGTCTCATAGAGGCTCCGCAGCTCGTGCTCATTGGCGAAAACAATGTCGACAATGCGCTTGCGCAAAAGGTCTAGGAACTCACCGCGATAGCGGTCGACGCAGAATGCGTCGGACAATGTGAGCGCGACGCGCCGGCTCGCCTTGTGCGCGATCTCGGCCGCTTTCACGAATGCCGCTTTCGCCTGCGGCGGATCCCACAGATAGCCCTCGAGATAGACGACCTCCGAGGCCGCGATTGCCGCCTCTTCCAAATCGTCCGGCCGCAAGTCCTGCGCCGCGCCGAGATAGGTGTTCATGGTGCGCTCGCCGTCGGGGGTCACCATGATGTAGCAGCGTGCGGTCGAGGGCCCGTCCTTCGCCGGCATGGTATCGAATGCGACCTTCGCCGCACGAATGTCGTGCGCGAAGGTGCGGCCAAGTTCGTCGTCCTTCACTTTGCCGATGAAGGCCGCGCGTCCGCCGAAGCTTGCGACGCCGACGATGGTGTTGGCCGCCGATCCGCCTGAGCTTTCGACCGCAGGACCCATCGCGGCGTAGATCGCCGCCGCGCGGGCTTCGTCGATTAGCGCCATGCCCCCTTTGTGCATCCCGTGCGCGATCAAGAAATCGTCCTCGGCGCGGGCGATGACGTCGACGATGGCGTTGCCGATGCCGAGCACGTCGTAGCGGGAAGCGGTCATATGGTCCCTCGAAAGATATAGTCAGGTGAGATCGGGGCGGCGCGCACTATATCGGCGACCGGCGCGCTGGCAACAGCAAGCGGTAGCCCTCCGCCTTGATCAATAAAAGGCGCGCTAATGAGCGGGCGGAAGCCTTTTCAGGACTTCCAGACTCCACCAGAAAAAATATCCGGCAATCAGAATGCCCAGTCCGATTTTGACAAGTTGGATGACCAATTCGTCTTTGCTCATCTAAAGCGTACCCCGCGCTCGCCCGAGTGATCCGGACTGTTATGCCTTACCTATAACGGATCGGCACCGCCTTCGATATCGCTATGCGCAGGTCGTGCGAGGCCTGGCTTGCGGCTGGGGTTGCGCGACAAACGCCATCATGCGATGTGGCCCGTCGAAGTCCGAGGAGCGAGGCTATGGCGTTCAAGGAGCGCGTGTTTTCCGGCGTGCAGCCGACTGGCAATCTGCACCTCGGCAATTATCTCGGCGCGATCACCAAGTTCGTGGCGCTGCAGGAGCGCTACGACTGCATCTATTGCGTCGTCGACCTGCACGCAATCACGGTCTGGCAGGAGCCAGCCGAACTGTCGCACGCGACTCGCGAGGTGACGGCCGCGTTCATCGCCTGTGGCATCGATCCGAAGAAGCACATCATCTTCAACCAGAGCCAGGTCGCAGAACACGCCGAGCTCGCCTGGGTGTTCAACTGCGTCGCCCGCCTCGGCTGGCTCAATCGAATGACGCAGTTCAAGGAGAAGGCCGGCAAGGACCGCGAGAACGCATCGGTCGGCCTCTACGCCTATCCCAACCTCATGGCCGCCGACATCCTTGTCTACCGCGCGACGCATGTGCCGGTGGGTGAAGACCAGAAGCAGCATTTGGAATTGGCGCGCGACATTGCGCAGAAATTCAACAACGACTACGGCAAGTCGATCGCCGCGCACGGCTACGGTGAGGCCTTCTTCCCGCAGCCTGAGCCCATCATCCAAGGGCCGGCGACGCGGGTCATGTCGCTGCGCGACGGCTCGAAGAAGATGTCGAAGTCGGAGCCGTCGGATTATTCGCGCATCAACCTGACCGACGACGCCGACGCGATCGCGCAGAAGATCCGCAAGGCGAAGACCGATCCGGAGCCGCTGCCGAGCGAAGAAAAGGGCCTCGATCCGCGGCCTGAGGCCGACAATCTGGTCGGCATCTACGCCGCGCTCGCCGGCACCACGAAGGCGGCGGTGCTCAGCGAGTTCGGCAATGCGCAGTTCTCGACTTTCAAGGCTGCACTGGTCGATCTGGCCGTGTCGAAGCTCGGTCCAATCGGCGCGGAAATGAAGAAGCTGGTGCAGGACCCGGTCTATATCGATTCCGTGCTCGCCGACGGCTCGCAGCGCGCGCAGGCGATCGCCGCCGAGACGATGAAGGCGGTCAAGGACGTCGTCGGCTTGGTACGCCGATAGACCGCCTCGACATTGCGGACCGTGGCTTGACAGTATAATGGCCCGTTCAGGTCTGCCGATCCGAGCCAGAGGCCCAAATGTTCAAACGTACTGCCGCCTTTCTGACCTCGTCGCTCTTTGCCTTCATGCTGCTTGCGCAACAGGCGCACGCGGCCTGGCCGGATCGCCCGATCCACTGGATTGTCGGATTTGGCCCCGGCGGTGCGAACGATTTGATTGCCCGCATCGCGGCGGACGGTACAGGCAAGAAGCTCAATCAAACCATTATTGTCGAGAACCGCCCCGGTGCAGGCGCTGTGATTGGGACCTCCTACGTCGCGCATGCGCAGCCGGACGGCTATACCTTCCTCGTCGGTGCAGCGAGCACGATCACCAACAGCCTTCTGCTGAAGGATTTGCCATACAAGGACTCTGACCTCGTGCCGGTCGGCATGATCGCGGTCGCGCCTTCGGTGATCATCGTCAATCCGAGCGTGCCGGCGAACAACATGCAGGAATTCGTCGCCTGGGCGAAGGCGCAGAACGGCAAGGTGACGTGGTCGACCGCGGGCAACGGCAGCACGCCCGAATTCGTCGGCGAGATGATCATGGAGGCGATCGGAGCGAAATTCAACGTCGTGCCCTACAAGAGCGGCGGCGATTCCGTGAACGCGGTGCTGAAGAACGAAGTTTCGGCGACGTCCGAGGCAAGCATCGTCGTCGTCCCGCAGATCAAGGCGGGGCTGTTGAAGGGGATCGCGACCACCTACACCAAGCGGATCAGCTCCTATCCATCCATTCCGACCACGGCGGAGCAGGGCTTTCCGTCGGTGCAGATCGGCCATTGGGCGGGCCTTTACGCTCCACGCGGCACGCCCGACGACATCGTCGAGAAAATGAGTGAAGCCCTGCAGGATGCACTGAAAAATCCGGATGTCGCCGAGAAGCTGACGCGGACGGGTATCGAGCCCGCGCCCGGTTCGGTCGCCGATTTCGTGGCCTTCACCAAAACGGAGCGCCAGCGGCTCAGCGAACTTGCCGCCGGCATCGCCAAGACGAAGGAAAAATAGAGCGTTCAGGCCGCCAGCGACCGCGCGATTTCATCCGCGCGGACGAGCTTGTCCGCGCCGAGCACAAGCTCGACGATCCGGTTTGCCTGCTCTCGGCCGACCGTATGCGTGGCAAGTTTCATGAACTTGCCGACGATGTCCGCCTCGCTGGCAAAGCGCTTTTCGCTCCCGCGCTGCGCCTCCACGGTCTCTTGCAGCCGGGTCCCGTCCTTCAGCTTCATGTCGACGCGCACCATGTGCCGGAAGTTCGAGCCACGCTCGGTGATCGCCGGATCGTGCTCGACGCGCACTTTCCGCGACAGCGCGATGCGCGCCTGATCCTCGACGACGTCCTCGTCAAATTGATCGACGAACACATCGCCTTCAAGCAGCAACGTCGCGACGCAGAACGGCAGATTGAGTTGCGCCGAGGTGAGGCCCTGCGGTTCGTACGGCCAGCCGACATGCTCGACGGTGACATGCGAGCCGTGGACGACGATTTCGTCGATGTCCTCCGGACCGAACGGCCGGCGCGTCTGCATCGTGCGGATCGCGTCGAGCGTCGTATGATTGCTGCCGACGCAGGCGTAGAATTTAAGCGACACACATAGGCTCTCCCATTGCCGTCCCAGCTCGAATGATAGCTGGCTGAGATCGAAGCGGTCGGTCGAGCGCGAGAAGGTCGTGCAAAAGCCGCCGTAGGGCGATTCAAACACATCGACGATGCCAGTAAAGCCGTTCTGCGCGAGCAGCGCCGCGTAGAGCCCGCTCTGCGCCGCGCGGCCGGCGTGCATGCGTTTGACCATGGCGCCGTATTGCGCCGCCATCAGGCCCGCGGACTGCGTGCCGGCAATCCCGAGCGCATGCACGGTCTGATCCGCCGTTAGGCCGAGCGCGGCTGATGCGCCCGACGCGGCGGAGAACACGCCGACCGTCGCGCCCGAATGCCAGCCCTGCCCGATGTGCTGCGGCCCCATGCATTTGCCGACTCGCGGACCGATCTCGTAACCGGCGACCGCCGCGCGCAGAAAATCGCGCCCGGTGAGACCGGAGCGCATTTCGGTGACGGCAATAAGCGGGGGCAGCGTCACCGCGCCGACATGCAGCACGCCCTGCCGGTGCACGTCGTCGAGCTCAAAGCTCTGGACCAGCGTTCCGTTCACCAGCGCTGCATGCGGCGCCGAGAGCCGCTCCGCCGTGCCCCAGACGCGGCAGCCGTCCGTCTTGTCGATGGCGCCGAGCGTCGCGCGTAGGATTCGGCTCCATTCCAGCGCGCTGCCGTAGAGCGCACAGCCGAGCGAATCCAGGATCAACAGCTTGATCCGCGCGATCACCTCGTTCGGGATGTCGTCGTAGCGCAGACCGGAAACGAATTCTGCAATGGCGCGGGTGTGCGGATTGTCGGAGGCTGACACGCGAATTCCTGCCTTGAGAGGTTATGAGTATTTCTTTTCGAGCGCATCGAAGCGCGGCTTTTGCACCAGGCGCTGCCGCTCGACGAACGTCGCAAGCTGGTCCGATACGCCATCGAGCGACCCGTTCGCCTTCAGATGACCGAGCACCTTTTGCATAGCCGCGACAGATGCCTGCAGCGCGGCGTTGGCGTAGAGCACCAGCGAATAACCCATGCGCTCGAACTCCGGCAGTTCGAGCATCGGGGTGAGACCGCCTGCGACGATATTGATGAGTTGCGGAACGCCGAGCCGCTTCGGAATGTCGGCGAGTTGCTCGCGCGTGCGCGGGGCTTCGACAAAAGTCACGTCGGCTCCCGCTTCGACATAGGCCTGCGACCGTTCTATCGCGTCCTCGAAGCCGTTGACCGCAATCGCGTCAGTGCGCGCGATGATGACGAGATCGGGATTGACGCGTGCGTCAGCCGCAGCGCGGATCTTCTGCACCATTTCGTCCCGCGCAATCACGGATTTCCCGGAAAAATGACCGCAGCGTTTCGGAAATTCCTGGTCTTCGAGCTGAATGGCGCTCGCGCCGCTGCGCTCCAGCACCTGAATCGTTCGGCCGACATTGATCGCATTTCCGAAGCCCGTGTCGGCGTCGACGACCAGCGGCAGTCGAACGGCGTCGCGCATCGCACTGAGATGATTTGCGAGCTCCGTCAGCGAGATCAGGCCGATATCCGGCAGGCCAAGGAACGTATTGGTCACGCCGGCGCCGGTCACATAGATAGCCTCGAATCCCACGTCCTCGATCACGCGGGCGGTCAGCGCATTGGCGGCGCCAGGCAGCAGAACGGCCCGCTGCTGTGTCAGAATTTTACGAAGATGCTTGCTCGGACTGGTCAACGCTTGCGTCCTCATTTGTCGTATGGGGTTTTAGCACGCCGAAGTTCGGCAATGCATGGCCGGAGCATTGTACCGCAGTCCCGTGCCCGGAAACGTCAACGGCGCACAGATCGGTAGCCGGGCTCGCATCACATTTCAAATTGGAATTTGTCCTGAGGTCTGGAACGGCTTCACGCCCGGGCTTGCCGCTCCGGCTGCGTCCATGCGAGCATCCCTCCATCGAGGGGCGACGATGACCAACAGGCGCCGCAGCAACGAAGCCGGGCATATCCGCAAGTATCTTGTCGTCATCGACGACACTGAAGAGTGCGATCGCGCGGTGTTCTGGGCGGCGAAGCGCGTCGCGCACACCAAAGCCGCCATCGTAATGCTGCGCGTGATCGAGCCGGGCGAGCGCAATCAGCAGTGGCTCGGCGTCGCCGACATCATGAAGGCGGAGGCGGAGGAAGCCGCGCAGGCGACGCTCGACAAATACGCCGCGCGCATCGGCGACATCGCGGGCATCGCGCCGGAGCGCGCGATCCGCGAGGGTGACCCGGCGACGGAGATGCTCAACCTGATCGAGGACGATTTGGACATCGGCATTCTCGTGCTCGCCGCCGGTACGGGGAGCGAAGGGCCCGGCCCGCTGGTGTCGAGCGTCGCCAAGACGGCCGGCACGTTCCCGATTCCGGTCGCCATCGTGCCCGGGCACCTGAGCGACGAGGATTTGGAAGCGCTGTCCTAGAAGTCGGCCGATGGAAACGCGGCGCGCCTTCGCCGGTTGCGTCGCTCATGACGGCCGGCCAGTGGTCGATTTCGGGCCGCCGCCGGGAACCGGCCTCGGTTGACCCTTATCAATCCTAGCGCCATGTATGTTCGGTAAAACTCATGCACCCACGGGCCTTGACCCCGTCAGGAGCGAAACATGTTCATCCAGACCGAAGCGACGCCGAATCCGGCGACGCTGAAATTCATCCCAGGCCGCCCTGTCCTTGAAACCGGCACGCTCGACATGCGCACGCCGGATGCCGCGGCGCAGTCTCCGCTGGCACAGAAGCTGTTCGATCTGCCGAACGTCGGCGGCGTGTTCTTCGGCGCGGATTTCATTTCCGTGACCAAGACCGGCGGCGAATGGCAGCAGATCAAGCCGGCCGTGCTCGGCGCGATCATGGAGCACTACATGTCCGGTGCACCACTGCTCGCGAACGAGGGGCAGGAGGCGACGTCCGACGAATTCTTCGACGCCGAGGACGAAGAGACCGTCACGCTGATCAAGGACCTCCTGGAAACCCGCGTGCGGCCGGCGGTCGCCGGCGACGGCGGCGACATCACGTTCAAGGGTTACAAAGAAGGCGTGGTCTACCTGCACATGCGGGGTGCCTGCTCCGGCTGTCCGTCATCGACGGCGACCTTGAGGCACGGCATCCAAAACCTGCTGCGCCACTTCGTGCCCGAGGTGACCGAGGTGCGGCCGGTCTAAGTTGCGGCAGGACTGCAGAAAACCGTGGACGGCAAGCCCACCGTCGATATGACGGTGGTACATTAAGACCATGCGCGTCCTCGCCATCGATACTGCGCTCGAGGCCTGCGCGGCGGCCGTGCTGGACACGGCGCGCGGCGAGGTTGTCGCGCGTGAAACAAAGCCCATGGCACGGGGGCACGCCGAAGCGCTGATGCCGCTGGTCAAGCGCGTGGTCGAGCGCAGCGGGCTCGGTTTTTCCGATCTCAGCCGGATCGCGGTCACGGTCGGCCCGGGCAGCTTCACCGGCCTGCGAGTCGGCATCGCAGCGGCGCGTGGACTGGCCCTTGCCACCGGAAAACCGGCCCTCGGGCTCACGACGTTGGCCGCCTTCGCGGCGCCGCTGATCGCCGAGGACGATACATCCCCGGTCGTCGCCGCGGTCGATGCGCGGCACGATCACGTCTACCTCCACATCATCGGGCCGGGCGGGCGAACCTTGGTGTCGCCCAAGCTTGCGAGCCTGCGCGACGCGCTGCGCGCCTGCACCACCTCGCGTGCGCCGCGCCTCGTCGGCAATGCCGCGGCACTGCTGGCGGCGAACTGGCCCGCGCGCGAGCGGCA
>Ga0207839_1000046_pt1 | contig 22803 bp, 17 predicted proteins | sample LuqExpMetageno64_FD_187821 | JGI IMG/M metagenome (GOLD analysis project Ga0207839, IMG submission 187821) | Tropical forest soil microbial communities from Luquillo Experimental Forest, Puerto Rico - Sample 64 (SPAdes) | ecosystem: Environmental > Terrestrial > Soil > Tropical forest ...
TTGAAGCCGCGACTGTCGACTCCGGTGCCGAACCGGATTGCTTCGAAGGCCCGCTCCTGACCGACAAGGCTGTCGAGCGCGGCCAGTTCAGCTGTGGTTGCAAACTTCAGATGATCAAGATCAGTCGCACGGTAGAGCTCTCCGGCGGCCAAGGGTTGAACAGACGTACCCTTTTCGCCATTATCGGTGCCCACGTGAGACCTCTCTCGTTCAGCTCTATGGAGATGTGCCAACTCGGGGTTTGTTCCCTTGACGTACGTCAACTTCAAGATCGCCTGATGCACATTCTCGGGCAGCCGCCGCGCTCTTCATGAGCAAAAAATACCGCAAAAACACTACTCGGCGGATCGTCCGACGTCTTCTGATTAAGATCAACGTGTTGCTCTCCAGGGAGCTGAGTGAACGAATCACAAGGAAGTACATCGCTATCAAGGAAGTAGAGGTCATTTTGCGAGATCACCTTGCCTCGGCCCCACAACCCGCTTGACGAACTCGGTTGCGTGCTGGCAGTCGCCGAGCACATCGCCAATCGTGGCAGCACCAGCTCGGATTGGAACGAACTGGTACATTATATTGATGTCGCCAATTTGGCGATCAAAAGCGACGCATCCTAGCCTTGCCAATTCAGTGGGCAGCGCCGTGTGCCAACTCTCAATTCTCAGATTAAGTAGGTGAACTGGTAGCAAGTGATGTGATGCAACTTCTCTCCTCTTCGAGGTCCGTCTAGGCCAAATCTGCCGTTAGTTTGTGAGCTTCATCGATGACATCGGCATTTTATTCACTGTACACGCATGATTTCGTTCGGATCGCCACATGTGTCCCTCGGACACAGGTAGCCGATACGATCAGCAATGTCGACGAGACTATTCGGTTGGCTCGCGAGGGACATACGCGCAAGGCCGCGCTGATGCTGTTTCCCGAGCTCGGCCTATCATCATACGCAATCGACGACCTACTCTTCCAGGATGCTCTGCTCGACGGCGTCGAAAAAGGCATTGAGCAATTGATCGAGAGCTCGCAGCAGCTCTACCCCGTTTTCGTCGTTGGGGCTCCCCTGCGGCACGAAGGCCGGTTGTTCAACGCTGCTGTCGCCCTGCATCGCGGCAGGATTCTCGGCGTCGTACCAAAAACTTACCTGCCAAATTATCGTGAATTCTACGAGCGTCGGCACTTCACCTCGGGCGCCGGTATCCGTCAGCGATACTTGCGGCTCTGCGGCCAAGATGCGCCGTTCGGCGTAGATCTTCTGTTTCGTTCGATTGGATCGGTGCCTTTCGCTTTCCACATTGAGATTTGCGAAGACTTCTGGGCTCCACTTCCGCCGTCGACCGATGCGGCACTGGCCGGAGCCGAGGTACTGCTCAATCTGTCGGCGAGCAACGTCGTTATCGGCAAGCCCGACACACGGCGCCTCCTCTGCGCGAGCCAGTCGCAGCGCGCGATCGCGGCCTACGTCTATTCCGCTGCGGGCCTTGGCGAATCAACGACAGATCTCGCCTGGGATGGCCAAGCTGCGATTTTCGAATGCGGAGATGAGCTTATCGAGAGCGATCGGTTTCCTCACGGTTCGACACTGATCACAGCGGACATCGATCTCGGGCGCATTCGTCAGGAGCGCATGCGATTCAACACGTTTCGCGATTGTGCGGATCAGGAATCGAAGCGAGCCGCGGCGTTCCAAAACATCAGATTTGTTCTTAATGCACCCGAGGAACCGACCACGCTCCAGCGCAAGGTGGACCGGTTCCCCTATGTGCCGGCAGATCCGGCGAAACTACGCGAGCACTGTTACGAAGCCTACAATATCCAGGTTCAGGGCCTGGCGATGCGGCTCAAAGCCGCCAAGGTCGACCGCGCGGTCGTCGGCGTTTCCGGAGGTCTCGACTCGACACAGGCGCTGATCGTCGCCGCGCGAGCGATGGATTGGCTAAACTTACCGCGCACGAACGTGTGCGCCTATACGTTGCCCGGCTTTGCCACTTCTGAATACACCAAGCGCAATGCATGGGCGCTGATGCAGGCACTCGGAGTCAGCGGTGCCGAAATTGATATCCGTCCGGCGGCGCAGCAGCTGTTGAAGGATATCAATCATCCTTTCGTACGCGCTGAGCAGGTCTACGACACCACCTTTGAAAACGTGCAGGCCGGATTGCGGACAGATTATCTGTTTCGGCTGGCCAATCAGAAACACGCTCTGGTAGTCGGCACCGGCGATCTCTCCGAGCTTGCGCTAGGCTGGTGCACTTATGGCGTAGGCGACCAGATGTCGCATTATAATGTTAATGCGTCCGTAGCGAAGACCTTGGTTCAACATCTCATCCGGTTTGTCGCCGACTCCAAACAGGTGGACGAGGCAACCGTACGCGTGCTTCACGCCATCCTTGCCACTGAAATCTCGCCTGAGCTGGTGCCACCTAGCGCGAATGAGGCGATTCAATCAAGCGAACGGACGATCGGTCCATACGCGCTCCAAGATTTCAATCTGTTCTATCTAACGCGTTATGGATTCCGACCCTCCAAGATCGCGTTTCTCGCGCATCACGCCTGGGCTGACGCCAACTGCGGCGTCTGGCCAGTGGACATCCCAGATAATCAGCGGAAGGCCTACACATTGAACGAAATTCGGGAGTGGTTGGCGGTTTTTCTCACGCGCTTCTTCGCGAACCAATTCAAACGCTCGGCATTACCCAACGGACCGAAAATCTCGTCTGGCGGGTCGTTGTCGCCGCGCAGTGACTGGCGCGCACCTTCCGACGCGCGTGCCGACCTCTGGCTAGAAGAACTGGCGAAAAATGTGCCTGACGACTCGAGCGCGCCCGTTCAGACCCACGATACGATCTAGCCTTTGACACATATCAGTGGCCGCAAGCGCGCAACTCGGCGCGCGAGGCCCGCCCGCTCGGCCGCGGCAACAACGGCGCCGACGTCCTTGTAGGCGCCGGGCGCCTCTTCCGCGATGCCGCGGGTCGACGGGCTGCGCACCAGGATCCCCTGGACGGCCAGGTCGTCCTGAATCCTGCGCCCGCTCCATTGCCTAAGCGCCGCGTGCCGTGACATCGCGCGCCCGGCGCCGTGGCAGGCGGACGAAAAGGCCTTCTGCTCGCCAGTTGCTGCACCCGCCAAAATATACGAGCCGGTGCCCATGCTGCCGCCAATCAGCACCGGCTGGCCGACTGCGCGCAGTGCCTCGGGCAGGCTGGGATGTCCAGGACCAAAGGCACGCGTGGCACCCTTGCGGTGGACGAACAGCTCACGCCGCTTTCCGGTCACCTCATGCGTCTCGACCTTGCAGGTGTTGTGAGACACATCGAACAGCAGGTCCATTCGATGGTCCGGGAAGAAGTGTGCGAATACACGTCGTGCGAGATGCCCGAGGATCTCGCGATTGGCCAGCGCGCAATTGATCGCGGCCCGCATCGCTCCGAGGTACCGTTGCCCAATACCGGATTTGATTGGCGCGCAGGCGAGCTCGCGATCTGGCAGTTCGATGCCGTGCTCTTTTGCCGCGACTGCCATCTCGCGCAGATACTCGGTACCGATTTGATGGCCGAGGCCACGTGAGCCACAGTGAATAGTCACGACCACGTCGCCCTTATCGATTCTGTAGACCTTCGCCGCACCCGCGTCGAAGATCTCGACGACCGCCTGCACTTCGAGATAATGATTGCCGGAACCGAGCGTGCCCATTTCCTTGCGCTGACGCTCTTTCGCTCTGTCAGAAACTTGCTCGGGCTGGGCCCGGAGCATTTGTCCGCCCTCTTCTATACGATCGAGATCGCGCGGTTCGCCCCAGCCCCGGGCAATCGCCCAGCGGGCGCCGCCTGAAAGCATCGCATCCATATCGAAGGCGTCGAGCGTGATCGCACCTTTGCTGCCCAGTCCGGCCGGAATTTGCTGAAACAACGAGTCTGCAAGCTGCTTCTGGAGTGGAAGAACATCGGACACACTGAGGCCGGTCAGCATCGTGCGCACGCCGCAGGAGATATCGAACCCAACTCCCCCCGCCGAGATCACCCCGCCCTGCTTCGGATCGAAGGCTGCGACGCCGCCGATCGGAAAGCCGTAACCCCAGTGCGCGTCGGGCATGGCGTACGACGCCTGTACAATACCGGGCAGTGTGGCGACATTGGCCGCTTGCACGTAGACTTTGTCGTCCATCTCGCGGATCAAGCTTTCATCCGCATAGATGATCGCGGGAACGCGCATCGCGCCCTCCGGCTCAATGCGCCAGGCCGTCTCGTCCAACCGAGTGAAACGAGCGGGATCCATCGCCGTCTCCGCTACACGTCAACGACGCAGCCGGCCGACCAGGTCCCCTTTTCGTCCTGGGCGACCTTCAAGGCCGTATAAGTCGCACCCTTCGGCTCGCAGGCGGGCGCATGCCGCTCAACATCGATCGGCTCACCCCAGGCGGTTGCCCTTAATCGCGTGCCTGCGATACGGACCTCGAACCGCGAAAACAGCATCTTGCGGACTGCCATTTCGTAGATGATCAAATTGAGCCATTCAGCCAGCAGAATTTCCAGGTCGGGAGCTTCTGCATCGATCTCAACTTTTCTCCTCGGCTCAATTCGCGCATCTGTCACGATCGCAGTCAGAGCAAGTGCTGCTTGCTCGAACGCTTCAGCCGGAGTGGCCCCGAGCCCGCGCACGCCGACATCTGCCTCGTGCGGGAAGTGTTCCCAGCGAGCCGTGCTTCCTAGAGCGCCAGACGTCATCAGATTCGCAAACTGTGTTTACCCATCAACTTGACCGCGCTCGCCTGAGAGCCTTTGTCGCCGGCCTCCTCGACAAACGTGACGCGCGCGCCCTCTTTCAATGGAACGCCGCCGATCACGCTGTTGCGATGAAAGTAAATCTCGCGGCCATCGCTGGTTTCGAGGAAGCCGAACTCGCCGGACGGATCGATCCGCGCGACCAGGGCAGCGGGCTCATGTTCATGCTGCTTTACCTGTCCCTGCATCCGGCGCACTTCATCTTGCAACTGACGGCGGGCGTGCTTGAATGCATCGTTGATTGCGAATTTCAAATCGGATTGGCGCTCGTCCTCTTTCGGCGTCCGCCCGACGTTGACGTCATGACCATCCGGAAGAGCCAGCCGGATGTTGATCTCGTAAAGTCCGATATGGTGATGCGTACCAGGTGCTTTGACGACGACGCGACCGGCCGTGATGCGCCCGAACCGCCGTTCGAGCTCGTCGATGTGCTTAGCAATCGCATCGCGAATTGATGGCTGCGCCGGCATGCCTTGGAAATCGATTTCGACCGGTGTTTCCATGACCTACTCCCATCTTAAATCGATCTAGCTTGCTCAACTCCGTCAAAATTGCATTGATTTGGCGCAAGCAAAAAAACTGCGTTTTCAACGCTTCAGCAGCTTGCGCAGTTCTGTCAGCGGGCGCGTGTTGATCACGTCGGCAGCGGTCAGCCAAGCGCGCCGAGCCTGGTCCACGCCATAGCGCATGTAGGCAAACGCATTCACCGAGTGCGCGTCAGTCGAAATGGCGATTTTCACGTCTTTTGATTTGGCCATATGCGCGTGTAAGTCGTTGAGATCCAGCCGATCGGGCTCGGCATTGATCTCAAGACAGCAGTTCAAGTTGCGCGCGGCCGAGGTGATCCGATCCATGTCCACGGCGTAAGGTTCGCGTTCGCCGATCAGCCTTCCGGTCGGATGACCGATGATCGACACGCACGGGTTCTGCATCGCACGGAGGATGCGGGCTGTCTGCTCGTCGGAGGACAGATCGAAAAACGAATGCACGGATGCGATGACAACATCGAGCTCCGCTAACGCCGTATCCGGCAGATCAAGCTTGCCATCCTTCAGGATGTCGACCTCGATCCCTTTTAGGATGGTGAAGCCTTTCAGCTTGGCATTGAGCTTATCGACTTCGCGGCACTGACGGGCGATCTTGGCCGGATCGAGTCCATGCGACATTGCTTGCCGCCGCGAATGGTCGGTTAGGGCCATATAGCTGTAGCCGCGCGCCTGCGCAGCAGTGACCATGTCGGAAAGTGGCGCCGTACCGTCGGTCCAGTCGGAGTGGACGTGCAAATCGCCACGGATATCATCAATCGCGATCAGGCGCGGCAGCGCGCCCTTCTGAGCAAGCGCTATTTCGCCGCGGTCCTCGCGCATTTCAGGCGGGATGTAAGCAAGTCCAAGCTTTTTGTAGACCTCCTCTTCTGTTGCACCGGCGATCCGCCGCTTGCCGGAAAACAGACCGTATTCACTGAGCTTCCAGTTGCGCTTAACGGCGAGCCCGCGCAAGGCGATGTTGTGCGCCTTGGAGCCGGTGAAATAGAGCAAGGCTGCGCCATAGCTTTCTTCTGACACGGCGCGCAGATCGACCTGGATGCCGGAACGCAGGACGACCGTCGTCCGTGTTGGCCCGTGCGCCAGCACCTTCTCGACATTTTCGTATATCGCAAGCTTGTCGCAAACGGTGGCCGCGTGCTTCGAAGTGGCCAGAATGTCCAGATCGCCCACCGTCTCACGCCGGCGGCGATAGCTGCCGGCCACCACCACACGACCCTTATCCTGGAGGAAATTGACGAGCGCCTCTGCTTCGGCCTCAGCCGTGGCCAGTCGGAAGCGCTTTTCGGGAGCGGGTTTCTCCAGCGCGGCAGCTAGTTTTTGCTCGATCACCGGCCCGAAGCCGTGCAGGCCGCGCAGCTTGCCCTTCTGAATCGCTTTGCGCAGATCGTCGAGCGTGCGCACTTTGACTTTGTCGTAGAGCAGCTTGATCCGCTTCGGCCCCAAACCAGGCAGGCTGGCCATTTCGCCGAGGTCGCCGGGCAGCTCTTTCTTCAGTTTGTCGAGCAGATCGAAGTGCCCGCTGCTGACAATATTCTCGATCTTGCCGGCCAAGTCCTTGCCGATGCCGGGCAACTCGGACAGGTCCTCGTGCGCAGCGATAAGGCTCCTTACGTTTTGCGGCAGGCCTTCGATCGTGCGCGCAGCGCGTCGGTAAGCGCGGACGCGAAACTGGTTCTCGCCCTCGATCTCCAACAGGTCCGCAGCCTGATCGAACATCGCCGCGATTTCAGCATTCTGAACGGGCATAGTTAGAGGCTAACAGACATTCGATCCGAGTCTTTGACTCACATCAGGCAGATACCAGGCCAAAGAGTGATCGAACAACTCCGCCGGCCAAAGAACGAGTGGCCGCTCGAAACTCTTCAAGGGACCGCCGATCCTGCGAGTGGCACCGACGCGAGTACAGTATAGCCCCTAGCGCCCTGCGGCGGCGATTGCATCAATTCTACTGAGCTGACTTGCTGTGAGAGAGCCAGATCGTGTTTGATCGAGTGATTTCTGGACAGAGATGCGCTGAGCCTGCGTACCCGACCCAGAGTCACGTGCGGCCGGAATTGACGATCGTTTGTGACCTCGAATGCCATTAGCAAGTCATTACGTAGCGCAACGAGCTCGCTGCTTGCCTTGCATTCCACCCATAGCAGCCGGGGATGACGCCGCTCGGGACCGTAGCAGACTCGGCGGAATTTCAACTCGAATGGCGCATGAGCAGCTGCGGCCCGGCTCAGCTTAACGACAGCATCGGAGATCGACGTCTCGTTCCACGGCGGCACGATCGTGAGATGGATGTCGCTCGCGGGGATGCGACGAACCCCGAACTTCTCCACGCCCGCACTCAATCCGGCAAGCTCTTCCGCGAGCTCGGATTTCATCTTCAGTGCGACAAAAACACGAGCACTTGCTGAAGCCCCGCTCCCAGGCCGCACTGCCGAAACAAACATGGCAACGAGCCCAGCTGCCGCGCTGACCGCGAAGGTCCATTCTGGCCCGAAGGCTACCCACAACGCGCCTGCGGCCGCACTCGCGATGAAGCTCGCTGTGCCGACCGCAAAATCGAAAATACCGAACGCGGTGCCACGCAGTTCGGCGGGTGCGGAGTCAGCGATCGCAGCCGCGAGTAGGCCCTGAGTCACTGCAAACTGTAAGCCCCAGAAACCGGCGCCGATCATGACGACCCAGGGCCCGGCTGCGGAGGCCAGCACGATATCGGCAAAGATGAGCACGCCGGCGCCAAGCATGAGCTGCCGGTGCCGATCAATACGGTCGGCAAGCACGCCGAATGGATAGGCCGCGGCGGCATAAACCAAGTGCATCAGGATCAAGACGAGCGGGACATAGGCTGAATCGAGCCCGGCTCCATGCGCCTTCAGAAGAAGAAACGCGTGGCTAAACCGCGCCAGCGACAGCAGGCTTGCGACCGCGATCGCCCGCCAGAAAGGCGCTGCGAAGCGCGACAACTCATGGCGGCGCAGCTTTAGTGGGCGCGGGGCAAAGCTCCGCGGCGGTATCTCCTGAATGCCCAGCACCAGAACAACAATCGCGAGCGCAGCCGGGATGACCGCGATCCAGAACACCAATCGGAAATTGTCTCCGCTCACCTCCATGACCGCCATTGCGAGCAGCGGGCCAGCAACGTAGCCCATAGTGTAAAAAGCAAGGCGCAAGCCAAAACCTGATCCCCGCACTCGTGCCGGCGTGAGGTCGGTCATGAACGCGTCGCGCGGTGCATCGCGCAACCCTTTGCCAATGCGATCAATCATCCGCGCGGCAAGGATCATGGACATCCCAGTAGCCAGCGGAAACAAAAGCTTATTCAGAGCGGATACGGCGTAACCAAGCAGAAGTAGCGGCTTGCGACGACCGAGCCGATCGCTCGCCAATCCAGACAAAATTCGGGCCAGCGCCATGCCGCCTTCAGCGGCACCTTCAATCAGGCCGACGGAGGCAGTGGTTATCCCAAGTACTCGCACAAGGAAGATCGGCAATACGCCATACACCATCGCGGATGACATTGCCGTGAGAAAACTAACGATGCCGAGCTTAGTGAGATGAGGTGGCAGGTCGGGTGCCAGGTCACTCCGGCCGGCAGTTCTCCCGACAAGCATATTCGTTTTTTGGATGAAGCGGTTCAGGCCACTCCCCCCCGCAACGTTCAATTTGAATAAAAGAAATAAGCCACTGTGCGCCAGAGATCGCATTGACCCCCATCAAGAAAACAAGCTGTATCCTGTGCCGCAGCCCTTTGGCGACGTCTCGGGCCCATTGTGCGAGCGGATCTAGCCCGGCTTCCCTTCAACAACATGGCATCAGCCAAAGTCTCGATGACACCGGGTGGCATTGACCCGATACGCAACGAGGGCCGATCTCAAGGCACTTGCGCGTGAACTCGTCGACCGGCCTTTTTTTGTGAACTCAGACATAAACCACTACCCCGATGCGGAGCTAATGTAGAAGCTGTTCGCCGGCCGACGAGTTGTTCTGGGTCGGTGAGTGGCACTGATCGTCTGTCCGCCCGATCCGCTCAAATGCACGGCCGGATGTAAGGCCGGTTGATCTCCCACAATTCGTCGAGCAGCTTTTCGGCAGCGACGGCGGAATTCACCACAGGATCGATCAGGAGTGCCTGCAAGGCGATCTCCTTCGAGGCACGCACCGCGGCTTCGACTGCAAGATCCTGCACGTTCACCGGCATCATCAGGAGCTTGGCGACCGGATCGGGCAGCGGCCCAAGCGAGACCGGATGGACGCCGCCGGCGTCAACCATGATGGGCACTTCGACCGCTGCATCGTGCGGCAGATTGGGAATGGTTCCACGATTGGGAACGATGCCGGATTCGACCGCACGTTTCTTGTCGTGAATAATCCCGCCGATCACCGCCGCGCCGCGTTCTCCGGACGGCGTCAGCCAATCAGGGGGCAGCGGGGCGCCGGCGAGCACGCCTTCGAGCGTGCGCGCAAAGTGCGCGCGCCCGCGCTCGTCGGCGGCAAAATCGTAGCCCTGCTCGCCCGCTTCCCAGCCGTAGGCGAGATATTCGCCGAGATGGTCGTCGCTGCACGTGAACCAGTACCCGAAGCTGCGGAATAGACGGCGCGTCAACGGGAGGTAAGCCGGATTAAGATTTTTTTCTCGCGCGCGTAGCCGCGGATAGAGGTCCTCGCCAGTGTCGCGGTCTCGAATCGTCAGCAGACACTGGAAGTGATTGATGCCGGAGCCCGCAACTTCCACCTGCTCGTAGGGCAATCCCATAATGTCGGCCACTGCGCCTTGGCCCATGAAGATGCCGTGGCAGAGGCCGAGTGCCCTAATCCGGCTGTACTTGCCGAGCGCGAGCACGATGCGACTTTCCGGATTGGAGAAATTGATGAATAGCGCCTTCGGACACAGCTGCTCCATGTCGCGCACAATATCGAAGACGAGCGGCAGTGTGCGCAGCGTGAAGAACAGGCCGCCGGGGCCGCCATTTTCACCGAGCGTGTGGCGGATGCCGTATTTTCGTGGAATTTCGAAATCGAGCTTCCACAACCGGGTGCGGTCAATGGCGGTCGCGTTGACGACAAAGCTTGCGCCGTTCAGCGCCGCGCGGCGGTCGGTGGTCTGCTCGATGATAAGGCCGGCGCGAGATTTTGTGTTTAGCAGTTTCGCGAGCGTGGCGACTTTTGACAGCGTGTCGAGATGGCGGCCAACCAAAGTGAGCGTACAGCCGCGTAGTTCGTCCGCGCTGAATACGTCGCGTAGCATGTTCAAGCCGAACGACATGCTGGTCGCACCGAGAAAGACAATCTTGGCCGGATTGCTCATGCCGTCACCGTAACAGCGGTGTGGACTTGCTCCGCCTCGGCGTTCATGCTGGTCATCGCATTCGTGAGGAGCTCATAAACTTCGTCACGAATCGTCACCGTTCCGAAATTCGAATTCTCGCCGTCAAAGCGGCCTTCGACTGGCTGGTCAGCATGCTCGAACCAGTGATAGCCGACGACGGAGGGCTTGCGCAGCGCAGATGTCACGTAACGGCGGAAGGCAGCTGCACGCACGTCTTGGGTGGTCACTACCGGCCCAGCGCCGTTGGTGTTTGGCAGGCCAGAGTCCATTGCGCGGAAGGAGAATTCGCCGATCAGGCACGGCTTGCCAACGACAGCGTAGGTGTCGATGTTTTTCTCAGGGTCATCGCCGTAGCAGTTGAACGAAAGCACATCGGCGCGTCGGCCGCAGGCCTCGACGATGCCGTGCCGCGGCGGATAGGCGAATCGGGCGCCGAGCACGAGATGGTTTGGATCGGCGGCTTTGATCGACGCCGTCGTCAAAGAGAAATAGCGTTCGGCAATCTCATCGGCAAACGCATCGCAATCGGCAGCGTACGATGCGCGGCCGGGACTTTCGCGATTTGCTCTCTGTTCATCCCGGTCGTTGCGCGCGTAGGACGGCTTGCGGCGGTAGGGTGGTTCGACACGAGTGAGCGCGGCAAGGCTCTGCCAGTCGCCCGCCGCACTGTGCCATGCCGCATCGAATTTTGCGAAATCGCCGTAACGCGCGCGTAGGAAGGCAAGCGCCCCGTTGCGGCCTGGCGTTCCCGGGGTAAGCGACAGAAACAGAGTGAGCAGTTCGTCTTCACCGCGCCAGTCCGGTCCCCAGCGCAGTTCGTTGTCGACGAACCAGCCGATGATATTTGCATCGTTGCGTCGCGGCGCACACATTGCGGCAGCGCGCTTACGCACGTGCCGTTCGAAATCCGGGTCGAACACGTCGGGGAAATCCTGACGCAGTTTGTCTTTCGACGTGTCATTCGTCTGCCAAGCAAACGACATTCCAAGATCGAGATTGGGCGTGAGCGCGAGCAGCACGGGCGCAGCCTTCGCCACGGCCTCGTCCGACCAGGAGCCGAGCGTATTAAAGCCCCAGGCAACAATGCGCGCAGCGGCGGCGCGCCGCCACGCATCCTCGCTGCCATACTTCCGCGCGCAGTTTTCAGCATAGGGAATGCGCCCGCTGTTCTGGATCTTGTCCTGATCGAAGCGCACTGTGTTGATCCCCTTCGAGAGAAACTGCCCGCCGTCGGGATCGACCAGCCAAAAAATGCCGCCGCGCTCGGCCACGCGGAAAAACCCGCTTGGCTTTTGCGCGCCGTCGGCAATACCGCCCCACCGAGTTCGTACCATTTGCGCTTTTGTCATTTCCTGGGCGAACCTGCCGACACGTTGCCGCAACGACACGCTAACATCTTGATTTGTCTCAATAAGAACGATCCACGCGTAGCCTAGCCTAACCGCGCCAATGAGACAGAGAGGAAAGAAGCCCTTGGCCGCCGGCGCGTTCCCGATTGAGAGGCTAGCCCGCGACTTCATCTGGGGCGTATCCACTTCGAGCTATCAGATCGAGGGCGCGGCGCACGAGGATGGCCGCGGCTTGAGCGTGTGGGACACGTACAGCCACCGGGGCAAGATCAAGAACGACGACACCGGCGACATCGCCTGCGACCACTATCACCGCTATGGCGAAGATATCGCACTGATGCAGAAGCTCGGCGTGAACGCTTATCGCTTTTCGGTCGCCTGGCCGCGCGCGCTGCCGCAAGGACGCGGCGCGCCGAATGAATTGGGCCTCGCATTCTATGACCGGCTCATCGACGAATTGCTTTTGGCTGGCATCGAGCCTTGGATCTGTCTCTATCATTGGGATCTGCCGCAGGCACTCGACGATCTCGGCGGCTGGACCACGCGCAATATTGTCGGTTGGTTTCACGACTACGCAGCGCTGATCGGCAGGCGATATGGCGACCGTGTGAAGCGCTTCGCGACCTTCAACGAGCCGTCGATCTTCATTCTATTTGGGCTCGGCTTCGGCAATCAACGCGCGACGGCCAATGCCGATGCATTGCATCGCAGCATTCATCACGTAAATCTAGCCCACGGAGCGGCGATCGATGCGTTGCGTGCGAATGTGCCGAATGCGTCCCTCGCGGCCATCCACAATTATCAGCCATGCCTGCCGTCCTCGCCGGCAGACGCGCGGGCAGCCGCACGAGCCGACCTCTACTGGAACAAGGCCTATACCGACCCGCAATGTCTCGGCACGTATCCGCCGTACCTGCTGGAAAAAATCACGCCGCACATGCAGGCAGGCGATCTCGAGCGCATCCACCGCCCGATGGACTGGTTCGGCTTCAATCACTATAGCCCGGTGTTCGTCAAAGCAGACGACAAGGAAATTGTTGGCTTCGGTTTCGGCGACCGGCCGGAAGGGACCAAGCTTACGCCAATCAACTGGCCGATCATGCCGCAGGCGTTCGGCGACACGCTCGTCGAACTGACCCAGCGTTACAAGTTGCCGATCTATATCACCGAAAACGGTATGGGCGGATACGATGAGCCCGACGCGCGCGGCGCCGTGAACGACGAGAAACGCATCGAATTCCTGCGCGCCTATATCAATGCAATGAACGACGCGGTTTCGCGCGGCGCCGATGTGCGCGGCTATTTCGTCTGGTCTCTGCTCGACAATTTCGAATGGGACGCCGGCTACAGTGTGCGGTTCGGCCTTGTTTACGTCGACTATCCGACGCAGCGGCGCATTCCAAAGGCCTCGTTTGAATGGTACCGCAACCTTATCAAGGCGGCACGGGCGCGATGATGCAACAGCCACGCAGCTCAGGCGACCTGGTGCTGGCCGACATCGGCGGGACCAATGTGCGTTTTGCGATGCTAAGCCGTGGCGAGGTCACGCAAGTTGAGCACATGGCGGTTGCCGATCACACACAGTTCGCTGATGCACTCGCAGCTTTTCTGGCGCGACAGCCTGAGACGAAAGCTGCGCACCGCATTTTGTTCGACGTCGCCGGCGTGGTGGATGGCGAGTATTGCCGACTTACCAACAATGATTGGGTGGTCGACGGGAAGGAGTTGCGGGCGCGCTTCGGCTTTACCGACGTACACCTCATTAACGATTTCGAAGCGGTAGCCTGGTCGCTGCTGGCGCTGAAAGCGAAAGACCTCATGCAGCACGGAGGTGGCGCGGCGCAGCCAGATGCACCGATGCTGGCGATTGGGCCGGGAACCGGTTTCGGCGTTGCCGCTTACGTGCCGCGCGCGGGCGGCTTCGTGCTGCATGGTGAAGGCGGTCATGCGACCATGCCGGGTGGTTCCGCGCGCGAGGATGCGATCATCGCGCTCCTGCGCAAGGAGTTCGGACACGTGTCGGTCGAGCGTGTTCTCTCCGGCCAAGGTCTCGAAAATCTCTATGGCGCCATTTCCGCGGTCGACGGCAAGCGCGTGGCGGAGCGAAAGGCTCCCGAGATCATGCAGGCCGCTGCCGCCGACACTTGCGCGGTAAGCCGCGCTGCGGTCGACATGTTCTGCGCCATGCTCGGTGAAGCAGCAGGCAATCTGGCGTTGAGCTTCGGCGCCGCGGGCGGCGTCTATCTTGCCGGCGGCATCCCCAAGCACCTGCGCAAATACCTGCCGCAATCGCAGTTTCGCGCGCGCTTTGACGCCAAGGGCCGGATGAGCCCATACGTTGCCCAGATTCCGGTCTATCTCATATTGCACGACGATCCGGCCTTTCTCGGGCTGCACGCGCTCGCTGCACGGCGCGGCTGGAGCGCATAGCGAGGCACCCTGGCAAAGATCGTCACGCTCACCGTCAATCCCGCGCTCGATCTCTCCACGTCGGTCGAGCGCGTGCTTCCGTCCGCGAAGCTGCGCTGCGCCCTATATCGACGCGATGCCGGCGGCGGTGGCGTAAACGTTGCGCGGGTGGTGAGGCGTTTCGGCGGTGATGTCGAAGCGATTGTCACCATCGGCGGATTCACCGGCCACCTGCTGCGCAGCCTCATCGAGAAGGAAGGCATTGCCGCGCGCTATATCGAGGTTGCTGCAGAAACGCGCGAGAATTTCTCGGTCAATGAGCGAACAACGGCCAAGCAATTCCGTTTCGTCCTGCCTGGCGAGCCGCTGCGCGAAAGCGAATGGAAGCGGTGTCTTGACGCGCTCGCTGCCACGGCGCCGGCGATCGTCGTCGCGAGCGGCAGCCTTCCGCCGGGCGTCCCGGAGGACTTCTACGCGCAGGCAGCAACCGCAGCGCACAAGGCCGGCGCCAAATTTTTCCTCGACACGTCCGGCCAGCCGCTGAAAGCAGCGGTCGAGGCTGGCGTCGACCTGATAAAGCCGAACCTGCGCGAAATGTGTGAGCTGACCGGCGGCCAGCTCGATAGTGATGCCGCGCGCGTTGCTGCCGCACGCCGATTGATCGGGGCGAGCAACGCGAAGATTGTCGCACTCTCGCTAGGACACCTCGGCGCACTGCTCGTCACCGGTGACCAGGCGCTCCGTGCACAGGCATTGCCGGTCAAAACCGTCAACTCGGTCGGTGCCGGAGACAGTTTTCTCGGTGCCCTAGTCTACAGCCTGGCGAAAAACGAGCCGATTGTAGATGCGTTCCGGCTGGCGGTTGCCGCGGGTTCTGCTGCGCTCATTCACGAGGGTACCGAACTCAGCCGTCCGGCTGAAGTGGCGCGGCTAGCGCCGCAAGTCGTGATTGCGGCTGCTTGACTGGTTGCCATGGGTTCTAACGATTGCCGTGGTCTGAGTGATTGCGTGTGCCGGTGGCGATGCTTTCTTTTTCTTCCAGTTCATCGAGCGTCAGGAGCAGCGTCGCGACGCGGTGTGCCGAGGACTGCCAGTCGGCAAGGCGGCCGTAATTGTCCACCAGCCAATTGAACGCCGTTTGCACGACAACAAACGCAGCGGCCGACTGTGTCAGCTCGCCCAACGTCATTGCGCCGCTCAGATATTTTGGCACGCACAGAAACGACGCCACGACCGGCGCAAACAGTACGTTCCCTTGCGAAACTAACGTCGTGCGCACGAGCTGCCAGCATAGTTCGCGCCACCACAGCAGCACCGCCTGCAACTTGAGTTGCAACGTTTGCCGCAGTGTGGTTGTCGGCGGACGCTTGGACTGTCCATTCGCCTCACGGAAAGCATCGACCGCAGCGCGCAACTCGGCCTCCGCCTGGTTCGAACGCTCGATGACGCCAGTTAGGTGATGGCCGAAGAAAATCATCAGGGCCGTTACGGCGGTCGAATAGATGATGACGCCGAACACGAGATAGCCGGGAATGGTGATCACTGTACCGAACGCGGGAACGTCGACGCTGCCGCCGATACTCCACAGCACGCCGAAGAACGTGAAGGAGGTGAGCACGGACGAAAACAGAGCGAGCGTGAGATCGACGGGCGCGTCGGTTGCTATGCGCACGTCGACAGCGATGCGGTATTCGGGATTCTCCGTCCCTTTTGTCAGATGGCCGAGCTGGCGAAAGCGGTCATTGGTGAGCCATTTCTCGATGACGTTGCGCGTCATGAATTCGCGCCAGCTGCGCTGCGTCGTCATGCGGCCCCACACCGAGGCCGCCTGCAACAGGATGCTGGTCAGCGCCAGCGGCACAAAGATCTCTGCCTGAAACAGCAACGCGGCGCCATCGCGCCGCTCGACCGCGTCGAAAAAATTGCGGTTCCATATATTGAGCAGCACCTGAATGAGGAGCTGCAGCAGGACGATCACGATCAGAAACCCTGCGAGGGCAGGCCCGCGCGACGCGCCGATCCGCCAGAATTTCGAGGCCGAGTGCCAGAAGCGCGCAAGGAGCTTCCTGTTTTCGAAAATCTCCGCGGCATGGCGAAAAGGGCGCATTGTCTCACGAGTTAGTTGCAACAGGACCGCATAGTATTCGGACGATTGATCCGTACAAGCCTGCCACGGTGCGCTGGTTACCCGCGACAGTCTGGAGCCGGATATGCCCCATTCGCGCTGCCTACCACGCCCGCCGCCGACCTTGCACGTGTCAACGCGTACTGGAGCGGACTTAAGCACGCGGACAACAAGATGCCGTTCGCCCGCGATTTTGAACTGCCGAAGCTGCCTGATCTGGAAGACCGACTAATGGTGGTCGAAATATTCGAGCAGCCGCAGCGCTTCCGCTTCAACATTGTCGGCCAGAAAATCCACGAAGCTTACGACGCCGATCTTGCCGGAAAGTTCTCCAACGAAATTGAACTCAAAAGGCCGCTGGCCTATTTCGCGGCGCAAGCGAACGCGACTATCAAAGCGCGCGCGCCGACGTATCACAGGGACGGCGTTAAGCGTTTACTCTTGCCGATGTAGGACGAAGGGCACATCGCGAGCTTGCTCTGCGCAATCGCCGCGTAGCTGGGCAGCCTCTAAGGAACGACTATTACGAGACAGGGCGAGCGGTTTGCGAGCTTCTGCGAAACGCTACCAAGTAGCAGGCCGGAGAGCCGGCTTTGCCCGCGCCGTCCGACCACCAACAGATCGACCTTCAGGCTTCTTGTGAGGTCGATGATCGCTTCCGCCGGATCGCCCCAGCCGGTTTGCAGCTTGATCTTGGCCGCGCCGCCTCTCGTGGCCCGTCTACTCGCGCGACGCAGAACATTGTCGGCCGCGGCTTGAAGTGACTTACTGAGATCGCCGCTCTTGCTCGCGAGTTGACGCAACTCGGCACCCGTGACGCTGCCGCCGATTGTCACAATGATGAGCTCGGCGCCGCAGATCTTCGCCACGCGCGCAGCGGCGTCGACCGCACGGCCGGCGCTGTCCGACCCGTCGGTAGCCACTATGATCCGTTGTATTCTGCCTTTATTTTTCGACGCTTTCGCCATCGCGACGCCCACTAAGGCGTCCTTCCGCCTAACCGTCAAGCGTCACAGCGGCGCTTTCCGCGTCGCTGACAACCTGCATGGTGCGCAGGATGCTCGAGGGATTGACACTGATGGAGTCGATGCCGAGCTGCGCCAAATAGCGCGCGATCTCGGGATAATTGGCCGGGGCCTCTCCGCAGATGCCTATATGACGCGCGTTGCGCTTGGCGCCGGTGACCGCGAGCCTCAGCATCTCCAGCATGCCAGGGTCTCGTTCGTCAAAATCGAAGGCGACGATTTCGGAGTCGCGATCGACCCCCAGCGTAAGTTGCGTCAGATCGTTGGAGCCGATCGAGAAACCGTCGAATAGTTTGGCAAAAGCGTCGATTTGGATGACATTGTTCGGGATCTCGCACATGACGTAGATCTCGAGACAGTCTTCGCCGCGTCTGAGACCATGCTCCGCCATGGCGTCGATGACACGTCGTGCTTCGTCCAAACGGCGACAGAACGGCACCATAATGCGGATGTTGGTCAGGCCCATATCGTCGCGCACGCGCTTGAGCGCCGCACATTCAAGCGCGAAGCCAGCGGCATAGGCGGGGTGCGCATAGCGGGCGGCGCCGCGGAAGCCGATCATGGGATTCTCTTCTTTTGGCTCGAAGCTCTCGCCGCCCAAGAGCCGCGCATATTCATTAGTCTTGAAGTCGGACAGCCGCACGATCACCGGCTTGGGATAGAATGCTGCCCCGATGGTGCCAATGCCTTCAGATAACTTCTCGACGAAGTAATCCGCCGGCCGTGGATAGTTGCGCACGAGCTTCTCAATCTCCTGACGCGCCCGTGTGGAAGTGACCTTTTCCGGACTAACCAGCGCCATCGGATGCACCTTAATGTGCTCGGATATGATAAACTCCATGCGCGCTAAGCCGATGCCATCATTGGGAAGCATTGCGGTCCGGAATGCGAGTCCGGGATTGCCGAGGTTGAGCATGATCTCCGTACGCGGCCTTTTGATCTCGCTCAGCTCTATATGCGTGGTCTTGATCGGAAGGACTCCATCGTAGACGCGGCCAATATCTCCCTCGGCGCAGGACACCGTCACAGGGACGCCAGTCTTCAGAGCCTTCTTTGCATCAGCAGCGCCGACCACGGCCGGAATGCCGAGTTCGCGCGCAACGATGGCCGCGTGGCAAGTGCGCCCGCCGCGCTCCGTGACGATGCCGGCGGAAAGCTTCATCACCGGCTCCCAATCGGGAGTGGTCGTCTCCGCTACCAGGACCTCGCCGGGATTGAAATCCTTGAGTTGCTGCGCGTCGGCGATGATACGCACGGGACCGGCTGTGATTTTCTCACCGACCGCGCGCCCAGTCGCGAGCACTGTGCCCCTCGCACCAAGCGCATAGGTCTCGAACCCAGTCGGCGCCCGTTGCGACGCCACCGTCTCTGGCCGCGCCTGGATGATGTAAATCTGCCCATCATTGGCATCCTTGGCCCATTCGATATCCATGGGCACGGGATGGCCTGCCATCTTCGAATAGTGATCCTCGATCGCGATTGCGTCGCCGGCGAGCTTGAGCACTACCGCGTCGGCGATGCAGAAGCGTCCGCGCTCGATCTGGGGGACCGGGACATTCTTAGTGCCCCTAGTGCCGCCGCTGCCGTCGGCATAGACCATGCGCAAATGCTTGCTTCCCAGCGACCGCCTCAGGACGGCCCGATGACCAGCGCGGAATGTCAGCTTATGCACGTAGAACTCGTCGGGGTCGACCGTTCCTTGCACGATGTTCTCGCCCAGCCCGTAGATTGCGGTAATAAATACGACGTCGCGGAAGCCGGATTCAGTGTCCAACGTGAACATCACGCCGCTGGCGGCGCTGTCCGCTCGCACCATCTTCATTACGCCGACCGAAAGCGCGACCTTAAAATGGTCGAATCCCTTGTCAATTCGATAAGAGATCGCGCGGTCGGTGAAGATAGATGCAAAGCAGCGGCGGCAGGCTTCAAACAATGCTTCCGCACCACGAACGTTCAGATAACTCTCGTGCTGGCCAGCAAAACTCGCCGACGGAAGGTCTTCCGCGGTGGCCGAACTTCGAACAGCGACAGCGAGGTTCGCGCCGTATTCCGCTTCAAGCCGGCGATAGGCACGGTGAATCTGCTCGCGTAGCGGGCCGTTCGCCGTCGCCTCGTAAACGATTTCGCGCGCTGCGGCGGCGTGCTCGGCCAGAATGTCGACGTGCCGTTTGTTCAGCCCGTCCAGAAGCTGATGCAGTCGCTCCCATGCCTTTGCTGCGGCCAGCGCATTCCGGTACGCATCGGCAGTGACCGCAAAGCCATTGGGAACACGTACACCCACATTGACAAGCACCGAGTACATCTCGCCCAACGAGGCGTTCTTGCCGCCCACCAGCGGGACATCGTTCAAGCGAATATCAGAAAACCAGCGTACGTAATCTTTGTTGTCTGCCATTTTGAGCCTTTATTTGCAGGTTGCTATCAAAATATACGCAGGATTGGCGGCATTGATTTCAATCAACAGCTGCATCATAGGTCCGGTCGCGAATGAGGGTTTTGGGTTCGAAAAAAGAGGAGCCAGATCCTCGCACCAATCGGCGGCCGCTGCCAGGCGATCAGGATAGCCATAGCAATTGTCGCCGGCTTATTGCTTGCGACGTCGGGGCTCAGCTTCGCTGCACAGAACTCCAGAAATACGGTGCCAAAACGCTTCAGCGGCGCTACGATAAAGAATGTTGATGTGGTGTAAACTCGCTAATTGGTATTTCGCGCGTCCCACCCTTCGACTCGCACAGCACGTCGAATTGGTCGTTCAGCCCGGGTATAAAAGCCGGACCGTCCGTACGGTGACCCAGGTCGCTGGTAGTGGCGCGAATGCGGGCGCCATCGTGAATTGCTGTTCCAGCAGTTGTCGATCGGCAAGTTCATATTGGAAGTCCTCGCAAACCCGATGGTATGCACAGAGCCTTAGCCCAAGAGAAGAACGGAAGCCATGAACGTCGGGTCACGCGCCACTCTGGCTGAATCCCTTCGAATTCTCAGAACATTCTGGCCGATCGCTTTATTTGCAGGAATCGCCGGCGGCGTGAGCGGCCTTGCTAGCGCATCTTTGCTCGCCATCGTGAACCAAGCCGTGCATGGTCCAAGCACGAACTTGCTTGGCATTCTAACCGGCTTCGTAGGGCTATGCGTGCTGGCGCTTGCCGGTGACTTCCTCGGCAACGTCGGAAATAATCTGGTCGGACAGCGAATAATTGCCCAATTGCGCAAAGAGTTGTCGCTGAAGATTCTCACCGCGCCCCTATCTGAAATTGAACGTTTCCAGCCACACAGGCTGCTGACAGTCCTCACCCACGATGTCGATACGATCGGTGGCTTCACGTTCAACTTTTCGATGGTCGCCATTGCTTTTTCGGTCACGCTGGGTTGCTTCGTTTATCTTGCAATCCTGTCACCCCCGATGTTCACGATCGTGATGCTGGCAATTATCCTGATGTTTGCGAGCCAAGTAATTGCAAGCCGAATGGAGGTCGACTCCTATTATGGGGTCCGTAACGCACATGAGGAGTTACAGAAGGATTATCGCACCATCATCGAAGGCGCGAAGGAAGTGCGAATCAATAGGCAAAGGCGAACGCAAATTATCGATCGACTCACGGGCAACGTTGATCAAATTGCCGAACGATTCATCCATGCAATGCGCGTATTTTTTGCAGCGCGGGCATTTAATTTGCTGTTCTTCTACGTGACTATTCTTTTGGTACTGTTGCTCGCTACCAATGCACATGTCCATGACACAGCCCTTAAGTGGCTTTATTTTGGTTCTGCTTTATGTGAGGAGCCCAATCGAACAAATCGTCGCCGCCCTACCCTTATTTGGCCAAGCGCAGGCTTCCTTCCGAAAAGTCGCCGAATTATCGGCTGCCATTTCGGGAACAGAAGATCTCTCGCTGTCTGAGACATTTGCTGCCGGAGAATTTGCTGGCGCAACAATCGAACTGCGTGACGTGCGCTACCAATTCCCCCCGCAACACGGGGTCGAGCCCTTCGTGCTGGGACCGATAAATCTGGCCATTAATGCTGGCGAAACATTATTTATCATAGGTAAGAACGGATGCGGAAAAACGACGTTGATCAAACTCCTGGTTGGCCTCTACACGCCGCAGCAAGGCCAAATATTCTGCGATGGAAGACTAGTGCAACCGCGGGAACTGGATGTTTATCGTCAGCTCTTCTCTGTGATCTTTTTTGATTACTATCTTTTCGATAATCTCATCGCCGCCAATTCAGCAAGCCTCCCTTGTGTAGAAGACTATTTAAACCGATTAGAAATTACTCAAAGAGTGAGGATCCAAAACGGAGTGTTTTCGACGATTGATCTCTCAACAGGCCAACGCAAGCGCCTAGCTTTGATCCACGTCTTTCTTGAGGATCGGCCGATTATCGTGCTCGACGAATGGGCCGCAGATCAGGATCCGGCTCTCCGACGTGTCTTCTATGAGGAACTCTTGCCCAGTATGAAGCGGGCTGGAAAGACGCTAATCGTCATCTCTCATGACGAGGCCTATTTTCACGTTGCTGATCGCGTGATTGAGATGGACGCTGGTCAGATCGTCAAAGATCCGTCGTCTTTCGGGGCCCTAATGCACCCGTCAAGTCCGCCGGGTGGCGATACGGAAGTTAAAGAAGTCGGAGGCTCATCGGTTCTCGATGGCTAAATGGCTTCCGCTCAACTCTGCGCCTGACCGCGCCGCGGGTGCGATTGCGAATAGGCTCGGGGCCCAACATTGTCACCGTGTGTTGACGATGGGGCCGGAGCAGGCAGCCCGAAGTCGTAGAGTCAAGCGGCCGTAGATATCGGGAGTATTGCTAAGGCGATAATGGGCGCTGGGCATCACGAACATAGACGCGGCGCCCCCGGCTTGCAGAGTTCGGCGGTACGGTCAGCGACGAGGTTTCCGCCGCGCTGGAGCGTTGTTCAGAACACTTTGGGGCCGATTTTAGGGCCGCTCGAAGCGTCAATCGTTCTGCACCGGGGGGGCCGGCGTTGTGTCAAAGCATCGGTGATCGGCAGCCTGCTTCTTCAGGAAGGCCGCGCCGACGTGGTGTTCCGCTGGTCACCCGCGCGGGCCCGGAAACGTTCAGCCCAATCGATCGTTATTTTTGGGGGTGGCATCACGGCATGGAGAATGATGATGCAGAATTCACGGCGCCGCCTTGCAGCCGCATGTCGATAATTCGATCTCGAAGACGATCAATGTCCCCCAACATTTACCATTCGACGAGTTCAGCCGTATCTATGATCTCGCTTA
>Ga0207839_1000049_pt1 | contig 22227 bp, 21 predicted proteins | sample LuqExpMetageno64_FD_187821 | JGI IMG/M metagenome (GOLD analysis project Ga0207839, IMG submission 187821) | Tropical forest soil microbial communities from Luquillo Experimental Forest, Puerto Rico - Sample 64 (SPAdes) | ecosystem: Environmental > Terrestrial > Soil > Tropical forest ...
AGTCGTCGGAGAGATCCATGATCTCGCCGAAGGTGACCCGGCCTTCGGCGTCGGTCAGCCGGACGTTGCCTTCGGCATGTAGACGCTTCGTGTTCTGGTCGTACACGACGCGATCGGCTTCCAGCGTCGAGCCGGCATAGTAGATCTGGACATTGCCGACCGCCGCGACACGATTATTCGAATAGTCGTAGTTGATCTCGCGCGCCTGCACGAGCATCTGCTTCTGCGCCTCCGCCGGGACGGCCTTCTTGGGCGGCTCGGGGCGCGTCGGGAATTGCAGCAGTTGGGCGGTTTGGGCGGATGCCGGCACGAGCGAGAGCACTTCCGCCGCCGCGATGAAAGCGAGGACGGTCACCAGGCGCAATGCACCTCGGCGTAAGGTTGGGGGCGCCGGCCGACGACCCGCCATTAGCCGTCCTCCTGGTACAGCAGTGCGAGCAGCCCCGTGAGGCCGCCGACGATCACAGGAAGCCACGCCGCGGTGACGGGGTGCATCAGCTCGGCCTTGCTCAAGTCGTCGGTCATTTTCGAGAGGACATAAAGCAGAAACCCAGATGCCACGCCACTCAAAACCATTTTTTGTACCCCGCCGAAGCGGAAAAGCCGTAGACTGACTGCCGCGGCAAGAAAAACCATCGCCGCAAGCATGAACGGACGGGCGATCAGCTTCTGAAACTGCAATCTATACCCGGCTGCTTCCAGTCCAGCGTGCTCGGCGATCTTGATGTACTGCGGTAATTCCCAGAATGGGACGGTTTCGGGCGTGGCAAAGCTTTCCCGGACCTGCTCGGGCGTGAGATTGGTCTTCAGGCGGTACTCCGGCTGATCCACGGGCATCTGGCCGACATCGTAGATGCGGACGTCCTGCAACACCCAGACGCCCGGTTTGAGCTCTGCCGAGCGCGCCTCGACCCGGCCGACGAAGTGCCCCTCCTTATCGAAGGAGAACAGCGAGACAGCGTTCAGGTGGACGCCCTGCTCGAGCGTGCTCTTCGCGCTCAGGATGGTATCGCCCTGTTCGCCGTGCTGGTTGAGCCAGAAGGTGTGGCCGCCGCCGCCGATGGTGTTCTCCATGCTCTGGCCGAACACTTCGGATTCGTAGCGCTTGGAGACTTCGCGCAATGTGGCGGACAGCGGGTTGTAGACGGTCGTCGCGAACACGCCGATGATAAAGGCGACCAGCAGTGCCGGGGTAATGAATTGCCAGGCGGACACGCCGGCCGCCCGCGCGACGACGAGTTCGAGACGTCGCGACAGATCGAGGTAGCAGGACATGGCGCCGATCAAGATGCAAAACGGCATAATGAGCTCGACGATCTGCGGCACACGGTAAAACGAAATCTTCGCGACGATGACGGCGGAGGCGCCGGGGACGTCGCCCGCGCGCCGCATCATCTCGATGTAATCGAGCAGCGCGACCAGCAGGAAGATGCCGAGGAAGACGAGCGTCACTGTCGTCAAGAAGCGAAGTCCGAAGTAGCGTGCCAGCGTTCCGCCGAGAATGGACATGCTCACCTCATGTCCGACTGAAGCGTTGCGTGAGCGCGGTGGTAAGCGCGGTCGCGATACGGTCGATGAACGCCGGCGGTTCGAGAATGATGCCGCGGTGGATCACAAACAGGCCGAAGCCGACGGTCAACGCCATGGCGATATACTGGAGCGACAGCATCCATGGCGCGTTGACGCCTAACACCGTTGACGCAAAGCCCGCCAGCCGCAGGAGCCCGACGCCGGTGATCGCGCCGAGCAGCGACATGTTGCGGCTCTGGCGAGTCGTGCGGGGCGCGCCAAGATAAGCGAACGCGATCACCACGAAGGCCAGCGGATAGAGCGGCGCGATCAACCGATCGTGCAATTCGGCGCGGAATTGGCCGGGTTGTTCGACGAAGAGGGGGTCCTTCGGGTCGGGAAACACCAATTGCCACAGGTAGCGCTCGCGGATGGAATATTTCACCGCCTGCGCGCCGCTGGAAAACTGGGAGAGATCGAAGGCGTAACGGTCGAACCGAACCATCGTCGGATCGCGCTGATTGGCCTCCTGCCGCTGTGCTACCCCGTTCTGCATAACGAGAAAGGTGGCGCCATCGCGCTCGACCAGTTCGCCCCGCTCGGCGAAGACAGTGGCGCGCTCTTTGGGATTGCGCTGATCATCGACGAAAATTCCGTACAAAACGCCGTTCGGTCGCCGCTCGCGCAATCGGATGGTCACGCCGGGTTGGAGTTCGAGGAAGCGTCCCGGCTGCAGCACCGTCGTCACCACATTCGTGCGCACCTCGGTGATCCAGTCGCGCAGCATGCGCAGCCCCTTGGGCGCGAAATAGGCGCCAATGATCCCCACGATTAGCGAGACGACGATCGCAACGTTCAGAAAAGCCCTGAACAGCCTCCATGGCGACATGCCGGCGGCATTCATCACAATGATCTCGGAATCGCTGCAGAGCTTATTCAAGACATGCGCGACGACGATCAGCAGCGCGATCGGCGCGATGACGAGCACCAACAGCGGAATGATCAGGCCTGTGATGCCGATGAAGACCAGGATCGTCTGGCCCTGGCTCGTCATGATGTCGAAGTCGCGCAGCGCCTGGGTGACCCAGATCACCGCCGTCAGGCTGACGAGCACGATCATGAACGCACCGAAGGTGGTGCGAAAAATATAGCGGCTGATCGAGCCCATCCGCAGCGCGTTCCCCGACCCGGCGCGTACGCCGTCGTGCCGCCCGGCACCCCACCGGACGCGCGGCACGTTTGAATTCGAACCCTTACCCCCGCACAGGTAAATCTATCGGCCGACATCGTGGCCTGGGGAAGGCAGGGTCAGACCGTATGGATAACAAAAACTTAAAGCAGGAGCACGAGTTAGAGGCGGCACAGCTGGGCCGAAACGGCGATTCTGACAAGCGTGGAGCGCGGGTGCCACACTGCCTCCGGACTAAGCGTAATCGAATGCATAAGAGGCGATCTCAGGCTTTGCATCCGGCGGAGCGCTGCGCCATACGGTGGTTCCTTCCAAGTCCTTGATGAGGTACCTCATGACCGCCGCCCCGAAGCTCGGATTCGGCTCTTTTTCCACCCCGACGAAGGGCGTCCTGATCGTGTTTTGCGACGATAGGTTGGCGTTCGGGCCCGCTACTCGGAAAACGCTCGGCCGCGCGGCTGATCTCGTCGCGCGAGCCGCCCGTGCAGAGGGGTTCAAGGGGAAATCGGGCGCCGCCCTGGACCTGCTCCTGCCGGAAGGCCTGAGGGCCGAACGCCTGGTGGTGATCGGGATCGGAAAGGCCGCCGATTTCAAGCCGCGCGATGCGGTCAAGCTCGGCGGCGGCGCCATGGGCCGCGTGCCGAAGGCGGCCGAGGACGTCACGATCTTTGCGGAACTGCCAGCCGGCGCACTCGATCCGGGGCAGGCGTCCGAGCTCGCGCAAGGCGTCATGCTGCGCGCCTATTCGTTCGACCGCTACAAGACCAAGCGCAAGGATGAGGACAAAGCTTCGCAGAAGCGGTTCATCACCATTGCGGTCGGCGACGTCGCGGCTGCCAAAAAGGCCTACGCGCGGCGCGAGGCGGTGAATGGAGGCGTCCTGCTGGCGCGCGATCTGGTCAACGAACCCGCCAACGTTCTCTATCCGGAAGAGTTCGCGCGCCGTGTGCGCGCGCTGAGCATGAGCAAGAGTGGACTTGACGTCGAAGTGCTCGACGTCAAGGCGATGAAGAAGCTGGGCATGAACGCGCTGCTCGGCGTCGGCCAGGGCTCCGCGCGCGAGAGCCGCGTGGTCGTGATGCGCTGGAACGGAGGGAAGAAGGGCGAGGCGCCGGCCTGCTTCGTCGGCAAAGGCGTGTGTTTCGATACCGGCGGCATTTCGATCAAGCCTTCCGCCAGCATGGAGGACATGAAGGGCGACATGGCGGGTGCGGCCTGCGTGACCGGGCTGATGAAGGCGCTCGCAGAGCGCAAAGCGAAGGTCAATGCGGTCGGGCTGATCGGTCTCGTCGAGAACATGCCCGACGGCAATGCGCAGCGGCCGGGCGATATCGTCACATCGATGTCGGGCCAGACAATCGAGATCATCAATACGGATGCCGAAGGTCGTCTCGTGCTCGCCGACGTGATCTGGTACGCGGCCGGACGGTTCAAGCCGAAATTTATCGTCGATCTCGCGACGCTCACGGGCGCGATCATGGTTGCGCTCGGGCAGGACTATGCCGGCATGTTCGCCAACAACGATCAGCTCGCCGAGCGGCTGAGCAAAGTCGGCGAGGAAACCGGCGAAAAGGTCTGGCGAATGCCACTCGGGCCGGAATACGACAAGATGATCGATTCCAAATTCGCCGACATGAAGAACACCGGCGGCTCGCGCTGGGGCGGCGCGATCACCGCGGCGCAGTTCATCAAGCGTTTCGTCGACGACAAGATGCCCTGGGCGCATCTCGACATCGCCGGCACGGGATTCGACTCGCGGCAGAACGACGTCAACCGGAGCTGGGGCTCCGGCTGGGGCGTGCGGCTGTTGGATCAGCTGGTGGCGGAGTATTATGAGAAGTAAAATCAAAGGCGGTCGATTTTACAAAACAAAGGTCGAACGTGACCGAGGTTCTCTTCTACCATTTGCAAGGCAAGAAGCTCGAGGGCGTGCTGTCGGACCTGCTCGAGCGCTCGCTCGAGCGCGGCTGGCGGGTCGTCGTGCAGGCGGGTTCGGAGGAGCGCGTCGATGCGCTCGACGCGCATCTGTGGACCTACAAGGACGACTCGTTCCTGCCGCACGGCACCGATCGCGATCCAGAGGCGACGCAGCAGCCCGTGCTGTTCAGCATCAGCGACGGCAATCCGAACGCGGCGAACGTGCGCTTCCTGATCGATGGCGCTGCGCTGCCGTCAGATGCGGAGAGCTACCAGCGCATCGTGCTGGTCTTCGACGGCGACGACGATGATGCCGTTGCGGCGGCACGCGCACAGTGGACCGAGGCGAAAAATCGCGGCTTCGAGACGACCTATTGGCAACCCGACGATACCGGCCGTTGGGTCAAGAAGGCCTGAGCCGCCCCAATCCGGCTTGCCCGCTGCCTTGGTGCCGCCTTGGTGCTGACGCAAACTTTCGTTCTTACGCGGGAACATTGGTTGGGGGGTCACAATGCCACGCGTTCACACAGAGACGATCCTTGCCGCTGTTTGCGTGATCACGCTCGCCGCGGGGCTCAGCGGCTGTGCCCAGCAACTCGGCGCCCTCACGGAGGCGCACGAAACCGGCTGGTTCAGCAAGCCGATGGATCTATTCAGTAAACCGGAATGGGCGCGTCTGAGTAACACGCCCGCAGACCTCGGGCCGGTGGGTCCGCTCGGGCCTGAGGAACTTGTTAGTGCGGACGGCCAATGCGCTGCCGCCAACGAGACCGTCGCGGCAACACCCGCAGCCACGCCCGTGTCGGCGCCTGCGAACGGCACCGGCTTTGAAGGCGGGCTGCAGACGGGCGCTGGCCCGGCCGCCGCGCCGCCCGTGACCGGCGGGATCGCCCTAGGCATGAGCGAATGCCAGACGGTGCGGCGCGCGGGCACACCGAGCCACGTCGCGATCAGCGCGGGCGAGGGTGGCGCGCGGCACGCCGTGCTGACCTACAATTCAGGTCCGTGGCCGGGGATCTACACCTTCGACTCCGGACGGCTGAAGGTCGTCGACGAAGCGCCGGGCCAAGAGAAGAAACCCGAAGCGAAGAAGAAGCCGGCGAAAAAGACGAAGACAGCCGCGACCGCGAAACAGCAGTAATCCTCAGGCTGTCTCCAGCGCCTCGCTGGCGGCGAGCCATTCCTCTTCCGCGGCTGCGAGCGCGTTCGCCGTGTCGGCGCGTGTCTTGGCGAGTGTGGCGGCCTTTGCGGTATCGCGTGCGAACAACGTACCATCCGCCAGCGACGCGTCGAGCTTTTCCAGTTCCGCCGTGAGGCGCGCGATCTCGCCTTCAGCCTTTTGCACGCGCTTGCGTAGCGGCGCGGTCTCGGCCCGCTTCTCGGCGGCAGCGCGGCGCGCCTGCGCGCGATCGGCTTGCGGCGCCGACTTCTCCGACGCGCTCCTGCCGCTGCGTTCGCTCAGCACCAGTCGGACGTAGTCATCGAGATCGCCGTCGAACGGCGTCACGCGCCCATCCGCGACGAGCCACAAACGATCGGCGCAGGCTTCGAGCAGGTAGCGGTCGTGCGACACCAGTATCACCGCGCCGGGATAGTCGTTGATCGCCTCGATCAGCGCCGCGCGGCTGTCGATATCGAGATGGTTCGTCGGCTCATCGAGGATAATGAGCTGCGGCGCGTCGAAGGTCGCGAGCGCCAGCAAAAGCCGTGCCTTCTCGCCGCCGGAGAGATTGGCGACCGGCGTGTTGCCCGCCTCGCCGGAAAAGCCGATCGCGCCGACGCGCGCGCGCACCTGCGCTTCGCTCGCATCCGGCATCAGCCTGCGTACGTGATCGTATGGGCTTTCGCTCGGCGAGAGCTCGTCGAGTTGATGCTGCGCGAAATAGGCGACTTGCAAATTGGCCGCACGCGTCATATCGCCCTGCATCGGCGCGAGCCGGTCCGCGATCAGCTTCACCAGGGTCGATTTGCCGTTGCCATTCGCACCCAGAAGCGCGATGCGATCGTCATTGTCGACGCGCAAGGTGAGCTTCGAGAGCACCGCGCGCCCGTCGTAACCGACCGAAACGCCGTCGGTCGCGACGATCGGCGGCGACAGCAGCTTCTCCGGCGCGGGAAACGCAATCGGCCGCACGTCTTCGGTGACGAGAGCGGCGATCGGCTCCATCTTCGCCAGCATCTTCAGCCGCGACTGTGCCTGGCGCGCTTTCGTCGCCTTGGCGCGGAAGCGGTCGACGAAAGCTTGCAGGTGCTTGCGCTGCGCCTCCTGCTTCTTCGCGAGCTTCTGATCGAGCAACTGCCGCTCCCGCCGCTGCCGCTCGTATTCGGAATAACCGCCGCGCCAGAGCGTGAGCGTCTTCTGTTCGAGCGCGAGGATGTGGCCGACCGCGCGATCGAGCAGGTTGCGGTCGTGGCTGATCACGACCAACGTGGCGGGATAGCGAGCGAGATGCTCCTGCAGCCATAACGTGCCTTCGAGGTCGAGATAGTTGGTCGGCTCGTCGAGCAGCAGCAGGTCCGGCTGCGCGAACAACGTTGCGGCGAGCGCAACGCGCATACGCCAGCCGCCCGAGAATTCGGAGACGGCGCGCTGCTGGTGGGCCTCGTTGAAGCCGAGCCCGGCGAGGATCGCGGCCGCGCGCGCGGGCGCGGCATGTGCGCCGATGTCGGAAAGCCGGGTCTGGATCTCGGCGATCTCGTGCGGGTCGTGGGCCGTCTCCGCCGCGGCAAGCAGGCGCGTGCGTTCGCTGTCCGCCCTCAGCACGATCTCGATCAGGCTCTCGTCTCCGCTCGGCGCTTCCTGCGCAAGCCGGCCGACGCGCCACCGCGACGGTATCTCGACATGGCCCTGCTCGGCATGATGCTCGCTGGTGATGACGTTGAACAGCGTCGACTTGCCGGTTCCGTTGCGGCCGACGAGCCCGACGCGCGCGCCGACTGGAACGCGCACCGAGGCGTTCTCGATCAAGGTACGGCCGGCGATGCGGACGGTGAGGTCGTCGAGGATGAGCATGCGGGTGGCGTTGTGGCCGACACGCCTGTTCGATGCAATGCCCTGCTGCTAAGGATGTGCGCCGGAACGGGAGGAGCGCTCACATGAAGATGTTCAGCGAAGCGGAAGTCACGGCTGACCTCGACGAGCGCCTGAATGCAGCGGGCGTGGACCCCGCCGATGCGATGGTTCAAACGGTCAAGGCCATCGTCAGCAGCTATTACGCCGAGCGCACCGCGGAAGTGCTCACGCGCGTGCGCGAGGTCTTGGATAAATTCGGCCCGGGCGAGCTGCACTAGCCCGCCGCGGACCGGTCGCGCGCGCTCAACGGCCGAGCAGTATGACCAGAATTATGATGATGACGATCAATCCGAGGCCGCCGGAGGGGAAATAGCCCCAGCCTGAGCTGTAGGGCCATGTCGGCAGCGCGCCGAGCACCAGCAGAATCAAAATTATAAGCGGTCCAGAGCATCGCGCTCTCCGTATTCGGCGGTCCGATCCTTCGGACCTGAGTTCCTCAGAGAACACGGCAACAGGCAGTGGCTCCTGGATTCCGCGGTGCGACAAGAATTAGCAAATCGGTCTAAATCTCTTCCGACGGCTTCACGTGCCCGAACGAATATAACAAGGCGAGATCGTAGCCGATCTTAAGCGCGCCGCAGATGACGAGCGGTAAACCTGAAAAGGCGCCCGCGAGCAGGATGCCGCCGAGCGGCGGGCTCAGCGACGACGCGAGGCCGCGCGGGATCGCGGTCACGCTCGCGGCGACGTTACCCCAGCGCGTCGGCGACCGCCTTGCCGCACGCGACGGTGTTCGCCGTACCTTTGAGGTCACGGGTGCGCAATTTCGCCTCGCCGAGGACCGTCTCGATCGCCTTGACGATCGCCTTGGCCGCCTCCGGCTCGCCGAGATGGTCGAGCATCATCGCGCCCGACCAGATCTGGCCGATTGGATTGGCGATGCCCTGGCCGTAGATGTCGGGCGCGGAGCCGTGCACCGGCTCGAACACGGACGGATATTTGCGCTCCGGATTGATGTTGCCCGACGGCGCGATGCCGATCGTGCCGGTGCAGGCGGGTCCAAGGTCGGAGAGGATGTCGCCGAACAGGTTCGACGCGACCACGACGTTGAACCAGTCCGGGCTCATCACGAAGCGTGCGCTCAAGATGTCGATGTGAAATTGATTCCATTTCACGTCCGGATAGTTCTTCGCCATTTCGCGCACGCGCTCGTCCCAATAGGGCATTGTGATCGCGATGCCGTTCGACTTGGTCGCGGAGGTCAGGTGCTTCTTCGGCGTCGAGCGCGCAAGTTCGAAGGCGAATTTCAACACGCGGTCGACACCGGTGCGGCTCATCACCGTTTCCTGCACGACGACCTCGCGCTCGGTACCTGCGAACATCTTGCCGCCGATCGCCGAATATTCGCCCTCGGTGTTCTCGCGCACGACCCAGAAGTCGATGTCGCCGGGCTTGCGGCCCGCAAGTGGGGAGGGGACGCCAGGCATCAATCGAACGGGGCGCAGATTGACGTACTGGTCGAATTCGCGGCGGAACAGGATGAGCGAACCCCACAGCGAGATGTGGTCGGGCACCTTGTCCGGCATGCCGACAGCGCCGAAGAAGATCGCGTCGTGCTTGCCGACGCGCTCCTTCCAGTCCTCCGGCATCATCCGGTCGTGCTTTTCATAATAGTCGCAGCTCGCGAAATCGAAATGGTCGAGCTCAAGCTTGAAACCGAATTTCTTCGCCGCCGCCTCGAGCACGCGCACGCCTTCCGGCACCACTTCCTTGCCGATTCCGTCTCCGGGAATGACGGCGATGCGATGGACGCGATTGGTCGACATGGCGGTGAGCTCCTGGTGCGTTGGATTGCTTTTCTGAGCGCTCTCCAAGCACTCCGCTCAACTCTGTGCAAGCCACCCGCCATCATCCCGGCATCGCGCGTAGCGCAGGGACTAGGCTAGGTTGCGGAATGCAACCCGACCCCCGACTCGCGCTGGAAAATGATCAGGTCGAAGCTCGGCGTCGCGTCATTGCCGAGGATCGCGGAGAGGAGCGCGTGCGCTTGGCCGCGGTGATGCGTCTGGTGATTGAAGAAATGGTCGAGCGCGGGCGCCAGCGGCTGTTCGATCGTCTGCGGGCGCACGACGGTCCGATAGCGGATCGTTCCCATGAGGTCCGCATTGCTTAGGCTGCCGACGTAGCGGACGATCTTGACGTCCTCGCTGCGGCGCGCGTCGCGCAATGCCGCGAAGTCGTCGTACAGGATCGCATCGAGGCTCGGCGGCACCTCGCCAACGCCGGTGAATCGCCGTATCCAGATACGGTCGCCGACCAAGAGGTGATTCAGGGTTCCGTGCAGCGACCTGAAAAAGGCGCCACGGTCCGCCCGGTAATCCGCCTCCGGCATTTTCGCCGCGGCGTCATACAGCCGTTCGTTGCACCAGCGATTATAGCCGGCGAACATCTGGTAGCGGGATTTCATGCCATGCTCCTGCGATCTCGCACCGTCTTGCCGCGTTCCGGCGCGCTGAGTATAAGCCGCCGCAATCCAGCCACTCCAATTCCGTTCGGTCACCGCACCGATCGATTTCTCTGAAGGATGCCCGACAATGGCGATCGAACGTACGTTCTCGATTCTTAAACCCGATGCGACCGAGCGCCACCTGACCGGCGCGATCAATGCGATCATTGAAAAGGCCGGCCTGCGCATCGTCGCGCAGAAGCGCGTGCGCATCACCAAGCAGCAGGCCGAGCAGTTCTATTCCGTGCACAAGGAACGGCCGTTCTTCGGCGAACTCGTGCAGTTCATGACCTCTGGCCCCGTCGTCGTGCAGGTGCTCGAGGGCGAGAACGCGATTGCCAAGTACCGCGAGGTGATGGGCGCGACCGATCCGGCGAAGGCCGCCGACGGCACCATCCGCAAGGTGCACGCGCGCTCGATCGGCGAGAACTCGGTGCACGGCTCGGACGCCCCGGAGACGGCGGTGCGCGAGATCGCGCAGTTCTTCTCGGAAAACGAGATCGTCGGCTAGCCGCGCGCCCGCGTCCGCCTATAAACTGCTGCCGCATAAAGAACGGCTGCAGCGATCAGCGATTAATAGCGCCGAGCGGCCAGCGAAGGCGGTGGAGGGGCGCCTTGCTGACCGACATCATGCATCCGGCGTTCTGGCTCGCTGCGTTGCAGATCATGGGCATCAATATTCTGTTGTCCGGCGATAATGCCGTCGTGATTGCGCTTGCGGTGCGTCGCGCGGACGGTTCTGGGGAATGGTCCTGGGCGCCGGTTGTGCCGCGGTGCTGCTCATCCTGTTCGCCGGCGTCGTCGCGACCTTTATGCAGCCATATCTGAAATTCGCTGGCGGCGTGGCGCTGTTCTGGGTCGCGATCAAGCTGGTGAACCCGCAGCATCAGGACGCCGAGGACACGCCGGAAGCCGTCGAGGATTTGTGGCGCGCAGTACGCGTGGTGGTCATCGCCAACTTGGTGATGAGCCTCGACAATGTCGTCGCGGTCGCGACTACATTCTGCTGGCGCTCGGCTTGGCGGTCAGCATCCCCGTCGTCATCGCGGGCAGCGCACTCTTCCTCGCCATCATTGAACGGTTTCCGGTCGTGATCTGGGGTGGCGGAGCGCTGCTCGGCTGGATTGCGGGTGGTCTGCTGCCGGACGATCCGGCGATCGCGGCCTATGTTCCGGAGGCGCTTTCCGAAAAGCTCGACGTAGCCTGCGGCATTGCGGGCGCGATCATTGTCGTGTCGGTCGGCCTCTATCTGGTAAGATTGAGCCGTCTGCGCGAGGCAGAGGGAGACCTCTAAGCCGCCCGCGCGTTCGGAAGGCGACGGGATGAACCAACCGCTGCACGGCGTCGAGGCCAAGGTTCGCATCGGCTATTCGGCCTGTCCGCACGATTGCCCATCAACCTGCGCCCTCGATATCGAGATCGTCGACGATCACACGATCGGCCGCGTGCACGGCGCGAAGGACAACAACTACACGGCAGGCGTCGTGTGCGCGAAGGTCGCGCGCTATGCAGAACGCGCCAACCACCCGGACCGTCTGCTCCATCCGCTCCGTCGTGTCGGATCGAAGGGCTCCGGCGGCTTCGAACGCATTTGCTGGAGCGACGCGCTCGACATCGTCGCCGAGAATTTGCTCAAAGCCGAGCGGCGGCACGGCGCCGAGAGCGTCTGGCCCTATTACTACGCCGGCACGATGGGACTGGTGATGCGCGACGGCATCAACCGCCTGCGTCACGTCAAGAAATACTCCGGCTTTCATTCGACCATCTGCGTGAACCCCGCCTACAGCGGCTTCGCCGCCGGCGTCGGAAAAATCGCCGGCGTAGATCCGCGCGAGATGGCCAAATCCGACCTCGTGGTGATCTGGGGTACCAACCCGGTGAACACGCAGGTAAATGTGATGACGCACGCGACGCGCGCGCGAAAGGAGCGCGGCGCGAAGATCGCGGCGGTCGACATCTACATGAACGGCACGATGCAGCAGGCGGATTTTCCAGTGCTGGTGAAGCCGGGCACCGACGCCGCGCTCGCTTGCGCGGTGATGCATTGCCTGTTCCGCGACGGCAAGTCGGACTGGGACTATCTCGACAAGTACACCGATGCGCCGCGCGAACTCGAGGCGCACCTGAAGACGCGTGATCCGCAATGGGCGTCCGTGATCACCGGCACTCCGATGGAGACGATCGAGGAATTCGCGCGGCTGATCGGTGAGACCAAGCGCGCCTTCTTCCGTCTGGGCTACGGCTTCTCGCGCTCGCGCAACGGCGCGGTCAGCATGCACGCGGCAAGCTGTATTCCCGCGGTCACCGGTGCATGGCAGTACGAAGGCGGCGGCGCGTTCCACGGCAATGCCGACATCTATCAATTAAACAACAGCGTGATCGAAGGCAGCAACGTCCGCGATCGCTCGGTGCGCATGCTCGACCAGTCGCGCATCGGCGCGATCCTGACCGGCGACCGCGAGGCGCTGATCGACGGACCGCCAGTCATGGCGCTGATCATCCAGAATACAAATCCGGTTTCGGTCGCGCCGCATCAGACGAAAGTGAAGGCCGGTTTCGCGCGCGAGGATCTGTTCACCTGCGTGCACGAGCAGTTCATGACCGAAACGGCGCAGATGGCGGACATCGTGCTGCCGGCGACCATGTTCACGGAGCACGACGACATCTATCGCGGCGGCGGGCATCAGTATCTAGTACTCGGCCCGAAGCTGGTCGAGCCGCCGGGCGAATGCCGCAGCAATCACGAGGTGATCTGCGGACTCGCGCGCCGCGTCGGTGCGACGCATGCGGGCTTCGACATGAGCCCGCGCGAACTGATCGATCAGATGCTTCGTGTATCGAAGCGTGGCACGTTTGCCGAACTGGAGGCGAACCGCTGGCTCGACTGTCAGCCGCCGTTCCGGCAGGCGCACTATCTCGACGGCTTCCCGTGGCCCGACCGCAAATTCCGCTTCAAGCCAGAATGGAACAAGGTGCCGTTCCGTAGCCCTTATTTATCTGGACCTGTGGATGCGATGCCGCCGCTTCCGGATTATTGGGCTTCGGTACAGGAGGCCGACGCCGAGCATCCGTTCCGGATGGCGACTTCGCCGTCGCGCGGTTTTCTCAATTCGACCTTCAACGAGACGCCGGCGTCGCTTGCTAACGAGAAGCGTCCGAACGTGATGATCCATCCGGATGACGCGCGCGCATGCGGCATCGCCGACGGCGACGCCGTCGTGCTCGGCAACAGGCTCGGGGAAGTGCGGCTGCACGCGCGGCTGTTCGACGGCGTGCGCCGTGGCGTGCTAATAGCGGAATCGATCTGGCCGAATTCGGCCTATCCTGACGGGAATGGGATCAATACCTTGGTTGCGGGCGATCCGATCGCGCCCTATGGCGGCGCGGCGGTGCACGACAACAAGGTGTGGATCCGCCGCGCCGCGTAGGCTCTACAGCTCTTTGCCGATTTTGGCGTCGAGCGAGTAGGGGCCACCGCCGCGGATCGCGATCGCGAACAGCACGATGCCGAGCAGCAGCACGTATTCGAAGCCGCCCTGGCTGGCTGAGAAGCCTTTCACGAAATGAACGCCAAACATCGCAATCGCCATCTCGATCGCGAGGGCCGCGGCGAAGAAACGAGTGAACAGGCCGAGCGCGAGACAGATCGCGCCGACGGTCTCGAGGAAGATCGCAGCGCCCGCGAACAATACGGCGGGCTCCAAACCTGTCTTCGCCATCATGCCGGTGATGCCGGTCAGTCCCGGCCCGGCGAACTTTGCCCAGCCGTGCATGAACAGGATGTAGCCCATGACGACGCGCAACAGTGCGAAGCTGATCTCCGTCCAGCTCGCGTAAAAGCCCGCGAGCGACGGGATCACAAGTCTTGCTTCATTCCGCATTTCAATATCGCCTCTTCCTAACTGTCCTCGTGATCACGCGCCCCTCGCGGCGCAAAAAACGCCGGGGGGCCCGCCATAGAGCACGCGTGCCGGAAAGGAAACTCATTTACCTGTGAGGTGGGCGCGCTGCGGTATCACAGTAGCGCGAGCGGATGACGCTCGCGCGCGTGATGGATTCGGCCGTGATTGCGGAGCGACGGATTCCGTGCGCCGATCTAGCCTTTCAGCTTTTCATCCACGCTGAAGCGCCCCGCGCTGGTCACGAACACGAGGACCAGACCGCCGGCGACGCCGAGGTTTTTGACCAGGAACGTGTACTGCATGAGCTGCACGGCCTGTGGATAACCCCACCAGCGATGCGCCGTCACCGACGCAACAATAACGAACAGCAGTCCGAGCAGGGCGCCGTAGCGAGTGCCGATCCCGAGCACGAGCGAGATCACGATGATCCATTCGACGACGCGCGCGAGCAGGCTCATTGCCTCGGGCGCGGCGAAATTGATCGAGGTCAGATAGCCCGCCGTTGGAGATCCGAACCAGACCGTGAACAGGAACACGCCCGCCAGCAACAGACGGGCGATTAGAACCAGCGTATCGATCATCCCGGTCGCAATGCTGTCCGTATGCGACAGCAGCGGATGCGACGATCTTATCATTTTAGTTTCCCCCTGTGTTACCTCGGTCCGGTTCTTGCGCCGGACGTGCGATTATGCCGGGGCAGGCGGTTACCGCAACACCGTGCCGGTCGAAATATTCACCGGTTTGTGATCGTGTTCTCCCCGGGCACGATCAGGCAATCCTGCGCGACGGCGGCGCCGTCGATGAGACAGCGGCCGTCGACCACACGCGCACGCCCTTCCGCCAGCAGACGCAATGCGAGCGGATACAGCCGGTGCTCGAGCTTGATCACACGCGCGGCGAGGGTCTCTTTCGTATCGTCGTCACGTACGGCCAGCGCGCCCTGGGCGACGATCGGACCTGAATCCATGTCCGGCACCACGAAGTGCACCGTCGCGCCGTGCAGCTTGACGCCGGCAGCCAGCGCGCGGGCATGCGTGTCGAGCCCTTTGAACGAGGGCAGCAGTGCCGGATGAATGTTGAGCATTCGGTTCTGCCAGCGCTCGATGAACCAGGGAGTCAGCAGCCGCATGAAGCCGGCCAGACAGACGATCTCAATGCGATGGCGTTCGAGCACACCCTGCATCGCGCGCTCGAAGGCGGCGCGGTCCTTGCCGAATTGCGTATGGTCGACGATCTCCGTCGCGAAGCTTTGGCCGCGCGCGGTGGCGATCCCGCCTGCATCGGGACGATTGGACAGAACCAGCGTGATCTCGGCGGGATAGTCCGGCGTTTTGGCGGCCTCGATTAGCGCCGCCATGTTTGAGCCGCGGCCGGAGATCAACACGCCGACGCGCTTGCGGGTCATCGGTTCACACGAGATCCAAGGTGCCGTCGTACACGACGCGCTCCGCGCCCGCGTGCATGACCGTGCCGATGCGCATCACGCGCTCGCCGGCGTGTGTGAACGCATCCGCTACGCGATCGGCGTCAGCTGGCGCGGCGATCGCGATCATGCCGATGCCGCAATTGAAGGTGCGCAGCATTTCATTCTGCGCGATGCCGCCTTGCTGGGCGAGCCATTTGAACACGGGCAGCACCGACACTTTTGTCAAATCGATACGCGCGCCAAGGGTCTTCGACAGCACGCGCGGGATGTTGTCGGGAAAGCCGCCGCCGGTTATGTGCGCGAGGCCTTTCACCGCGTTGGTGCCGCGCAAAGCGGCGAGGCAGGATTTCACGTAGATGCGCGTCGGCGCGAGGATCGCGTCGCCGAGCGTCTGGCCGGACGCGAAAGGGGCGGGAGCACTCCAGGCCATCCCGCTCTTCTCGACCACCTTGCGGACCAGCGAATAACCGTTGGAATGCACGCCGGATGAGGCGAGCCCGAGGATGACGTCGCCTTCCGCAATATCGCCGCGCGGCAACAGTTGCCCGCGCTCGGCCGCGCCGACGGCAAAGCCGGCGAGATCGAAATCGTCGCCCGCGTAGACGCCGGGCATCTCCGCCGTCTCGCCGCCGATCAGCGCGCAGCCGGCGTCCCTGCAGCCGGCGGCGATGCCGGCAACCACGGCGGCGCCCGTCTCCGGCGCAAGCTTTCCGCACGCGTAGTAGTCGAGGAAGAACAGCGGCTCGGCGCCCTGCACGACGAGATCGTTGACCGACATCGCGACGAGATCAATGCCGATCGTGTCGAATCGCCTGGTCTCGACCGCGATCTTGAGCTTGGTGCCAACGCCGTCGGTCGCCGCGACCAGCACGGGGTCGGTAAAGCCGCAGCGCTTAAGATCGAACAGGCCGCCGAAGCCGCCGATCTCGGCATCCGCGCCGCGGCGGGCGGTGGCGCGCACGAGCGGCTTGATCAGGTCAACCATGCGGTTGCCGGCGTCGATATCGACGCCCGCTTGCGCATAGGTCAGCCCGCGCTCGTTCTCTGCCATGAGGGCCCCTTGTTTGCGCCGGGTCGTACGTGGAAAAGCGAGGTCGTGCAATGGTCGCCCGGCCGTTATAATCCGTAGAAAGTTCTGTCGTTTGGCGGCCGAAGTCCGGATCAGTCCTTGAGTATTCCGAACCTCATCACCATCGCACGCATCGTGCTCGTCCCAATCGTGATCTGGGCGATCTCGTCCGGAGCGATGGGCTGGGCTTTCGTGCTCTTCCTCGTCGCTGGGATGAGCGATGCCGTCGATGGCTTCCTCGCCAAGCGGTTCCACATGGCCACCGAGCTCGGGGCCTATCTCGACCCGCTGGCGGACAAGGCCCTGCTGGTGTCGATCTACGTCACCCTCGGTATTAACGACCACCTGCCGCGCTGGCTGGTGATCCTCGTCGTCTCGCGCGATATCATGATCCTCGGCGGACTGCTGCTCGCCTGGGTGCTGGGCCATCCCATGAAGGTGAAGCCGCTGATCGTGTCCAAGCTGAACACAGCCGCGCAGATCGTGCTCGCCAGCGTCGTGCTCGGCACGCTCGGGCTTGGCTACGCCGTGCCGCGGGTTACGCTCGCGCTGACGGTCATCGTGGCGCTGACGACTGTGCTCTCGATCGCGGCCTATGTTTCGCAATGGCTGCGGCACATGACGGTGGCAGGCCAATGAACGCGGTGCTGCGCCCGCGGCAACTCCTGCTGGCGTTGCAGCATGCGGAAAGTTTTGCGCGTGAGGATTTCCTCGAAGGTCCCTCCAACGCCGCCGCGTTGGGGCTGATCGAATCCTGGCCCGACTGGCCGAACCGGATCATGGCGCTCACCGGGCCGGAAGGGTCGGGCAAGAGCCATCTCGCCTCGATCTGGGCGGAAGCCTCAGGCGCTCGCCGGATGTCGGCGCGACATCTTGCCGAGAACGACGTGCCGGCCTCGCTCGCGACCGGCGCGCTGGTGCTGGAGGACCTGGTGCCCGACGGGTTTGACGAACGCGCGCTCTTCCACCTGATCAATCTCACGCGCGAGGAGCAGGCCTTCGTGCTGATTACCGGGCGCGAGCCGCCCGCGAACTTCCGCGTGAACATCCGTGATCTCGCCTCGCGCCTGCGCACGGTGCCCTCGGTGCTGCTGCAACCGCCCGGTGATGCGCTCTTGCGCCTGGTGATGGCCAAGCTAGCCGCCGACCGGCAGATTGCGCTCGACCAAACCGTCGTGAACTATGTCGCCAACCGCGTCGAGCGCAGCTTCGCGGCGGTCCGCACCGCCGTGACCCGTCTCGACGAGGAGTCGATGCGCCAGCACCGGCCGGTGACCCGAGCGCTGGCCGGGGAATTGTTTCGAGAGCAGTCCGAAACCATCCTGCCGCCCGACGCTTGACGGGCTGCCCGGATCGAACTGTGATCCTCGCGACACGACGCCCGGGTAGCGGGTTATTTTCTGAACGGACAGGCGTATGGTACCGCGCGCTCAAGCTGCTGCAAAGACTGAGGAAAAGGCTCCTGAGCAGGCCGTTGCCGCGGCCGAGGCCGAGGCCGATTGGCGCGCTCGACCGAACCGGCTCATCAACCGTGAACTGTCTTGGCTCCACTTCAATCGACGGGTGCTGGAGGAGGCAGCCAACGAGCACCACCCGCTGCTCGAGCGGGTGCGCTTCCTGTCGATCTCGGCGAATAACCTGGACGAATTCTTCATGGTGCGTGTCGCCGGCCTGAAAGGTCAGGTGCGGGAGGGCATCACCACCCAGAGCCCGGACGGGCTGACGCCGGCCGAGCAACTCGCGCGCATTCGCGAGGCGGTCGGGCGGCTGGCGCATGACCAGCAGCAGCGCTGGCTCGAACTGCGCGGCGATCTCGCTGATGCCGGCGTTCTCCTGCTCGACGCGGACGAGTTGCCGAAATCCGAGCGCGGCTGGCTGGAGGAGCACTTCCTCACCCACATCTTTCCGCTCCTCACGCCGCTCGCGATCGATCCGGCGCATCCGTTCCCGTTCATCCCCAACCTCGGCTTCTCGCTCGCGCTGCAGCTCGCGCGCGTGAAGGACGGCAAGGCGATGAACGCGCTCATCCGCATGCCGCTCAAAATCGAGCGTTTCATCCGGCTGCCGAGCGCATCCGACAAAATTCGGTTGATCACGCTCGAAGGCGCGACCTGTCTGTTCATCAGCCGGCTCTTCCCCGGCTACACCGTGAAAGGACAGGGCGCCTTCCGCTTGATCCGCGACTCGGAAGTGGAAATTGAAGAAGAGGCGGAAGATCTCGTCCGCCTGTTCGAGACGGCGCTAAAGCAGCGCCGGCGCGGATCGGTCATCCGGCTCGAGCTCGGCCAGACTATGCCGGCCGAATTGCGTAGCTTTGTGCAGCGCGCTCTCGGCGTCGCCGACGACGAAGTCTTTCTGGTCGACGGCGTGCTCGCGCTCAACGAGCTCTCCCAGATCATCGGTAAGATCGACCGGCCCGATTTGGAGTTCGTGCCGTATAATCCACGCTATCCGGAGCGAATTCGCGATCACGGCGGCGACTGCTTCGCCGCGATCCGGCAGAAGGACCTGATCGTCCACCATCCGTACGAATCGTTCGATGTAGTCGTGCAATTCCTGCAGCAGGCCGCGCGCGATCCGAATGTGGTGGCGATCAAGCAGACGCTCTATCGCACATCAGCGGAATCTCCGATCGTCAAGACGCTGGTCGAGGCAGCGGAAGCCGGCAAGTCCGTCACTGCGCTCGTGGAATTGAAGGCGCGCTTTGACGAAGAGGCCAATATCCGCTGGGCGCGCGACCTTGAGCGTGCGGGCGCGCAGGTCGTTTACGGCTTCATCGAGCTCAAGACCCACGCGAAGCTATCGCTGGTCGTGCGGCGCGAGACGGGCTCGCTCGCAAGCTACGTGCATGTCGGCACCGGCAATTATCATCCGGTGACGGCGCGCGTTTATACCGATCTTTCCTTCTTCACCAGCGATCCGGTGATCGCGCGCGACGTGACGCGCATTTTCAATTATATCACCGGTTATGCCGAGCCGGCCGCGCTCGAGGCGATGGCGATTTCGCCGATCAATCTGCGCAAGCGCATTCTCGATCACATCGCGCAGGAGATCGCGCATGCAAAAGCGGGTCGCCCCGCTGCGATTTGGATGAAGATGAACGCGCTGGTCGACTCGGGCATTTGCGATGCGTTGTATGAAGCCTCGCAAGCCGGCGTGACGATCGATCTCGTCGTGCGCGGCATCTGCTGCCTGCGCCCGAGCGTGCCGGGTCTGTCCGAGAACATCCGGGTCAAATCGATCGTCGGCCGCTTCCTCGAGCACGGCCGCATCTACTGCTTCGGTGCAGGGCATTCGCTGCCGCACGCGCAGGCCGCGGTCTACATCTCCTCCGCCGACATGATGCCGCGCAATCTCGACCGGCGCGTCGAAGCCTTATGCCCGATCACGAATCCGACCGTGCACGAGCAGGTGCTCAATCAGATCATGGTCGCCAATTTCAAGGACAACGAGCAGAGCTGGAAGGTCTTGCCGGACGGCAGTTCCGAGCGCATAAAGCCGGCGCCGGGCGACGAGCCTTTCAACGCCCACAAGTATTTCATGACCAATCCGAGTCTCTCGGGCCGTGGCAAATCGCTCAAAGAATCCTCGCCGCGCAGCCTTATCCGGCAGCTCTCGCGCGAGGCGTAGCCCGCCATCTCCGAAGGGGCGGCTCGATCACGGGCCGTCCATCGCCGTCATCGATATCGGCTCCAACTCCGTCCGCCTCGTCGTCTACGAAGGCCTGACGCGCGCGCCGACTCCACTGTTCAACGAGAAGGTGCTCGCGGGTCTCGGGCGTCAGGTGCAGACGACCGGGCTGCTCGCGCCGGAGGCGATCGAGACCGCGTTCTCCGCGCTGCGCCGCTTCCGCGCGTTGTGCGACACCCTCGAAGTCGGCCGCGTCTTCGCGATCGCGACCGCCGCCTGCCGCGACGCCGAGAACGGTGCGGACTTCATCGCCGACGCGGAACGCATCTGCCGCACCAAGATCGATATTCTTTCGGGCAAGCGCGAGGCGCATCTGACCGCGCTCGGCGTCATCTCGGGCGTCTACAACCCGGACGGCATCGTCGGCGACCTCGGCGGCGGCTCGCTCGAACTTGTCGACGTGCATCATACGAAAGTGCGCAAGGGTCTGACGCTGCCGCTCGGCGGGCTGGCGCTGCAGGATATCGCCGGCCGATCGATCAAGAAGGCCGAACGCTTCGTCGCTAGGACCCTGGAGGACGTCGATATCCTCGATCGCGGGGTGGGACGGACGCTGTATGCCGTGGGTGGCACCTGGCGTTCGCTCGCGCGGCTGCACATGTGGCAGACCGGCTATCCGTTCCATGTGATGCACAATTACCGGATCCCGGCGCGCGAAGCGCTCGACTTCTCGCGCCTCGTGCATCGCGTCGACACAGAGACCTTGTCTAAGATCGAAGTGATCAATGCGGCGCGGCGTCCGCTGCTCGCTTATGCCGCCCTCGTGATGGAGTATCTGATCCGCAGCGTGAAGCCGCGCAACGTGGTGCTTTCCGTGCTCGGCGTGCGCGAAGGCTTGTTGTACGAAATGCTCGACGAGGAGGCGCGCGCGCGCGATCCGTTGATTGCTGCGGCGAGCGAGTTGAACACCTTGCGCTCGCGCTCGCCGCAGCATGGCGAAGAGCTGATCGGCTGGACCGACCGCTTCATGGCCTCGTCAGGTCTTGACGAGAGCGCGGAAGAGGAGAGGCTGCGCCGCACTGCCTGCCTGCTTGCCGACGTCGGCTGGCGCGCGCATCCTGATTACCGCGGCGAGCAGTCGATGAATCTGATTGCGCACGGCGCCTTCACCGCGATCGATCACCCGGGGCGGGCCTATCTCGCGCTGTCGGTCTTCTTCCGTCACGTCGGCCTGCACGAGGAAGAATTATCGCCGCGCCTGCGCGAACTGGCGACGCCGTACATTCTCGACCGGGCGCGCGTGTTGGGCGCCGCGATGCGTGTCGCATACATCCTCACCGCCGGCCACGGCGGCGTGCTGCCGAATACGCCGATGCAGGTGAAGCGCGGGAAATTGACATTGCACCTGCCTGGCAAATTCGGCGGGCTAGCCAGCGACCGCCTCGCCGGCCGCCTGCGCCAGCTCGGGCGCCTGATCGGACGGGACACCGCGTTTTCGTTCTAGCAAGCTTTCGCGTAGCCCGGGCTACGACTTCTATTGTTCTTTCTCCACCGCCACCACGCGGCCGCGTTCGACGGCGAGCGCGAGCTGGCCGTGCTTGAGGCGCAGCGCCTTTTCGCCGAACAGCTCGCGACGCCAGCCTTTCAGCGCCGGCACGTCGGCCTGATCGTCGGCGGCGATGCGGTCGAGATCGTCGACCGTCGCGATCACCTTCGCCGCGACGCCGTACGACTCCGCCGTCATGCGCAGCAGAACTTTCAGCAATTCGACGGTGGCGCCGCCGTTCTGCGCGCCGCGATGCCGCTCGAGCCGCGGTAAGGTCTTCGGATCGCGTTCCAGTCCGCGTTTCACCGCGTCGACGATCTGCTCGCCCCAGCGCGAGCGCTCGAAACCCTTCGGCAGCGATCGCAGGTGCCCGAGCTTCTCGACCGTGGTCGGATGCTGAATCGCGACGTCGCCCAGGACATCGTCCTTCAGCACGCGCGAGCGCGGCACGTCGCGCGTCTGCGCTTCGCGCTCACGCCAGGCTGCGACTTCCATCAGCACCGCAAGATCCTTCGGCTTT
>Ga0207839_1000054_pt1 | contig 21667 bp, 25 predicted proteins | sample LuqExpMetageno64_FD_187821 | JGI IMG/M metagenome (GOLD analysis project Ga0207839, IMG submission 187821) | Tropical forest soil microbial communities from Luquillo Experimental Forest, Puerto Rico - Sample 64 (SPAdes) | ecosystem: Environmental > Terrestrial > Soil > Tropical forest ...
AGAATGTGCTCGCCCGGGTTGATGATCTGAATTCCGAGAAAAAGCGACGGCAAAACGCCGCCCGCCTCGCCAGTGTCCGCATTGACGAGAGTGATGAATCGCCGGTCAGCGCGCCGCAATTTGTCTTTCGCGACCGCGGTCAACCGCGGCTCGAGGTCGCGCCAGCGCCAGATCGCAGGCCGAATGTTTCGCTTGACCAAAAACGGATAATATTCGTCGTCAGTCATGAATTGCGCCCACTCGGTCACGTCTGTGGCATGCATGGCTGCGCCGGGTCGCTCCGGCTGCGCAGGCTTGGTCATCCGGTTCATGAGCGTTGTCTCCCGATAAAGAAACGGCTTGCGACTGGCGCGGCCGCTCCGACCGGCGTACGTCGCTGGCCAGAATCTTGACCCGCATTCTGGTACTGGCAATAGGAATAATAAAATAGTAGATATTCACGTTATGAATGATGTTGGCGATTTGAATCTTATCGCTGTGTTTGAAGCGGTGTGGCGGCACCGGCAAATTTCCCGCGCCGCGGCCGAATTAAATTCGTCGCAGCCAACCGTATCGAACGCGCTCCGCCGGCTGCGGGTTGCCATGGACGACCGGCTTTTTGTTCGCAGCGGCCAGATGATGGTGCCGACGCCGCTCGCCCAGGAGATAGCGCCGCACTGGTGCGATGCGCTCATGGCGATCCGCAGGGGCGGCGCGCTCAAGTCGGGATTCAACCCGGCAACCGACCGTCGACGGTTCTCCCTGCTAATGACGGATATCGCCGAGGCGGTGATCCTTCCACACCTTCTGGAATTTTGCAGAGTCTCGGCACCGTTCGTGTCGTTTCGCACCACGCAGCTCGACGTGGAAAAGACGCTGCTGGCTCTGCGGTCTGGTGACGTTGACCTGGCGATCGGCTACTTGCCGTCGCTGCGATCGGGTGTGAAGCAGCAACTGCTGTTTGAGTCCGATTACGTGGTAATTTCGCGAAAGGATCATCCGGTCATAGGGACAGGAAGGCTTACTCGCTCGACGTTTCTTAAGTGCCGGCACGCGCTAGCGGAAGCGACCGGGACCGGTCATATCGTCGTTGAGCGCGCGCTCAAGCGTTTCGGCCTCGGCGACCGAATCGGCACCCGCGTGCCGCACTTTCTGGCGCTACCGATGATCGTCGCGGCGTCAGATCTTCTGGCGACTGTCCCGCGGCCCCTGGCACGCCTGCTCGCCAATGCCGTTCCGATTGCGGTCCACCAGCACCCGATGAAGTTTCAGCGCCTGCCGATCCGGCTGTTCTGGCATGAAAGATTTGATGCGGACCTCGGCTTGCGATGGTTGCGCCACACCCTGAGGCAGGCGGTGCACCGCGCGGAAGTCCTCCGTCCGTAGGGACGGGAATGAACGGCATATTTCATACTGCTTGTCGGCGGACGTCGCCTTAGGGTCAAACTGAAAAGAGCGGGCACGACTGGGACACGGCTGCCCTTCCAATCAGGAGCGGACATATCTACCGGAGACCACCACTGTCGATGAGTGCCAAGAGGACACAGTCAACCTAGTGCGGAGCCATCCTGACCGGGCTGTGGCAGTGTATCGGCAGCGCCCGAGGCGCGATTTGTGGGGTCGCGATTGTATCCTGTCGCGCAGTCGAACTAGTTCGCTTCGAAAGCGCGATGGCGCTGAATTTGTAATGTACATTCCAGCGATGGTGGCCCATGGAGGACTCGAACCTCCAACCAGAGCATTATGAGCGAGCCTCTTTCGCGGAAACGCCCGTAAATCTTGATGAATGCGAAGACAGTTGATGACGTTTGTTCGCGTTTGGTTTACGCGTTTCATTGACGAAACATTGGCCGTACTTATCTGCGTGATGTGGACGTGGCTCATGTCTTTGAATTGGTTAAGTCGCCTAATTTTGGCGCTCGCAGCCCTTGCCGTTCCGGCGACATCTCTCAATGCCGCACGACCATGCTGCGCCGAGACACCCACGGGTGTTTCGCTCGCTGGTCAGTTGTTAATTGCCTCGCCCACGATTCAGGATCCCCACTTCGATCATGTCGTAATACTAGTAGTGCGCCACGATGAAGGTGGCGCAATGGGCATTGTCATCAATATGCCAACGAAAGAAACTCCAATAGCAAACATTCTGGAGATGCTCGGCGAGAAGGGCACGAACGTTACGGGAAAAGTGCGTATTTTTGCCGGTGGCCCTGTCCAACCGGAAATTGGCTTCGTAATCCACAGTTCCGAGTATCGAGGGCCAGGAACCATCACTGTTAACGAGCATGTGCTCATGACCTCAAGTAGCCAAATATTACGGGACATGAGCAACAATAAAGGTCCAAGCAAGAGCCTTGTTGCCTTCGGCTATGCGGGTTGGGCAGCCGGCCAGCTTGAAGATGAGCTTCGGCGTCGCGTTTGGTTCACGGCACCTGGCGATCCAAATTTGATATTCGATGAGGATCGAGAAAAGCTTTGGGATTCCGCCTATGCGCATCGCACTCAGGACCTTTGATAATTAATCGCGTCAGCTTAAATCGGCGACCGCGGCGTGAATGCGTAGCAATTCCGGGACAGTACCTCGGTCGCGGCGACCAAAGCCACACTCGGTCGCAATCGAAAAACGGGAGACGTGGCGGCTAGCGGTATCGATGCGCCGCTTCGTGCCTCCAACACCATCAGTGTAATGGACGACCCCGAGGCATAGTTCGGTCTCGGGACGCAGCCGCAATCGCTGCAGAGGCGCGAAGTATGCATCATCGGCGCGGCTGCGCGGCACCGGCATATGAATGAGCTGTATTGGACGCTTGATCTGCCGGGACAGACGATTGGCGAATTCAACCATATCACTCATGTCGCTCGGCTCTACGACGTGCTTATGGCCTGAATCGCCGTAGCAAAGATGATAGAGCAGATCGATATCACGCGGCACGCGGTTACCAAGCTCGACTAGAATGTTGCTGAAAGTCTCTTGCATTTCCGCTTTGGTGCGGCCGTAACTCGAGGATTCGTTACGTTCGAGGCGGGCGAAGACCGCGGACGCGACATCGAACTGGATCGCTAACTGATCGTGAGGAATGGCGGCGGCGATTTTATCGATTTCCCGTTTCAACGCATCATTATAAATCGGGTCGATTGGCGAATGCAGCGCATCAACCAAAAACAGCCAGATAACCGAATGCGCAGGGACCAGATCAACCTGGAATTTAGTGCCTGAAGGAATCTTTCCGGCATTCTTGAGCCGCTTGAACTCGGCATACGATTGTTTGGCAACCTCGGCGTAGAATAAGTTCTCAAAGCGCACGTCTTGCGGCTTAACGCCTGGCTTAAGCGTGTAGCGCTCGCGCCCGGTGCCTGTCGCGTGCACGCGAAAGAATTCGCCAGACTTTTGAAACGCTGGGTGCTCGGAAAAGACGGGCTCAAGCCACGTGATCCAATCGGCGCGTTCGCCGGTTTCGCCATCCGGAAGTCGCTTGATTCGGGTCCCGAGTGCCGCACTTACCTTTTCAAACACTTCCCGCGCGCTTGCCATCGGCACGCTTCCGACAAGGTAGATATCGCGAGACATACGCCCTCCTTCATTTCATCCGCCCAAAAACCGACTTCCCGAAACAAGTTAGAGGCGACACCCGAAAACGAGACGGTTGCCGCCGCTCGGCGGCCCGCGGATTTGCAACGTGTGGATGCAACCGAACGTTAAATTCGTCGATAGAACCCGTTTGTAATTTGCGCGGGCTTATTCATTTTCTTTCTTAATGTGGGCAGCCTTAATCACCTTTTCCCACTTGGCAGAATCCTTCCGGATCAAATCAGCAAATTCATTCGGCCCAAGCGCCATTACGATTTTCTGTTGGTCTGTAAATTGTTTAGCAATCGCGGGATCACGCATTATGGAAAGTGTTGCCTCTCTAAGCCGTGTTACGATCTCTTTTGGTGTCCCCGCGGGAACAACAATACCCTCCCACGCTGCCGTTTCGAAGCCTGGCAGAGTCTCGGAAACCGTCGGAACATCGGGCAGGCTCGGCATCCGTTGTGGCTCACCAATTGCTATGGCGACCAATTGCCCCGATTTGACGTACGGCAGCAAGGTCTGGACGGGGATGAACCCTATTTGTACATCGCCGGCAATAAGTGCCATGGCCGCAGGACCCGTGCCCTTGTAGGGCACGTGCAGCAATTTCACCCCGGTTTCGAGTGAGAACAGTTCCATTGCAAGATGGCTGAAATTGCCGACACCGCCGGAACCAAAACTTAAGCGATCGGGATTTTCCTTCGCAAACGCAATAAGCTCGGGTACGTTGCGTGCTGGAATGGAAGGATGCACTGCCAGCATTTCTGCAGATCGTGCCACCGTTGCCACCAATACGAAATCTCGCAACGGCTCATAAGGTAAATTCTCATATAGCAGAGGGTTGACCGTCAGTGGTGTATCGGACGTGGTAGCGATCGTGTAGCCATCTGGGTTGGACTGCATTAGCGCCTGCAGACCAACCGTACCGTTCGCGCCGCCGCGGTTTTCAACGAAAATCGTTTGACCGAGTCGTTGCGACAGATGTTTTGCGACCAGCCGCCCTACAAAATCAGTGCCACCGCCGGGCGGAAAAGGAACGATCATTCTTATCGGTTTCTGCGGCCAACTTTGGGCTACCGCGATCATCGACGCGAAGCCCAGCATGCCTAACGCAACGATGAGTTTCCTCACTAGGTTTTGCATTTTCGCCTCCCGCAAAAGCGGCTAGGACAACTTATGCGACAGACCTCGCCGGAAATACAGCGGCTATGAGACATTCGCAATGTGGGTCTTGATTTTGCAGGATCGGAAGACGAGTCCGGGGACTTGCCTCTGCACCATCGCGTCGAACAGTCCAGCGGTATGGGTAAATCGTCGCTATTGCAATTTTATTGCAATTTTGCCCGGACGACACCATCAATGTGTGCCGATGTGATTTTCGGAAGGGACGGTGTACAGCTGGTCGAGTGCCGAATGTAACGAGCTCGGACGCCCTGTTAATCCAATTCTATCAGTGCTCCTGCCTTATTGATCTACATCAGGCCAGAACGTTCGCAATCGGTATATTGGGCTGATGGCGCTGCTATGCAGTCCGTCGGGGCTAATAATTTTATCGACCGGGAGGAAATCATGCGTTTCATTTCGCCGGCCGCATGTCTTTGCGCGGCTTTCGTGTTGCTGTCGCCCGTCTCGGCGCAAACGCCGACAGCGGTGCGCATCGGCATTCTCAACGATCAGGCTGGTCCTTATGCCGATTTCGGCGGCAAGACATCCGTCACCGCCGCGCAGATGGCGGTTGAGGATTTTGGCGGAAAGGTACTCGGAAAGCCGGTGGAGATCGTGATCGGCGATCACCAGAACAAACCGGACCTCGCAGCCAACATAGCACGCCGCTGGTTCGATCTCGAAAATGTCAGTGCCATCGCCGATTTGACAAATTCCGCAGTCGCGCTCGCAGTTCAAAAAATCGCCAACGACCATGGAACGATTACCTTGTCTGTCGGCCCAGCGACGACGCGGCTGACCAATGAAGATTGCTCGCCCACCGGCTTTCACTGGGCGTTCGATACTTACTCCCAGGCGGTTGGAACCGCGCGCGCGATCGTAGAGCAAGGCGGCAAGACCTGGTTCATCCTGGCGGCCGACTATGCCTTCGGGCATCAAATGGCCGCCGATCTCTCCCGCGTCGTGAAGGAAAACGGCGGCACTGTGCTCGGCGAGGTGCGCGCGCCACTAAATACCCAAGACTTCTCTTCGTTCCTGTTACAGGCTTCCACATCCAAGGCGCAGATCATAGGCCTCGCCAATGCCGGGGCCGACACGATCAATTCGGTAAAGCAGGCGGCCGAGTTTCACATCGCAGCCGGCGGACAAAAGCTCGCGGGTCTTGTGGTTGTCTTGAGCGACATTCGTGCGCTCGGCTTGCCGGTCGCGAACGGCCTGATGTTTACAACAGCATTTTATTGGGACCTGAACGAACAAACGCGCTCATGGTCCAAGCGTTTCTTCGATCGTACGGGTCGCATGCCCGGCATGGTGCAGGCCGGCACCTATTCAGCCGTGCTGCATTATCTAAAGGCCATCGCGGCCGCTGGAAGCGCCGATGGCAAAGCAGTGGCGGCGAAGATGCGCGAGATAAAGGTCGATGATTTCTTCGCCAAAGGGTTCGTGCGCGAAGACGGTCGCATGGTTCACGACATGCTGCTCGTAGAGGTGAAGAAACCGGACGAGTCGAAGGCCGCGTGGGACTACTACAAAGTCCTGAGGACCATCCCGGCAACCGATGCGGTACAGCCGCTCGACCAGAGCAAATGCGCGTTCGTAAAGAAGTAAGCCGTACCGAAGCGGACTAACTGCCGATATATGATTTCGAGCTAACAGCCGTGGGAGCCTTGCGACAGTCCCACGGCAGCTAGGATGGTCACTTGCCGGATCTATATCAGTACCGGCGATGAGAAAACCGCCGGGTGGTTGCCAATCCAGCAGCAGCCAGAGCGGATAAGTAGATTATAATTGTGATTACTTATCGTGGGATGTTATTGACGCCATCAGTTGATCGGTCTTGTTCGGGGTTTTCATGACTACAGGTCCTAAGAAGGCGTCTGTTTTTCGATCTTAAGCCGAGGCCTTTTGATGTTCTGTCGAATAGGTTCTGTTATCGCGGCTGGCGATTCTGTATCTGCTGTCTTTTTTGAGATTTACTGATTTCTCCATGTAGCGCTCCTATTGGCACCGAGCTTGGGCGCCAATAGTGGAGAGCTCCTCTTGAGTGAAAGCTAAAAAGATTATTAAAAATCATTACGGAAAATCGACTATCTGGTTCTTTGCGATTTGTGACGTAATTTCCCGTAATTTCCAGGGTCTACTTTGCATGGGGTTGTTTTTGAAAAATTTTTTGGCCGCCGCGCAAACTGTGCGTCCAACGAAGTCCGGTCCCTCCGTATGCATGATAGCAATTGTCAGTACCGCCATTGCCATTGCCTGATGTGTAATCGCCAAGGTAACCGGCGTCTCAAAGATCGATGTCAGTACGCCGAGTCGCTTCCAAGACGCAGCGTTTACTGGCCGATCCCGGCGACGACAATGTAGGTCATCGCCGCGGTCAAAACCAAACTGGCGCCACTGAACACGATCAAGGCACTAGCCCCGTCTACGAAGCGGTCCGGCAGAGGCTGCAAGGCAAGCGGGGCGATTAGAATAGCGCCCCCGCCACCGATGACCGCCGCGTACCAGGGGACATAACGCCACATCACCGTGACGCCGACGACTAGGCAGATTAAGGCGGTCGCAATCGAGCCAAAGAGCAGCATCCGCCCCAGCCCGCGCCGCAGCACGGTTGAGCGGTGCTCATAAGGGAAATGGCCGCTGGCCGCCAATCCTTGCAAGGATAAAGCCAGCAGCAGCGCAGAGAACAGCAGCAATAATAGCCAGGCGGCAATCGGCACGAAAAGCGTCCTGTTTTTTTATTCTGGTGCAGCTCCTATCCCTTGACCGATCAAAATTAAGCTCCGTAACATACGAGATATATATCAGCGGTTTCAACAAGGGCTGCGTGTCAGGGAATTGTCCATGTCGAAAGCGGAAAATAGGGCTGCGGTCAAACCGACCGTCAAAGGTGCTGAGGGGGCAGCTGCAGGAAAGCGTGAGAAACGCACGATTAGCGAAATCCGCGAATCGAAAAAATCGGGAGAAAAGATGGTCTATATGTCCGTCCCCGACTACACGTCGGCCAAGTGGGCGGAAATGGCCGGGGTGGACGTCGCAGTGATCGGCGATAGCCTGGCCATGATCGCGCACGGCCATCCAAATACGGTTCCGGCCACAATGGACATGATGATTATGCATGCCCAGGCGGTACGGCGGGGCGCACCGAATACCTTTACGCTCGGCTGCATGCCTTACCAGAGTTACAACACGATCGATCGCGCGCTCGTCAACGCCACCCGCTTCATGCAGGACGCGCTGTGCGACGCGGTCAAGCCGCAGGGCGGCAAGTCACAGGCTCATATTCTCAAGGCTCTCGTCGATGCCGGAATTCCCACCGCCTCACATATCGGGCTAACGCCGCATACCATCGCCATGTTTGGCGGTTTCAAGATCCAAGGCCGCACGGCGGAAGCGGCCATGAAAATCCTAGAGGACGCTCTCGCAATTGAGGATGCCGGGTGCTTCATGCTGGAATTTGAGGCCGTGCCGGCAAAAATCGCCAAGCTCATTTCCGAGCAGCTTACAATTCCGACCATCGGCATCGGCGCCGGCGTCGGCTGCGACGGTCAGATTTTGTTATGCTACGATCTGCTCGGCGTGTTCACTGATTTCAAACCCAAGTTCACCAAACGCTATGCCAAACTTACGGAAGTGGCGGTGGCAGGAATCAAGCAGTATGTGAAGGAAGTCAAAGAGGGCACTTTTCCGGATGACGATCATTCATATGCCGTGAACGATGCCGAATACGACAAGTTCGCTGCAATGATCGCAAAACGTCGGCAAATTTGACATGGGACGTTCCGCTAATGCGATGTCATCCAAAGCGCTGTCGGGCGAACGCACCGCATTAGCCCAGCGCCGATCAAGAAAACCCGCGCGTGATTTATCGACCACGCAGCCCACACAGACGCTGACGGAAAAGGCCTACCGCCTGATCGAGGAACGGATCGTGACGCTACAGCTCAGGCCTGGAGAAATAGTCTCTGAGCAAGGTCTCTCGGCGACGATCAAGATCGGCCGTACGCCAATCCGCGAGGCGCTGCAGCGGCTCGCCCGTGAAAGCCTAATCACGATCCTGCCGCGGAAGGGTATACTCGTCACCGACCTCAACCCACGCACTCAGTTGCTTGCACTGGAAGTCCGCGCCGAACTTGAACGGCTACTCAGCCGGGTTGGCGCGGAGCGCGCTACCAGCAAGCAGCGGGCACGGTTATCCGAGATCGCACGTGGCATGGATCACGCGGCCAAGACCAACAATGCACTGGTGTTCATGACGCTTGACCGGGAATTCAACCAGCTATTGGTCGAGGCGGCGCATAACGACTTCGCCGCACGTTCCATGAAGCTGCTACAAGGCCTATCAAGGCGCTTCTGGTACATGCACTATCGCGAGGCCGCCGATCTACCATTGTGTGCGCGATTGCATGCCAATCAAGCGCGCGCCATCGCCAATGGCGACGCCGCCGGGGCAGTGCGCGCCGCCGACAAATTGATGGCCTATGTCGAAAACTTCACTCGCGCAACAGTATCTATATAAGACCATGAAAACATACGAGGGAAGGCGCACAATCGATGGGCTGACTGTCACGGTCAACGGACAGCGTCTTGACGAGCACTATGACGTAAAGTGCTTCAGCAAGTACGGATTTGAATGGACCTATGAGGGCGCAAGTCCCCAGCAACTGGCACTGGCAATTCTGGTTGATTATCTCGGTGAAAATGAAAAGGCAATTCGCCTGTCGCAGCCGTTTATGCAACGGGTTGTCGCCAATCTCGACAATGATTGGACTCTGAGTGGCGATGAAATCGATTCCGCCCTGCGTAAAATAGCCGCTTAGTCGGGCGTGCAATTAGGAAGTCGCGGCTTGTTTCTGACATGCTGGTAATATCACGGCATGCGAGCTTACTAAGAATATTAGGGCGCTATCGCTAAGCCCTTAGAAAACGGGAGGAATATATGTCCATCACACGTCGCAAGCTTCTACAGGGTACCGCCGTCATCGGCGCACTATCGGCTGCGGGTGAGATATTTTCCCCGGCCATCGCCCAAAACAAACCAGTCCGTATCGGCATTCTCGCGCCGCGCTCCGGCATCGCAGCGAGTCCGGGCGAGAATGGCATTCGTGCCACCCAATGGGCGACCGAACGCTTCAACGCTCAGGGAGGCATCGCTGGCCGTAAAGTCGAACTCGTGATCGAAGAAGAATCCTCGCCCAAGGATACGATCGAACGTTTCAGTAAGCTCGTGCAGCAGGACAAGGTCGACTGCGTGCAGGGCATTATCTCGACGGGCGTCGGCCTCGCCTTGGGTCCGGCGGTGGAGGAAGCGCGTGCGCTGACAATCTACTGGGATGGCACTACGCAGAACGGCGTGGACGAGACCATGCCAAATCCGCATTACCTGTTCCGTTCGACCGATAATGAGTGTGAGGCGATCATGTCCTCGCTGCTCACCCTTCAATATTGGAAGGGAAAATTCGCCACCGTTGCCGGTATCAATCCGGATTATTCGTACGGCCGCAACAACATGGCAGCGTTCATTGCGATGCTCAAACGTTTTAACATTGAGCACAAGGTGGTGACCGAACAATGGCCTAAAGTAGGCACAATGGATCTCACCAGCTACGTAGCGGCGCTTAAGGCAGCAAAACCCGACTTGATCTTCTCGTCGCTCCTGTTCGCCGATCTGCCCGTATTCATGAAGCAGGCGCATGCTGCCGGATTGACTGAAGGCACCAAGCTCGTGTTCCCGGCCGCTGGCTGGCAGCACACGCTGATGAAGAAGGAATTCACGCCGGAAGGCATGATTTTCGGCCACAACACGCTCTACTTTGCCAACCCGAACAACCCGGCGGTCGGCAAGGAATTCGTCGCTTGGTACGAGAAGACCTACAAAGACTATCCGGAATGGGAAGCCGAACGCGCCTATTTCGCGATCGTGTCCTACAAGGAGGCAGTCGAGAAAGCGGCCAAGGCGAAGAATGCAAGCTGGCCGTCGCAGGACGATATTATAGAGGCCATGAGCGGCCTTGAGGTGGAAAGCCTCGGCGGCAAGGGCTCCTGGCGCAAGGACCACATCGCCGAGCAAACTTTCGTGCAGGGCCTAACTACCCATCAGAATAAATATGACTTCGTGACACTGGGCAGCTTCGAGACGATGTACACCACCAACCTGCAGAAGCCCCCTGGTGCGAACTTCTGGGAATGGATTAAAACGGCCCAGTTTAAAATCTAAGCCTAGAATCCGGATCTAATGTCCGCGTTTGCCAATATCCTGGTCGGCGGCGTGTTTCACGCCGCCGTCTTGTTTTTGGTGGCCGCCGGACTCCAGCTCGTATTTGGCGTGCAGAAAATCGTGAACCTCGCCTGCGGGTCGTTTTACGCACTCGGTGCCTATTTCGGTATCACCTGCATCGGCTATGCAAACGAATTCGGCATTACCCATTGGCTGATCTTGCCTGCGCTAATCGTCGCTGGGCTGCTGCTCGGCGTTATTGGCCCGCCGACCGAGCGCTTGCTGCGGGCTGTCTATAATCGAGACGAGAGTTTTCAGCTGCTGCTGACCTTTGCGCTCGTGTTGATGTTCCAGGACGTATTTAAGTTCTTCTGGGGCGCCAATCCGCGATCACTTGATATTGGCTACCTTATCTACGGCACGATCAGCGTCGGTGATTTCAGTGCGCCTGTTTATAACCTCATGGTCATCCTCGCCGCAATTATCATTGCGGGCGCGCTTAGCACTTTCCTGATGCGCACGAATTACGGCCGCATCCTGCGCGCGACGGCGGAAAATCGCACAATGGCCGAAGCACTCGGCGTCGACGTACGGCGCATCTATTCAAATGTGTTCACGCTCGGTGTTGTGCTCGGCACCACCGCGGGCGCGTTGGTAGTTCCGACCGCCGCGGCCTCCCTCACCATGGCAATTGAATTTGTCGTCGAGGCGTTCGCTGTGGTCGTTATCGGCGGGCTCGGTTCGATGCGTGGCGCGCTGATCGGCGCGCTGATAGTCGGCCTGATCCGTGCCTTTGCTATCGTGTTCGCTCCGGAGCTCGAAGTCATCGGAATCTACGTGATCGTGATTAGCGTTTTGATCTTTCGTCCCGCGGGCCTTTTCGGGAGATCGCTGGCATGAATGCCAACCGGGCGATGATCACGGCTCTGGCCGGCCTGATAATCTTGGCGCTGCTGCCAAAGATCGTGCCGTCTTATTACGTCGGCCTAATGATCCCGTTCTTCGGTTACGGTATCGCCCTGCTAGGGTTCAACCTTCTATTCGGTTGCGCCGGCCAATTGTCGTTCGGACATGCGATGTTCCTCGGCTTCGGCGCTTATGGCGCTGCGATCATGTCCGGCGTTCTAGGCTTGAAGTCGTTCGAGGTTGTGCTGCTTGTTGTGATGCTCGCATCAGCATTGATCGCGTTGCCGATCGGCTTTCTGTGCGTGCGCTATGTCGGAATATTTTTCGGCATGCTGACGCTCGCCTTTGGGATGCTGTTCTATTCGTTTCTGTTCAAGTTCTACTACGTTACCGGCGGCGATAGCGGCATGCGGGTGCCGCGCATGAACATCCTCGGCCTCGAATTCGCGCAGTACAACAAGATCGAATTCCTCGCCGGACCTTTCTACTATTATTCCCTCGGCTTACTGGTGATCGCCGCATTCGTGATGTGGCGCATCGTGCATTCGCCATTCGGTTTGCATCTGAACGCCATCCGCGACAACGCCCGCAAGGCGGAGTATCTCGGCGTGCACGTACACCGTTTTCGGCTGGCCGCTTTTGCTCTTTCCGCTGCCTTCGGCGCTGCTGGCGGAGCAATCCTCGGCTTTCGCGTAGGACTTGCCGATCCAGAGATCGCTTATTGGACGGAGTCCGGCCAGCTCGTGTTCATGGCGGTGTTGGGCGGTGCATCCAACTTTTTCGGACCGATCATCGGCGCGCTAACCTTTACCCTGCTGCAGGATCAATTGCAGTCGCTGACGCAGTACTGGCGGTTCGTCATGGGCGCCATTCTTGCCGTCATCGTTATTAGCCTTCCCGGCGGCATCACCGGGCTTGTAGGAGATATCGAGCGATATTTCACGCCGGAGCAACGATTATGACCGCGCTGCTCGAAACGCATGGCGTCAGCAAATATTACGGTGAATTCCGTGCGCTCGACGACGTCAGCATTTCGCTACAGGAAGGCGAGTTGGTGTCCATCGTTGGCCCCAATGGCGCCGGCAAGACGACACTGGTCAATGTGCTTACTGGCCTGCTCAAACCTTCTGCCGGCAATGTTTTTTTTATGGGCAGCGATATTGCTGGGGTTGGGCCAGTGCTCCTCGCAGAGCGCGGATTGGCGCGCGCGTTTCAACTCATTCAGATCTTCCCACGGCTCAGCGTCGCGGAAACGATCAGCACCGCCGTCATCACCCGTCAGAGGAAGCGCTGGAAGCTGTTCACTTCGTTTGCTGCCGATGCAGCCGTCGTCGCACGGGTGAAGGAGATTGCGGAAATCTTCGGCCTGCACAGCAGGCTGCATGTCACCGCTGCGACTCTGTCTCAAGGTGAGAAGAAGCTTCTCGATGTCGCATCTGCGTTCGCTCTCGATCCCCAGGTCATTCTCCTCGATGAGCCGACCTCAGGGGTATCGACGGCCGACAAACATCGCATCATGAAGACCATGATAACTGCGGCGAAAAAGTCCGGCGTCAAATCCATACTGCTCGTCGAACACGACATGGATCTCATCGCGGCTTACTCTAACCGCATCATTGCGCTCTCGGAGGGCAAGGTGCTTGCCGACCTACCGCCGAAGCAGTTTTTTGCCGACCCAACGGTTGTCGAAACGGTAGTCGGAAAGCGCAGAGCACACTGATGCTAACGCTCCGCGATCTTGTCGTCGATATCCAAGGCAGCCGCGTGCTGCGCGGTATTTCATTGGAGATTAATGCCGGCGAACTGGTGTGCCTCGTAGGGCGCAATGGCGCGGGAAAAACAACGATGTTCCGCACCGTCATGGGTTTTCGCAAACCGACGTCAGGATCGATCATGTTCGACGGCAAAGAGCTGATCGGACTGCGGCCGTTCCAGATCGCGCGCTTGGGCGTCGGCTTTGCACCGGAAGAAAGCGAGATCTTCGGTGAATTGACCGTCGCCGAAAACATCGCGATGCCTACCTGGATCGGAACAAGCGGACGCACCGCGGAAGACCGCACCGCCGATGTCTACAAGATTTTCCCCAAACTCGAGCGGTACCGCGCCCGCGATGGACACGCGCTTTCCGGCGGCGAGCGTAAAATGGTGTCGATCGCGCGAGCGCTGGCGCTGGGACCCCGGCTCCTGATCCTGGACGAGCCGACCGAGGGGCTGTCGCCCGCCATCGTGCCGTCCATTGTCGAGGGGCTCGCGTCCATTCGCCGTTTCGGCCATGCCGTATTTATCGCCGAATCCAACGTGCATCACGTCCCCGACTTCGCCGACCGGCTGTACGTCATCGAGCGCGGCGAGATCATCTTCTCGGGCAAGCCGGAAAACGCGCGTAAAGACGCGGCCGTGGCGCGAGTCGTGGAAGGAACCGGGCTTATCGCCGAGCCCTCAAGTTGATTGTATTCGGATCGCCCATGTGATAGATTTGTAATATATCAGTGCCCCAACCCATCGAAAGAAATGGTATGCCGGAGTCGAAGGAGAACGACCATGATTAGTCAACGGCAGATCGAGTTTCGCCAAGAGTACCGATCGAGGATCATCGGCTGGTACGACGGCTACGTCCACGTCGCGATTATCTACGCCATGGGCGCGGCGGCATTTTATATCTATGCCGAGCACATCAATAACGTGACGCCGCTCGAGTGGCTCACTGTTCCTCTCACCTTCCTGTTCACCAACCTGTTCGAATGGGCCGTGCACAAATACGTCATGCACCGGCCGGTCAACATCAAAGGGCTGCGGTCGGTCTATGAGCGCCACACGCTCAATCACCATCAGTTCTTCACCGACGAAGAAATGCGTTTCCGCGACCACAAGGACTGGCGCGTGACCGTGTTTCCGCCGTACGCACTTGTGGTTTTCATTCTCATGTCGCTGCCGATTGGCGTGATTCTGGGAATGTTGTTCACACCGAATGTCGGTTGGCTGTTCATGGCCGTGACCACTGGCATGTATCTCATCTACGAGTTCATGCATTTCTGCTGTCACGTCGATGAAAACTGGTTCGTGCGTTACTGCCCGTTCGTGAACACGTTGCGGCGGCACCACACGGCGCACCACAACGGCCGGCTGATGATGGAGGTCAACATGAACCTCACATTCCCGATCGCCGATTGGCTGTTTGGGACGTCGGATCTCGATCGCGGTTTGTTAGGCCACCTCTTCAACGGTTATGACACGCGCTACCTGAAGCGCAATCTGCGTGGCCGTCCGCGGCGACCGGACGAAGCGGCGGCCGTTCCAGTCGGGTTGAATTGAACGGGCTGTTGCTATGCCAAACGATGTCAAAGCCATCATATCGGCGATTGCTCTGATCGTGGCCTTCATCCTCGCCTATTGGCACGGCTCGCCGATTCGTCCTGAATTTTCGACATTCGTCATCATTACCGCCCTTTTTATGGTCGCGGCCATGTGGGTGTTCCCGGAAGCCGGCGTCAAGAAGAAGGATCTGGCGAAAACAAAATAGTTGGTGTGGGCCGCGGACAATCGCGGCCCGCCGTTTTCGCGTATGACAAGGAGGTTCTGCCGTGACTGCTGCATTAGAAAATATCAAAGACAAATGCATTCGAGGAAAACGTGCCGAACTTGTCGAAGCAATCAAGGACGCGCTCGCAGCGGGTGTCGATGCCAAAGACATTATGATACAGAGCCTTATCCCGGCCATGGCCGTGGTCGGCGAGAAATATTCGAGTGGCGAGTTTTTCCTGCCGCAAATGATGATCGCCGCGCGTGCGATGTCCGAGGCGATGGAAGTCCTGAAGTCGCATCTGATGAAAAGCACTTATGAAAAGCGCGGCAAGGTCGCCCTGGGCACGGTCGCCGGCGACTTCCACGACATTGGCAAGAACATCGTCAAGATCATGCTTGAAGGCGGCGGCTACGAGGTTATCGATCTCGGTGTCGATACACCGGCGGACAAATTCATCGAGGCGGTGCAGAAGGATTCGGTCCAAGCGGTGCTAATGAGCTCATTGATCACGCTGACAATGGAAAATATGCGACGGACCATTCAAGCATTGGAAGGGGCCGGTTTGCGTAAATCGATCGTTATCGGCGTGGGTGGAGCGCCGGTCACGCAAAAATTTGCCGACGAGATCGGCGCCGACTTCTACAGCGCGGACGCTTACGGCGCGGTCGAAAAGTGCAATGCCCTAATTCACTAAGCTTTGCCTCATCTGGGCGCGTTTCCAGATCTGGATAGTACCGTTATCCATTCAAGCCAAAAGCACTGGGAACAGGAGCATGAGATGACACCGAAAGAGCGGGTCATGACGGCCCTGCGACGCGGCCAGCCGGACATGGTCCCCTGGGTCGAGAACGACATCGAGGAAGAGATTCAAATCAAGGTCATGAAAGGCCGGACCGATTACACGCCTGGTGAGTTATGCCGCGCATTGGGCATGGACGGTTTCGGTTATCATTTCCCAACGGGCGGCGCGGCAACGGCAGGTCAGTCGCTGCAGTCCGGCGCCTCCATGAAGGAGACTTATTACAATCCAAGAAAGATCACCTTCGATTTTGTGCCGCCCTGGATTGCGGAGATGGGAGTCGATGCTCCCAGCGGGCGCACCTATGTCAAGCGGGGTCTACTCACTAGCCGCGACTCGCTGAAACTGTTCGACGAGTTTTTGCCCGACCCGAACCATCAGGCACGCTACGACCAGGTGGCGAAATGGATCGCGCAATACCGCGAGGATTTCGCGGTATTCGCCCGCATCCGCCTCGGCACCGCCAGCACATTTGAAAGCATGGGTCTCGACGTCTTCTCAGTTATGATGTTCGACGAGCCCGACCTAGTGAAGGAGGTTCACCGGCGTTTCTCGGAGTGGTCAGCACGCGTCGTCGAGAATCTGAACAAACTCGATATTGACTTCATCTGGGCGAACGACGATCACGCCGACACCAAGGCACCTTGGGTCAATACCGAGATGTACGAGGAGTTCATCCAGCCGTACCAGATGATCGTGACCAAGCAGATCAAGAAGCCGTGGATATTCCACAGCGACGGCAATCTGTTCCCAATCCTGGACAGTTTGATGAAGCTGGGCATGACCGGGCTGCACCCGATCCAGCCGGCCGCGATGGACATCAATAAGGTCAAGGCGATGTACGGCAACAAGGTCTGCATCATCGGCAACATCGACCTCGATTATACGCTGACGCTCGGAACCCCCGAGGAAGTCGAGCGCGAGGTCAAGGACCGCATCGAAAAGATCGGCAAGGGGGGCGGTTACATCATAAGCAGCGCGAACAGCATCACCGATTACTGCAAGCTCGAGAACGTCTGGGCAATGGCCAAGACAATCGAAAAGTACCGTCGATACCAGACCAAATAAGCGGGAGTGAAAAAAGCTAAAGGGCGCGGAGGTGGTTCGCTGTGTTTATCGTTGGAGAACGCATTAACGCCTCGCGCAAGGCGATCCGCGCGGCCCTCGAAAAACTTGACGCGACGGTCATACAGGCGGAGGCACGCAGTCAAGCGGCCGCCGGTGCTCATTACATCGACGTCAATGGCGGGACTTTTCCAGGCCGCGAACCGGAGCTTTTGAGCTGGTTGGTCGACGCCGTACAGAAAGTTACCGACCTCCCCCTCTGCGTCGACAGCTCCGATCCAGCGGCGCTCACCGTGGCGCTTCCTAAGGTGAAGCAGGCGCAACCGATGATCAATTCGATCACACTGGAAAGCGAACGTTTCACCACGGTTCTCGGCCTTGCGCGCGAGCACAAGGCCAAATTGATTGCCCTATGTCAGGGCGAGGGCTTGCCGGCCAGCACCGCGGAAAGCAAGGTCGATCTGGCATCGCGACTGATCGATCGTCTCACCGCTAGCGGCATCGTGCTCGACGATCTCTACGTTGATCCGCTGGTGTTCCCCCTGGCTACCGATCCGCTTTCCGGAAAGGCGACGCTCGCGGCGATTCGCGAAGTGATGAACCGTTATCCCGGAGTCCACACGATCTGTGGGCTGACCAATGTCTCGCACGGTCTGCCGGCACGCAAACTGATGAATCGTACGTTCCTGGTGGCGGCAATCAGCCATGGTATGGATGCGGTGATAGCTGATCCCACCGACGCAGCACTGATGGCGGGTATCCTCGCCGGCGAAGCGCTGCTTGGACGCGACGAATATTGCATGGAATTCATCCAGGGTTTCCAGAATGGGAAGGTAGTCTAGAAAAGCCTCCGCCGTGAACAAAGAGCAAAGGATTACCGTGACGTTCGAACCCGGCTCGCGCAGCGTGTCCGTGGACGAAGGCAGCAGTTTGCTCTTTGCGGCGTGGCAGTCCGGTATCGCCATCAAGTCGGTGTGCGGCGGTCGCGGCAAGTGCGGCACCTGCCTCGTGCAATTTGAACGCTCTACTGCAGCAGCCGACGGCATTTCCAAGATCAGCAAACAGGAGGCAGCGCTGCTGCCCGCGAGCTCCGACGGCCATGCGTTCCGGCTGGCTTGCATGACGCATGTGCACAGGGACGTTGTTGTTCACATCCCATCGGAAAGCGAGGCGACAGATGCTGCGCCGCGCAAGCCCTACACCGTGTCGCGCATCGTCTCGGCGCCAATGGTGTCGCGCATAACGGTCGATATCAAAGGCCCCTATGCGGAGCCAGTCAGGCCGCTGGCGACGCGTATCGGCGAGGCGTTGAACGGCAAACGGCGCAAGGGGCTCGTCGCAATCAAACCAGCGGTGCTGGCCGATTATTCGTGGCAACCCGCATTCGATACGGCATCGCAGGTAACGGCAGCGCTGTATGGCGGCCGCGAAGTGATTCAACTGCGCGCCGGCAAACGCAGTGGACTATATGGCGTCGCACTCGACATCGGCACGACATCCATCGTCATATTCCTCTGCGATCTGGCGAAGAGCGAAATCCTGGCGGTCCGCACGGCCAGCAATCCACAGGCGGCTTACGGAGAAGATGTGATCTCGCGGATGACGCATATTCAGCGCGATGCAAAAATATTGGGAAAACTGCAATCGCTGCTCGTCAACGAGATTAACCGGTTGATTGCGGATGCCGCGAGCGCCAGCTCCGTCGAACTCGACGACATCCTCGATGGCGTCATCGTTGGCAATCCGACCATGCAGCATATCTTACTCGGCGTAAGCCCCGAGCCGCTGGGACGCGGTCCCTACATGTCATTGTGGACCGAGGGCTGTGACGTCGACGCGGCCGCGATCGGTTTTCGGCTGGCCGCAGGGGCCCGCCTTTACGTCTTTCCCATGGCCTCTGGTTATATCGGCGGCGATACCATTGCGGCCACGCTGACACGCGGCCCGGAGTTCTATCGCGGCATTCATCTGCTGATTGATATAGGCACCAACGGCGAGGTCGTGCTGGCCAAGAACGGCAAGCTGACGGCAACGTCGTGCGCAACCGGACCGGTATATGAAGGCGCCCATATCCGCTGCGGCGTGCGCGCATCGCCCGGCGCGATCGAGCGCATCTGGGTGGAACCCGACGGCGCGTTGCGCTGGAGCGCCATTCCCCATCACGATCACCATCGCGACGCGCGCCCAATCGGACTATGCGGCTCCGGCGTGATTTCCGGCGTAGCGGCGCTGCTTGGCGCCGGAATATTGCGCAGCGATGGCGCTTTCACAAAAGGTCATCCGGCGATTAGAACGGAGGCTGGGACCCAGATCCATGAGATCGTGATCGTGCCGGCCCATACCAGCCGCACGCAGCGCGATATCGTTATCACCCAAACGGACGTGCGGAACGTGCAATTAGGTAAGGCGGCGTTGCGGGCGGGCATCGAAACGCTTCTGCGTGAGCAGCAGATTGAGCAAGTGGATCGCATTTATTTAGCCGGCGCATTCGGCAACCATCTTGATCCCGCCGACATCCTGCGTATCGGAATGGTACCGCCCGTTGCGGTCAGCCATATCCAGTCCATCGGCAATGCCGCGGGAGACGGTGCCCGCATGGCGCTGTTCAATCGTCACCATCGACGACGGGCCGGCCGGCTTGCTGACAAGCTGCACGTCGTTGAACTGAGCAATCGTCGCGAGTTTCAAGACACCTTCATCGAATGTATCGAACTTTCCCCGCAGCCCTCGCTGGAAGCGATGGCCGCGGCAATGGCGTGAGGGCTCGCAAGATGCGACCGACAATCGTCGTTGCGTGCCGTGTGATGCAAGAGCTCTTGGAAACTATGCTGGGCAAGGATATACGGCGCGCCTATATGGACATCCTGCTGCACAACACCCCGAAAAAGCTTGCCGCAGCGCTACAGGCGGAAATCGACGCCGTTGCGGAACCGAGCAATATCATCATTGGGTACGGGCTCTGCGGTAATGGTCTTGTTGGCGTAAACGCGCGCGGCCATACTCTGATTATTCCACGTACGCACGATTGCGTGGCCATTTTTCTTGGTTCGCATCAGCGCTACGTGCAGCGCTTTTTTGCCAATCCCAACACCTATTATCTTACACGCGGTTGGCTCGAAGCCAACGACGATCCGCTGAGCGACTATCGCGATTACAGTCGCGAATACGATCAGGAAACAGCGGACTATCTCGTGGACATGAAGTACCGGCACTACCGACACCTATGCATGGTCGGCTTCTCCCAGCAGGAGCTAGATGAATGCCGGCCGATGTCGCAAAAGGTCGCCGAGTTCTGCGCCAGCCGCTGGGGCATGAAATACGAAGAGATATTGGGTTCCACCGCACTGCTCGAATCGCTGCTGCAGATGCCCGAGAATCTCGACCGAGACAACTCGGAATTTGTCGTGGTTTCTTCCGGCGGAGAAATTTCAGCTGAAATGTTTCACCGTCCAGGCGAAGCGCCGCCGGCGATAGCGGAACGGCGAGGATAATCATATGCACGCGTTGCGGCGATGGAGCGTGCGGCACGCATGACGACATATTGGCGGAAGCAATCGTAGAAGCGGGAATAGATCGCGCGGTCAGAAATTTCCTTGAAAAAGAGAATAGGATAAAGCGCGGTCCTTGAACACACGACGAACCAGCCTCGGCAAGGAGGAGTTGTGATGATTGCGGTAATTTTCGAAGTCTGGCCGGCGGATGGCCGCAAGGACGACTATCTGGGAATCGCAGCCTCATTACGTCCTGAGTTGGAGAAGATCGACGGCTTCATTTCTGTCGAACGATTTCAGAGTCTTGCCGAACCGAGGAAGCTTCTTTCGCTATCCTTTTGGCAGGATGAAGAAGCGGTGAAAAAATGGCGAAATCATATCGGCCACCGCGCGAGTCAAAAGCGAGGACGGGCCGGCATTTTCGCCGACTATCGGTTGCGAATTGCCGATGTCGTCCGTGACTATGGGAAGGCGGATCGCGTCCAAGCGCCGGATGATTCGCGGACGGTTCACGATCTCTAGCAGCAAAGCGCCTTGAAGAATTCGAACGAATTCATTCAAGCCGGGAACGGACAGAAAATGGTCTCTGGTTTATCTCGTTTGTCTAGACAGGGTGAGGGTGAGCCCGTACTTCTTTCCCCAAAATGGCGTGGGGCGCAGGTTATTGAAGGGCGGGCGTCGGCGACTACGTCGGCGTCAGCCTGGCTCCATTCGGTTAGCTTTGATGACTGAAATTGCGGCGGGTGTAGTTAGGTATTTTATGAACGCTTGCGCAGCCGCCTTGTCCTTGGCATTGGTGCCGACGCCTCCCGTCAGAACGATGTAGGTCTGGATATCTGGTGGCAGGGGACCGACGATCTCGATCCCTGACACGGACGCCAGTTCAGGAATGAGTTGGATAGCCACTTCAGCCTCACCCTTTGCAACAAGTTCAGCTGCCGCACCCTCGGGGATA
>Ga0207839_1000055_pt1 | contig 21590 bp, 18 predicted proteins | sample LuqExpMetageno64_FD_187821 | JGI IMG/M metagenome (GOLD analysis project Ga0207839, IMG submission 187821) | Tropical forest soil microbial communities from Luquillo Experimental Forest, Puerto Rico - Sample 64 (SPAdes) | ecosystem: Environmental > Terrestrial > Soil > Tropical forest ...
CCTGGCCTATCGGCTGGGGCTCGCCGCGCCCCTGCGCCATCAGCCGCAGCGACCAGCCGGCGAGAAACACAAACAGGTCGGCGGCGTCGGAGATGGAGAAATTGATGAGCGTGTAGGAGGCGTAGAACAGCCCGGGAATATGGTCGATGAAGATGGTGATCAGCGCAAAGCCACGCCAGAAATCGACTGCATTGGCCGTGCGCGCCATCGGCCGCTCCGCCCGTTCCGCGACCGATTGTTCTCAAGCACCGGGCAGCGTCAAGCGCAAGTAAGATCATCTCGGTCGGACAAAGACGAACCTAAACTTATTCGGCTGTGTTGCGCTTTACCGTGCGCCGCGTGGCTCGGTACCAACCCATGGCTGTCCAGCAGTGCTCGCATCGCCCGCATGTAGAGCGACGTCTATAGGACCGAAGACCCGAATCGAAATTAATCGCTTCGCAGCCGCACGGCCGGACCTGATCCAGCCGTCTGTGGGGCCTGCCCGCGAAAACCGCCTAAAGCGCCGCGAGCTGCGGTGCGTAGGTTTCGTGCTCGATCTCGCGGCGCATGCGCCGTACCTTCTCGCGCACGTTCTCGAGCACGTAGACGCGGATGGCGGAGGAGAGGTTTGCATTCGACCGCTCGCGGTCGATGCGGCGTAACAGATTCGAGACGGTGATCTGCTCGGCTTCTGCGATCGCTCGTACTTCGCTCCAGAACGGCTCTTCCAGACTGACGCTTGTCTTGTGGCCGCCGATCACGACCGAACGCTTGGTGACGGCAGATTTTCCGATTTCTGGCATGGGACCCCCGGGTGCGCAGCCGGAACTTCCGGCCCGTTTCGCAACGCACCAGCAAGTGGTTTGTTCCGATCGCATGTCCGAGAGCCTAATCGGCCGGCGCTAACTCTTCTTTCTGCACAAGGCTGCTCGTTGAGATGAACAAACGTTCAGGACAGTGGTTAAGCGCTATAGGGAGACGATAGAGCGCGATCGTGATCTCCTCCTTGGGTTGCGCGCTCGGAAAGGCCGCGTGTGGCGAGACGTGCGGCCTTTCTTTTGTGCGGCCGCGCATCCCCTACATGAGGTGGCCAAGGATTATGAGCGCTTGGCTGAGCGGGCAGAGAAGCGGTCCGGCGCAGCCTGATGCACAGCTAGCCCTCTCTCAAGGGCTCACGTTCAACATCGTCAGAGCGGGCTTGAATTACCGGTTCTAAGATAGACCTTCGATCGCCCGTTCGAGGGCTGCCTTCGGGCGGCCGTGATCGTTTACGCAAGCCTCTGATCCGGGCAACGCGGTTTCTCGCCAACCGACCGACCGGGCACACCTCGGCACCGGCGCGTGTGGACCGCGCGCGACGTCCGCGCGATTTTGCAGCCGGCGCTGCTGGCGGTGCCGAACTAGGCGGCCTTGCGTCCCTGTTTCTGCAACCGGGTGGCGGCCGGTGGGGCGGGCTTTCTGCCGGCGTAATCAACCGCGAGGACGGCGCCGGCGACGGCCAGAAACAGGCCAAAGAGGATGAGTCCGGCGAGGATGCCGCTCGCGGTGCTTCCTCTCAGGACACCCATGATTGCGCCGCCGCACAAAAAGCATGCGGCCGTCTTAAAGATGCTGATCCAAGCCACGCCTTCACCCAACCCGGTTTTCTTATTTTCACATAGATATAATCGACGTGGTTGATGGAGGTCAAACAGCGTGTGATCGCGTCGTCGGGCCAGTATGCTCGTAGTCCGCAGGAGCGAACAGCTTGGCGCACTCAACCGTCGGTCGATATCCTCAGGTCTTCATGGTGCGCTGCGAGGGCGCGGAGACCGGCCGCTCGAGGATCGCTGTGTGGCAGCTCAGGCAATCGAAACGGACGTCTCACTGCTCGGTCCTCGTGGCCTGCATGGCGATGCCGCAGAGCGGGCAGTGGCGAAGGGATGGACGCGTGGTCATCGCGCGCAAGCATGCGGGGAGACCGGAGGGCCTTTTTGTTTCAGCTCAATGCTGCCGCAAGCTCTAGAGCCGCCAGTGTTTTCGGGTTGCAACCCGGATGATCTACGTCAAAGCGCGCATGGCCGCCCTGCTCAAAATGGAAGGATGTGGCAGCCTATTACGACAGCTCCGTTCGACAGCGATCTTGAACTCGCCGTCATCGATGCGGATGGGCCGCACGCGCTGGTCTTTCCGTGCCGGCGCATCCTGGGCGGCTGGGTCAAGGCGGAGACACGCAGCCGCATCGACGTGCATCCCACGCATTGGCGTGACTGGACGGCACCGTTTGAAAAGACAGCTTAGTCTGGCGGCTGTCCGCGCCTCTCGGGAGGCCCGATCGCTTTAGCCTCTGTGAGACAAATCTCGGCGAAGCTACTGCGGCTTGTATTCTTCACGTTTTGTGTTCGCGATCTTTACGAGCATCGCCGCTGCTTTGCGATCTTCAACCAGGAAACTGGCGAATTCATCGGGAGTGCTTGGTGCCGGCACGGCGGCCTGGCCTTCGAGGTAGTCAACAAATGACGGTTCTTTGAATAGTCCAGCGAAAGCCGCGTTCATCGTCGACACGATTTCCGGTGGCGTTCCTTTCGGCCCGACAAGACCCCACCAGCCCTTTCCCGGATAACCGCTCAGGCCCGCCTCGTCGAAAGTGGGGACATCGGGCATCAAGGGAGAACGCTTGTCGGAAGAGACGGCCAGCGGCTTCACGACTCCAGCTCTTACAAGTCCGAGAAAGTTTCCGATGCCGAATTTGGTGATTTGGACCTGGTTGGCGGCGACGGCCTGCGCCGCCGGGCCGCCTCCGGCGTAGGGAATACCGACAATTTTCGTGTTCCATTGATTGTTGAGCCACCTCAGGAACAGATCCGGGAAGGATCCATCTCCGAGCGTTGCGAAATTCAGCTTGTCCGGATTCGACTGAGCGATCGCCTTCACGTCGGCGATCGAGCCGACACCGAGAGCCGAAGAGACGAATAGGCCCTCGTTGATGAAGTACAGCCGCGCGATCGGCGCGAAATCGCGTGTGGGATCGTAAGGCAGATTTTCATAATGCAGCGGATTGTACGACATTGCGTCGTGATGCAGCACGCATAGCGTATATCCGTCAGGCGCTGCATGTGCACAGGCCTGCGCAGCGATGATGCCACTGGCCGTCCCTCGGTTCTCGATGATCAGCGGCTGGCCCAGTCGAGGCTGCAGTTCGAGCGCGGCTTTACGGACGATGACGTCGGTGACGCTTCCCGCGGCAATCGAGACGATAAGCCGGATCGGCCGGGTCGGGTAGGACTGCGCATGTGCCGTTGCGGCGGACAAAGCGCACAGAAGGGCTGTTAGCAGCGACTTCATGCTGGTCATGTTGAACCTTGAACCCCCTCATTTCGAGCGTGCAGATTTAAACGTTTCCGTCGAACGCCGCCGTCGCGAAACCGTCGATCATCGCATATGCCTGCCGCGCGGCACCGGGATCGTATTGGGCAATACCCGGAACGTTGGATTCCGCTTCGCTGAATGAATGGAGCAATCCTCCGAATACAAGCATTTGCCATTTTGCGCCCGCAGCTTCCATTTCGGATTCGAACTTATCTCGATGCTCCTTCGGAACGACCGGGTCCTTCGAACCGTGCAGCACGAAAATCGGTGCTTTTATCTGTCCGGCTTTGGCAGGTAGCGGCGTCAGAAGATCGCCATGAACGCAGATGACCGCCTGGAGGTCCGCCCCAGTTCGCGCGAGTTCGAGAACGTTTCCACCGCCGAAGCAGAAGCCGACGGCGGCCGTCCGCGTGCGATCGCCAATCGCTCGCTCATCGGCGGCAACCTGGAGTGCCTCGAGCGCGGCGCATATCCGCCGCCGGCGCTCCGGCGTATCGCTCCGAAGCGAATTCGCCAGCGCCGATGCGTCTTGAGGTCCGGTCGCGATCTTACCTGCGCCATACATGTCCGCGACGAGTGCAATGTATTTGTCGCTCGCGATCTCCGCTGCACGATCAATTGCGTGCTTGGTTACTCCGAGCCAGTTGGGCGCCATCAGCAGAAGCGGCCGGCGCTGACGAACCTTGTCATCATAGACCAGCGTGCCACGGCAACCGACGCTGCCGACCCAATATTCAACCGTTTCAACCGTCACCTTCGTCCTCTCGATTAGTCGAGTATGATCTCGCCGATCAGGCCTGCGTCATATTGCGTGAAATACAGCCGACCGTTCGACAGGCATGCTATGCAACGCGGTCCGCTTGCCGCGGTCGGAATGTCGTACTCGCCGATCAATGTCCCGTCCGGTCGCATATGCCCGATCTTATTGGCGACATTTTCCGTGCACCACAAACAGTCGTCCGGCCCCACAGTAACGCCGCGAAGCGAGGCGTTCGGAGTGGGAAATTTGAATTCGCTGAAGCGATTGTCACGGCTGATCCGGCCCAGCGCGTTCGCCCCCGTTTCAACGAACCAGATCGAGCCATCGGGATGCGTCACCATCGCCCGCGGCTGAGGGTCATCGCCCGGTATGTTGAATTCCGTGACGATGCCATCAGGCGTCATGCGGGCGACTCGGTTTCCCGCAGCTTCGCTAAACCACAATGCGCCGTCGCGGACGACAATAGATAGAGGCTTGCTGCCGGCTGAGATGCCGTCCTTGAATTCAGTTATTGTGCCGCCCGGCGTGATGCGGCCGATCTGATCGGTATCGGTTTCGGAAAACCAGATGTTCCCATCCGGCCCGAGCGCAATCCCGTCGGGTCCTGCGTTCTCAGTCGGAAGCGCAAACTCGCTGAGCAGCCCTGTCGTGGAAATCCGCCCGATCCTTCCGGCCCGCTTCTGCGCAAACCAAAGATGATTGTCGCTGCCGAGCGCAATTCCGATCGGCGTTGCATCGCGCGTAGGGAGCGAAAATTCAGTGAAACGCTCGCTCACCGGATCGAAGCAGCCGATTGTCGCGGCGCCACTCTCGCAAAACCACAGTTTCCGATCGGGTCCTTCGACACAGATGTACGGCCCGCTTTTTTGAGTTGGAATGCAATGCTCGCGAATACGGATCGCCACGCCTGTACCACCATTCAATACATGTCTTTGATATTGAGATGGTAGAGACGGGTCGTTGAGTGTCAATGATATCGAAGCGAGCGGATGGTTTTTGCCGCATCGGATTTGCCGGCCAACTCGCATCTGTGCCCAGGCCGGATGCCGACTTAAGCGACGCAGGCTTTCCACGTATGCGTTCAAAATCAGATTCGACCGGGATGTGGCCAGCAGCATGTCTGGCCATGCCGGCTGCACCGCAAAAATTTAATTCAGGATTGGCGTCTGAATGCAGCGGCGACGAGCCGATCTGCTCCCGTATCTCCACCGCGCGCCAAAACGGGTCGGATAGGTCGTCAACGGCAGCAAACATTCTCGGCGCGTGACCAGCCGTTGCGACACGGCTGCGGCGAGCGATCTCGCTGGGAGGACGGTGATCTAGTCTTGACGGCCGTTGGAACGGGCGCCGCCGCCGCTTTTGCCTTTGGACTGGACGGATGCGATCTTTGCCTCTTCCTCCGCCAATAGTCTTTTCAGCAGCGTTCGCTTGTTTTCATCTGCTTCCGTCTCAAGGAGCCGTTTGTAGTGCTCGACATTGAGATGGGCCACCGTACGGTCCACGGGCGATCACTTTCGATGAGTCAATTAGGTAGAAATACTATCGCCTCCATGCCGTGATGCGAAGAGCAATCTGTCAGTTAACCCGCGTTGGTATTACAGGCAGGTTCTTGAGAACGTTCGGGAAGTTGAGCGCGTCAGGATGCCGAGCGCCGCGGAGCTTCTACCGTCTCAACGTGCCCGCAACGGCGGCAACGGTAGGTGCGCAGCTCCGGAAACGGCCCGAGCGCCGGCGCCGTGCCGGCCAGCTCAAGGTCCTCGCCCGTGCAGCAGGCGAGAGCGCCGGGGCGATTGGAGCCAGTAGGCAGGGGAGTCGTCATACTAAGATTAAGTGGCGACAGGGAGCCCACCGGCAATTCAGGACATTTGCGGAGGGTGGCCGGTTCGCTCGGAAACTGGCGGTCGCTACTGCATGCCGGCCGAAACCCGTTGCGCCAGGCCTCTTCGTCCAAGGTCTAATGCGGGTTTGAATTTCGCGGTGGCATTGAATTGGCGCCGAAAAGACGGCCGGACTTAAAGTGCCGCGCCAAGCGACTGGCGACCTTTCCGCCCTTCAGAATCTAAAAAAGGAAATGCGATCGAGAGCTGCTCTCGCATTCAGTGGCTGCGCAGCCGCGGTCTCGTGAAAGGTCCGATCGACACATTGCGGATCACTGTGTGATGGGCAGGGTCGCTCTCATCGCAAAGCGCGCGCGAATTGGTTAAGACCGCTAAGTCTCGGTAGCGCTTCCCGTCTGGATCGACCGGGGGACGGTTCGCCGTGGGAAGGTGCGGCGTTGGAGGACGTTTCGGATACCGGCGCATGGGTGAAGCTGCCGCCTTGCCGAGCAGGCCGACCAGAACAATTTCGCCGGGTTCGAGAGCGGTCCTAAGCTGCGCAAAAGAACATATTGCGAACCTAGAACAAAACATGTACGATGCTTCCATCGGTCGATTCCGGGGGGGCAAGCCCATCGCGTTGTCGACCTCCCGAATCGCGGCCATAAGGAGCTGATATGAGCCAGCCTGCTCTGCGTCTCGTCGAAGGATCGTCAATGGACAAGTCGAAAGCCCTGTCTGCCGCGCTCAGCCAGATCGAGCGTCAGTTCGGCAAGGGCTCGGTCATGCGGCTGGGCAAGAATGATAAGGCCATGGACATCGAGGCGATCTCCTCGGGTTCGCTGGGCTTGGACATCGCGCTTGGCATCGGCGGCTTGCCGCGCGGCCGCATCGTCGAAATCTACGGGCCGGAGTCCTCCGGCAAGACCACGCTCGCGCTGCACACGATCGCGGAAGCGCAGAAGAAGGGCGGCATCTGCGCCTTTGTTGACGCCGAGCACGCGCTCGACGTCGTCTATGCGCGCAAACTGGGCGTGAGCACGGACGACCTCCTGATCTCGCAGCCGGACGCCGGCGAGCAGGCGCTGGAGATCGCCGACACTTTGGTGCGCTCGGGCGCGATCGACGTGCTTGTTGTCGACTCGGTCGCCGCGCTCGTGCCGCGCTCCGAGCTCGAAGGCGAGATGGGCGACACCCAACCCGGCTCGCAGGCGCGGCTGATGAGCCAGGCTTTGCGCAAGCTGACGGCGTCGATCAGCAAGTCGCGCACGATGGTCATCTTCATCAACCAGATCCGCATGAAGATCGGTGTGATGTACGGCTCGCCGGAGACGACGTCGGGCGGCAATGCTTTGAAATTCTACGCCTCGGTGCGCCTCGACATCCGACGCATCGGCGCGATCAAGGAGCGCGACGAGGTGATCGGCAACCAGACCCGCGTGAAGGTGGTCAAGAACAAGCTCGCGCCGCCGTTCAAGCAGGTCGAGTTCGATATCATGTACGGCGAGGGCGTGTCGAAGACGGGCGAACTGATCGATCTCGGCGTGAAGGCCGGTGTGGTCGAGAAGTCGGGCGCTTGGTTCTCCTACGACAGCGTCCGCATCGGGCAGGGGCGCGAGAACGCCAAGACCTTCCTCAGAGAGAATCCCGATATGGCCGCAAAGATTGAGGCGGCGGTACGGCAGAATTCCGGGCTTGTTGCCGACGCGATCGCAGCTGGCCAGGGCGGTGAGGAGACCGACGACGAGGAGTGAGAGTTAGGATCGAGTCGTTTGGACGCGAATTCCCGCGTTGTGATGATCTAGGTTTACTGCAGCACCTTCGCGCAGGATTTGGTCCCGGGCAACGCTACCAGTCCCGCGTATCGCCCCCGTCGGCACCCGGCTGCGTAAAGCGGCCGACACCGAGGACGGGGGCGAAGGCGTTTCTTCTCATCTCTGCACGCGTTGCGAGGAGAGGTCGGACGTCCACTTGAGGGGCCTGCAGCGCCCCGCATCCGGCTCGGACCTAGCGGTCCTCGCCACCCTCCCCCTGCACGCGGGAAGAAGAGCGGTCGCCCCGGGGGCTTTGCTAGACTCGCCGTACCCCCGCCGCTAAATAGGCCCGGAAAACATCAGCAGCCGAGCGGATTTAGCCGCTTCTGCCCAAGGGTTTGCGCATTGGCCATGAGCGGCGTCAACGATATCCGCAAAGAGTTCCTCGATTTTTTCGCCCGCAACGGCCACACCGTCGCGCCATCGTCCTCGCTCGTCCCGCGCAACGACCCAACATTGATGTTCACCAATGCGGGCATGGTTCAGTTCAAGAACGTCTTCACCGGCCTGGAAAAGCGTTCCTATACGCGCGCGGCAACCTCGCAGAAATGCGTGCGCGCGGGCGGCAAGCACAACGACCTCGACAATGTCGGCTACACCGTGCGGCATCACACCTTCTTCGAGATGCTCGGCAACTTCTCGTTCGGCGACTACTTCAAAGACCACGCGATCGAGCTCGCCTGGAATCTGATCACCAAGGAGTTCGCGCTGCCGGTCGACCGGCTTCTTGTCACCGTCTACATCGACGACGATGAGGCGTTCGGGCTGTGGAAGAAGATCGCGGGTCTCCCTGAATCCAAGATCCTGCGCATCGCCGGCTCGGACAATTTCTGGGCGATGGGCGACACGGGTCCGTGCGGGCCGTGCTCGGAGATCTTCTACGATCACGGCGCGCACATTCCCGGCGGCCCGCCCGGCTCGCCGGACGCCGAGGGCGACCGTTTCATCGAGATTTGGAATCTCGTCTTTATGCAGTACGAGCAGCTCGCCTCGGGCGAGCGGCTCAATCTGCCGCGCCCGTCGATCGACACCGGCATGGGGCTCGAGCGTATCGCCGCGGTGCTGCAGGGTACGCACGACAATTACGCGATCGATCTCTTCCGCACGCTGATCCAGGCGATCGCCGACCTCACCAAAGTGTCGCCCGATGGCCCGCAGAAGGCCTCGCACCGCGTCATCGCTGATCACCTGCGCGCCTCCGCCTTCGTGATCGCGGACGGCGTGCTGCCGTCGAATGAGGGCCGCGGCTACGTGCTTCGCCGCATCATGCGCCGCGCCATGCGCCACGCCGAACTGATCGGCGCGAAAGAGCCGCTGATGTGGAAGCTCGTGCCGGTGCTGGTGCGCGAGATGGGCCAGGCTTTTCCCGAGCTGCAGCGCGCCGAGGCGCTGGTCAGTGAGACGCTGAAATTGGAAGAGACGCGCTTTCGCGCGACGCTCGCGCGCGGTCTCGCGATCCTAGAGGAGAAGAGCGCCAGCCTGTCGCACGGCGCGATGTTCGACGGCGAGACTGCGTTCACGCTCTACGACACCTACGGCTTCCCGCTCGATCTGACGCAGGACGCGTTGCGCTCGCGCGGCATTTCCGTCGATCTCGCCTCGTTCGAGGACGCGATGGAGCGCCAGCGCGCAAAAGCGCGCGCCTCGTGGTCGGGCTCGGGCGAAGCCGCGCAAGAGGCGGTCTGGTTCGCATTGCGCGAAAAGATCGGCGCCACCGAATTCCTCGGCTACGAGACCGAAAGCGCGGAAGGCGTCGTCTCCGAGCTGCTAAAGGACGGCAAGGACGTCGCCGAATTGAAGAAAGGCGATACGGGCGTCGTCGTGGTGAACCAGACGCCGTTCTACGGCGAGTCGGGCGGCCAGGTCGGCGACACCGGCGAGATGCGCCGCGAGGGCGTGAAGCTGTCCGTCACCGATACGCAGAAGAAAGCCGGCGACGTGTTCGCGCATTTCGTCACGGTGGAGCAGGGGAGCGTCAAGGTCGGTGACCCGTTGCTATTGGAGGTCGATCACGCGCGCCGCGGCGCGATCCGCCAGAATCATTCCGCCACGCATCTGCTGCACGAGGCGCTGCGCCAGGTCTTGGGTGATCATGTCGCGCAGAAGGGCTCGCTCGTGGCACCCGACCGGCTGCGCTTCGACTTCTCGCATCCGAAGCCAATCAGCGCGGATGAGTTGGAGCGCGTCGAGGATATCGCTAACGACATTGTGCTGCAGAACGCAGCCGTCACGACTCGGCTCATGGCGGTCGACGACGCGATCGCATCCGGCGCGCGCGCGCTGTTCGGCGAGAAATACGGCGACGAGGTGCGCGTCGTCGCGATGGGCGAGGGCTCGGGCAACACGCTCGGTTGGTCGGTCGAACTGTGCGGCGGCACGCATGTGAAGCGCACCGGCGACATCGGGGTGATCAGCGTGCTCTCCGACTCTGGTGTCGCCGCCGGCGTACGCCGCATCGAGGCGCTGACCGGCCGCGCGGCGCGCAAGGCGGCAAATGCGCAAATCCATCTCGTCAAATCGGCGGCGGCGGAATTGAAAACACCGGCCGAGGAATTGCCTGCGCGCATTTCCGCGCTGCTCGACGAGCGCAAGAAGCTCGAGCGCGATCTCTCCGATGCGCGCAAGAAGCTTGCGATGGGCGGCGGCGGAAAGAGCGACGGCGCCGGCGACGTGCGCAGTGTCGGCGACATTAAGCTCCTCGCTCGCGAGGTGTCCGGGATCGAATTGAAGGACCTGCGCAGCCTCGCCGACGAGGGCAAGAAGCAGCTCGGCTCCGGCGTCGTGGCGATCGTCGCGACCGCGGACGACGGCAAGGCCGGCATCGTCGTCGGCGTGACCTCCGATCTGACCAAGCGGTTTAATGCCGTCGATCTGGTGCGCAAAGGCGCGGCAGCGCTCGGCGGCAAGGGGGGCGGCGGTCGCCCCGACATGGCGCAGGCCGGCGGCCCCGACGGTTCCAAGGCGCAGGCCGCGCTGCAGGCGGTCGAGGCTGCGTTAGGCGCCTGAACTTCATCACCCTCTCTCGGAGGGGGAGGGCGAGAGTACACTGGGCTCCGGCGTGCCGTAATGGCGCACGTCCACTTCGCATCTTGGCTGCGCAGCGTGAGCTCCGACCGTGTAACGGTGGGGAAAGTTGGAAGCTCGTCAACGCGCACCTGCCGCCGGTCTATGCGGTTCAACTTTTTTAAGCTGTTGACCCGCCGCAAAATGGTGCGGCCTTTCCTGCGCTAGACTGCAACAATGAATCGCAGTGCCGCCCACGACATCCGCAGGCGTGTCCATGCGCTGCTCGACCACGGCCCGGCCTCGCGCGTGGGCCGTATTCTCGACCGGGCGCTGGTCGGGCTCATTGTCGTGAATCTCGTCGCCGTTGCGCTCGAATCCGTGCCCGCGCTGGCGCGCGACTATCACGTCATTTTCGCGAGCATCGAGTACGTGGCGCTTGCCGTCTTCACCATCGAATACGGCTTGCGCATCTGGGTCGCCAGGGAGCACGGGCCGCACCGCCATCTCACGCCGTTTCGCGCGCGCTTGAAATACATGTTGAGCCCGGAGGGCCTCGTCGACCTCGTCGCTGTCCTGCCGTTCTGGTTTGCGCCGCTCTTGCCCGATGATCTGCGGATGCTGCAGGTGCTCCGCATCTTCCGTTTTTTCAAGATCGCTCGCTATTCGCCGGCGATGCGGTCGCTGCTCGACGTGCTCTATCGCGAGCGGCGCGCGCTGTTCGGCTGCATCGTGATCACCGTCGGCGCGGCGCTCGTTTCGGCGGCGCTGATGCATCTCGCCGAAGGGCATGTGCAGCCCGACAAACTCGGCACCATTCCCGACGCGCTGTGGTGGGCAATCGTGACCGTGGGAACGATCGGCTATGGTGACGTCGTCCCCGTCACGACGGTTGGCAAATTGATCGCGACCGGCACAATCTTCCTCGGTCTGATCATGATGGCGCTGCCGGTTGGCATCATCGCGAAGGCGTTCGCCGACCAAGTCCACCGGCGCGATTTCATCGTGACCTGGAGCATGATCGCGCGCGTGCCGCTGTTCGCCGGCCTCGATGCGGGGGAGATCTCCGACATCATGCAGCTCTTGCGCGCACAGGTGGTCGAGCAGTACCAGGTGATCGTGCGCGCGGGCGAGCCGGCGCATGCGATGTATTTCATCGCCGCCGGCGAGGTCGAGGTCGCGCTGCCGCACACGCATGTGCGGCTCGGAACGGGGCAGTTCTTCGGCGAGGTGAGCGTGCTGCGGCGCGCGCGCCGCTCGGCGACGGTGACCGCGCTGATGCGCACCAATCTGCTCGTTCTCGACGCGCAGGACCTGCACGCGCTGATGCAGCGCGATTCACGCATCGCGCACCGGATCAAGGAGGTCGTCAAAAATCGCGTCGGCCGCGAAGTCGTCAGCCCGAAGGGCGACATCGTGACGGAAGAGATCGAGTAGCTTCGCAGCGGTTGCCTAAAGAAAATGGCCGGGACGAGCCCGGCCATTCGATGTTTGTCGCTGCGCTGACGGCTTACGCCATCGCCTTCTTCAAATTCTCGTCGATCTTGTCGAGAAAGCCGGTGGTCGAAAGCCATTTTTGATCGGGGCCGACGAGCAGCGCGAGGTCCTTGGTCATGAAGCCCGCCTCGACGGTGTCGACGCAGACCTTCTCCAGCGTCTGCGCGAACTTCGCGAGCTGCTGGTTGTTGTCGAGCTTGGCGCGATGCGAGAGCCCGCGCGTCCAGGCGAAGATCGAGGCGATCGAGTTGGTCGAGGTCTGCTCGCCCTTCTGATGCTGGCGGTAGTGGCGGGTTACCGTGCCGTGCGCAGCTTCCGATTCCACGACCTTGCCGTCCGGCGTCATTAGCACCGAGGTCATCAGGCCGAGCGAGCCGAAGCCCTGCGCCACGATGTCCGACTGCACGTCGCCGTCGTAGTTCTTGCAGGCCCAGATATAGCCGCCCGACCACTTCAGCGACGCGGCGACCATGTCGTCGATCAGGCGGTGCTCGTAGGTGAGCTTCTTCTTGTCGAATTCGGCCTTGAATTCTTTGTCGAAGATCTCTTGGAAGATGTCCTTGAAGCGGCCGTCATAGACCTTGATGATGGTGTTCTTGGTCGACAGATAGACCGGATAGCCGCGCGCAAGGCCGTAGTTGAACGAGGCGCGCGCGAAGTCGCGAATCGAGTCGTCGAGGTTGTACATGGCCATGGCGACTCCGGAGCCGGGGAATTCGAACACCTCGAGCTCGACCTTCTTGCCGTCTGGCGTGACGTAGGACAGGGTCAGCTTGGCCTTTTCCGGCACGCGGATGTCAGTGGCGCGGTACTGGTCGCCGTAGGCGTGGCGGCCGATGATGATGGGCTGCGTCCAGCCGGGCACCAGCCGCGGCACGTTCTTGCAGATGATCGGCTCGCGGAAAATCACGCCGCCGAGGATGTTGCGGATGGTGCCGTTGGGCGAGCGCCACATTTTCTTGAGGCCGAATTCCTTCACTCGCGCTTCGTCGGGGGTGATGGTGGCGCATTTGACCGCGACGCCGACCTTCTTGGTCATCTCGGCCGCATCGATGGTGATCTGGTCGTCGCTCTCGTCGCGCTTCTGGATCGACAGATCGTAATAGAGCAGGTCGATATCGAGATACGGATGGATCAGCTTGTCTTTGATGAGCTGCCAGATGATGCGGGTCATCTCGTCGCCGTCCATTTCGACGAGGGGGTTTGCGACCTTGATCTTCGCCATCTTAAGAAGCCACCTTTTGAGTGCGGGCACCAGCAACGGACGTGGGGCTGACGGAAAATTCGACGCGCGCTCGTTGAGGCGCCGCCCTCCAAAGCCGCGGCGGGCCCTATAGCATTAGTCGACGGCGTCAGGAACCGCGTCACAGCACGAAGGGTGGCGCTGCCGCCCGGACCGAGGTCTCGCTCGATGAATTCGTCATCGAGCGAGTCATGGCCTCAGAAACGTCCGCCGCCGGACTCCGCGTCAGAGCGCGGCGATCGCGGCGTTCAGCGTGGCGCTCGGCCGCATCGCGGCCGATGTCTTGGCAAAATCGGGCACGTAGTAACCGCCTATGTCGACCGGCTTGCCTTGCGCGCCGGTCATTTCGCCATTGATCTTGGCCTCGTTTTTGGCGAGCGCCTCGGCCAGCGGTTTGAAGCGGGCTTGCAGCTCCGCGTCCTTGGTCTGCGCGGCCAGCGCCTGAGCCCAGTAGAGGGCGAGGTAGAAATGGCTGCCACGATTGTCGAGCTGACCCACCTTGCGTGCAGGAGAGCGGTTGAACTCGAGGATCTTGCCTATGGCCGTGTCGAGCGTTTCGGCGAGAACCTGCGCCTTGGCGTTCTTGTAGGTCTGCGCCAGATATTCGAGCGAGGCGCCGAGAGCGAGGAACTCGCCGAGCGAATCCCAGCGCAGATAGCCCACTTCCTGGAACTGCTGCACGTGCTTGGGCGCCGAGCCACCGGCACCGGTCTCGAAAAGACCGCCGCCGGCCAACAGCGGAACGATCGACAGCATCTTGGCCGAGGTGCCGAGCTCCATGATCGGGAACAGGTCGGTGAGGTAGTCACGCAGCACGTTGCCTGTGATGGAGATCGTGTCCTGCCCCTTGCGAATGCGTTCGAGCGAGAACTTGATCGCTTCGACCGGCGCCAGGATGCGGATGTCGAGCCCCGCGGTGTCTTCATTCTTGAGGTATTTCTCGACCTTGGCGATGACCTGCGCGTCATGCGCGCGCTTGGCGTCGAGCCAGAACACAGCCGGGGTGTTGGTGAGGCGCGCGCGGCGCACGCCGAGCTTCACCCAGTCCTGGATCGGTGCGTCCTTTGCCTGACACATGCGGAAGATGTCGCCGGTCTCGACCGGACGCTCCAGCAGCACCTTGCCGTCCTCGGCGACGACGCGGACCGTTCCGTTCGCGGGAATTTCGAACGTCTTGTCGTGAGAGCCGTATTCCTCGGCCTTCTGCGCCATCAAACCTACGTTCGGGACCGATCCCATGGTCTTGGGATCGAACGCCCCGTGGGCTTTACAGTCCTCGATGACCGCCTGATACAGCGTCGCGTAGGAGCGATCCGGGATCACGGCCTTGGCGTCGTGCAGCTTGCCGTCGGCGCCCCACATGCGGCCGGATTCGCGGATCATCGCCGGCATGGAAGCATCGACAATCACGTCGCTGGGTACGTGCAGACAGGTGATCCCCTTGTCGGAATTGACCATGGCGAGGCCAGGCCGTTTCGCGTATTCGGCCGCGATGTCGGCCTTGATCGCTTCTTTCTCAGCGGCCGGCAGCGTTTCGATCTTCGTCAGCAGATCGCCGAAACCGTTGTTGAGATTGACGCCGAGACGCTTCAGCGTGGTGGCGTGCTTCTTGATCACATCGCTGAAGAATTCAGAAACGACGTGGCCGAACACGATGGGATCAGCGATCTTCATCATGGTCGCCTTGACGTGCAGTGAGAACAGCACGCCTTCCTTCTTGGCGGCTTCGATCTGCTCGGCAAAGAAGGCGCGCAGCGCCTTGCGGCTCATCACCGCCGCGTCAATGATCTCGCCGGCCTGAAGCGGCGTCTTCGCCTTCAGCACCGTGACGGCGCCGTCGGCGCCGACGAGTTCGATGCGGGCGTTGGTCGCCGCCGCGACGGTGGTCGCGACTTCCGAGCCGTAGAAATCGCCGCCCGACATGTACGCCACATGCGATTTGGAGTCAGAACTCCAGGCGCCCATCTTGTGCGGATTGTTGCGGGCGTATTGCTTGACGGCGCCGGCGGCGCGGCGGTCGGAATTGCCTTCGCGCAAGACCGGATTGACCACGCTGCCGAACACCTTGGCGTAGCGGGACTTGATGTCCTTCTCGGCGTCCGTCGTGGCGTTGTCCGGATAGTCCGGAACGTTATAGCCCTTGCCCTGCAGCTCCTTGATCGCGGCTTTGAGCTGCGGGATCGAGGCGGAGATGTTGGGCAGCTTGATGATGTTGGCCTCGGGCCTCAGCGTGAGATCACCGAGTTCGGTGAGTTCGTCATTGATCCGCTGCGCAGGGGTGAGCTTCTCGGGGAACGTGGCGATGATGCGACCGGCCAGCGATATATCCTTCTCCTTCACGGACACACCCGCCGCGCCCACGAAGGCTTCGACGATCGGCAGCAGGGAATAAGTCGCGAGCGCCGGGGCTTCATCGACCTTTGTCCACATGATTTCGAGATTCGGCATGCTTGCACCTCCGGTCGCTGTAATTGTTTAGGCCGAGCGGAAACTGGACATTGATGGGCGCGGTGGAATGGCTCTTCCCTCGGGCCCTCAAATGAATTGTTCTCGGCGCGGACACCGCCTACCAAGGATCCGAGTGACGACCTTGATCTTCGTCATATCGGAATCGACGTTCTGAATGCGGCGCGCGACGGAAGGGTTTCGTGTCGGCGGCGTGGCTATAGCACCCGGCAGGGCGGCATGAAAGCCGCCATTTCTGCATTGGTTCCTCGCAAAAACTAGGGTTATAGGGGCGCTTTCGCGAGGAGACGCGTGAATGCCCGGTGCCGGGACCGACAAGACCAAACGCTGGCTGACGACGCCCGCGCCGGTAGTGGTACTGGTCGAGCCTCAGCTCGGCGAGAATATAGGCGCGGCGGCGCGCGCTATGGCCAATTTCGGGCTCTCGCGCTTGCGTTTGGTCAAGCCGCTGCAGGGCTGGCCGAACGAGCGCGCGAAGGTCATGGCCGCCGGCGCCGACCGCATCCTCGATGCGGTCGAGTTCTACGAGACGATGTCGGACGCCGTCGCCGACTGCTCCTTCGTGCTGGCGACGACGGCGCGCACGCACGACCAGGCAAAACCGGTCGTATCCGCCGAGCAGGCGGCCGAGGAAATGGCGCCGCGCGTCGCGGCCGGCGAGACGGTCGCGCTCGTCTTTGGGCGCGAGCGCAACGGGCTCGAGAATCACGAGGTCGGGCTCGCCGACCGCATTGTCACGCTGCCGGTGAACCCCGCGTTCGCCTCGCTCAACCTGGCGCAGGCCATCGTCATCGTCTCCTACGAATGGTTCAAGCGCGCGACGGGCGAGTTGCCGTTCGCGGCCTCTCAAAAGTCGCCGCCCGCGCCGCGCCAACAGCTCGAAGCCTTCTTCGCCGACCTCGAACGCGAATTGGAAAAAGCCGAATTCTTCCGGCCGGAAGAAAAGCGCAACGTTATGCGCGTCAATCTGCGCAACATCTTCCTGCGCATGGAACTGACGCAGCAGGACATACGCACGCTGCACGGCGTCGTGACCGCGATCGTTTACGGACGCAAGGGTCCCGCCCGCGGCGGCGTGCTGGATTCGGAAGAGGCGACGCGGCTGCGCGAACTGATTGCGGAGCACGGAGCAGGGCGCGTGCCGGGCGAGCGCGGCCCAGTGCGCGGCCTTGCGCGACTCCTGCGCCGCAATCCGACCGAGGCCGAGCGCACTCTGTGGCAGGCGCTGACGACGGACCGCCGCTTTGCCGGCCGCGGCTTCAAGCGGCAGGTGCCGGTCGGCGCGCACATCACCGACTTCGTCTCGTTTCCGCTGCGCTGCGTGATCGATCTTGTGCCGGCATCCGAGCCGGAGGACGCGCGGAAGAACCGCACCGAGAAGCGCCAGTGGCTGGCGGAGCACGACTATCGCGTGGTGGCTCTGGCCATCGATGAAGTCGAGCGCGATCTCGATGCGGCGCTGGACACACTGGCAGCCGCGCTTCCGATAGGCGGATAGCTACTGCTTTTGATGATCGCAGCGACGCCGTCGAGCCGAGCGGATAGTTGACAAGGAGCTAATCGGAGAGCCGGGCTGCAATTGATTTCCCGAACACAATCTCAAGCTGTGTCCGGTATTGAGACATCACGAACAGGGAGCCTCGCCATGATCCGACGTTCAGCTTTCTATATTGCTGCCGCGCTCGCGCTGACTGTGCCTGCGGCCGCGCAGCAGAACGTCATCCAGCCGCGCGCGGCTCCGGCGCTGGAAGCGAAAAGCGACATTCGCGTCACGATTAGCATGAACTTCTTCGCTCTGGCGCCCGTGGCAGACGTCGAGGCGGCGAGCAAGGCGCAGGAGCAAGCGCGTCGTGCCCTCTACGAAGCGGCGGGCCAGGAATGCGGCTTGCTGCAGTCCGTGATCGCCAGCGAATGCCGGCTTGAGTCGATCAACATCAACGTCAATCGCACCTTTGGCAATCAGCAGCCGGAAGGCTTCAATGCCAACGGCAATTTCACGTTCCACATCAAGCTGAAATAAGCGGCGCTTACTGTTTCAGCGCCTTCAGGATCGCGGCGGCGCCGTCACGCACGATGCCGAGATCGCTGGCGACCGGGAGGAATTTAAAGCCGCGCTTGGCCATGGCGAGCGCGCGGGCCGGATCGCGGCAGTAGATTGCGGGGATTTTGCCGGCCTTCACCGCAGCCTCGCGAATCCGATCGATAGCGTCGACCACCTCCGGCGCGTCGATGTCCTGCGCCTTGCCGCCCGAGAGCGCGGTCGACAGATCGTAGGGTCCGATGAACAGCGCATCGATGCCGGGCGTCGCGGCAATCGCGTCGACATTCGTGAGCGCCGTGCGTGTCTCGATCATGGCGAGCGTTAGCGTGCCCTCGTTGGCCTCGCGCAGATACTCGGTATTGACAGTGCGCCGCTGCAGCGGCATCGCGCGTAGGGGACCCCAGCTGCGCTCGCCGACCGGCGGATACTTCGCCGCCGCGGCAAGCGCGCGCGCGTCTGCTTCCGTGTTGATCATCGGCGCGACGATCGCCTCGGCGCCGCAATCGAGCGCGCGCGAGCACATCGCATAGTCGTAGAGCGGAATGCGTACGCCCGGTGTCGCGCCCGCATGATGCACGGCGTTGATGCCGGTGATGAGGCCGGCCATGTCCCAGAGGCCGTGCTGGCTGTCGAGCACCACGGAGGAAAATCCCTCGCGCGCGATCGTCTCTGCAACGAGCGGCGATCCGCCAGGACACCAGGCGGAGAAGACGGTTTCGCCGTCCCGCAGCCGGCGGGCCAGGGAGAAGGCTTCGCCCACCGCTAGCCCGTCTGTTTAACTTGCGCGAGAGCCTGCGCGAGCAGGCTGCTCATCTGCGTGCGGATCTGCTCCTCGGTAGTCTTGCCGGCAAGATCGTTCGCCAGCTTGCGTACGATCGCCTCATCGCCGCCCGTGTCGAACTCGGCGAGCAGCACGTCCTTGGCGTAGGCTTCCGCATCCGCGCCGCTCTTGCCCAGAACGCCTGCGGCCCAGAGTCCCAGCATCTTGTTGCGTCGGGCAACTGCCTTGAACCGCAGTTCCTCGTCGTGCGCGAACTGCTTCTCGAAGCCCTTCTCGCGCTCGTCGAAACTTGTCGGCATGCGCCCCTCCATATGTCGTTTGATCAGGACATCTACTCGCGTCCCGCTAACGCGGCATTGATCATCCGCAACATCACGCGCTTGCGCAATCGCGCACGCATGCACACATGGTTCCTGCGTCGCGGTGCATATCGGCCCCTCAGGGTCAAGGCAACTGCGGGTCGCGCGTTTGCGGCGAAAATGCGGAGTGGAAAAGCCGGGAGCGGGTCGATTGTGCTGCCCGGATCGATGGGCTAGGTTGCCGGAAGGTCCGGTGCTCGCGCGAGATTCGCGTGCTACACCGGCCGCCGCCGCGGTCGATCACATTCGCAAACAGGAGCCACGGCAAATCTGATGGACTTTCACAAACCACGGTACACTCCGATGAGCCGCCGTCGCCGCATCTATGAAGGCAAGGCGAAGGTCCTCTATGAGGGTCCCGAGCCGGGCACGTTGATCCAGCATTTCAAGGACGACGCCACCGCCTTCAACGCCAAAAAGCATGAAGTGATCGAAGGCAAAGGCGTCCTCAACAACCGGATTTCCGAATACGTCTTCCAGCACCTCAACGACATCGGCGTGCCGACCCACTTCATTCGCCGGCTCAACATGCGCGAGCAGTTGATCCGCGAGGTCGAGATCATTCCGCTCGAAGTCGTGGTGCGCAACGTCGCGGCCGGTTCGCTTGCGCAACGCCTCGGCATCGAGGAGGGCACGCAACTTCCGCGCTCGATCATCGAGTTCTATTACAAGAATGACAAGCTCAACGATCCGATGGTGTCGGAAGAGCACATCACCGCGTTCGGCTGGGCGAGCCCGCAGGAGATCGACGACATCATGGCGCTCGCCATCCGCGTCAACGATTTCCTCTCCGGCCTCTTCCTCGGCGTTGGTATCCGTCTCGTCGACTTCAAGATGGAGACGGGCCGCTTGTGGGAGAACGACACCATGCGCATCGTGGTGGCGGACGAGATCTCTCCGGACTCCTGCCGGCTGTGGGACATCAAGTCGAACGAGAAGCTCGACAAGGACCGTTTCCGCCGCGATCTCGGCGGGCTAGTTGAGGCCTACACGGAAGTCGCCAAGCGCCTCGGTATCATGAGCGAGGGCGAGCGGCCGCAGGGCACGGGTCCCGTGCTGGTGAAGGGGTGAGTAACCCGGCTCATCAGATTGAGCAGAATCCGTAAGGATGCTACCGGGGGACCATCAGGTCCCCCTTTTTGCGTTGGAATCCGATGAAAGCGCGCGTCACCGTCACGTTGAAAACCGGCGTTCTCGATCCGCAAGGCAAGGCGATCGAAGGCGCGCTGCGCTCGCTCGGCATCCAGGGCGTCGCCAGCGTGCGCCAGGGCAAGGTGTTCGACATCGAGATCGACGGCGTCGGCGACCGCGGCAAGGCGGAAGAACTCTTGAAGCAGGCCGCTGATCGGCTGCTGGCGAATACGGTGATTGAGAATTACCACGTCGACGTTATCGGCTGAGAGTTTCGTTACGATGAAAGCCGCCGTCCTCGTTTTCCCCGGCATCAATCGCGAGCGCGACATGGCGCGCACGCTGCGGCTCGTATCGGGCCGTGAGCCGGCGATGGTCTGGCACGCCGACACCGAACTGCCGCAGGGGACCGATCTCGTCGTCATTCCCGGCGGCTTCTCCTACGGCGACTATCTGCGCTGCGGCGCGATCGCGGCGCGTAGCGCGATCATGAACGCGGTGCGCGCGCATGCGGCACGAGACGGGCTGGTGCTCGGCGTCTGCAACGGTTTCCAGATTCTGTGCGAGGCGGGTCTGTTGCCCGGCGTGCTGATGCGCAACTCGCAACTCAAGTTCATCTGCCACGACGTCTACTTGCGTGTTGAGCGTTCCGACACCCCGTTCACCTGCGGCTACAATGCGGGGCAGGTCATCCGCGTCCCCGTCGCGCATGGCGAGGGCAACTATATCGCCGACGGCGAAACCGTCGCGCGGCTCGAAGGCGAGGGGCGCGTGCTCTTCCGCTATGCCGCGCCGGACGGGATGATCGATCCCAACTGGAACCACAACGGCGCAATGAACGCGATCGCGGGTATTCTGAGCGATGCCGGCAACGTGCTCGGCATGATGCCGCACCCGGAAAACCACGTCGAAGAATCGATGGGGCCGACCGACGGCCGGGGCCTGTTCGCCGGCCTCGTCCAGCATCTCGCAGCCTAGCGGATTACGCATCGCGGCAGGCGAAAATTAGCAGAGAAAAAAGGCCGCGTATGCGCTTTCGGCGCCATGGCCGATCGCATATGGTGCCGCCCGGAAAAACCGAGTGGAGCGTGAGATGCGTGCAGTTGTTTCCGTTGGTCGGTTAGCCGAAGTGGCGTTTTGGGCCGCCGGCCTGCTTGGCTCGTTCGGTATCGCGCAGGCGGCGGAGCCGTGGCCGACGCGGACCGTCACCTGCATCGTTCCGCTCGGCGCCGGCAGTGGCAGCGACGTGATGGCGCGCATCGTGCTCGACAAGGTCTCGCAGCAGCTCGGTCAGACCATCATCGTCGAGAACAAGCCGGGCGCCGGCGGCACCATTGGCACGGCTTTC
>Ga0207839_1000059_pt1 | contig 21084 bp, 17 predicted proteins | sample LuqExpMetageno64_FD_187821 | JGI IMG/M metagenome (GOLD analysis project Ga0207839, IMG submission 187821) | Tropical forest soil microbial communities from Luquillo Experimental Forest, Puerto Rico - Sample 64 (SPAdes) | ecosystem: Environmental > Terrestrial > Soil > Tropical forest ...
CTGCTTATCATGCGGGAGATTTCCGTGCTGTTGGCCAGCAACGTCCGCGTGAAGGCCAAGCCCTTATCCTCAATCGACTTCATCGCTTCGTTGGTCGCCTTGCTGATGTCGGCGGCGAACTGCTGGCCCCTGGCGGAGAGCGTTGTGAGCACTCCGCCGCTCTTGTCGGACAATAGCGTGGTCATTTCGGCGGTGCGCTGGTTGATCGCATTGGCGATCTCGTCGGTCTTGCTGGTGAAGTTCTTTGCGAACTCACTGCTGACACCTAGAAGAATGCGCTCGACGTCGCTCGCGCTGGTGCGCATCGCCTCGGCGGTGGTCACCCCGGCCTGGGTGAGCGAACGCTCGGCTTCCGCAGAGTTGCTCTTGATCGATTGGCCGAGCTGCTCAAGGCGCTCATGCAGCGCTTCGGCGGCGGCTCTGGTGCGGGATTCGAACTCGTTAGTGGCGGTCGCCCCGGCCAGTGTGAGCGAAAGCTCGGCCTCCGCCGAGTTGCTCTTGATCGATTGGCCGAGCTGCTCAAGGCGCTCATGCAGCGCTTCGGCGGCGGCCCTGGTGCGGGATTCGAGCTGGTTGGTGGCGGTTTCCGCGCGGCCGACCAAAAGGTCTTCGAAACGGCTGACCCGGCTCTCCAGCGTGTCGGCGATCTCGAGCGCGCGCGCGCTCAAGGTCCGGTCAATCTGGCTCATCTTGGCGCTGATCGCGTCGGCGACTTCGGTGCCGCGCGAATTGATAGTGCCAGTCACCGCGCTGATGCGGCCGTCGAGCGCCTCGATCACTTCCTTGCCGCCCTTGATCATAAAGGCAGTCAGATCGGAGACACGAGTGGCCAGCGTCGTCTCGAATTGCGAGGAGCGGGCGTCAATCGCGCCGACCAGTTCACCGGCGCGGCCGGAGACACGCTGGTCGAAGGTGTCGACGTAATTGCGCATTGCCTCCGAGACCTCATGCGTGCGCTGGCCAAGGCGCTCGACCAGTTCGGCGCCGTAAGTCTTCACAGTGTGGTCAAATTCGGCGAGATGGCGCGTGATCAGACTGCCGATCGTAGTGGTGTCACGCGAGACCTTTTCAGTGAGCGCGGTACCGCCTTGGTGGAACATGTCCTCGAATGCCTGTAGGCGCGCGGCCAGCATCTCTTTGACGGCCTCGCCGCGGCTGTTGAGCATCTGCACCAACGATTCTGTGTTCTGCCGAAAACTGTCGGCCACCGCGTCGCTGCGGTTGACCAGGCTCGCAGTAACGCGGGCGCCAGTCTGCTCGAGCTGGGAGATCACATCGCCGCCGCGCAGGCCCAGGTCGTTCACTAGTTTGTCGCTGGCCGTGCGCAGGGCGGCGTTCACTTCCTCGGTCCGCGCCGCAATGGTCTGAGCCATCAGACCGCTGGTGGCTGCAAGACTGTCGTTGAAATGCTGCGAGTGGCTCCCCATCGTCTCGATGGTGGCGGTTGCCTTCTGGGCAAAGTCCTGCGCGACCTGGTCGAGTCGGGTGCTCATCATCTGCTGCAATTTGGCGGTGAGATCGGCGTACTCGTCGTGTACGTGGTCGGTCTTAAAATTCAGGCTGGCGGTCAGCCGGTCGCTCGCTGAGGAGATCGCAGTGGTGGCGCGGTCGCCGGTCGTCTCCAGTCGGTCGAGCAGGGTCGAGCCGCGCTCTGTCAGCGTGTCGATCATGGAATCGCCGGCGTGGCCGAGCGCCAATGTGATGTGCTCGCCCTTTTCGGTGAGCGACCGAGTGACGCGCTGCGCTACCTCGCTGACCTTGTCGGAGACTAGGTCGCCGACCGAGGTGATGTCGTGCGAGAGATCGAGGTGCACACTGGCAATCGCGTTGCGTACGTGCTCGGCCTGGCTGACCAACGTCTCGCGCTGGTTGCTGAGCTCATTTAGTAGGTCGCGGATGCGCACTTCGTTGTCATTGTAGGCGCGCTCGAGCGCGGAGACTTCGTTGTGCACCAGCGCCTCGAGCTCGGCAGCGCGCGCGAGCGCCCGCTCGACGCCGTCACCCATGGCGGCGACCTCACGGCGGATGGCTTGGCCAACGGTGACGATCTCTTCGTTCGCGGCGGCTTCCGGCTGCGCGAGCCGCAGCGCCGTCTCGGCCATGGTCTCAGTTACTAGACGCAGATCCTGCGTGCGGCGGAACATATGCGCCAGTACGTAGAAGAAGACCACCGGTACAACGACAGCGCAGATCAGCCCGACCGCGGCGGCAATGCCGGTGCGCGGGCTTGCCAGTATGGCGTGTAGTTCTTCGCTGAAGAGATAAGCGGTGGTGAAGCTGCTGGCGACCCACAAAAAGGCGGCGACGCTGGCGATTGCGTAGGGCAGGGGGGTCGGACGGCGGTGGATCGCCTGCAGTACCTGTCCGACATTGGCGCGGTCGTCGTTAGCGGCACGGCCCGACGGCGCCTCATCGGCATCCCAGGCTGGCTGCTTTTCATTGAACAAATCAGGGACAACAGGCGGCTGGCTCGGTGCGCGCTCGGCCTCGGCGGGGGTAGGGGTTGACGTCGGGCCGACCTCTGGCTGGCTCGCGTTGAGCGCTTCCTGGATGGTCGAGAGGACCTGATCGGTCGGATCCGGAGATTTCTGCGGGATATTCGCCATTGCGTGGTCGCCTCGTCGTTAAGCGGGACGTGGGCGGCCCCAAGGCGGCCGCGCCACGAGCACGTTGATCCTTCGCTGGCCGGCCGCCGCAATTATGGTTTATGGCGGCCCGCGACGCATCCTATCGGCTTGGCATCGCAAAGGAAACCGCCCCCGGCGTGGGACTTTTCTATCATCGTTAACTTTTCATTCACCACGAATTTGGCGGCTGTTTCGGCGCTATAGAGCGCATTAACCCCGCTTGCGGAACCCGCCCCCAGAGGGCCTACGCATTTACCTGGTTTTGGGCCAGGGCAAGGAAACTTGGGGGACAGGGAGGGGCTGCAAGAGCCTGGAGGCCGACATGGGGCAACCCGCAAGCAAGTTCATCAACCAGCCACAGGCTGCAGCGATCGACCGCAGCCATCTTGCGCGCATGACTTTTGGTGATCGAGCTCTTGAGCGCGAGGTGCTGCAACTGTTCAACCGGCAGGCCGAATTGCTGCTCGGACGCATGCGTGACGGCGAAGCTTCGACGGTGTCGACGCTCGCGCACACACTGAAAAGCTCAGCTGCCAGCATTGGCGCGGCAAACGTGGCGCGGGCTGCCGCGATAGTCGAACAGTCCATCGGTGCCGGCGAACGCAATATGGCGGTTTGCTCCCTCGCGACCGCAATCGACCTGGCACGCACGGAGATTGCCGAGTTGCTGCGGGAATAGCTGCTGCGCCGCGCTCTGGTGCGTTTGTCGGAATGACTATATAGGGAGCGTCCCCGCGCCAATTTAGGCACACTTCCCGCTCCCTAGGCGATGCCGAAAATCACCTATATCGACTACGGCGGCACCGCCCGCACGGCGACCGGCGAGGTCGGAGCGACCGTGATGGAGACGGCAATCCGTAACAATATACCTGGCATCGAGGCGGAATGCGGCGGCGCCTGTGCCTGCGCGACCTGCCACGTTTACGTGGACGAGGCCTGGCGGGCCAAAGTTGGTGAGCCCACGCCAATGGAGGAAGATATGCTCGACTTCGGCTATGACGTGCGGCCGAATTCGCGCCTCTCATGTCAGATCAAGATCACCGAACAGCTCGATGGGCTGGTGGTGCGCACGCCCGAGAAGCAGGCCTAAGACGGACGGAATATCAGCGTCGGACTCCCCTGACCGCGCAGCCAGAACGCCAGCGGCGGCTCAGTCAGGATGATGTCAAAATTCCCGGTGGCGCGCGCTGACAAAGGCGCCGAGGCTCGCCACGCTGGCAGCAGCCGAAGATGCTGTTGAGCAAAACCGTCGAACTGGGTTGCGGCGCTGGGCCGGCTGCGGGCGTGGCTGGCGGCGGCGCGCCCTGAACCCGCTTAAACTTAAGGCTTCGTTCCGGCCGGCGCGACCTGCGACGAGGTGAGGCCCATCTCGTCGAACGCCTTGCGCACCAGGCCGGACGCCTTCACTTCCTCGATGAAATCTGTGACGTAGGCAAGAGCCCCCGGGCGTCCCTTCGGCACAGCTACTGAGGTGGTGGAATTCAGGAATGCGCCGTCGAGGATGCGCGAGCCTGGCACCTTTGGCTGCAGGCCGGTGAGCGACTCACGCGAAAAGGCGAGCGCATCGACCTCGCCTTTGCGCAGCGCTTCCACGGCAGCGTCGGCCTTATCGAAGCTCACGTGAGTCGCCTTGGGCGCGGTCTTGTTGGAGGTGCGGAAGGTCGCCGTCCCGGCGATGCCTCCGATGCGGATGCCTTCCGCGTTGGCCGCCTCGACGGTCGCGAACTTCGCGGAAGGCCCGACCAGGTAAGTGCTTTGCAGCAGATGATAGGCATTGCCGAAGTCGACAAATTTCTTGCGCTCCTCGTCGACCGGCAGGAAGGCCACGTCCCACTTGTTGTCGGCCGCCGAATTCTGGATCTCGCCGGAGCCGTTGTGGGCGATGTATTCGACCGGCACGCCGAGCTTCTTGGCGAGTGCAGCGCCGAGAATGACGGCAACGCCGCGGTAGCTTCCTCCAGCGTCCTTGATGGCGAACTGCGCGGAAGGTGAGGGCGCAATCGCAATGGCGACGCGCAATTTTCCGGTAGGGGCGAGTTGATGCATGAGGGTGTCGGCTCTGGTTGGCAAAACGAGGTCGCACGCTAGCATGAGCGTGGCAAGCGGTCGTGGGAAAAAGCCCGGCAGCGCCAAGGGTCGCTGCCAAGGGCGCGATCCAGGGATACCGGCTTGACGGCGCAGCGGCTAGGGCGAATTGTTACAAGATGTTCGTCACTTTCTTTCAGGAGCTCAAAGCCGCCGGCGTGCCGGTGACGCTTCGCGAGTACCTGACATTGATGGATGCGATGCAGGTTGATCTTGCCTCGCGACGGGTGGAGGATTTCTACTATTTGTCGCGCACTGCACTGGTGAAGGACGAGCGCAACCTCGACAAATTCGACCGCGTGTTCGGCCACGTCTTCAAGGGCCTGGAATTGCTCTCCGATGCGATCGACGCTGATATCCCGGCCGAATGGCTGAAGAAGCTCGCCGAGAAATATCTCACTGAGGAAGAAAAGAAGCAGATCGAGGCCATGGGAGGGCTCGATAAGCTTTTGGAGACCTTGCGCAAGCGGCTGGCCGAACAGAAAGGCCGCCATCAGGGCGGCTCAAAATGGATCGGGACCGCAGGCACGTCTCCCTTCGGCGCCTATGGCTACAACCCGGAAGGCGTGCGCATTGGCCAGGAGTCAAACCGCAATTTCCGCGCCGTGAAGGTTTGGGACAAGCGCGAGTTTAAGGATCTCGACGATGAGGTCGAACTCGGCACCCGCAACATCAAGATCGCGTTGCGGCGCTTACGCAAATTTGCGCGCACCGGTGCGCCAGAGGAGCTCGACCTCGACGCTACCATTAAGGGCACCGCGCACAAGGGCTATCTCGATATATTAATGCGGCCGGAGCGCCACAACGCGGTAAAGGTGCTGCTGTTCTTCGACATCGGTGGCTCGATGGACTGGCACATCAAGGCGACTGAGGAATTGTTCTCGGCGGCGCGCTCAGAGTTCAAGCACATGGAATATTTCTACTTCCACAACTGCCTCTACGAGAAGGTATGGAAGGAGAACCGCCGCCGTTTCCAGGCGCACACCGCAACTTGGGACGTGCTGCACACCTATCCGCACGACTACAAAGTGATTTTCGTCAGCGACGCCTCAATGAGTCCTTACGAGATCACCGCGCAGGGCGGCTCGGTCGAGCATTACAACGACGAACCCGGCGGGCTGTGGCTCGAACGCGTTACGCGCACCTATCCGTCCTGCGTATGGCTCAACCCGGTGCCGGAGAAGGAATGGGACTTCACCTATTCGATCCAGATGGTGCGTCAGCTAATGGGCGGACGGATGTTTCCGCTGACGCTGGACGGGCTCGACCGCGCGATGCGAGAGCTGGTGCGCTAAGTGATCAGCCGGCGCATCGCAGGCTCCGGCTGATTACAAGATATTTTTGTTAGCAGCTGGAATGCGTGCGGTATGGACCGCCGGCCCCCGACTGTTATCGAATAATTTGAGCCGTCTTCGCGCGGCACCCACATGTTGCCGACTTTAACGTAAGAGTGTTTCACGGCCGCCCACACGATCATGTGGATATCTTGATCTTGGGCTTCGAGCAGGTGTCTTCGCACTGACGGCAGGTCGCTATTCACACGATAGGGCGTAGCATGATCTCGGCTCCCCGCCGGGATGGTAATATAAAGTCAGAGCCGCCGGACTGGAGTGTTGTTGAGGCAAATCAATTTGTCCTCCCGCACGCGGGCGGTCCCAAGAACTCAGCCCGTAATCCTTGAGGTGCGCCGGTTTGCCATTGGAAGCGACGCCGAAACACTTTGCGCACCGCCTTAGCGCCTGAGGGAGTGGCAAATGAGTTATTAATTTCTACGCAATGGGTTGCAAAGGCTTTCGCTTTTCACCCGAGCCGGCGGCCTACGGTCGCTTCGCGATGAACAGGCCCTCGCACAGACGGAAGGTGAGGTCGGTGCCTGAGCCCTTCGGCTCTATCACCGCTTCCACCTCGGGCGTGGCTTGAGTCAGCATGGCACGCAGGAAATTCTGCATGGTGGGGTCGTGGCGGGCGGCCCAGTCCTTGAATTCCATCCGCTTGTAGATCAGCTCTTCGTGCGTGATCTTGAGCCCTGCCTTGGCGAGTGCCCCGCGCCACTCGTCGATGGTCCAAGCGCGGAGGTGGCTGGGGTCGCGGAAGCGTTCGAAGGCGTTGATGTAATCCCCAACGCTGCCTGGCGGCACCACGTTGTCGACCACAGCAAAGATTCCGTTCTTCTTGAGCACTCGATGCACCTCGGCGAGGAAGTCAGGGATCGAATCGAAGTGATGCGGCGCGATGCGACATGTGACGAGTTCGAAGCTTACGTCCTCGAACGGCAGTGCCTCCGCTTTGGCATAGGCGGTGCGCACATTGGCGAGGCCACGCTTTTGCGCCTCGCCCTTCACAATGTCGAGCATTTCCTGGGTGATGTCTGTCGCCCACATGCGCTCAACATGCGGCGCGAAGGTATAGGCGACGTGGCCGCCGCCAGTGGCGACGTCAAGCGCGCGCCAGGTCTTCTGCGGGTCGGTGAGCTCGACCAGTCGCTCCAAGCTCGCGCCTTTGGCATGCGGGGTGGAGGTGAGATAGCTCACGGCGGTCTTGCCGAATTGCTCCTGGACGAGGGTCTTGGACATCGCGATTTTCCTGACGGCAGCGTGAAAGCGTGTCTGTATAGCAAAAAGCCCTGCATCTTGCGATGCAGGGCTGCGTTGCAGCAGTAGGTGACGCTCTAGGGCCCAGCCACGATCATGCCAGTAAAGACGTAGGCCTGCAGCATCACTAGGATGCCGACCAGGCAGGCCAGCGAGATTGAGTGGAAGAAGACGAAGCGCAGGATCGAGCCCTCGTGGCCGAACCAGTTGGTGGCAGTGGAGGCCACCACGATCGATTGCGCATCGATCATCTTGCCCATGACTCCGCCAGAGGAGTTGGCAGCGCCCATCAGGATCGGCGACAGGCCGAGCTGCTGCGAGGTGATCTTCTGCAGGTTGCCGAATAGGATGTTCGAAGCGGTGTCCGATCCAGTAAGCGCCACGCCCAACCAGCCGAGCAGCGTGCCGAAGAAAGGATAGAACACACCTGCACCGGCGAAAGCGAGGCCAAGAGTGGCGTCGATGCCGGACAGGCGGGTGAGGGTGCCGATCGCCAGCATCGCCGAGATGGTGATGAGCGAATAGGCGCAGACCTTGATGGTCTTACCGTACTCAGTCGCGAGCTTCGCCGGCGAGAAGCCGAGCAGGAAACCGGAGATGATGGCTGCGATCAACATACCGGAGCCGGTGTAGGACAGCCACGTAAAGGAGAATACCGCGCCTTCCGGCGTCGGCTTCGGCACTACCGGCCCGACCTTGTTGATCATGTTGTGCAGGCCCGGCACCGGATAATTCCAGGTGGCGTAGACGTTCAGGACGTTCTTGACCGCATTTGTGCCCCAGGCCAGTAGCACGACGCAAACGATGATCCACGGCAACAACGCGAGCCAAACTTGCGCGGTCGTCGGCTTGGATACAGCTTTCGCGGGTTTCGTCGCCATGGTGGCGGCGGAGTCGTCATGACTGCGCAGCGCTGGCGAAGCCCAGATCACCTTCGGGTGCCAGACCTTGAGGAAAGCGATCAGGCAGGCCATCGAGATCAGCGAGGCGCCGATGTCGACGATCCACGGATTGACAAAATTGGAGATCAAGAACTGCGGGATTGCGAAGGAGACGCCGGTGACGAGGACGGCTGGCCATACATCCTTCATACCCTTGAAACCGGCGAACGCCCAGATCAGCCAGAACGGCACTATCAGCGAGAAGAACGGCAGTTGCCGGCCGACCATGGCGCCGAGCAGAAACGGATCGATGCCGGTGACGCTGGCGAGGCCGGCGATCGGCGTGCCGAGCGCGCCATAGGCGACCGGAGCGGTGTTGGCGATCAGCGACAGGCCGGAGGCGGCGAGCGGCGAAAAGCCGAGGCCAATTAGAATCGCTCCGGTGACGGCGACCGGGGTGCCGAAGCCCGAGGCGCCCTCAAAAAACGCGCCGAACGAGAAGGCGATCAGCAGCAGTTGCAGCCGGCGGTCCTCGGTAACGCCGCCGATCGTCGTCTGCAGCGTCTCAAACACGCCTCTCTCCACCGTCAGCCGGTAGAGGAAGATGACATTGAGTACGATCCAGCCGATTGGGAAAAAGCCGGTCACCGCGCCGAGCACGGTTGCGCGCAGCGACATATCGGCAGGCATGGTGAAGATGACGATGGCGACGAGATTGGCGACGATCAGCGCGATCACCGCCGCGATGTGCGCCTTCACTTTATTGGAGGCGATTAGCACCAGCAGCGTGACGACGGGTAATGCCGCCGCGCAGGTCGACAGCGCAGTGTTGCCGAGTGGGTTGTAAATTTGATTCCACATAAGTCCTCCCCAGCCGTGGATTCGGCCTTGCGACTCTTCTCATTCGACGCTGGCGACAGCGCCACGATATCCAAGAAGCCCCGAACGCAGATGCAGATATAATTGGTCAGTTGATCGGACCAACCGCTTCTTTCACAGCGCAATTATATTGCACGAGGTCGGTCGCCCGAAAAAGAGCCTATCACCACCTCTTGCTACTTATCGCTGCGCTGCACATCGTCATCGTAGCCGTGGCGTGAACTATAAAATACCAGCCCCATCAGCCCACCGCCGATCAGCAACGAGAAAAACACGCCGCCCACGATGGCGATCCAGCCATAGAGCGGGATCGGGTCGCCGCCGAGCCGCTGCCAGGCGGTACCCGCAAACCAGAGCGACAGCGCCAGCAGGGCAAATAGCGCAATAACGATTAGTGCACGCATGCGCTGGATATAATGCCAGTTGTTGCCCGTGGAAGGGCGCCCAAAAACAACCGCGGAGCACAAAAGCCCCTGTCTGTCAGCCCGTCTTTCGCCAGCCTTAAGACGTCTTCGTGATCTCATTTGTTGCTGCGGCGCGGCCACCAATTTTTTCCGGCGCAAGCGGCCGAACTTCTACCGGCCCAATACTCCTTTGGGCAAATGTTTGCCCGGCTGACCGGGCGCGGTCTTGGTGTGGCGCACCACCAACACCGAGCATTTGGCATAGCGCACCACGTGTCCGGCATTTGAGCCGAGGAAATAGGTGCGCATTGCCGGCCGGTGCGAGCTCATCACGATCAGGTCGGCGTTCATTGCCTTCGCCTCTTCCAGTATCTCATGATAGATGCCACCTTGGCGCACGGTATAGGAGATATGAGAGGCATCGAGGCCGCTCTCGCCCGCGATAATGGCCATCGCTTCCCCCGCCGACTTGCGCTGCTGCACGTCAAAATCGGCTGGTACATATTCCGCCAGCATCACCGGCGTAATCGGCAGCACATTGATCAGGCGCACGGAGCCGCCCGAGCTGCGCGCCATCTGCACCGCGGTGGCGATGGCAGGCTTGGCTAAATCGGTGTCGGCTAGGTCGATGGGGACCAGGGTCTGCTTGAACATGACAGCGTCCCTCTTTCACTGCGGCCAATCATGACATTTTTTCGCGTTGAAGTTGAGGGCAGTCCCTGCCGCAATAGGTCGCGTTAATTCGCCGCGGCGAGCGATTTCGGGTTGACGAACCGCTCCAGCCGGCCTGAGTGGGGGTGCAGTTTGGTCCAGTTGTCGAGCGCGAAATCGATAATGACAAGCCCTGAGGTTGGCAGCTTCTCACGCAAGCGCTCGCGCGCATCGATGTCGCCAGAGGCAATGAGCATTAGCGCGAGCTCGTGCAGGCCTGGATTGTGGCCGACGATCAGCAGCGTGTGGGCGTTGACGGGGGTATCTTTAACCACGCCCAGAATTGTATGGGGCGTCGCGTCGTAGAGCTTCTCTGACGAGATCGCGGGCGGCACCGGGCGGAAGGCGTCGGCAGCATATTTCCAGGTTTCCTGGCAGCGCGCCGCGGGCGACACTACCACCCGGTCCGGGACTAACCCGTGGCCCGCCATATAGTCACCGATCTTGGCCGCATCTTTGCAGCCGCGATCGATCAGGCCGCGCGATTGGTCCTGCATGCCGGGCTCGGATCGTTCGGCTTTGGCATGGCGAAACAACAAGAGACGGCGCATGGTGTATCGGATTGTGGGTTTAGAAGGGCGTCGATATCGAATCTGCAGCAGTCTAGCATGCACATTGTAGGCGCCGCAGTGTGGTCAATTGGGGCTGGGAACCGATGAGCGAAGGCGAGGACACAGCAGCGAGTTGGTACGAGGCGACCCGGGTTACAAGCCCCGAACACCCGCGGCTCAACTTCGATCTCGATGTTGATGTCTGCGTGATCGGCGCCGGCCTCGCCGGCCTGACCGTCGCGCGGGAGGTGGCGAAGCGCAAATGGTCCGTGGCGGTGCTGGAGGCGCACCGCGTCGCCTGGGCGGCTTCTGGGCGCAACACCGGCTTCGTTCTGCCGGGCTTTCACGAGACCATCGACAACATGGTCGAGCGCATCGGGCTCGACCATACCAAGCAGCTGTGGGCGTTGTCGGAGCAGGGCGTCGAATACGTCAAGCGTACGATCGCGGAAACCGGCATGCCCGGCGTCGATCCGGTGCCCGGTTGGCTCCACGTGTCGAAGCTCCACGATGACGACACCACCCGCCGCGAGGTCGAGCGGATGCGCTGGATCGGCGCCAATGTCGAAGCCTGGCCGACCGAGCGAGTGCGCGAGGTGCTGCCAAATCCGCGCTATTTCGGAGCGCTGCATTTCCCCGGCGCCATTCATATTCATCCGCTCAATTATGCGCTCGGGCTCGCCGCCGACGCACAGACCTTCGGATCGCATATCTTCGAGCACACACCAGTGATCGCGATCGATCCGGCCGGCGTGCGCAAGCGCATCGAGACGCGGGGCGGCATGGTGCGCGCAGCGCATGTGGTGCTCGCCTGCAATGTGCAGCTTAGCGACCTAATGCCGCAACTCGGCGCCACGCTGTTGCCGATCTCTACCTTCGTGCTCGTGACCGAGCCGCTCGGTCCGATCCTAGATGAGGTGGTACGCTATCGCGGCGCAGTGAGCGACACCAACCGCGCCGACAATCATTATCGCGTCGTCGGCGTCGATCGATTGCAATGGTCGGGCCGCATGCGGTCCTGGGAGGCGGATCCTCGCTGGGTGCAGCGCGGGCTCGTCGCCGATATCAAGCGCAATTTTCCCGCGCTCGGCAAAGTCGAAGTCGCGCATCTCTGGCGCGGCACGCTAGGTCGCCCCGTGCATCGCATGCCGCAGATCGGAGAGATCGAGCGGGGCTTGTGGGTGGTGAGCGGGTTCGGCGGTCATGGGCTCAACACTACCGCGATGGCCGGCGAACTGGTCGCACGCGGCATCGTCGAGTCCGACCAAACTTGGCGGATGTTTGCACCTTACGAGCTGGTCTGGGCCGGCGGCACCCTCGGTCGGGTGCTGGCGCAGGGTGCTTACTGGGGGACACGCCCGCTCGAGGCCATCGGCGAGGTGCTCGCGCGCTATCGCGAGAAGGTGCGCACGCGCAGAAAAGCTCGTGCCGCCGTGCGGGCTGGCAGTGGACACGCGCCGGCTGTCATGGAAAGACAAGCAGCGCCCGCAGCGCCTGAGTGAATTGTGAAAGTCTCCACGGCTCGATCCGCTTGCCAGCTCGCCAAGCTGGCGCTCACTGGATGCGAGACCGGTGGCACGCAGCAAGGCGCGCTGGGCGGACGGTGGGCCGGCCGAAAACCCTGAAAGTGCCAGACTTTGTGAGAAGCCTCTAGCGCCCCTCGCGGCGCGCCATGAAGGCGAGGCGTTCGAACAGATGTACGTCCTGTTCGTTTTTAAGTAATGCGCCATGTAGCGGCGGGATAAGTTTCTTGGGATCGCGCTGGCGCAAGATCTCCGGACCGATGTCCTCGACCATCAACAGCTTCAGCCAATCCAGCAACTCGGACGTCGACGGCTTCTTCTTCATGCCGGGCACTTCGCGGATCTCGTAGAATAGCTTGAGCGCCTCGCTTATCAGCCGTTGCTTGATGCCCGGGAAATGAACCTCGATGATCGCCGCCATCGTATCTGCGTCGGGGAAGCGAATGTAGTGGAAGAAGCAGCGGCGCAGAAAGGCGTCGGGCAATTCCTTCTCGTTGTTCGAGGTGATGATCACGATCGGCCGGCGGCGCGCCTTCACGGTCTCGCCGGTCTCGTAGACGAAGAACTCCATGCGATCGAGCTCAAGCAAGAGGTCGTTGGGGAATTCGATGTCGGCCTTGTCGATCTCGTCGATCAGCAGCACCGGGCGTTCGTCGGAGGCGAAGGCGTCCCATAATTTCCCGCGCTTGATGTAGTTGCGTATGTCTTTGACGCGTTCGTCGCCGAGTTGGCTGTCGCGCAGGCGCGACACCGCGTCGTATTCGTAGAGGCCTTGGAGCGCCTTGGTGGTGGACTTGATGTGCCACTCGATCAGCGGCGCTCCGAGCGCCTTGGCAATCTCGAGCGCCAGGACGGTCTTGCCGGTGCCCGGCTCGCCCTTGACCAACAGCGGTCGTTCCAAGGTGATCGCGGCGTTGACGGCGACCTTCAGGTCGTCGGTCGCCACGTAACCTTCGGTGCCTTCAAAACGCATGCATTTCCTCGCTTTTTCGAGGCGACACTAGGCAGTGCACGGAGCTCGGGCAAGGCGATTCAGGGGCATTTTGCCGCTTCGGCTCGCTTAAGCGTGATGGATCAGTGATGGGAAATTGAATACTCAGGCCGTCCGGAACGTATATGTGATGACCGCCAGGTATTTTGGAAGGTTCTGATGCGCCATCTCCTTCTCGGTTTTGCCTTGGGCCACCGTGGCTCTGCGGCAGCACAAATTGCTCCATTACCCAAGCCGGGAGCTTTTGGCGCACGGACGCTGATTTCGGCAAGGTGCTGGGCCTAATCCACCACCTCCGGCTATACTGGCAGCGCCGTGGCCAAGCTGCACTGCGAGCAAGTATCGGCCGACGGCACCGGGCGTACCGAACCCAAGGGAGAAGGTTGACATGATCGACCGACGAGCCCTGCTGACGGCCGGTGTTGCGCTCGGCGTGCTGATTGCCGCGAACAGGATGGGTGAGGCAGAAACGATGACGACGACCGAAGCGATCGACTGGCGCAAACTCTCCGACATGGAGTGGCGTCAGCGCCTCACCGCCAGCCAATACATGGTGCTACGCCAGCACGGTACCGAGCGCGCCGGCACGAGCCCGCTCAACAACGAAAAGCACAGGGGCATTTTTTCCTGTGCCGGCTGCGACCTCCCGCTGTTCTCGTCCGACACCAAGTTCGAGAGCGGCACCGGCTGGCCGAGCTTCTATGCACCGCTGCCTAACGCGGTGGAAAACTCGACCGATCGTTCGTTCTTCATGACGCGCACCGAAGTACATTGCCGGCGCTGCGAGGGGCATCTGGGCCACGTGTTCGACGACGGGCCGAAACCGACCGGCCTACGGTACTGCATGAACGGTGTGGCGCTGAAGTTTACGCCGACGGCCGGCGGCCCGGCATAAATCTCAAGCTAGGGCGGATTACGCTTGGGATCGGCCACAGCCGCCTTGAACGCGCGTCAGGTTCGGAATCGTTGTTTTCCCTGAGATCCGACCGCTTGTTAGGCGTGTGGAAGCCCCAAAAACAGATTGGCTTCCTGTTCGAACGGATTGCGATCTGACTGGCGGTCGTGCCGCGCATAGCAACGTCTTCGATCACGGTCTTTGCGCTCTTGAGCACCAGCAATGATGTGACTGTTATGGCGAAATCAGGTTGGCGTTGCGGTGCGGCTCGCAAGCTCGGCTCCGCCAGCGGTCATAGTCAGTATCCGCTATGTCATTGATCCGACATGATAACTCGACCGCGCGCGGAGGCCCGCGCGGATTGGTTTGACACTTAGCCGATCGCCCGCAGGAAATTTGCTCGGATATTGTCCGAAATTTAGCGCCCGTATATAAAGCCTGCCCCACTGGGAGGGGACAGACCTCCGTCCAAGAATATAAGAAGACAGGAGTTCAACGGAAATGTTGGCCAAAACAAAAACCTATAGGCCGTCTGACAAAGAGCCGTTCATGAATGAGCGGCAGCGTGAGTATTTCCGCGCGAAGCTACTCGCGTGGCGGGAAGACATCCTCAAGGAGGCTAAGGAAACACTCCAGCATCTGCAGGAAGAGAACCAAAACCACCCCGATCTCGCCGATCGCGCGTCGTCGGAAACCGACCGCGCTATTGAACTGCGCGCACGCGATCGCCAGCGCAAGCTTGTTGCCAAAATTGACGAGGCGCTCACGCGCATCGACGATGGCACTTATGGATATTGCGAGGAAACGGGCGAGCCGATCTCTCTACGCCGTCTGGAGGCGCGTCCGATCGCCACGCTTTCGGTTGAAGCGCAGGAGCGCCATGAGCGGCGTGAGCGCATCTATCGCGACGACTGAATGGCGCAAAATCGTGATGTGACAATGATGCCCGGCCTCATGCCTCGCATCGGCGTTTTGGACACAAAGAGACTACGCAACTCGGCTGAAACCGAGCGCCTATCACGATTTTCCTAGCGGACGGCCAAGCAGGTTGGCCATTTCCTCCTCGAGACTGTCAAGCGGCGCCTTCGCCGGCGTCGGCTCGAGCTTCGGTTCGACTTTCGGCTCGATCTTGGTTTCGACCTTGGGTTCGGGCTTTACCTCCGCCATAGGCTTCGGCTCGAATTTCGGCTCGATCCGCGGCTTCAAATCGCGGGCCGGCGCGGAGCTGGCGGCCAGCGGATCGGTCACCGGCGGGCGGCTCTCTGGCATCGGAGCGCGCCGCAGCGCGGCCTCGAGCTGCTGCGCCATCTCCGCCAGATTGTGGTCGGTTGACGGCGAAGCGGTCGACTCGGCGACTGGCGGCGGCACCACCGGCGAGGCTGCGCGCGAGGCCGGTTCAGGCGTAGCGACGCGCGGAGTCACATCCGCGGACGGCCCGGCGAGATTTTCCGCTGGACGCGCCCGCGCGCCCGGCTCCGGCGGATGCCATGGCTCTTCGATCGCGGTCGCACGGTAGGAGCGGGCCGGCACGATCGGCGGCGGCTCGCTGCTCGGTTGCAGTGGCCAGCCGTTGGTGTCGCTCGGCATCATTACGCGCTGTTCGGGAGCGGCTCGTCCGGTTTCGCGCGCCATCCCACCGGCAGCGCGTACGATATTGGATTCGACCACCAAATCGGTGGGCCCGCCGATCATCAGCAGGTGTTCGATGTTGTCGCGGCGGATCAGCACTAGGCGGCGGCGTCCGTCAACGGTGGCGGCATCGATCACCGCCAGGCGCGGCTGACGGCCGCGCGCAGCGCCGCCCAGCCGATTGGCGCCGAAACGGCGTATCAACCACGCGGTCAAACCGATCAGTGCGAGCACCACCAGAAAGGCGATAAAGAACCGCGCAGCCAGCGGCATTTCCGAGCCAAACAGGGTCTCGAACATCAATGCGCTCCGTACTTGGTGCAGCGGCTCATCGGTGAGGAATCGCCCAAATGGTTAATTCCATCGGCACAAGTTGCCGCCCGGATTAATGACAGATCCTTAACAAAGAAAAGGCCTTTTGGCACCCCCAACCTGCTATTGACCATAGCCTGGCAAAGTCTGCCTGGTGCCGCGCGAGACCGCGGACGATTTGGAGCATGGCGATTTACCTCGCCCACGTGGTCAATGGCATGGCGAACTATCGCATGCACAACCTGATGCCGCTAAAATTCCATGCGCAATTTTCCGCCGCACTTGTCGCCCGTAACGCCGTGCGCTGAGCGCGGGCGCTTGGCTAGCATCGACTAGGCCCATGAGCCGTTTCGTGGCACGAAGACAAGGACTGTTATGAAGTTTGTCCCACTGGCAATCAATCTTGAGCTGATGAGGTAGCAACGAACTGGACGGAATAATTAAGCGGTGAGGCGCTGTACACGCGCCCCTCCTCCTGATCAAGACTGCAGCAGCTGAGCGCGTTGATCGAATTTGCTCCTGGTAATCGACGCCATGCATGAGCATTCGGCTGTCTCGAAGGCGCGCTCTCCGATTTGACGCCGCGCGACTCACGGTGACCACCAATAGCAGATCTGCACGAACTTTGAAAAAACAGAAGACCCAATGCAAAATCACATGGACGACACGCTGAGCTCGGCAACGAAATGATCGGCCGTCGCTCCGTTCCAGTTGTTGCTGGGGTGGCACCGTCTAGGTCGATCGGTATATCCAATCGAGCATTACAAGGCATTCGCTGCAGTCATCGACCACGTCATGCGGTTGCGCCGGTTGTTCGTTATCCCAAAACATGGGATTGCGACAGGCTGGCTCTTGCGCTGTTAGGGCGGGTTAAGGCACTCAAGAGTTATGGCAGACCAGCACCCCGCAACGCAGGCGCCAACGCCGGACACGAGCGCCAGGCTGCGACGGCAAGCGTTTGACAAGAGCCAAAGCGTGCCGCGTGGCGGCTCGGTCGGCCTGGTGCTGTTGGCCGCTTTGGCTCTGATAGCCGCGGCCGCCGGCTCGATCTACGTCGAGCCGCCCTATGCCGGAACATATATCCTGGCGTTGCTAGCGCTTTTCGGCACCATCGGCATCGGCGCGGTGTTCGCCGTGGCCTCGGGGATTATGCAGTGGTCGAACCGCGGGCAGGGCACTCCGGTGCTCAAGGCGGTCGTCGACAATGCCATTGAGGGGCTGGTCGTCACCGGCCAATCGGGCCGTGTCTTCTACGCCAACGCCTCCTACCTCGATTTGATTGGCGCCACCGACAACACCGACGTACGGCCAATCGAGCGTGTCTTCGTCGGCGATCCCGACGTTTCCGAGTCGATCTACCGTCTGCTCAAGGCCGCACGCGAAGGCCGCCGCGCTCAGGAGGAGGTGCGCGTGCCCGGCGTCAAAGCGGAAGCGGCACGCTGGCTGCGTATGTGCGTGCGACCGCTGGGGACGAGCAAGGCTGACGCGCGCATGACGGTGTGGTCGATCGCTGACGTGACGCGCGACCGCCAGCGTGCCGAAGATGTGTTCCAAGAGTTGCAGCACGCCATCGATTATCTCGACCACGCGCCGGCCGGCTTCTTCTCGGTCGACGCCGAGGGCGACATCGTCTATCTGAACGCCACGCTAGCGAACTGGCTCGACCATGATCTGGCCGAAGTGGGCGCCGGCTCGCTCAAGATTACCGACATAGTTGCCGGCGAGGGCGCGGCGCTGCTCACCACGCTCAAGGCCGCACCTGGCGAGGTCAAAACCGAAGTGCTCGACCTTGATCTCAAGACACGTGGCGGTAAGCCGGTGCCCGTGCGGCTGTTCCACAAGGTGGCCTTCGGCGCCGATGCCGCCCCCGGTGCCTCGCGCACGCTAGTGCTCAACCGGGCGCGCGACGACGGCGATCCACAACGCGCGGCGGAAGTGCGTTTCATGCGCTTCTTCCAAAACACACCTATGGCTATCGCTACCGTCGACAAGAACGGCCGCATCGCGCGCAACAATGCGCGCTTCTCTAGTGCCTTCGAGCCCATGATCAAGGGCAACGAACGCTCAATCTTCGCAGTGATAGCCGAGCGCGACCGTCCGGTGCTGGAGGCCGCCATCGCCAAGGCGGCAGCGGGGCAGAGCGAGATCGCGCCAGTCGAGGCAGCGCTTGCCAGCGGAAATGAGAGCTGGGCAAACTTCTTCGTGTCCGCGGTCGAAGAGGAGGATCGCGACGGCGAAGCGGCGATCGTTTATGCGCTGGAAACTACAGCGCAGCGAACGCTGGAAAATCGCGTGTACCAACAGCAGAAAATGGAGTCGGTCGGCCAACTCGCAGGCGGAATCGCGCACGATTTCAATAACGTTCTCTCTGCCATCATGATGGCGACCGATTTCCTGCTCAACGCTCACAAGCCGACCGACCCATCGTTCAAGGACATCATCCAAATCAAGCAGAACGCCAACCGCGCCGCCGCGCTGGTGCGGCAGTTGCTGGCCTTCTCACGCAGGCAGACTTTGCGTCCGCAGGTACTCGACCTCAATGAGACGCTGAACGACCTCGGCATGCTGCTGCGCCGTCTGATCGGTGAGCGGGTTGATCTGACTACCGCTCTGGGCCGCGACCTGTGGTCGGTGAAGGTCGACCTCTCGCAGTTCGAGCAGGTGATCGTTAATCTGGCGGTCAACGCGCGCGACGCCATGCCCGAGGGCGGCAAGCTCACCGTCCGCACCGCCAACGTGACGGCGCAGGAGAGCGGCCGTTATGTGTACAAGGGTCTCGCCGCTGCCGACTACGTGCTGGTTGAAGTGAGCGATACCGGCACCGGCATTCCACCCGATATCATCGACAAGATTTTCGAGCCGTTCTTCTCTACCAAGGAGGTCGGCAAGGGCACCGGGCTCGGCCTTTCCACGGTCTACGGCATCGTCAAGCAGACCGGCGGCTTCATCTACGTTGATTCAAAGCCCGGCAACACCGCCTTCCGCATCTTCCTGCCGCGCTATGTGGCCGGCGCCGAGGCGCCGCTCGCTGAGATTCCCTCAACCGATGCCCCGGAGATCGCCGGCGCCATGTCGGCCGCCGACAGCATGGCGAGGGTGGCAACCGATCTCACCGGGCACGGCATCATTCTGCTGGTCGAGGACGAGGAGGGGTTGCGTGCGCTCAATGCCCGCGGGCTTTCCTCGCGCGGCTATACCGTGCTCGAGGCTAGCAACGGCATTGAGGCGATCGAGGTGCTTGATAAGTATGGCGACGTCGACCTAGTGGTGTCCGACGTGGTGATGCCGGAAATGGACGGCCCGACGCTGCTCAAAGAACTGCGCCGCCGCAATCCGAATGTGAAAGTCATCTTCGTCTCGGGCTATGCCGAAGAAGCGTTTCAGAGGAATCTGCCCGACCAGGAACAGTACGAATTCTTAGCCAAGCCGTTCACGCTCAAGCAATTGGTGTCGAAGGTGAAAGAAACGATGTCGAGCTGAACGCAGGCCTCAGTCGGGGGACTGCGCCAGCCGGGTCTTGTCGAAGATGCTCGGCTGCAAATTGCAGCAGAGATTGCGTCTCGCATTCAAGTTCGTGGGCTGCGCGCGGAAATAGTCCCGTTCCAGTTCGGCACTGATGGTGTCGCGATAGCAACGTCGTCGGGTGAAAGGCGGCTAAAAATTTTTTTGAGATTTGACGCTTCATCGGACGGATAATCGCCGGCACCGCATTTGGTTTCCGGGTTCCGGCCGGCGTTTTGCATTCATCGCGGTGTAGTTGCCGCCCCTTACAAAAGTTGGGAGCGATCCCTACTTGTGCGTTTGCCACTTCGGCCGGGAGGTTCTCAATGTTTCGTAGCCGTTTTTTGATCGCACTCGGCGCGATCGCGACCGTAGTCGTCTTAATAGCGGGTGACGCGCATGCGCGCGCTGGCGGCGGGTTCTCCTTGGGCAGCCGTGGCGTGCGCACATTCTCCATGCCGCCGACCACGCGGACTGCGCCCGGCACGGCGGCGCCGATTACGCGTTCGATAACGCAGCCGGGCAGCAGCAATGCTTTCGGATCACCGGTTACTGGTTCCGGTCTCTTCGGTGGCGGCTTGTTCGGTGGCCTGGCTGCCGGATTCCTCGGCGCCGGCTTGTTCGGCCTCCTGTTCGGACACGGCTTTTTCGGTGGCATGGGTGGCTTCGCCTCGCTGCTCGGACTCGCTTTGCAGATCGTGCTGATGATCTTTGTGGTGCGCCTGATCGCTGCCTGGTGGCAGCGGCGTCACATGCCGGCCTATGCGGTCGCGCATCCGGCGACCGGCTACGGATCAGCCGGCCTCGGCGGCACGATGGGTGTGAGCGCGCCGACCGGCGAGCAGCAGCTGACCATCGCCAAATCAGACTATGACGCTTTCGAGCGATTGCTTGGAGAAATTCAGTCCGCCTATTCGGCGGAAGATCTGTCGGCTCTGCGTCCCCGAGTGACGCCGGAAATGTTCTCTTATTTCTGCGAGCAACTGACCGAGAGTGTCAGCCGCGGCCTCGTGAACCGCGTGAGCGACGTGAAATTACTGCAGGGCGACCTAGCCGAAGCCTGGCGCGAAGGCGATACCGATTATGCCACCGTTGCCATGCGCTTTGCGCTGACCGACAGTATGGTCGAGCGCACCAGCGGCCGCACTGTCGAAGGCGGCAGCCCGAGCGAAGTCGCTGAAGTGTGGACATTCCGCCGCGCGCGCGGTGGCAACTGGCTGCTTTCGGCAATCCAGCAGACTTGAAGGACGATCTTCGCCGGGTCTGCGACTTCGGGCACTGGGCAACCGGCGGCGCAGCGATTATCGGCGTTCGGCCCTCCGGAGCAGCTTTCGCGACCTACGCCGGTCGCGCATTGACATTCGCCTCCCACGCGAGCGCACGCTTGCCAAAGTGCGCGCGGACTTCATCCTCACCTTTGTGCGACCAGTGGCCAAATGGAAGATTTGCCGTCGTGCAATAGGCTTTTCCTTAACCGCTCTTTACAATCCGTTAAGGTCGTCAG
>Ga0207839_1000072_pt1 | contig 20236 bp, 22 predicted proteins | sample LuqExpMetageno64_FD_187821 | JGI IMG/M metagenome (GOLD analysis project Ga0207839, IMG submission 187821) | Tropical forest soil microbial communities from Luquillo Experimental Forest, Puerto Rico - Sample 64 (SPAdes) | ecosystem: Environmental > Terrestrial > Soil > Tropical forest ...
TAAAATCGCATCGGCGAAAATGTCATAGTTCCTCGCTGGAACCATGAACGCACCCGGCCCGCCAATGACATTGTCGTAATAGTAGCGGTCTAGGTCTGGCTCGAGCGTAAGGATCGGCAGGCCGTTAATGCTAATGCCATCGTGGACCGCTTCGTCGCGCGCCAGTGTTACTGCTCGTCCGCGATTGTTGGCACCGTCGCCCGAGATGTCGATGACGCGACGGATGCCGAGAAATGGGCTGGCGGTGAGAAGGATGCGCGAATAGTCGATCGCGCCGCTGATCGAGGTGCCGCCGCCGAACAATTGCCGCTTCGACGCATCAATCGCATCGGCGAGTGCATTCACGCTGACTTCGTCTTTAACGAGCGTCCAATCGACAGTTTGCACATGCAGTTGCGGACCGGTCCACTGCATCATGGTAACCGCGATCGATTGTGTGACCAGCGAGCGGATTGAGTTCAAGACCTGTCGATGTCGGAATGCCGCTGCGTAGCCCTGCTTCTGCAGTTCGAAGCGATCATCGCTGACGCTACCCGAAGCATCCACTGCAAGCACGAGCGCGAGTGCAACGTCGGTTTGGACCGGACGTGGCTGCTTCTGTTCCTGGGCGCCGAGTGGCGTCGCGGCGACAACCAAGAGTGCGCACAGGGTAGCTCGAAGCATGGCGAGTTCCTATGACGGTTATCTTTGCTCGGATAACAGCAGGGATCCGTCAAGGGTCAAACGCGTACAAAAACCTTGTGCAGGTCGTGGCTCACCACACCGTACGAAACGCGGGCAGGCGCGCGCGTAAGTGGCTCCAGGAGATGCACTGGTTGCATTGGTCCTTCGCAGCGCCAATTTTTCAGCCCCGTGCTTCTCAGCGATGGCATTCTACATTCTACAAGACTGAAACGCGCGGCCCGATGTAGGGTGTGGCGCTTCGTGTGTCGCCGCCAAGCGACGGCGCCGCCGCTACAAAGATCCAGTGGCTAGTAATCATCGTTTCCTGTTAATTTTGAGATCATCAATCGATGGATAGCCGCGCTTTCTAAGAGCAGCCTCGATCCCTTGCATGATTACGTCATGGATTTTGCAGCGCTCATGGAACGCGACCTCGCGCAACGCTTCGTAGACGGGTTCCGGCAGGTAAAGGCTCGAATGGACGATGTCTGGCCTCGGGCGACGACCAGCGGGCGCCTTAGAGGAGCCTGAGGTAGTCGGTGGGGCGCGGAGCCGCTTCACCATCTTTCTCGCTTCTACGGGCCTCCCAGCCATTCTGAAGGGGCATTCTAGCATGAAGGAGGCATCAGGCGAGAGCACCATGGCATTGCTCCTCTGTAATGCTACAGTGCTATAGTGTTGACAGGGAAAAATAGTGGTGTATAATAAAGTTGGTTCGCATTTGGCTGTGCCCTTTTGCACCTAGAAATTTGATGCAAGATATTGAAAACGCTAGCGTTTTTTCACTTTGCTAACTGGCAGCTTCGATTGCGACACTAGCGACCGTTGGTCGCGGAAACCCCGTTTTAGGCCCCCAAAAGGCTGTGGATAGGCCCCAAATGCGGGCCAGGAAGGACAACGCATGGCAAAAAAATACAAGCACGAACGGAAGATTGATGGCCGCACCGCACCGGCGAAGAGGAGACGCGCGCTGATTGCGGCCTACGAGCAGCAAATTGGCAGCGCGCTCTCGCCGGCGACACGGTCCTTGATCGCCCGCGTGGTTACAATTGAGATCACCCTTGAGGCCATCGAGGCCGATCAGGTCTCCGGCAGGCCCATCGACGCCGTAATGCATGCGCGTCTGGCGGGCGCCCTCGCCCGCCTACTCGATCGGCTCGGCTTGACGGTTCGTCCAGCGATGAACGCCGTTCCGGCGAGTACCCAGCCGCTTACGATCGAAGTCATACGCGAACCATGCGTCAAGAGAGCCCAGGAGAGAGCCGCCCGTGAGGGCTGGTCGGACGCTGAACGCGACCGTTATGCCGAGGAATTATTTCAGCGCGATATGCGTGCCGCCTGACGTCGGTAATTTCGGGTGCTTGGAGCCTGCACCACCTGAAGGAGCATAACCTGAACTGTACGGCTGTAGTGCTACAACTCTATAGTATTGACGCCCATTGGAGCTGAGATGTAACATGCAAACGCTGGTTTGCCTGTTACGGGACGCTGCATGACCCGGCAGTTTGTTGCTTACTATCGCGTTTCGACGGGCCGCCAAGGTCGAAGCGGCCTTGGCTTGGACGCCCAGCGCGAAGCGGTACTGCGGCACCTCAGCGGCTATGCCGGCGAGCTAATTGGCGAATTCTGCGAGGTTGAGAGCGGCAGGCGATGCGATCGCCCCCAGCTGGTAGCCGCCATTGCGGCTTCTAAGAAGGGAAAGGCAACTCTGATCATTGCGAAACTCGATCGCCTGGCTCGGAATGTCCACTTCATTTCAGGCCTTCTTGAAAGCGGCGTCGATTTCGTCGCAGCGGACAACCCTCATGCGAACAAACTCATGGTGCATTTGCTTGCTGCATTCGCCGAGCATGAGCGCGAACAAATCAGTCAAAGAACGAAAGATGCTCTAGCAGCGGCCAAATTGCGCGGGATCAGGCTTGGTCGCAATGGCGCCGAACGGTTGGCACCAGCCTATCGTGCAGAGGCAATGGAGAGAGCACGGCAGCTCGCGCCACTCCTTGCTGAATTGAAAGGCACTGGTATGTCTGCCCGCCAGATGTCGGCAGAATTGACCAATCGCGGAATTCCGACGCCGAAAGGCGCGGGATGGCATACCCAGACCGTGATTCGGATGCTTGATCGAGCTGGATTATGACCTGCGCTCTGACCACGTTCCGACGTCACAATGAGACCCGCTGATCAGAAATCAAAGGAACTCGGCACCCATCGGGCCAACATGCTCCAATCACACGGCTTCTGCAGCCCTTCGAGCGCATCCCCTTCGCTGCTAGCTGGCGGTTTCCTGACCCGCCTTCACAGGGACACGATCTAGCCATTGAGCAGGCCGCCATTCCGTCGATTGCCCGAGCCGTTAGTAAGGGATCTCCAAGGCTGGCATGTACAGCACTGGTGGAACTTGGTCCCCGGCTTCGCCGGTTCGCTCAACTCGGCGCTGCCAAGATTCGACGATTTGCAACTTCATGACCCGGCCGCGCCCTAGGCGGCCGCGCTGCCTCACTGCGATGACGTAGAGAACACCAGCAATCGGCGCATTTACAATCTCCCCTGCGGCTTTCGCAGTGAGGCGCACCGATCACGCCGCCTCGTGGCTCCGCTGCTCTGCTTAAGGGCCCGTCCCTTATGTCCCTTTGTCCCTCTGACTTAGAAAGAGACGCTGGCGACATAAGGGACGGGGGATAGGAAATTAGACAAGATGAGTCTGGAGTGCGCAGCTTCCTCAGGTCGCGCAGAGCGCCGTACGTGCAAAATCTCCAGAATGGAGCGCAAAAAAATTCTTCAAAATTTTTTGTCATTGCGGCCAAGGTCTTAGCCTCAAATTTCGCTATTGGTCAGGGTATAATATACCCAAAAGCACAATGTTTTCAAAGACTTAGCCTTTACTGGGCAATCATTCTGTGTTATCCTTAAAAATAGCGCTGGATCGAAGACGGCGGTTTTTTGGGGGCATGGATGAATGCAAAAAAGCAACCGTGGCAAGACCGCATCGTCAGTTTCGCGGAGTTACAAAAAGAAAATTTTCCGCCGATGACCTATGTGGTTCCCGACATCGTGCCGGAGGGCGTCACGATTCTGGCTGGCCGTCCGAAGATTGGCAAAAGCTGGTTGGCCTTAGAACTCTGTCTCGGAGTGGCAAGCGGTACTCCGGTGCTCGGCAACATCGAGCCAGCGACGGGGGATGTCCTCTATCTCGCGCTTGAGGATAATCCCCGCCGCATCCAGCGGCGCATCAACAGGATAATGCCTTCCAGTGGCCGCTGGCCGGAGCGCTGCAAGTTCGCCACGAACTGGAGTCGCTTGGACGATGGGGGCGCCGACGAAATCGCACAATGGATAGATAGCGTCCCAGAGCCGCGTCTCGTTGCTTTGGACACCTTGGCGGCCGTTCGCTCGTCCCGGCAACTACAGGGAAACATGTATCAAGCGGATTACGGGGCAATCGAGAAATTGCAAAAATTGGCGGGCGAAAAGCACCTCGCCATTCTCGTTCTCGCGCACGAACGCAAAATGGAAGCACTTGTCGATCCGATAGACGCCGTCAGCGGAACGCTGGGTCTAACGGGCTCGGCGGACGGCGTCGCCATTATCCAGCGCTCGGCGCACGGAACGACCTTGTACCTGCGCGGGCGCGACATCGAGGAAAAGGAACTGGCGCTCGTCTTCGATAAGGCGCGCTGCAGGTGGTCAATCCTTGGCGATGCGGCAGAGGTTCAACGGTCAGACAGTCGCAAACGTATTTTCGAAGTATTGCAAAGGGCGACCGAGCCAATGTGCCCCAAGGATGTGGCCGAAGCTGCGGAAATGCGCGTAGGTGCGGTCAAGAAGCAGTTGCTGCGCATGGCGAAGGCGGGCGAAGTCACAAAAACATCACGGGGTCGCTACGTGCATCCCGAACACTTGGACCTTTTGCAAGCAGGGACCGAAAAGGCTGCGGCATAACCAACCATGGGGCGTTCAAAGGGAAATATCATGACTGCAAATCAATGCTTTTCTGTTACCGACGATCGCTATGTCATTGACCGCCTAACGTCAAAAGTTGGCAAAGCCTACTGTCATAAGGGCGATCCAGAACATGACGCGTACTTGCGCGAACGGATGCTTTGGGGCTGTCTCGCGGAGCTAACTGAGAGATTGATCGTCAATACTGCCCCATTGGAGAGAGATTTCGATGGACAGCTCTATCAGCCGGTCTGCGAAGAAGGGCATTCAATTTGCGTAGCCCTATACAGGGCAATCAGAGCTTCTCACCTGAATACGCTGGAGGTCGGGCAGTCGCTGCAGCATAAATTTGACGGCGAGCTAAGGCGCAACAAAATAGGCATGCAGGATCACACGTCGTTGTCGTTGTTCGTGGATGATGTTGAGTGTCTTCTGCGTGACCTATACGGCGAATCTGACAACCAAGCGATCAATTTAGTCCGGAGTGCTGTATTTTCGATCGGTTTCGGAATTGGCCTGCCGGATGGAATGGGCATAAGCGGCAGTCATCATCGCCGAATGCATCAGGCCGTGTTTGACCTAACCCAGCGCGCTCGTGCTGTGCGCGCTAATCCCGCTCCATTTAGCAAATACACGGTCTCGTTTGTAGATGACTTGCACGTCAACTGGCCTCCACTCACTCGGGCTCCGGACAACGCAAATGCCATGGAAGAAACCGAGATCCCTTTCTGACGCAAACTCAGGGTTGGGAGCCGGAGAGGCTGCCAGGGAAGGAAGCACTCGCAATCCCCGCGTTGGCGGTCTCGCTTTTTTATGACCCGCACCGAAACGCTTCCGCAGTCCTTGTTACTTCTTCGTCGTCATCGCCGCCTGAGGCCGACTGTGTCGAGGCTAATCCGTTTCGCCAAAGAGTACATTATGGGCGATAGTCGCCCAAGTAAGGAGCAAAGATGCCTAACTGGTGCAGCAACAACATCGTGGTGACTGGTCCCGTCGAAGAAATTGCTCATTTCACACAGACGTGTATTCGACCAGATGGGCAGGAGAAGCCGTGCTTTGATTTCAACAGCCTCATTCCCATGCCGACGATCCTAGAAGGCACGGTCGCCGGGGGACTAGTCGATGACGCCCTGCTTGTTCTGGGTCGTGATGATCTGGCCATGTTCAGTCGCTCCCTGGAAGAACGAATGAAAGGTTGGGAGGTTTCTGACATCGAAACGCTCAAGGAGAAGATTGGCCCCGAAGCCTTTGAGAAGGCGCGTCAGTCTATCGAGGCGTTTGAACAGACCGGCGCGCCCAACTGGTATCGGTGGGCCAAAATGAACTGGGGCACGAAATGGAACGCCTCTGACTTAGAGGTCATCAGAGAAGAGCCAGGGCTTTATGAGTGCCGGTTTAAGACTGCGTGGGGTCCTCCTAAACCTGTGTATGTGAAATTGGCCGAGAAGTTTCCCAACTTGTGCTTCGAGATAGATGGATGGGATGAACAACACGACTTTGATTTCAAGGCTACGGTACGTCATGGCGCCTTTGACATCCAGTTTGGTGATCCCAAGCGAGAAGGGTTCTGGATGGGAATGGATTCTCATCACCTGCTGGATTTTGCGAAATCGTATGGCAATGATCCAAAATGTTTTCTTTGTGTGGGTTTGTGTGGAGCTGTTACGTCTAACCACTGTAACAGCGAAAACGAAGATCCTGAATGTGAGAAAGCCGTTGTAGCCTGGGCCAGAGGGAACACCAAGGAAGAGTCGGAAAGTTCCTGCCGCGAGGTTATCGCTCGTAACCGTAGCTGTATTGAGACGCTGGTCACGGACTGGCAATTCACGGTCTACGCCCCGGGGGAAATTCAGTTTCAGGAACATGAACCGCCTGAAGCACTCTGCGTCCTTCCCGCTGCGAACGACGACGTGCCCTTCTAAATCCCGTGCAGCACATGAGTTTGCCATGCCCCTTACGCTCGTCCGAACTACGCGGGCACTCCAGATCAGCGCATTGCCACCACCGAGGTGAGTCGCAACGGCCAAGAAATATTTATCAATCAAATGCGCGGTGTCTGCAATTCCGTATTATCGCCGGCACTGAAACCAAGCTCGCGCGATGGGTTCGCGAACGCGACAAATGGAATCTGCCACTGCATCAACCGGTCAAAGAATTTCTTCTTTGGGAAGAAATTCCATTTTGAGGTGGCGCATGCAGACGACGGATAACACAACCTCGGCTGAGACAAGTACAAGAGGACTAGCAGCGTGACCGATACAGCAGTACACCGCGATCACCGCTTAACGTTCACGGCATTTGCCGATATCAACGAGCATCTCCGCAAGGACTGGCTCGTCAGGGACTTTCTCGGCGCGGGGGAAATGTCGGCAAAATATGGAATGCCCGGCACGGCAAAGTCGGCGCTTGCAGGCGATCTCGGGGCGCACGTTGCCGCCGGTCTTCCTTGGTTCGGCCGCCCGGTTTGGCAGGGCGGTGTACTCTATATCGCTGCCGAGCGAGCTGCATTGGTCAAACGCCGCATGGCCGCCTGGCGGCTCTACCATGGAGTAGACGATATCCCCTTGGGGATCGTTGCCAGGACAATTGATTTGCGAAGCAATCGGAGAGACGCAGACTGCGTGATCGAGTGTTGCGAGCAATTGCAAAGAAAGTTTGGCCATGATCCGCGCCTCATCATCATCGACACCGTATCTCGGGTCTTGGCCGGCGGCGATGAAAATGCACCGCGTGATATGGGCCAACTGGTCGCGAATCTCACGCACGTTCAAGAAAGCACAGGCGCCCATGTGCTGGTGATCCACCACGTTCCGCAGGGACAATTGCGTCTTCGCGGCCACGGCTCGTTGCTCGGCAGCATGGATACGACAGTATCGCTGGAGAAGTCGGGCGCTGGATCAGTGACGGCAGCAATGGACAAGAACAACGATGGTCCCGAGAGGCAGACGATCGCATTCTGCCTAAAGGCCGTTGAGCTTTACCGCGATGCAGAGACTGGCGAGATAACGACAGCGCCTGTCGTGGTCCCTACCGAGGTCGTCCGGCAGCCAAGGGGCCGCAAAAGGAAGTCGCTATCGGCCAAGTATGAACGCGCGCGCCGCGCCTTGGCTGGCCTTTCCAGTGGCTCTCTCGGCAAGGCAGCTCCAGATGACTGGGGACTCCCCGCTGGCATTAACGTCGTGCCTGCAGACACATGGCGGGAGATGCTCTTGCGTGATGGCGTTCTCGATAAAGAAGGTACGGATGTCCGCAAGCGGTTTTGGGACCTAAAGAATAGGCTGGCTGCAAAGAACGTCATCGGCGAACGCGATGGCTGCGTGTGGATCGCGGAGTTGCCATGACTTATCTGTCCTTCCCTTTTGCCATCGGGCTATCCGTCCGCTCCGTCCTCAAACCTAAAGGTTTTGAGGACGCGGACCGACGTCACTTGCCAATTGAGAAGCGGACGGACGCGGACACGGACGGACGTGCGGACACCCTGAAGACTAATGACCCGGTTAACGACGGATTTCATGCCCCTGGCGGCCAATAAGTGAGCAATATGCGCGCGACAGAGACGCCGGCGCCGCATGAGCGGCGAAACAAACTCATTGCAGAAGCTGCGCGCGAGCTACGCAAAAGCGAACGATGGCTGCGAGACTGGCTAAAACAACATCCGCGCGATGACAAGGATGAGCCATTCTATCGGCTCGCTGGACGAACTAAGTTATTCACGGACCGCGACATCGACTGTTTGCGCCAGCGGGACCTCTTGGCGGAGTTCAAGTACTGGGAGCAGGAGGATCGGCTTCGGACCCTTGGCAAGTTTGAAAGGCTAGGCGTCCTTCCTGCTGACGACGACTGGGTCTTTTAATTTGTCTGGTCAAGCGGGCACGCCAGGTTGATAGACTATGACGCGGCAAGACCACAAATCGCTTCCACCAGGCCTAGCCCCCCGCGGCCTCAAGCGCGAGACCGCGGCGGCATTTGTAGGGCTTTCGCCGACAGGATTTGATGCTGCGCGGCGGCAGGGAAAATATCCGGCTCCCACCTTGCCCGGCGGTTGTTACGACCGCATTCTTCTTGAGCGCGCCATGGATAATCTAAGTGGCATTGTACCGGAACCCGAGGCCCCTGGCGCACTGGATTTATGGAGACAGAGTCGTGGTCCGCATACGGCTTGAGGGTATCAACACGGTTCATAAGCGGCTCGCTAATGGCACGATTCGCACCTACTTCTATCATCGCGCCACGGGATTGCGACTTGGTGGAGAGCCGGGGTCGGCCGAATTCATTGCAAGTTATAGCGACGCTGAAAAAACGATGCGTAATCGGCTCGCGGGCATATTCAGCGGGCTGATCCGCGACTTCACGCTATCAGCAGAGTTCGGTCAGCTTGCGCCCAGTACGCAGGGCGACTATAGGCGCTTGCTCCGCTACGCCGAGAAGGAGTTCGGCAACCTGCCAGTTGCCGCACTCAATGACCGGCGGGTTCGTCTAGATTTTTTAGCTTGGCGTGATCGCGTCGCGAAGACGTCAGGTCCGCGTGGTGCCGACTATCGTCTATCCGCAGTTTCTTCGATGCTTACCTGGGCTGAAGATCGCGGCATTCTCCTAGCTAACCATTTGAAGGCTTTCCGGCGTCTCTATCACAGCGATCGGTCGGACCTAATATGGCTGCCCGAACACATCGATTCTTTCATGAGGGTCGCGCCCATTGAGTTGCGACGGGTACTAATCCTGGCGCTGCATACTGGACAGCGCCAAGGCGACCTCTTACGCCTTAGTTGGTCCGCCTATGATGGGACCGCGATTACTCTGAGGCAAAGCAAGTCGCGGAAGCGTGGCAGGCAAGGGCGGCTCGTCGTCGTTCCATGCACCAAGGCGCTGCGGCGGATGCTCGACAAACTTCCGCAAACATCAACGCAGATTTTGACTACAGCGAAAGGTCAACCGTGGCGCGCCTATTCATTCCGACACTCGTGGAAGAACGCAGCCGATGCTGCCGGCATCGTTGGGCTTCACTTCCACGATCTTCGCGGGACGGCGGTGACGATGCTCTCTGAGGCGGGATGCACGTCGCCAGAGATCGCCGCAATTACCGGTCACACACTTCAGCATGTCGAGGCAATTCTTGAAAAGTATCTCTCTCGCACCCGCCATCTTGCCGAAGCCGCCATCTTTAAGTTCGAGAACGCGCAGCGAACGAAATTTGCGAACCGCCTGCAAATTGATCAGATGGCGAAAAGGGCCAAAGCAAAAAATGAGAAACAAATCAGTGATGTTAAGTGGCCCAGGGGCGCGTGAAGTGCCCGGAATGCTCATCGAAATATTAGAGATGACAACTTCCGCTGAGCGTCACACCGTTTTGGCATGGTCCGCCAATCCGACTAATGCTTGCATCAGATGTGTGCCAGAACGCTATGGACCTCCAAGGAAGGGCCTTGCCTGAAGAAGCAATCAGAAAATTCGAGAACTCCTCGCGAACAAAATTTGCAAACCGGCTGCAAACTAACGCTCCACCTGAACAAAGCGAGACTGCAAAAACAAAAGACAATCAATGATTTTCATGGTGCCCAGGCGTGGAATTGAACCACGGACACCGTGATTTTCAGTCACGTGCTCTACCAACTGAGCTACCTGGGCACTGGTCCCGCCCGCATGGGCCGGAATTAAACAGAGCGCCGCCTTATAGTGGCTCGATTCCGCACTGTCCAGAACGGGGTTTCGCTCTAAAATTAGAGCCCTAGGGAGGCGCGAAACCGCCGCTTCAGTGCAACCCCGTCCCGCTCCGGCAGCACGCGCGGCGGCTCGGCCGCCTCGATCAGCACGCGGGCAAATAGTGTCTCGCGCAAGCGCTTCAGCCGGGCGGCGAGGTCGCGCAAGGCTGCCTCGTCGCGCACATCGAGACAGTTGGTGATGCCGCAGGCGCGGGCAATGGTGAGCAGGTCAACACCGTTCTGCGTGTGGCTCGGCTGCATCCCGGTCTCGCCATACACGCCGTTGTCGAACACGACGATGGCGAAATTGGCCGGCTTCTGAATACCGATGGTGGCGAGCGAGCCGATGCCCATCAGCATCTCGCCGTCACCGGTGATGACGGCGACGCGCTTCTTCGGCTGCGCCAGCGCCAGACCGAGGCCGATCATTGCCGCGCCGCCCATGGCGCCCCAGAGATAGAAATTTCGGTCGTTATCGCCGACCGCCGCCGCGTCCCAGGCGGTTGAGCCGAGCCCCGGCACAAGCAGCAGATCGTCGCCGCGATCGGCGAGCAGCGTGGCCATGGCCGCGCGTCGTTCGAGCCTCATTTGGTCCACACCTTCTTGCCGATCAATTCCTGCGACAGAATCACCGCGGCGATACGCTCGTCGCCGAAGGCCCGCTGCACGGCACGCTCCGTGGCGTTCTCCACGTCACCGGGCGTGCGCGCGCGATAGGCGTCCGCCTCGCACAGCCCAAGCACCGGCTCGACAATCGATCCCATCGGCACCTGCCACGGATTGAACTCCTCCCATTCGCCGCGCATGGTGATCAGCATCAGCAGTGGAAAGCGGCAGGCACGCATCAACGACAGCATGTTGACGCAATTGCCTAGTCCGCTAGATTGCATCAGCAGCGCCGCGCGCTCGCCACCGAGCCAGGCGCCGGCCGCCATCGCGACGCCCTCCTCCTCGGTAGTGAGCACCACGTCGCGGATTTCCGCATCAGCGCAGCAGCGCTCGATCAACCGCGAATGACCGGCGTCGGGTACGTAGCCAACCTGACGGATGTTCGCGCGCTTGAGCGTCGCAAACAGCTTGTCGGGCCAATCGGCGGTTTGCACGATCATGACCCCTCGTCCGCGTCCGCGGGTCGCTGCCCGTCCTCATCTTCGTCTTCCTTCACCGGCACGGCATAGACGCCGGTGAGCCAGCGGTTGAGATCGATGTCGGCGCAACGCTTAGAGCAAAACGGCTTGAACGCCACATCCACGGGCTTGCCGCAGATCGGACAACGTGCCCCCGTTGTTTTGCGTTCAGCTTCATCCACGTGCGGCGTCCATGGCCCGCAGCTCCCGCTTCAAGATCTTGCCGTAGTTGTTCTTCGGCAGCGCGTCGACAAAAACATAATCCTTCGGCCGTTTGAAGCGCGCAATACGCGCAAGGCACAGCGCGTCAAGCTCGGCGGCATTGGTATCGCCGACCACATAGGCCACCACGACCTCTCCCCATTCCCGGTCCGGCCGGCCGATTACCGACACCTCGCGCACCTTGCCATGGGTTAGCAGCACTTCCTCGACCTCGCGCGGGTAGATGTTGGAACCACCGGAGATGATCAGGTCCTTGGAACGGTCCTTAAGGTGCAGGTAGCCCTCGTCATCGAAAATGCCGACATCACCGGTGTGCAGCCAGCCGCCGCGCAAGGAGGCGGCGCTCGCCTCTTCATTTTGCCAATAGCCGGTCATGATCACGTCTCCGCGCACGAGGACCTCGCCTGGCTCCCCTTGCTTGACTGGCCGATCCTCGCTATCCGCGACCATAACTTCGACACAGGCATAGGGTTTGCCGGCGGAACCGAGCCGCTCGCGCCAGCGCGGATGACCGCGATCGAAGATATCTTCCTTCGATAGCGTCGTGATGGTCATCGGCGCCTCACCTTGACCGTAGATTTGCGCGAGCCGCGGTCCGAAGCGGTCAAGCGCAGTGAGCGCATCCTCCACGTACATCGGCGCCCCGCCCCAGATCAGGGTGCGGATGTTCTCGACCTTGCAGTCCGCGTTGGAATCGACCAGCCGCTTGATCATGGTCGGCGCCGCGAACATCGACGTGCGCGGCCATGCGTCAAAGAGGGCGAGGATCTCCTTCGGCTCGAAGCTACCGCTCTCCGGCGTCACCTGCACGCCGAGCCGCGCCACATATTGCATGATGTAGAGGCCAGAGCCATGGCTCATCGGCGCCGCGTGCAGAATGGCGTCGCCCGGCGCCACGGTATCGACCTCCGTCGCGTAGGCATGGCTCGCGCACAGCAGGTTGCGGTGCGTGAGCATCGCGCCCTTCGGCTTGCCGGTAGTGCCTGACGTATAGAACAGCCAGGCGAGATCATCGCCCGTGCGCGGCGTCAACGCCGCAGCATCGGCGGTGAACAATTGCTCATATCCGGCGCTGCCGATGGCGATCAGATGCTCAAGGTTTTTCGGGGCGTGCGGGGCGATCTCGGCATCGAGGCCGGGCGAGGCGAAACACACGCGCGTGCCTGAATGCTCGAGGATATAGCCGAGCTCGGAACCATGCAGTTTAGCGTTGGTTGGCACGGCGGCGAGACCCGCGTGCCAGATGCCACAGAGGATTTCGAGATAGTATGGCGAGTTCTTCGCGACGATGGCGACGCGTTCGCCGGGCGCAAGCCGCAACCGCTCGCGCAAAGCGCCGGCTAGCTGCGCAACTCGTTTGGCCAATTGGCCGTAGCTCGCCACCACGCGCGCACCGATGGCAGACGCCGGCTGCGCGGGATGACTAAGACCGGAACGCTGGAGCCACAGGGCGAGGTTCACGAGGCGCCCCCGCGCGTAATGCTAAACCGCGTTAAGCCAGCCGAAGCGGATCGGATAACCCTCGCCACCGAGCAGGCTCAAGGTTTCGTACAAGGGCAGACCAACCACGTTGGTATAGGAGCCGACGATCTTCACGACGAAGGTGCCGGCAATCCCCTGCACTGCGTAGGCACCGGCTTTGCCGCGCCACTCGCCGGAGGCAAGATAGGCCTCGATGTCTTCCAGCGACAACCGCTTGAAACGAACGCGCGTCTCAACGATGCGCTGACGGAACGCCTCCCGCGGGGTCACCAGGCAGATCGAGGTATGGACGCGGTGATTGCGGCCCGATAGCAGACGCAGGCATTGCGCCGCCTCGTCGAGCAGCTCGGCCTTCGGCAGGATGCGCCGCCCGACCGCCACCACAGTGTCCGCTGCGAGAATATAGGCGCCGCGCAATTCGTCATCGAGCTTGACGTTGGCGAGGGCCACTTCCGCCTTGGTGCGCGCCAGCCGGTTGGCATGCGCGCGCGGGATCTCACCGCGACGCGGGCTCTCGTCGATATCGGCGGGCTTGAGCGCGTCCGGCTCAATGCCGGCCTGATTGATCAGGGCGAGCCGTCGCGGAGAGCCGGAGGCAAGCACGAATTTGGGTCGGCCGATCATCGGTCAGGCGGCGCCGGTTGGTCGAGTTAAACCTTTGCGAATGCGGGCGGAAATTAGCGGAAGGGGGCTATTTTCACAACCCGAGCTCTCACTCGTTGCCCACACTCGGCGCGCCGAAGCGCTCGCGAATACGCGCCATCAACTCGTCCCGCACTGCGCGATAGCTCTCAAGCCGCTGCTCGCGCGTGCCCTCAACGCTGGTGGGATCGACCGTCGGCCAGTATTCGACACTCGCCGCGTTGGTGCGGGTCAGCTCCAGCGCCTTGTGATGCGCCGGCGGCGACAGCGTCACGATCAAATCGAAATTGAGCCCCTCCAGCGTTTCCAGCTCCTCGAAAGTGACTGGCTCATGCCGGGCGATATCGACACCAATTTCTTCCATGACCGCGACCGCGAGCGGATCGAGATAGCCCTTCCGCACGCCGGCGGAGGCGACGTAGAGCATCTTGCCGTAGAGCTGGCGCAACAGACCGGCCGCCATCGGCGAGCGGATCGCATTCATGCCGCACGCAAACAGCACCGCCTGGGGGCGCGAGCGGCGCTCAGTCTCCACGCGCTCAGCCCTTCCAGTGCAGGACGCAGATCAACGTGAACAGGCGGCGCGCGGTGTCGATGTCGATCTTCACCTTGTCCTGCAGTCGCTCCATCAAAATGGAGCAGCCGTCGTTATGAATGGCGCGCCGGCCCATGTCGATCGCCTCGATCTTGTCGGGCGTCGCGGTGCGGATCGCCTGATAATAGCTGTCGCAGATGATGTAGTAGTCTTTGACGATGCGGCGCAGCGGCGAGAGCGAAAACAGATGCGCCATCACCGGCGTGTTGTCTTCCTCGCGGATATCGAACACCAGCCGGTTGGCGTTGATGCTCAAATGCAAGATATAGGGACCACCGTCGTGCCCGACAGGTGCAAACGAATTCTGCTCGAGCAGATCGTAGATGGCGACCTCTCGCTCATGCTCGACATCCTCGTTGGAGCGCCCAATCGACTCTTCGTCGAGCGTCACCTTGACCAGGCGCTGCTTGTTGGCAGCTTTTGATTTCGTCGGGCTCATCGTTGATTGAGCCGGATGGCCACTGAGCGCGCGTGGGCGGAAAGGCCCTCGGCCTCGCCGAGCGTAATCGCAGCGGGCCCCAGTGCACGCAATTGCTCGGGCCCGCATTTGAGCAGCGAGGTGCGCTTCATGAAATCGGTAACGCCGAGACCGGATGAAAAGCGTGCTGAGCGGGCGGTCGGCAGCACGTGGTTGGAGCCGGCGACGTAATCGCCGATTACCTCCGGCGTGTGCGCGCCGATGAAGATCGCTCCGGCATTGCGGATGCGCGCTGCAAGCTGCTCCGCGTCGACGGCGATAATCTCGAGATGTTCGGGCGCCAGGCGGTCAACCAGCGTAATGGCGTCGTCGAGCTTGCCGACCGTGATGATGGCGCCGAAGTCGCGCCATGAGGCGCCAGCGACGCTGGCGCGCTCGAGCGTCCTGAGTTGCGATTCCACCGCCTTCTCCACTTGCGCGGCGAGCGCGGCATCGTCGGTGATAAGAACCGATTGTGCGCTAGCGTCGTGTTCGGCCTGCGCCAGCAAGTCGGCAGCAATCCAATCCGCATTGCCGGTCTTATCGGCGAGGATCAGCACTTCGGACGGGCCGGCGATCATGTCGATGCCGACATCTCCGAAAACAAGCCGCTTGGCGACCGCCACGTAGGCGTTGCCCGGTCCCACGATCTTGGCGACCGGCGCGATTGTCTCGGTGCCGTAGGCAAGCGCCGCTACCGCCTGCGCCCCGCCGATTCGGTAGATCTCATCAACCCCAACCAGCCTGGCCGCCGCCAGCACCAGCGGCGCGGGCGCCGGCACGACCATGACTAAGCGCGGCACTCCGGCGACCCTGGCCGGCACCACATTCATCAGCACCGAGGACGGGTAGGCCGCGGTCCCTCCCGGCACGTAAAGCCCGACTGCTTCGATCGCACTCCAGCGCGAGCCCAGCTCGACGCCGAGCGGATCGGTGAACCGCGTGTCGCGCGGCTGCTGGCGTTGGTGAAAGGCCTCGATGCGGTCACGCGCGAGCTTGAGCGCGGCGAGCGCCTCGGCATCGCAGGACTTCTCGGCGGCATTAATCTCGGTCGCCGTCACGCGCAGGCCGGCCTTGGCCAGGTCGACCCCGTCATATTTGGCGGTCAGCTCGGTCAGCGCGCGGTCGCCGCGGGCGCGCACGTCCGCGATGATGGCGCGCACGGCTTGCTCAACGTCCTGCGTCGCCTCGCGTTTCACGCCCAAAAAGGCGCGAAAACGTGTCGGAAAGTCCGCGCTCTGGCTGTCCAAACGCAGTGGCATGGCCGGGTCCTGCCGGGTCACTCCCCGAACGACAGGTCAATGGGTGATGCGCGCCTCTGCGTCAACCCATTCCTGCCGACGGTTGGCAGCAAGAACAAAGCCTTGTCGGTAGCCTGTCGGACTTCATTTTCTTCTTATTTTTTTATGCCCGTGATTGGCGACTTCTTGTGCCCGTTGATGGGTGACCTCGCATGGCGTCATCCCCACTAAGAGACCTACGCCACCGGAACCTTCGCCGACGCGTCGCGCACAGAGTTCTAAAATCGAAATGTCTGGCCGGTGGCTAGGCGGCGTCCTCCGGCGGACTCTCAGCCGCTACCGCATGGACCGGGCAACCAGCCGTGATCCAGGACGGCCCCAGATCGGTCAATTCGGCCTCCAGACACTCGACCTCCAGCCGTAGGCTCGCGCCGCCCGAGAAGGTCATCGTTACGATGCCTGAAGGCGCCCCCGTTTCGGTAAATTCGACCGATAGGAGGTTGAGCACAGTGTCTTTGCCGACTGGGTCCAGGCTGCGGCACTTACACGACAGCACCCGCTCGAAGCGCAGCGCCGCCCGGCGCCGGTGGTATTCGCGGCAACCTGAGTGGGCCTCTTCCCAATCAAATCGGTTAACCGCGAGGACCAGGCGCTTTTCCTGCGGTCGCCACACCACGTCGGCGACTCTGGCTACGGCGTCCTGCAGATGGGTCGAAACGACCTCGAGATCCTCCTCGTCGAGGACAACGAACTTGAGCTGGTCCATGACGTCGGTTCCCCAATAGAGTCCTACGTAGGAAAAGCCGTCAATGGGTTCAAGATGCTCGTTCTGCTGCTCGGTTTCACGCACGGCGCTGATCGGCGGGATGGCGTACGTGCTTAACCTGGCCGTGCGAGCGCGCGTTTCAGAGACTTGGTACGAAATAACGGCTGACCCAACCGATCAGCCAAATCGCGTCCGGTGGCAAGGTTGATGCGGCTGTCCGGCGCGAACAGGCCGGTCTTGTCTAGGCCCACCATCGCCTCTTCAGAGAGCATCACCCCTGCGTCAGCCGCTAAGCCGCTCTATTGCCGCGCCGCAGCGGGCGAGTTTCTCCTCGACGCGCTCGAAACCGCGATCGAGGTGATAAACGCGGTTGACCATCGTCTCGCCCTCGGCGGCCAGCCCCGCGATCACCAGCGACACCGAGGCGCGCAGGTCGGTGGCCATAACCGGCGCGCCCTTCAGGCACGGCACGCCATCGATGGTGGCGGTCTCGCCGTCGAGATGAATATGGGCGCCGAGCCGCACCAGCTCCTGCACGTGCATGAAGCGGTTCTCGAAGATCGTCTCGGTGATGTGCGAGGTCCCGTGGGCGCGCGTCATCAGCGCCATCAATTGCGCCTGCAGGTCGGTGGGGAAACCCGGGAACGGCGCGGTGGTCACCTCAACAGGCATGAGCCCCGCGCCATTGCGGGCGACGCGGACGCCTTCGTTGGTCGGCGTCACGGTCGCGCCGGCCTGGCCGAGCACGTCGAGGGCCGCCTGTAGCAGCTCCGGCCGCGCGTTCTGCAGCAGCACGTCGCCGCCAGTCATTGCGACCGCCATCGCATAGGTGCCGGTCTCGATACGGTCGGGCAGCACGGTGTGGCGCGCACCATGCAGCTTCGGAACACCCTCGATCACGATGCGCGACGTGCCGGCGCCGGAGATCTTGGCGCCCATCTTGTTGAGGCAATCGGCGACATCGCCGATCTCCGGCTCGCGCGCGGCGTTCTCGATCACGGTGGTGCCGTGCGCCAGCGAAGCCGCCATGATCGCGGTGTGGGTACCGCCGACTGTGACTTTCGGGAAATTGATCTCGGCGCCGCACAATCCTTTGGGCGCACGCGCAATCACGTAGCCGCCTTCGACCTCGATTTCGGTGCCGAGCTTCTCCAGCGCCATGATCAGGAGATCGACCGGCCGCGTGCCGATTGCGCAGCCGCCTGGCATCGATACTTTCGCCTCACCCATACGAGCGACCAGCGGCGCAATGACCCAGAAGCTCGCCCGCATCTTCGACACCAGCTCATAGGGCGCGGTCGTGTCGACAATGTGCTTCGCCGAAATGTGCAGGGTGCGGCCGTTGTTGGCATCCTCGCCCGCGCGCTTGCCGGCGATCATCACGTCGACGCCGTGATTGCCGAGGATGCGCTGCAAAAGCACGACGTCGGCGAGCTGCGGCACGTTGTCGAGGATCAGTGTGTCCTCGCTCAACAGGCTCGCGATCATCAACGGCAGTGTCGCGTTCTTGGCGCCCGAAATCTGGATGGTCCCGTTCAACCGATGGCCACCGATAATACGAATACGATCCATGTTGCCGCCCGCTTATGGTTCCTTCCTAGCCTTTCGGCTTGGATGGCGCAATTTCCTGGCCGATTCCGGCGGAATCTTGCTCGGAGGATGCGGAAGCGGCTTGTGAACGGGCCCTCGCCTGCGCCTTGCGGCGCTTGAGGTTCTCGCGCAGCGCCGCCTTCAAGCGCTCGCTACGCGGCTGCTGGCCGGATTTCCCGTTTCTTTCGATCATAGCGCCCATGCATAGGAGTAGGCCGCGCGGCCGGCAAGCGGACGCTCGACAGGAATAGAATGATCAGATATTCGCTCAGCCTCAGCGCTGCCGTAGCTCAGTGGTAGAGCACCCCCTTGGTAAGGGGGAGGTCGAGTGTTCAATCCACTCCGGCAGCACCATGAAACCTGCTGAAATCAATGTTTTTTAACCGCGGGATTCTGTGTGTCGGCAGTTTGCTGGCAGAACAATACGCAAACATCGCGCTTCGAATCATGGAAAATCCGTGGACTTCGATTCCGCCGCAAACATCGCATGAACGTGTGCTCGAGCACCCTTCGCGGCGAGTCGTCATTCACGACGTCAAACTGAGGCGTGTTTGCAGTTTTCCGCGGCCGGCGCTCACGCTAAGATTTGTACTCACAATTGACCTACGCGTTGGAAGACTCGTTCGAACTCGAATGCCGCATAATTCGCGTCTTCTCTCATCCCGGGGCGGCCTGCGCCCCTTCTCAAATCGCAACTTCCTGGGGTACTGATCAATGACCTTGCCCGATGCGAAACCTGCACTCCCGACCAGCCAAAAGGCTGAATTCAGCGCTGCAGAAATAGGCGCACTTGCCCATCTCTACCGAGGCGAAGTCTACCGGAGCACTGTCTGGCGCACGCGTCTCGACAGCTCGACGAACTGGGCAGTGGTCACAACGGGCATTGCGCTGTCGGCAACCTTCAGTAGCTCTGAGGCCTCACCCTTACCAATGGTGCTCGTCGGTCTTCTTGTCAGCGTCTTCCTTTTGTTCGAGGCGCGGCGCTATCGTTATTTTAACGTCTGGCGCGCCCGCGCGCGTTTGCTCGAAACCGACTTCTACGCACCGATGATCACGGGCAATGGCGTGCGGGTTGATTCGGGCTGGACCAATTTGCTGGCGCAAGACTACGTCGACCCGCGTTATCACATTAGCTTTGCCCGCGCGATCGGCCGGCGCCTTCGGCGCACTTACGCTTGGATTTTCGTCATCCAGGCCATTGCGTACTACGGCAAACTCGCCATCCATCCTGAGCCGCTAACCAACCTCGCTGAACTTTGGGAACGTGCTGCCATTGGCCCGATTCCGGGTGGCTTAGTGATCGCGGCCGGAGTTCTTTTCCATGGCGGCTGGGCGGTGTTTGCACTTATTACCCTTCGCATTGAGATCGCCTCGAGACGCGAGCGGCGGAGCCTAATTGCCATGGGGTAATTTGGACGCCCTTGTCGACTGCAATTAGAATTTAGAACCGAAGCGCGAATCCCTTCATCGGATTCCATGTGGCCTTCGCTCGACTTGAGACTCGCCCTCGCCATCTTGAGATTCGAGAATACCTGCGGGACTGCCGGACGATCGCCACGCTGCGTCGCAATTGAGTGGTGTGTAACCTGCGGCATTTACCTGCGAAAAGTTTCTTTATCGGAGTTCATCTTTGAAACACAGGAATCAGCACAGCTTTGGCTGAGGCCGGGTCCCGGTCGGAGCTTCATGGCCGTTGCCAGTGGCACGTGGCAACAATAAGCATATTGTCGAACCTCCGTCGGACGACCTGCGAGCGGACTATTATCGGATTAGATGGGAAGAACGCATGCACGCGACCATCAATTGCGATATG
>Ga0207839_1000095_pt1 | contig 18500 bp, 15 predicted proteins | sample LuqExpMetageno64_FD_187821 | JGI IMG/M metagenome (GOLD analysis project Ga0207839, IMG submission 187821) | Tropical forest soil microbial communities from Luquillo Experimental Forest, Puerto Rico - Sample 64 (SPAdes) | ecosystem: Environmental > Terrestrial > Soil > Tropical forest ...
TCGCCATTGGCTTAAATACCAGAAGCTTGGAAAGCCGATGCCCTGCGCCATCGTGGTCGGTGCGGCGCCCGTCGTCGCCTATAACGGCCCGCAACGGCTTCCCGTGGATTTCGACGAGCTGACGGTCGCTGGCGCACTGGCCGGCCGGCCGATCAACGTCGTGCGGGCCAAGACCATCGACGTCATGGTACCGGCAGACGCGGAAATCGTCATCGAGGGCCTCATTAGCACCGAACTACTTGAGCCGGAGGGGCCGTTCGGTGAGAGCACCGGCTACGTGGCGCTCGAGGACTACAATCTGTCGATGGAAGTCACAGCGATCACGCATCGGAAATCGCCGGTCTTTACCTCCATCATCAGTCAGGTCACGCCGAGCGAATCCAGCGTGATGCGCAAAGTGGCGCTGGAGCCGCTGTTTCTGACGCACCTGAAGGATGGCCTCGGCATTCGCGGCATCAAGCAAGTGTCGATGCACGAGAACTTGAGCAACCTGCGTCCGCTCATCTTTCTACAATTCGCACCCGATACGCCGCGCACGGAAGTCTGGCGCGGCCTTCAGGGAGCGGCGTCGCGCATCGCTGATTGCGGTAAGATCGTCATCGCAGTGAGCGAAGACGTCAATCCGGCCAATCCAAACGCTGTTTTCTGGTCGATGGCTTACCGATCGAATCCGATTGAGGACGTGCTCGTATTGCCGTTCCGCTCACCCGGCCACGGGCCGAGCTCCGACCGCAAGCCGGGCGTGGAGCCCGACCCGCGCGTCGCAAATTCGACGCTGCTGATCGATGCGACGCTCAAGCATCCGATGCCTCCGCTTGCCTTGCCGGCGAAGCCCTATATGGAGCGCGCGCAGGAGATTTGGAATCGGCTGAAGCTCCCGCCCGTGAACTTCCAGGCGCCGTGGCATGGTTATCTGCTCGGCGACTGGAGCGATAAGTGGGAGCAGTTCGCGCAGAATGCGACCTCGGCGAAGTGGGAAGAGAACGGCGTCGACACGCTGGCGCGCCGCCGTGGCGGACTGAAACCCGAAACGTCGGTTCGCTCGGTCGAGACGTAGACTCTAGAGCGCCTGGGACCCGCTCTACATGATGCGGGCCAATGGTGGTCTGCTCCTCACTTTTATTAGTCAGCGCGTGCGTCTGTGCCTCGCCTTTATGGATTCGAGCACCGGCAGAAGGTACTGACGAAACTTCTTGGGGTTCTCGCTCATCGCGAAATGCCCGATCTCCTTCATGATAACCACCTCCGCGCCGGGGATTTCGGCGGCGGTCTCCAGCGTATTCTCGGGTGTGCACGAAAAGTCGTATTCGCCGGTCATTAGGTAGAGCGGACACACTGACGTATCGATCTTGTCGAGGTTCGGCCTGAGATCGGAATCCGCGCGATAGAAATAGATGTCGCCTTTGAACACGCCGGGTCCGCTCTGCATGTAATGCCAGAGCGTCTCCCAACGATTGCTGCTTGGACTCTGCGGCGCGACCATACCGGATACGATGCCGGCGCAGACCTCTCCGCCGTGCGCGTCGGGGCGATGCAGCCAGCTCGAGTCGTACCAGCCCGTCTGGTAGGCCGCGCTTTCGAGGCCGATGAGCGCGCTGAACTCCTTGGCGTGGCGCATGGCAAGCGGGAGCACGATGCGGCCGCCGATCGAGCAGCCGAGCGCGACCGGTTTCTTCAGGCCAAGCGCATCGCGGAATGTCCGGATCAACTCGATGTAGGCATCGGTCGTGAGTTGATATTCTTCGTCCTGCCAACCGTCGGGCGGCGTCGACTTGCCGTGCCACGGCATGTCGAACGCGATCACTCTGAAATGATCGGTGATGTCCTTGTCCGTCATCATGTGACGAAACTGACGTCCGTCGGATGCTGCCGTGTGCAGACACAGCAGCGGGATCCCGGCGCCGGCCTCTTCGAAGTAAATGCGATGCGGACGCCCCTGCAGATCGAGGTAAACGTACCGGCCGACGATCGGATCGATGGTGGCTGTCATTGCTAACGCTCGTCTGCGAGGACGCGGGGGGCTTCGAGTAGGCCCTTGAAATAGAGAAGATTGGTCATCAGCGGCCGAAAGTCGCCCTCAATGCGGAACTCGCCGAACTTGGCCAATGCAAAGATGTCGTGGAAACGCGGCTCTGGATGCACCGCCCAGAAGCGACGCCACGTTTGCTCGCGACCGCGGACCGCAAAAGACCACGACCGCATGAGCAACGGCCCGCGCGACAAGGTCTCGATCCGGCCGGCAATGATCGCCACATGGAGGGGGATCGGACCGATCTCAAGCATGATGTCGGTCGTGACGTACTTGCCACGCCGCAGGAGGGCGGGATTTCCGTTCACCAACTGCGGCAGGCGCTCGACAACTTCGGAAAGCGGCAAACCGGACGTTTGGCGGTCAACCATCGTATCCCTGCCGTTCTGCGGCTTCTCATGTTCCAGCACGAACTTTCTGTCCAGCCATTTCACGGACAAACGTGCCGCCTAGGAGGCTTGGTTCGTTCATTTGACTTGAGCGGACAAATTCGTATTGGGTAATCCAGCTTGAGTTTTCATCAACGAGGCCGCGTTTTGGCTAGGTCGGTACCGCCGCTGAACCCATTGCACGTGTTCGAGGTAGCAAGTCGAGTTGGCAGTTTCACCAAGGCGGCCGAGGTTCTGAGTGTCTCGCCGTCCGCAGTTAGCCGCCAAATCGCCGCTCTGGAAGCATTTTTGGATGTGCGGCTGATCCATCGCTCCCGGGATGGCAACGTCCTGACTGAGGTCGGCGAAGAATATTACCGCGAAATCGCTCCCGCCTTCGAGACGATCACCTTGGCGACCGATCGCATTATGCGCGGGCAGGACAGCGCCCCATTGAACGTCCGCGTCCCGTCGACGTTCGCCGTACGCTTCCTTATTCCACGCCTGTCGGAATTCCGAACCGAGCATCCCGGAACGAACGTCCGCATCGCCACGGGTTTCGGTTCTGTCGATTTCGTCCGGGAAGACGTCGATATCTCTATTCAGGTGGGCTCTGGGGAGTGGCTCGGTACCGAAAGCCGGATGTTGTTTGCAAACTGGGTGCAGCCGATGTGCAGCCCCAAATTGTTCAAGGATAGCCGTCCGATCCGCACGCTCGATGATCTTTTAGATTATCGGCTCCTCATTTCCGCGAACCGCCGAAACGATTGGGTGGACTGGGTGACCGCCGCGGGGCGGCCGGACTTCCCATTGGCTCGCATGGAAATCATCGAATTCCCCAATTCGATGCTGGCGTACCAAGCCGCAGTCGACGGGCTCGGTGTCGTCATCGGGCAGATCCCGGTGTTGGGACCGGAGTTTGCGGCGCTGGCGCTGGTCCGGTTGTTCGATAAGCCGATCCGGCAAGGCTCGTATTATGCGGTGTGGCGTGCCGAGACCGGCCCCAGCCGGAAAGCGCGGCAGTTTCTCTCTTGGCTGCAGCGGCAACTCGATCCGGTTCTGGCAAAACTCGTACAGAACCCTGCGGCCGCCTGACCACCCTTTCCGGGGCGGTGTGAAAAAAAACTCACGCACTCGTACATTTAGCGAAATTGCGCCGTTCACGTCGGAGAGCCATAAGCCTGCCAGCGCGGTCGCTTGCAGGCTGCGCGCCGTCATCGCCATCCATTGTCGAAGGGTCACTTGACCGGGAGGAAGCACATGCCAGCTGACAATCAGTACGAAGAGGGCATGAAAGTGCGCCGATCAATTCTGGGCGATCCCTGGGTGGATCGCTCGCTGAAAAATCGCAATTCTTTCAATACTGAATTCCAAGAGATGATCACGCGGCATGTCTGGGGCGAGATTTGGACCCGCCCCGCCATCGATCATAAGACCCGTCGCTATATGGTCATGTCGATGATGATCGCCCTTCATCAATGGGAAGAGTTCAAGCTGCACGTGCGCGCGGCGCTGTCACACGGCTTCACGCAGGACGATATCAAGGAGATCATTCTGCAGGCGACGGTCTATTGCGGCGCGCCCGCCGGCAATCACGCTATGCATGAAGCGGCTTCGGTGTTCAAGGAAATGGCCGCGTGACGCGACTTCGGTTGCGCGCTGTTGCGCACGGCCTCTAAAATGTGGACGAGGGCGAATTGTGCGCCCTCGTCATTTATCGCTTTTGATCACGGCTGGCCGATCACTCTATCTTGATCCCAGTTTCTTTAATGAGCGTTCCCCATTTTTTGGCATCGCTCTTGATCAATTCGGCGTAAGGCGCGGCGCCAGGCTCGCCGTAGCTCGCACCCTGCGTTTCCAAAGTCTTCAGATAGCTCAGATCCTTCTGAGCTTCCGCCATCGCGCTCTGTAGGCGCTGAACGATCGGCGCAGGTACCTTCGACGAAACAACAAATCCGAACCAGCTCGAGGCATCAATACCCGGCAGCCCTTGTTCGGCCATTGTAGGCACGTCCGGAATGGATGTTTCTCGTTTGCTGGAAGCAACCGCGATCCCGACGATCTTGCCCGAGGTGATCTGGGCCGCAATGCTGGGCGTATCGCCGAACAAGGCGTCGATCTGTCCTCCCATCAGCGCTGGCAGACTCTCGCTCGTGCTGCGGAACGGGACGTGAATGATGTCGACGTTGGCCTCATGCTTAAACAACTCGATAGCGAGATGCGTGATCGAGCCGACTCCTGCCGATCCCACCGTCACCTTGCCCGGATTTGCTTTGATATAGGCGATAAAGTCCTTGAGCGACTTGATCCCAAGTTTCGGGCTGACGGCGAGGGTCAGTGGGGATCGCCAAACGAGCCCGAGGGGTACGAAATCCTTCTGAACATCATATCGAACGGTTTTGGCAGCCGGCAGAATGGCGAAGGGACCGATAGCGCCAAGAAGGATAGTATAGCCATCCGGCTCGTAACGTTTATAGGCCTCCGTGCCGATGAGACCGCCGGCTCCGCCTTGATTTTCAATGATGACAGGCTGCCCCAATTGGCGGCTCAACGGCTCGGACGCGAGCCGCGCGCCAGTGTCGCTGGGCCCGCCGGCCGCATACGGGACCAAGACGCGGATTGGCCGCGTCGGGTAGTCCGCTGCGCCGGCAGAGGTGTGTGCCACCACGGCCAGGAGCGCTGCCGCGATGATGGTCTTGGGATCGAAACGCATCGATTGACCTCCGGGAGGACGCTTAAAACGTTGGGCTATCGCCCGCTAGCTAGCCGGCCCAAACCGAGATTGCGAAAAACTCACACATCATTGTTGATTACGAAATTGCTGGTCTGTGGCAAAGGCTCTAGCGATTTTTCGTTTCCGAGCGGGAAGACCGCACCCGTCTTCCGGCCCCGACGTCTGGCATTGAGACCCTGAACCGACAGAGCAAAAGCGATGATCATTGACGCCCACGCACATTTCGTCCCGCAGTCCTTTCTGGACGAAGTTCTGTCGCGGCCGGCACTGTTTCCGTCAGTCAAGGCGGCAGCTGGCCCGGACGGCGTCAGATTCACGTTTGCCAACCAAGATCCGAAGCGACCGGTTCCTGGCGGAATGAGTGACGTGGAGCGCCGCCGTAAGGGGCTCGCCGCACGCGGCATCGACAAGCAGGTGGTCGCCGGTTGGCTCGACGTCTTCGGGTATGACATTCCGGCCGACGAAGGCTCCGAATGGAGCCGGTTTTTCAATTCACATCTACTGAAGGCGGCATCGAACATTCCGTTCCTTGTGCCGCTCGCGACGCTTCCGATGCAATCGGGCAAGCTCGCCGCCAAAGTGCTTGAGGAAGCGCTCGATCAGGGTTTCCATGGCGCTATGATCGGTACGCAGCCTAAGGGGCAGGGCGGCGTTCTCGATGACCCGGATCTCGAGCCGTTCTGGGAGCTAGCGTCAGCGCGAAAGGCTGCAATTTTCGTGCATCCGACATTTGGTGCGCGTGATGATCGACTCAAGGCCTATGGTCTCGTCAGCGCGGTCGGTCGCGTCACTGATACGACCATGGCCGTGGCGCGGCTGCTTTATTCGGGCCATCTGGTGCGCCATCCCGGCGTCAATCTGATCATTTCTCACGGAGGGGCCGCGCTGCCGATGCTGTTTGGGCGGCTGCGGCGGAGCTTCGCGACGTCGCCGGCGCAAAACACGGATCCGGCACTCGGATTCCACAAGCTGTATTTCGACTCGGTCGTCTATGACGCCGCGACGATCCGATTCATTAGCGACCAGGCCGGCGCGGATCGCATTCTGATGGGCACCGACGAGCCGTTCGTTATCGCCGAGCAGGAACCCGTGAAGCTCATCGAGTCGTGCGGCTTCAGCGTCGGTGAACGAGAGGCAATCCTCGGTGGCACAGCAACAAGACTTTTCGGAATCTCGTAGAGCCGAGCGGCGTGACGGCCGCTTAAGGACAAGCACATGCCTTTCGTCTCCATGACGGTCAACGGCGTCCGACAAGAGGCCGAGGTTGAAGCGCGCACGCTGCTAGTTCAATATTTGCGTGAGCATTTGCGGCTCACCGGTACGCATGTCGGCTGCGATACCAGCCAATGCGGTGCCTGCACCGTTCACGTCGACGGGGTTGGCATTAAGTCCTGTACCGCGCTAGCCGTCGAGTATGACGGAGCAACGGTGACGACCATCGAAGGCTTGCAGCACGGCAACGAACTTCATCCGATGCAGCGAGCTTTTCATGAGGAGCACGGGCTCCAGTGCGGCTTCTGCACGCCTGGCATGATTATGTCCGCCATCGATATGGTTCGACGCAACGGGTACGACCTCGACGAGCCGACGATTCGCAAGCAATTGGACGGCAATATTTGCCGCTGCACCGGCTATCACAATATTGTTCGCGCCATTCAGGCTGGAGCGAACGCGATGCGTCCGAGGTAGGCGATGCACGATTTTGTCTATCATCGGCCTCAGGATTTGACATCGGCCGCAAATCTGATCAGTGGTAACCCCGAAGCAAAGCTCCTCGCCGGCGGCATGAGCCTACTGCCGTCTCTGAAGCTGAGGCTCGCTCAATATTCGGATCTCGTCGATCTCAAATCGGTCGCTACCCTTCAAGGGATCAATCGCGATGGCGATGCGCTCGTCATCGGAGCTACGACGCGGCATGCTCAGGTGGCCGCGTCAGACGACGTGAAGCAGGCAATTCCCGCATTGACCGTTCTTGCTGGCGGCATCGGGGATCCTCTCGTTCGCAATCGCGGGACTATCGGAGGCTCGATCGCCAATGCCGACCCGGCCGCTGATTATCCGTCGGCTGTCCTCGGACTCGGGGCCACGGTCATCACCAATCGTCGCGAAATCTCCGGGGATTCATTTTTCACGGGTCTTTTCGAAACCGCACTGAAGGGCGGCGAAATCATCACCGCGGTGCGTTTTCCCGTGCCGCTTCTCTCTGGCTACATGAAGCTTCCGCATCCGGCTTCACGCTTCGCGCTGACCGGCGTGTTCGTCGCGCAGACGCGATCCGGTGTGCGCGTTGCGGTCACCGGAGCTGGATCGTCGGTGTTTCGCGCGGCTGCAGCCGAGAAGGCGCTAACGGCTGATTTCTCGCCGGCGGCGCTCGATGACATCACCGTCGATCCGGACGGTCTCACGTCGGACATCCACGCCAGTGCCGAATATCGTGCGCATGCGATCATCGTGCTGGCGAAGCGCGCGGTCGCTTCGGCACGGCCGCAATAGGACAACAGTAAGATGCACGGCCCCGTAACCAGCACACGCATCGGCCAGCCCGTTCCGCGCAAGGAAGACATGCGGCTGATCACGGGCCGCGGCCGTTACACCGACGACCTGAACGTCGAAGGCCAGGCTTATGCCGTCATGGTGCGCTCGCCGCATGCGCACGCAATCATCCGCGCGATCGATGTTCGCGGCGCGCTTGCGGTGCCGGGCGTTGTGGTGGTCCTGACCGGCGCCGATTTCATCGCCGATCAGATGAAGCCTATTCCCAACAAGACATTCTCTCTGCATCCGGCGGAGCGCCCGCTTGTCAATTCCGATGGGACGCCGGCCTTCAATGTTCCCGACTATCCGATGCCAGCCGACAAGACGCGGTTCGTCGGCGAGGCGATCGCGATGGTGATCGCCGAGAGCATCAACGCTGCGAAGGATGGCGCCGACCGGTTGCAGGTCGAATACGAGCCGCTGCCGAGCGTCACCTTCACCGTCGATGCCGCTGCCGCCGAGGCACCGCGCGTCCGCGACGAGCACTCATCGAACATCTGCATCGACGCGCAGGTCGGTGATGCCGAGGCGACGGAGGAGGGCTTCCGCAAAGCTGCTCATGTCGTCAAGGTGAAAACGTGGATCCCACGCGTGGCCGGGTCGCCGATGGAGCCGCGTGCCGCTATCGGCGAGTTCAATCCGCAGACCGGCCAATATACGATTCACACCTGCAGCGGATCGACCCTGCGCTTGCGCCGCGATCTTTCACTCGTGCTGGACGTGCCCGAGCCGCAGGTCCGGCTCGTCATCCGCGATGTCGGGGGAAATTTTGGGACGCGTGGCGCAATCTTTGCCGAGCAGCCGCTCGTCGCGTGGGCGGCGCGTCGTATTGGCCGTCCGGTCAAGTGGACAAGCGAGCGCGGCGAGTTGTTGCTCAGCGATTATCAGGGCCGCGATCTTGCCGTCGAGGCCGAACTCGCACTTGACGCCAACGGAACGTTCCTCGCCATGCGCGGCTCGAACGTCGGCAATCTCGGCTCGCACACGGGAAACTTCTCGATGGTCCAAAAGGGCGTCGAGATCATGTCGAGCATCTACCGCATGCCGGCGGCGCACTTTCGAGTGCGTGCGGTGTTGAGCCATACGGCGCCGACGCGACCGTACCGCAGTTCCGGGCGCCCGGAGGTCATCTACGTCTTGGAGCGGCTGATCGACTTGGCGGCCCGAAAAACGGGCATCGATCGCGCCGAATTGCGGCTACGCAATCTCGTGTCGCTGTCGGAGCTGCCTTACGAAAATCCCTTCGGCATGGTCTATGACAGCGGCGATTACATCGGGGTGATGAAGCGCACGCTGGAGCTCGCCGATTGGAAAGGGTTTCCCGCGCGCAAGAAGGAAGCCCGGACGCGCGGCAAATATCGCGGCATCGGCGTTGCCAATTACGTCGATACGGCGTCCGGCATTCCGCGTGAGAAGGCGCGGGTGACCGTCTATCCCGACGGCAGCGCGGAGGTGGTGATCGGCACGATCTCGAACGGGCAGGGGCACGAGACGAGCTTCGCGCAGCTGGTTAACGAGTGGCTCGGCGTTCCATTCGACAAGGTGCGTCTTGTTACCGGTGACACGAACATCGTGGACGTTGGTGGCGGCGCGCATTCGGGACGCGGCATGCGCCTCGGCAGCATCGTTATCTGGGGCGCTTCCAACAGAGTGATCGACAAGGCCAAACAGGTCGTCGGTCTGCTTCTTCAGAAGAATCCTGGCGATGTGGCGTTTGACGACGGCGCCTTCTCGGTCTCCGGCGAGCCGGTGATGCGGTTGGCCGAAGTCGCCGAGGCCATGGCGATACGAACGGATCTGCCGGAGGAATTCCGCGGAACTTTGTGCGCGGAGTGCGATGAGACGGTGAACGTCGCGGGTTTCCCGTACGGCTGTCACGCGTGCGAGGTCGAGATCGATCCCGACCTCGGACTCGTCGAGATCGTCCGCCACACGGCTGTCGACGATGTCGGCAGGGCGGTGAACCCGCTGATCATTCACGGCCAGACCGCCGGTGGTATCGCCCAGGGCGTTGGGCAGGCGCTGCTTGAACACGCCTTTTACGACGCGAGCACCGGGCAGATGCTGGCAGGGTCCTTCATGGACTACGCCATGCCACGCGCCGACATCTTGCCTTCGTTTATCACCGATATCAGCGAAGTGCCTTCGACCACGCATCCCCTCGGCATCCGTCCGGCGGGTGAAGGCGGCATCACGCCCGCGCTCGGCGTTATCATCAACGCCGTCGTCGATGCGCTGTCGGAATTCGGAGTGACGCATATGGAAATGCCTGCGACGCCGGAACGGATCTGGCGCGCCATCCACGGCAAGCAACAGCGCTCGCGGATCGTGCCCGACGCGGCCGAACAGGAAATTTCGCTCTTGTAGCGACGATTCCAAAACCGTACTTCGCCCATCACTCAAGACGCTTACCCGTACCTCAAGCGGTTGATCGGCAATGAACGGCTGGAGCGCTCCGGCGAGCCGGTGATCAATCCCGTGAACGAAGAGGTTATCGGCACCGTGCATGCGACGGGGCATGCCCATTGTCGAGAACGTAGCCGACCTAAGTGATTGTTTTAACGCTGCACGGATGCGGTCGATTGACACGGACGCCTGATCCGCGTGCGTGCGATGACTCAATCTGGGATCCGGCCGCCACTTTCTCCTTGAACCGGAGCCCAGCTCATCGTTTGTCCGAGTCGATTGCCGCAAGTACCTTTGGCGGCGACATCGGAAGCTCGGTCAACCGCTTGCCGGTCGCGCGCTCAATTGCGTTGGCGATGGCGGCGAGCGGCGGACAAATATTGACCTCGGCGGCGCCTTTGGCGCCGTAGGGATGGTTGGGATTCGGCACTTCGATCATCACCGGCTCGATCATCGGCAAGTCGGAGGCTACTGGAATCCGATAATCGAGAAAGCCCGGATTTTCCATGTGCCCTTTCGAATCGTAGATGTATTCCTCGTTGAGCGCCCAGCCGATGCCTTGCGTAACGCCGCCCTGGATCTGCCCTTCGACATAACTCGGGTGGATCGCCCGACCGACGTCCTGCGCGGCGACGAAACGCAGCACGGTTACCTTGCCGGTCTCCGGATCGACTTCGACATCGCAGAACTGAGTGCTAAAGCCGGGTGCCACGACGGTCGGATTAACCGCCGCTTCGGCGACGATGGGCCCGCCCGTCGATGCCCGCTTCTCCGAGATATCCTTAATCGTGAGCGGCTTGAAATCACCGACATTGCTGCTTGCTGGCTTGGCGCAACCATCTTCCCAAGCCACGCCATCTGGGTCGACGTTCCACATCTTGGCCGCACGGAAACACAGCTCCTTGATTACCATTTTGGTCGCGTCGACCACCGCGAGGCCGGTGGCGAAGGTGACGCGCGATCCGCCGGTCAAATGAGCATATCCCACTGAAGCTGTGTCAGCGACGATGGGGCGTACCTGGCTGTAGTCGATGCCCAGCGTCTCGGCGGCCATCAGTGCCATCGACGCGCGTGAGCCGCCGATGTCAGGGCTGCCGGTGGCGACGACGACGGTGCCGTCTTCGTTGACGTGCACGGTCGCACTCGATTCACCGCCGCCGTTGAGCCAATAGCCGGAGGCGACGCCGCGCCCCTGGTTTTTCTTCAGCGGCGCTTTGTAGCCAGGGTGATTCATCAGCGCCTTGATCGTGTCCGCATAGCCGTCGTGACCGAGCTTGGCGCCATGAACCAATTGCGTGCCTTTGCGGGCAGCATTTTTCAGCCGGAACTCCAGCGGGTCGATACCGAGCTTTTGCGCCAGAACGTCCATGGTGCTTTCCACCGCGAACGCCCCAATTGGCGAGCCTGGTGCGCGGTAGGCTGCCACCTTTGGCCGGTTACTCACGACGTCGTAGCCAATGGTGCGTGCGTTCGGGATTTCGTAAGGGGCGAGTGAACACATGCAGGTGCTCATCATCGGCGAACCCGGGAAGGCGCCGGCCTGCAGTTTGAACAAACAGTCGGCGGCGACGATGTTTCCGTCGCGCGTGGCGCCGATCTTCACCGTCATCGACGAGCCGGAGGTGGGGCCGGTAGCCCGGAATACGTCCTCGCGGCTCATCACGATCTTCACCGCATGGCCGGACTTGCGTGCGAGCATGGTAGCCACCGGCTCGACATAGATGACCGTCTTCCCGCCGAAGGCGCCGCCAAGCTCCGCCGGGTAACAGCGCAAATCGCCAAGTTGCATGCCTAGCAGCTTCGCGGTGTAGGCGCGCACAATGAAGTGGCCCTGACTTGAACTCCAGATCTCGCCCTGGCCGTCAGCACCGAAACGCGCGACGCAGGCTTGCGGCTCGATATAGGCTTGATGCACTGGCGCGGTCTTGAACGACATCTCGACAATCTTGTCAGCCGCGGCGAAACCCGCGTCGATGTCGCCGATCTTGAATTCAACGCGCTTCGAGATGTTGGAGGGATTTGTCGGTGGCGGCGTGACGCCGCGGGTGATCATGTCGGGAAAGAGCAGCGGCGCGTCCGGCTGCATCGCCGCATCGACGTCGATAACATGCGGCAGAACCACGTAGTCGACTTCGATCAATGACAATGCTTCGTCGGCAATAGTTTTGCTTGTGGCCGCTACGGCGGCGACAGCATGGCCCTCATAGAGCACCTTCTCGCGAGCCATAATGTTGCGCGTCATGTGCCAGAAATTTTGGGCGACGCGCTCGGGCCCGACGTACTCGAACTTCTGCTCGGGAAAATCCGCCGACGTCACGATCGCCTTGACGCCTGGCACGGCCGCTGCCTTTGCGATGTTGATCGATTTGATCAGCGCATGGGCATGGGGCGAGCGCAAGATACGGCCGACAAGCATGCCCGGCATGTCCATATCAGCGCCGAACTGGGCCGCCCCCGTTACTTTTGGGACACCGTCCGGACGAACCGGCCGAGTGCCAATCCACTTGAACGGCTTTTCCGGGTTTCGCACGACTGGTTCGTTCACGCGATGCCTCATCTGTCGCTACGCAGGGGGTGCGGGGAGAGTTGCGCGGACGGCATTCAAAAGCAAGCCGCCGCGCAATGTTCGCGGCGCGGTGGGCCGCTGTTAAACAAACGTGCTTCGCACTGGACCGGAGCCCAATGCTGCACTAGCGTCCGGCTCGGCTTATTGGGGAGCCTTATGCCCATGTTTAATTACAAAGCCCCTTCAACGGTCGAGGAGGCTATCGGTATTTTGGCCGGAGCATCCGGTGTTGCGAAAATCCTGGCTGGCGGGACCGACCTGCTGGTTCAACTCAGATCCGGCCGAGCAAAGCCGGACGTGATCGTCGATATCAAGAAAATCCAGGGTATATCCGGCATTCGCGAGCGAGACGGCGGGTTCGTGATCGGTGCGGCGACGCCTGGTGCCGAGATAGGCGAATGCAAAGCGCTCGAGCATGCGTGGCCCGGGGTGGTCGAGGCCGCCAATCTAATTGGCTCCACCCAGGTGCAGGGGCGCGCCTCGCTTGCCGGCAATCTCTGCAATGCATCGCCAGCCGCCGATAGCGTACCGGCGATGATCGCTGCGCGCGCGACCTGCGTGGTCATCGGCGCGAAAGGGCGGCGCGAGGTACCCGTCGAAAGCATCGCCATCGGTCCGGGGCGCACGTCGCTGAGCCGTGACGAATTCATCGTCGAGTTTCATCTGCCGAAACGCCAGCGCAGTTCGGCCGACGCTTACCTCCGTTTCATTCCGCGCACCGAGATGGACATTGCCGTGGTCGGTGCCGCCGTCAACCTCACGCTCGATCCTGCTGGCGTGTGCACCGATGCACGCGTCGTGCTCGGCGCTGTAGCGCCGACCGCAGTATTGGTTCCCGAGGCGGCATCCGCGCTGATCGGCAGCAAATGCGATGATAGGGCACTCGCCGCACTCGACACGGCGGCGCGCGCCGCATGCAAGCCGATCGATGACAAGCGCGGGACGATCGAATACCGAACCAAGGTCGCGGGCGTGATTGCGCGCCGTGCGGCCAGTATTGCTTATCACCGTGCGGGAGAGCGTCGATGAGCAAATATCACGTGTCGACCACCATCAACGGTGAAGCCACCGAGTTTCTCTGCGAGGCACAGCAGACTCTTCTAGACGTGCTGCGCGACGAATTGCATCTGACCGGTACCAAGGAGGGATGCAGTTCGGGCGACTGCGGCGCTTGCAGCGTCACTGTCGATGGCCGCTTGGTTTGCTCATGCCTCATGCTGGCGGTGGAGGCCGAAGGACGTTCGATCGAGACGATCGAGGGCATATCCAACGGCGATAATCTTCACCCCCTGCAACGGAAGTTCCTTGAGCATGCGGCCCTTCAGTGTGGCTTCTGCACGCCGGGCATACTGGTTGCCGCCAAAGCGCTGCTGGATCGCAATCCTAATCCAACAGAATCAGAGACGCGGTACTGGCTGGCGGGCAATCTCTGTCGCTGCACTGGGTACGACAAGGTCATTCGCGCCGTTCTTGACGCCGCTGCCGAGATGCGCGGCGCATGAAAATCTCACTGGTGGGAGGATCGCGTGCCCGATCTGCAGGCCTCTTGGAAGTATTCCGTTTTTCCTGATCTGCAGCGTCGCGATATTCTTGCGGTGGCGGCTTTTGGTCTGGCAACTGGATCGCTGCCGCTGCCCGCTCTTGGTCAGGTAGACAGCGAAAAACAGGCAGGAGCGAATGCGCCCGCTCTCGGAGAGATTCTTGCGCGGTATGCGGCCAATCTGAAATACGAAGATCTGCCGGACGACGTGATTCGGCTCGCGAAGCGAGCGATCCTCGATACGTTCGGCTGTGCCTTCAGCGGCTACACGGCCGAGCCGAGCAAGATCGCGATGAAGCTTGCGAGCAACGCCAGCGCGCGCGAGCCCGCGACGGTGATGTTCACCGGCATCAAGACCGCGCCCGATCTTGCGGTCTTCGCCAACGGTGTGATGATCCGCTATCTCGACTTCAACGACGCCTTCGTCAGCAACACGAACGGCGCCGGCCATCCGAGCGACATGATTGCGGCATTGCTGACGGCCGGCGAGCTGAACCGGCGGAGCGGCCGCGATCTCGTCATAGCCACGGTTCTCGCCTACGAAGTGTTCTGTAAAATCGGCGACGTCTACGACTACCTTGGCAACGGGATCGACCATTCGACGATCACCGGAATGGGCGCCGTCGTCGGTGCCGGGCGGCTCATGGGATTGCCCCCCGAACAGACCGTGCATGCGATCGGCATCACCGTTGGAGGCAACACGGCCACCCGCCAGGGCCGCGCCGATGAACTGTCGAACTGGAAGGCCTACGCGGCCGCCGACGCGTGCCGCAAATCCATCTTTGCCTTGCAGCTCGCGCAAAACGGGATGACCGGCCCGAACAGGGTTTTCGAAGGCCGTTATGGCTTCTTCAAGGTGATGGGACGCGAGCCAGTCGCACCCGTTCAGCTCGGCGAGCCGTTCGGCATCCGCCGGACCTTCAACAAGCGCTTTCCGCTCGGTCAGTTCTCGCAAACGGTGGCGCAGGCGGCGCTGGAAGCGCGCTCTTTCTTCAAAAGTCCGGACGACATCCAGGACATCAACATCCACGTCTCGCGTTCGGCCATCAAGATCATGGCCGAGGGGCCGGATAAATGGCGGCCGCAGACGCACGAGACCGCCGATCACAGCATTCCCTATGCGGCCGGCCTCGTACTTCTGTACGGGAAGATCGAGCCCGAATTTTACGAGGATCCCTACCTGCACGACCGCGCCCTGCTCGATCTCGTCAGCCGCATCAAATGCCTGCCGTCGGACGAAGCTGACAAACCCGAGCTCAGCAATTTGTGCGAGATGGAGATCGTTCTGAAATCCGGCGGTCGCAAGACGTTCCGCGTCGAATACCATCGCGGACACTACAAGAACCCGATGACGGATGCGGAGATGGAGGAGAAATTCCGGCTGCTCGCGCAAAGGCACCTCAGTGCCGATCGCGTGAACGCGTTGATTCGTCGGCTTTGGCAGGTTGAAAACGAGCCACAGATAGGCGGGCTTATCGCTGCGACACAGCTCTAAGCCGAGTATCGCGCGCTGGCACCGGCAACGGCTTCGGGCCAGGGACCTTTCGTTTGACTCTCACCTACGCCGCCGCATCCACGGCGTCTTGAATGCGTCCATCGCAACTTCGCGCATGAATTCCGCTAAATTCATCGTGCTGCGGAACTATCGCGTGGATGTGACTAGCTGACGCACCGAGAGGCCCTTTGCCAATTTCTACATCGACCTAAATGTCTAGATAGGCTCAGGCATCGGACTCCCACCTCAACACCCCAAGGAACCGGCGCTTGGAAACCAGGGGAGGCCGTTCTCGTCAGAGGGCGCCCTCTCTTTCAATTCTCGGAACGAAACGCGGTGTGCCGCGAAAAGTATAACCCGCCGCTATGAGCGACGGGTTGACCGATGACCTTTTATCTTTAGGCGGCCCGACGCTGATGACCGACAGAAATCCCAAGCAAAGAGGCCTTCTGTCGAATAGTGGGCTCGCTCCGCTTCATGAGCCTTGCGATCTTTACCACCGGCGTTTTCTCTCGACCGTGCTTCTTCAAGGTTTTGAGATCGTCCGGTGTCCAAACTTTATACGAACGGGATTTGCGTTTTGCAGCCATAATAAGACTCCTGGTTACCTCCATAGCGCATGCGGTACGAGGATAGCTATTAAAGCCATTCCAGACTCCTAGTCCGGCAAAATACGTACTGTCCGAACGATGAACTAGCGCCGCTCCAACCACTGCGCCTTGAATGCGTCCATGCGATCTTCGCGCGTGAATTCCGCTAAACTCATCGCGCTGTGGAACTATCGCTTGGATGTGATTAGCTGATTGCTTGCGCGCCGGTTTGCTCAAATGCGAGAGCGTGAAGATTGCCGCGATCAGCAGGAACAACATCGTGAGTTTTGACGCTCATGGCTCCAGCGTCCGACCGCTCGCCGGGGCTTTTTTCTTCGGCGAGCGAGTTTTCATGGCTGCCAAGACAGGCGCGCGGCCTTTCTGTTTCTAATGGATTTCAGAAGCTTCTATTAAGTCGTGAAACAGGAGCTATAAGGCGCGATCCGCTGACGAAGTCCCCTTGCGACCTGCTGAGCAATTCCGAAAACTGACCAAATTCCATCATCATTCGCACCCCCGGAGGAGTGTTATGGAATTTGGCGAGTCGTTAAACATCATCGCGCGTTGAGTTGTGATAGCAGCTATTTTGCTATTGCTCGTCATCGCTGGATATTATGCAGTTCGTTAAATCGGGCCAACGCAAAGAATTGGCCAAGGCCGTGCTCGTGCGGAAACCCAGCGAATAGCAATTCTTTGAACCACTCTGGAGCTAATGTCAGTTGAGACTATTGTGTCTGGAATGAGCTAACGAATACTACTTTGTGTCGCTGACAAGGTAATCGAATAGAAAACTCTTGGATGTCGCCTTGTGGCAAAATGCCTCGCGGGAGCAGAGAAGGTTCGTTTCCAGTTCCTCTCCCTCCGCCAGCCCTTTGGGCTAAGTGGTTTTGGAAAAAGCAATTTCGTTCTCGTCGTTGTCGGCGGCCCTAATTTCGGCCCTAATCCGCATTCGCCCGAGCCACGACCGCGCTTCCGCTCCGAAAGCGCGCGTGCCCGCTGCCTTCACCAGTCATATAGAGACGGAAATAGACGCGAGCCCCGCCGGCCTTGGGCGCTGACTGCAGTCGCGCCCGACGTTCCGAACTTCCCTGCGACGTTCAGAATGCGATGGGCGGGTTCTTTCGATACTCGCGTTCTAACTCGGCTAATTCCTCGCGCTCCCAATCCTCCAGCCCGTCGCCCTCCGGCGGCAGCAGGATGAACTGTTTGAGCGCCACCTCCTCCGCTGCCCATTCCGGGTAGTGTCGATACGTCATCAGGTGCTCGATCTGATCCTGCGCCAGCAGCGCCGCCCCATGCACTGCCTCCTCCAGCCTGCCCTCCGCTCGCAGGGCGGCCACCTTCTTCGGGAGCCATTTCTTCCAGTGCCGAAGCGCCTTGGCTTCTAGAGCCGCTATGCTCATGCACCTTCTCCTTCATCGGAATGGGCTATTATTTCCCACTAGCTAGATTGACGGCTGTCTTGCCAACCCGACGATGCGTGGCCGTCCATGTCCGTTGCATCGGGGGCAGCGCACGTCCCGCAGCACAACTCGGATCGACGACTCAGGGTCGCGCGGCTTCACCCGCAAATCGATATCGGTAAGGCTGTCGCAGCTATCGCACGCGATGACCACCCACGGATGCCGGGCCGTAATCGCCGCGCTGATCTTTGGCCAGAACCACACCGCGCGCTTCGTCGTGAGTTTCGCATTGAAACGCCGCACGGTCGCAAGCGCATCGCGCTCGGCCGCCCTTGCGCGCTTCATCCTCTCGACCGTTTGTACCCGCTCGTGATGATGGGGCCAGCGGTAACCTTCGGGCATGGCGAACAGTAGGATGATGTCGGTTTTCGGAGCAAGCGGCGAGACGACAGCCCTAAAGGCTCGATGTCTGCTCTTTGCGGTATGGCAGATCTAAAGCAAGTGCTTGGGGACAGCCGCTGTCGACCTAGAACGGACCTAAAAGGGCAGGTGCTTTAGTAGGTCTGCTTTTGACCCATATGTGACATCGTGACAACGATCCGCTGCGAAATGCGGCCCTCCAGACTTCAGGATTGGAATCCAACACGCATTGCACGCTATGATGCACGCCGGATGGCCGGTGATGCGAGCTGGAGCTTGACCTGCGCTGGGGGGAGCGGGAATGCGAACTTCGTGGTGGGCCTACATATGCGTGGTGGTCCTGACATGCTCGGTAGCGTATCAACACTTCAATCAGCCGTCGTTGCCGACCGGGTCAGTGGGATCATCCGAGCA
>Ga0207839_1000104_pt1 | contig 17302 bp, 14 predicted proteins | sample LuqExpMetageno64_FD_187821 | JGI IMG/M metagenome (GOLD analysis project Ga0207839, IMG submission 187821) | Tropical forest soil microbial communities from Luquillo Experimental Forest, Puerto Rico - Sample 64 (SPAdes) | ecosystem: Environmental > Terrestrial > Soil > Tropical forest ...
CGGGCCACGGCAGAGCCAATCGCAGCCGGCGAACACATCGTGGCATGTGTACGCCCCAACCATTTGCGCTTCGCAACCGATGGCATCGGTATCGCCGGTGTCATCGAAATGAGCTTGCCGCTCGGCCCTGCAATCGTGCACGAGGTGCGCAGTTCGTCCGGCCTTTCACTCAAGGTCTCAGAAGAGCGCTCGACGGGAGCCGAAATGCGGGCGCCGGGTGAGACCGTGATGGTGCAACCCGTCTCTCCCGATCTCGTAAACATCTTCCGCAGCACATCAGCTCACTGAGTACGGATCGACGAGCAGACTATTAGATTGTGGACAAGCCTTCGAACCAAACGGAGAGGACCATGTCGATTACGCGCAGAAACTTAGTCGTATCGGCGCTAGCGATCGGGGCGACGCAGGCGTTCCCGCAAATGAGCCGGGGACAGGCTCGGCGCTTCGTCGTCAGTTGCTTAACTGGCAGCTGGGAAGTCGCATTCCGCGATAATGCCGTGCCAGCCTTCCGCCGTGACAACAACAACGCCGAGGTCGCGCTCGAGCCGATGGTCAGCATTGAGCAGCTGGCAAAGATCGCGGCGGCTAAGGCAAATCCGCCTCCGCCGCTCGACGTCGCCATACTCGACAATGGTCCGTCATTGGCGGCGATAGCCCAGGATCTGATTTCGCCCTATCCGGTTGCGCAGAGCAAGTACTACAGCGACATTCTGCCTGATGCGAAATCCCCGATGGGTGTCGCGCCGTTCTTTCAGATCATCGGTATCGCCTACAATACCGATCGCATCAAGACTCCGCCGACCTCCTGGGATGACCTCTGGAAGCCGGAATACAAGGGGCGCGTCGGCGTCACCAATTTGAATTCGTCGATGGGCATGGGCTTCATGGTAGCACTTGCCCGCAAACATGGCGCGTCGGAAGCCAATATTGACGAAGCGTTCAAACGGCTCGCCGAGCTTAAGCCGAATATCGGTGCTGTGGCGGCCAATCCCAGCCAGGCGGCCGCCCTATTCCAACAGGGCCAGATCGATATCGCGCCTGCGATCTTCAATGAGATCATGCTGCTCAAGGCTCGTGACGTGCCAGTCGACTTCGTGCTGCCGAAGGAGTGGGCTGTCGGTTACAACAGCACAATGCACATCGTGAAGAATTCGCCGTATACCGAACTAGCATTTAAATACATCGAAACCTGTTTGTCGCCCGAGGTACAGACAAAGATGATGCAGGCGCCGTACTTAGTGGTGCCGACCAACAGCAAGGTCAAGATGACCGGCGAGATCGCCAAAATGCTCGGCAGTGTCGAACAGCTCCAGCAAAAACTCAAATTCCTCGACTGGCAGACCATCAATCAAAATCGAGCCGCTTGGATCGAGCGTTTCAACCGGGAGATAAAGATATAAGGGCTTCCTTGTTCACTCGTCCTCAATTCAGTCTCCTCCCCGAAACAAGGGAGGAGCCGCTTTTGCATCGTTTTGCCGCAACACTCACCTATTTCACGAGCGAAATTGCGGGGCTGCCTAAGAGACTTGGTTGATTGGGCATGAAGCGCGTCATCCACGATTTCGGCTACGACCTCAAACTTGCTTTGCCACTCGCTGGATTCTTTCTGGTCTTCTTCATCACTCCGTTGCTAATGCTAATCTTCGTCAGTCTACATACTGACATCGAAATGAAGCAGTTCGGCTTAGACCAATTTCGCAAATTTTTGTCCGATCCTTATTCATTGTCGGTGCTGGGCCAGACACTGTTGATCGGGGCTGAGACTACGGCGCTTTGCTTGCTACTTGGCTTTCCGCTTGCTTGGTTATTTATACGCAGCCCCAGTTGGTTGCGCGGCGTGCTGATCCTGATCATCCTGCTACCGCTTCTCACTAGCGTGGTGGTGCGTACCTTCGCCTGGATCGTGATTCTTGGCCGGCTTGGCATCGTTAATTCCGCGCTAATGACGCTTGGCTTGATCGATACGCCGCTGCGCCTCCTCTACAGTGAGGGCGGTCTGGTGATCGCTCTGGCGCAGGTACATTTGCCGCTGATGGTGCTGCCGATAATCACGGCGTTGTCCCGCATTGATCCTAACCTCGCCGACGCGTCCGCCGCGCTCGGTGCCGGCGCTTGGCGTACCTTTCTGCGAATAACAGTGCCGCTGACGCTGGCCGGCATCATCGCCGGCTGCCTGCTTACCTACTGTATGTCGCTCACTGCTTTTATTACTCAGACGCTCATTGGCGGCGGCCAGATGATGCTGATGCCGGGCTACATTTACCAACAGGTCGCCGCCGCGCAAAATTGGCCGTTTGCGGCTGCAATCTCAGTAATCTTTCTGTTCACGGTGCTAGCTGCAGTGACCGTGTTCAACCTGCTCGGCCGCCTAGCGCAGGGCGTCGAGCACGGTTGAGGAGAACGCGATGCGCCGGCGCGTCGATTTAGGAACCGTTTCGCTGAATTTGACGCTCGGCGTCCTGGCCTTGTTGTGCCTTGCACTGCTTATCCTGCCAACCGCGGTGGTGATCCTAGTCTCGTTCACCTCCGGCTTCTCACTGCGGTTTCCGCCGCCAGGTTATTCGCTGCGTTGGTATGTGGGCCTGCTTGATGCTTGGCAGTTGCAGCTTGCTGCGCTCAATAGCTTTAAGGTGGCGACATGGACGACATTCCTGTCGGTGCTGCTTGGAGTCGCCGCCGCGCTTGGCATCGCCCGCTCGCGCTTGCTCGCCGCTAACCTGCTCGACTCCTTATTCATGTCACCGCTTATCTTGCCCGGTCTCGCTTTCGGCCTCTCCGCCCTGATCTTTTTCTCGATGATTGGCTGGCAGGTTTCGGTGCTGACTTTGGTGATCGGGCACACCATCGTCTGCGTTCCGTTCGTGATGCGTACCACCATCGCGACGCTGGTACAGCTCGATCCAGTATTGCTCGAGAGCTCAGCCTCGCTCGGTGCCTCGCGTTGGTACACGTTCCGCCGGGTGATTCTGCCACTGATCGGCTCCGGCATACTGGCCGGCGCATTCCTCGCCTTCATGTCGTCGTTCGATAACATCCCGGTATCTCTGTTCCTGCGCAACGCCAGCACCGAAATGCTGCCGATTCGGATGTGGCAGGATCTGGAGAGCTTGCTCGACGTGCGGATTGCAGCAGTATCTGGCGTGCTGGTGTTTACCACGCTCGTCCTGATGATAATTATGGAGCGTATCGCCGGCCTCTCAAAGCGAATGCAATAAATTCACATTCATTAACGCAGCGCAAGAATGCGGCGGGCCTCGGCGGGTTTTGCGGGCTCACAGTCGAGCGCGTGCAAAATCTGCACGGCCTTTTCCACTAGCACGGCATTTGTTTTTGCGAAGACGCCGCGCTCAATATAAAGGTTATCTTCGAGGCCGACGCGAATATGACCGCCGAGCAGAACGGCCTGCGCCACCATCGGAAACTGCTGGCTGCCGATGCCAAAACCCGTCCAAAAGCTATCCTTTGGCAACATGCTGCGCATGAAGATCATGGCCTCGGAAGTTGCCGGTGCCCCCCAAGGCACTCCAAGACAGATCTGGAACATAGCCGGTATCTTGAGTACACCCTCTTCTATTAAGCGCATCGCAAGGCGCAGGTTTCCGACATCAAACAATTCAAGTTCGGGTAGCACGCCAATCGCATTAATGGCTTTCGCCATCGTCCGAATGTGGGCAGGTATGTTGACGAACGCGAATTCGCCGAAGTTCATCGTGGTGATATCGAGGGTGCAGATTTCCGGGCGAAGCTCCTGAACATGACGGACACGTGCTTCCGGACTCATCAGGGTCGTACCTGCTCCTCCGACGGCTGGATTTTCGTCGGATGGGATATAGCGCGCACCGGCGCCCGTTGTGAGATTGATTATGACGTCGGCATTGACGATGCGAATGCGGTCCATCACCTCGCGATAAAGCTCGAGTTTGCTACTGGGCTTGCCCGTTTTTGGGTCGCGCACATGAACATGTACGATCGCGGCTCCTGCCTGCGCCGCCTCCAGGGCGGAATTGGCGATCTGTTCCGGCGTCACCGGAATTGCAGGATGTTTACCTACGGTATCGCCTCCACCGGTAATCGCGCAGGTGATGATAACTCGTCGTTTTGCGGCTATCGATTGCAGATTGTTTGACATTGGGATTTGCCTTATTCGGCGCTGAAATATCAACCTGAGATCGCATCAGGATCGATCACTCAGCGAACGAGCCGATTGCCTCTTCACCCCAATTTGAAAACCCTGAGCGCATTTGTTCGTCCAATCTTGAGGCGATCCGGTTCGCTGATGGGCGCAGCATCAAACCAAGTTGACGCGTGATCGATGTTCTCGAATGGCCAATCGATCGAGAACATAATGCGGTCGGCGCCAACTTCGAGCATCGCGCCGATCAGAGTCTGTGTACGGAAATTTCCTGACGTGGTGATATAAAAATTTGCGAGAAAATACTCGGCAAGTTTTTTCTTCGCCGGATAGTCGTGTTTCTTAATTGCCCAAGCGTTGCAATTATCGACCCGCCAGATGCCGGCTGGCAGTCCTTCGCCTAGATGCCCGAGCACGATGGTCAGGCGTGGATGCCTATCGAACAGCCCCGAGGCCATTAGACGTAGCGCGTGCACTGCGGTCTCGTGGGCGAACCCCCAAGCAGCGCCGGTCATCCACCGATGCCCCTCGTAGATGCGAGAGTCCTGCGGCAGCGCACGGCGTGGATGCATATAGAACGGCACGTCGAGCCGCTCCATTACCTCCCAAAACGACAGATAGCTCGGCATGTCGTAGTAAAGCGGTCGGTTGGGATCGGCCGCCTGCGAGAAACCATTGACCAGCACACCCTTGAAACCGAGATCCCTGACGCAACGAGTCAGCTCCTTAGCTGCGGCCTCCGCATCCTGGAGCGGCACGGCCGCAAGGCCGGCGAAGCGGTTTGGTCGTTTTGCTATCTCGGCCGCGAGATAATCGTTGGAAATGCGAGCGATGTCTATTGCCTGCTTGACATCGGGAATAGCCTGAATAGCCGGGGAATTAAGCGACAACAGCATCATCTCGATCCCATGCTCGTCCATCAGCCGTAGCCGCTTGTCCTGAATGTCGAGGAGGCGCATGCGCAGCTCCTCCCAACTGTCGGCCGGCAACGGCCCCTTCGAGACATCAACCGTTTCTGGAATAGCGAAGTGTTCTTCGAGACCGATTTTTCCAAGCATGACCGTACTTTGGACAACTGTCGGTATGAGAAGCCTCAGCATCATTTACCGTAGATTGGCTAAGTTGGGAATTAAGATCGATGACAGCTGTGCCGTCTTATGCTGTGCAGGAAGGTCGCCCGGGGGTAAGAGCAAACCACGCGCGCCGATCGAGCAACGCAACACGCACAGACTGGCAACTTGGCAATTGCAATATGTCAAGAAGTGCTCGATTGCCTCGTTAAACTAGTCGTGCCAAGTTTTCTATTCTGGAGTATGCGCTTGGGCGAAATTTTATCGCAGCGCTGTTCCTGCACAGAGGCTGACATGAGGATATTTCACAGGGTGTTGGTGCATGTGATAGGCGTCGGAGTGGCAATGGCAGCCCTAGTGTCTGCCTACGCGCAAAATTATCCCAGCCGGCCGATCACGATCGTGCTTCCCTTCGCTCCCGGCGGCGCGGGTGATCTGCTTGCTCGCATTGTCGGCGCCAAACTCGAGCAACAATTGGGAAAGCCCGTACTTATTGAGGGAAAACCAGGCGCTGGCGGCGTGGTTGCAACTAATTTTGTCGCAAAGGGCACGCCCGATGGTTACACACTGTTGATGGGCACAAGCTCACCGCTGGCAATCGATGCCACTCTATACAAAACCCTACCATACAATCCGGCTACGGACTTCATCCCCGTTGCTGACGTGGCTAGCGTTCCGTTTGTCCTAGTGGTTAATCCGTCACTCTCAGTAAAGACGGTGAAGGAACTGATCGAATTCGCAAAAACGAATCCGGACAAGCTGTCATTTGGATCAAGTGGGGTCGGCAGCCCAGGTCATTTATTTATGGAAATGTTTAAGCAGATGACCGGCACTAGAATGATTCATGTGCCTTATAAGGGAACGCTGCCCGCGCTCAATGATGTTGTGGCAGGACATATCCAGCTGATGTTTTGTGATGTCGGACCATGCGGCGGCCAATTACAGAGCGGCACCGTGCGCCCGCTCGGGATCGCGACCAAGACCCGATTTACCACGGTCCCAAATATACCGACCATCGCTGAATCGGGCGTGCCGGGGTACGAAGCGGCCGCGTGGCAGATGCTGGTGGCGCCCGCGGGGACGCCACGTGATATCGTTGGGAAACTGCACGCGGAGCTGAAGACTATCCTCGATCAACAGGAGGTCAGGGATCAGATAATCAAGACCGGCTTTATACCGGCGGAGAATCCTTCGGTCGACGAACTGCGTGCTTTCGTCAACTCGGAAATCGAGCGTTGGGGTAAGGTGGTAACGCAGACCGGTCTCGCTGGTTCGCAATAACTGCGACGACGCAAAGGATATTTTTTAAATTAATGGAGGAGGCGCAATCGCCACTGCTAACCTGGCTCTGCGAACTTCCTACCGAATGGTCGCATGCGCGGCCTTCCAGTGCCCGAACCCAGGCATTCGAACCGAGTTTCCGCCCGCGCTGTCTCCGTTTCCTACGAAACGGAATTTTGAGGGCGGAGACAGCCCGCCTGAAATTGCCTCTTTAGCCAAAATCCGTCTTTATGACGGCTTTATAACGATCCACTCCGATCAATCTCGAATCCTTATGACATTCCCCCTAAATAGCGCTGACGAACCAGAGTAGCCTCTGCACTCAAGGAGAGACTTCAATGTTGGCCTTGCTAGCTCTTACCATGCTCGCCGCGCTGTTTGCGGTTGTATTCAATTGGCAGAGCGTATTATCGGCAATGCAGAGGGCGATCCGCATCGGCCTGTTTGCGCACAGTGCGGCTCGACCGAGGCTCGTCGGACAAAGGAAACTCCGTCGTGAGCGCCCAAGCGCGAATTAGATTCAGGTTATCAGCAAGTGGATCAGAACCGTCAACTGCCTCAACTGTAACGGTCCAGCCTTCATTGCGCCATTATGAAAACGGCCTTACGTCATTAACAACGCATGCATTTCGGCAGCGTTTTTGGCTTTTCGCAAACTAGCTAAATCCTCATTGAACCTCATTTTGCGCGCAATAGCTGCAAGCGCCCCGAGTTGTTCCGACTCCTTCTTGGCTGGCAACAAAAGAAGAAAAACGAGATCTACCGGCTGACCATCAATTGCGTCGAAATCAATTGGCTGTTTGAGCCGCGCCAGAATGCCTAAAGGTTTAATGACAGCTTGGAGTCTCGCGTGGGGGATTGCTACCCCACTTCCCATCCCTGTAGATCCGAGCTGTTCGCGCTTGAGAATCTGATCCAAAATATCATCCGAACTAGCGGGTACTTTGTCAGCTACTTTTCGGCAGAGCTCTTCAAGTAATTGCCGCTTGTTTGCCGCACGAAGATCGACGAAAACATCCTTTGGCGAAAGACAATCGGAAATCTTCATGATGAAAATGGCTCCAGAATGAATTGAAGGCTTCCTGCACGCAAACGCTAATCCGGAGCGCGCAATCGGTACCCGATACCGGTTTCGGTGAGAATGTACTCTGGTCTTTCTGGATCTACCTCAATTTTTTGTCTTAGCTGGCGGACATAAACACGCAAATACTGAGCGTCAGTCAGGTCATCCCAAAGTTCACCGAGTAAGAATCTGTGCGTCAACACCTTCCCGGCATGTTGAACCAGGATGCGCAAGAGGTCGTATTCCTTAGGGGAAAGCTTCACCTCTTGATCACGGGCCTTAACGATGCGTCGGACCAAGTCGACCGAAAGATCACCGACTCGGAAAATCGGACGTTCTCCGTGGACCTGCAATTGGTGTCGCAGAGCGGCTCGCATACGAGCTAAAAGCTCATCCATGCCGAATGGCTTGCTGACGTAGTCATCGGCGCCAAGATCAAGTGCCTGGACTTTCCCAGCTTCGTCCCCCCGGCTTGACAATACGACAATGGGAACGCCCTCGTTACGGCTCCGGATCGTTCGCAGCAATTCGAGCCCCTGAATATCCGGGAGCCCCAGATCGAGGATGACCAAGTCTGGCTTCTGTGCGAGTAGTTCAAGTCCCGCTTTGCCGTTCGCAGCTTCCAACACTTCATAGTTCTGCGTGCTCAATCCCATGCGGAGTAACTTCCGGATAGGCGGTTCATCATCAATAACGAGTATCTTTGGATGGGTAGAGCTCATGCGGCGGTGTCCAATTGTGGGTTTTCCGCCGGCAGCCGAATCGTAAACACCGCACCAGAACGATCCTTTCGGTTGGTGGCAGCAATTGTGCCTTTCATAGCTTCGATGAAGCCGCGTGAGATGGCGAGGCCGAGTCCCGTGCCGGCGCGCACATGATCGCTCTTCTGCACCCGATAAAACTTGTCGAAGATATGCTCCAGATCCTCCGGAGGTATGCCGGTTCCTTCGTCCAATATTTCCAGGACGACCGAGTCCCGATCCCGCAGAGATCGGATGAGGATTGTGGACCCTTCAGACGAATACTTCCCCGCATTGTCTAGAACGTTAAAGACGGCCTGCTCAAGGAGAACGGCATCCAAATTCAGCATCGGTAGGTCGCCACCAAGTTCGAGCTCGACTCGATGGTGGGCCAGAATTTTATCCGCGCGGCGCAGCGCGCTACCGACGATTTCGCGAAGATCGTGTGGTGAAGTATTCAGAACCACAGCGCCTGCTTCGAGCTTGGTCATATCAAGCAAATTTGCGATAAAACGATTGAGCCGTTCTGATTCATCGATGATCGTCTTCAAGAGATCAGTTTTCTCAGCCTCGCTTAATCTGCCTGAAAGATCGCGGAGCGTACCCGCAGCACCAAGGACGGAAGCTAGAGGCGTCTTGAGATCGTGCGAAATCGACGTCAGCAGAGCGGATCGTAAGTGTTCCGTTTCGACGGTGCGTTTCACGCGGTCCATATCCTCGACGAGGTGCACACGCTCAATCGCAAGCGCGCTCTGGTCAATCAGGGCGTCGAGCAAACGGCGCTCATCGGGCGTAAGGAGTGGGCCTGGCTTATCGCTGTCAATCCCAACGACGCCAACTGGACCTCTCCCGGTGCGCATGGGCAAGAACAGCCGCTTAGCGCCTGGCAAAGTATCCGAGCCGCGTCCTGCTGCACGATTGTTTTGCCAAGCCCACTTAGCCGCAGCCAGATCCGCATCATCAAGAATGTCTTCCGGAGGATAACCGGCCGCCACCTCGATCGAACCATCTTGGGGTCTCAGCAGTACGACGCGGACTTTCAGCATCAGCGCCACCTGGTAGGCGGTAGCCCAAAGCACATCGTCAAGTGCGCCAACACCAGCAAGCTTCCGACTAAATGAATAGAGCGATTCGGTGGTGCGCGCGCGTGTCATCGCGGTAACGGCCTGGCTTTGTACCCGGGCGGCGACGTTTGAAACGATGATCGCCATCACAATGAAAAAAACAAATGCCAGTACGTTTTTCGGGTCAGCGATTGTGAACATGTATAGCGGCGGCAAGAAGAAAAAGTTGTAACAGAGAGAGGCAACCACACTGGCGAAAAGAGAGGGCCATAATCCGTAGCGTGCAGCTACCGCTACAATTCCTGTCATGAAGACGAGATCGACATTTTCCAACCCAAACCACGGCTCAATGATCTCACCCACCAGAAGAGAAATCGCTATGGCAATTAGCGAGAAGACATAAGGGCGTGGGTCGATAGGCTCGTGCCGTTCGGCCGTACGAATGGTTTTTTTCGGAATGGGCTCGTTTTCGAGCTCTTCACCGGCAATGACGTGAACGTTGATCGTACCGGCCCGGCGCACGAGATCGTGAACGACAGAGCCATGAAGGATTTCGAACCACCGCGGCCGCTCCGATTTTCCGATAACAATCTGGGTAATATTGTTGGCGTGTGCGTAATCAATCACATCGTCGGCTATACGTCTTGCGCCGCCAGGTACAGTGACCGTCTCCCCGCCGAGATTCATTGCTAACCGCAGAGTGTCGGCGATCCGGTCGCGCTCCTGGTTATTGAGCTGCGCACTGCGCGCGGTTTCGAAATAGATCGCAGTCCATGGCGCATGTATCCGGTCGGCAAGCCGCTTCGTGGCTCGGACCAACCCCGCCGAGCGCGGATCTTCGCTTACGCACACAAGAACGCGTTCGCCTGCTGCCCATGGGCCTTGAATTGCCCGTGCCTGCATTTCGTTGAGCAGCTGCTCGTCAACGCGTTCGGCAGTGCGTCGCAATGCGAGTTCGCGTAACGCAGTCAAATTCGCTGGCGAGAAAAAATGTTCTAGTGCCCGCTCGGCCTGTTGCGGAATATAGACTTTACCCTCCTTGAGGCGCTGAATCAGATCTTCCGGCGTAAGGTCGACCAGTTCGACCGATTCCGCACGATCGAAAATGGCATCTGGTACAGTTTCACGGACGCGAACGCGGGTAATTTGCGCGACTACATCGTTCAGACTTTCGATGTGCTGGATGTTGACGGTCGTATAGACGTCGATGCCGCTATTGAGGATTTCTCCGACGTCGAGATAGCGCTTTGGATGACGGCTGCCAGGCGCGTTTGTGTGAGCAAGCTCGTCAACGAGCGCAATCTGAGGCCGTCGGGCGATCACGCCATCGAGGTCCATCTCCGCTATCGAGCGGCCCTTATATTCGACCAGCCGGCGCGGAACGACTTCAAGGCCTTCTAGCAGTGTTTCCGTTTCTTTGCGGCCGTGCGTTTCGACGACTGCAACAACGACATCATAGCCATCTCTTTTGCGTGCTCGGGCCGTCTCCAGCATGGTGTAGGTCTTGCCCACACCGGGCGCAGCACCAACAAATATTCTTAGTTTGCCGACACGACTTTCCTCGCGCCGCGCCGCTTCCAGCAGGGCTTCCGGTGAAGGTCTGTGCTCGGGGTCGCGTCGCTGCTCCGCCATTCCGGCCAGATACCTCAGACGATCCTGCTGCTGTTACCTATTTGGCTGCAGTCGCTTGATCCAGCGCCAGGTTCAGCAACAGCACATTCACGCGTGGCTCACCCAACAATCCAAGCAATCGTGCGTTCGTGTGCTCTTGAACGAGCTGACGCAGTCGATCTTCGGGCATATTGCGCGCCTTCGCGACGCGGGGCACCTGGAATAGTGCCGCCTCCGGGGAGATGTCGGGATCGAGGCCGCTGCCCGAGGTCGTGACGAGATCTTGTGGCACTGGAGTGGACGGATTTTCGGCCTTCAGCTTTTCAAGGTCGGCTTTAATCCGGTCGACCAGTGCCTTGCTGGTTGGTCCGTAATTCGACCCCATGGAATTGACGGCATTGTAGGGCGCGTCAACGGTCTTGGTCGGGTCCTTCGGGTCGGGCGCGTTGGTCGCCGAAGGCCGGCCGTGGAAATACCTGTCGCTGGCGAACACCTGCCCGATAAGCGCGGAGCCTACCACTTTGCCATCTTTTTCGATCAGGCTGCCCTGCGCCTGGCGCGGGAAGATAACCTCGGCAATTCCGGTCATAAACAGAGGATATACCAACCCAGTGATGAGCGTCAGGGCAACAACCAATATGATCGCCGGGCGAACTTCTCTCAACATATCGCTTCTCCTTAGGCCAGGTGCAGGGCCGTAACCGCCATGTCGATGGCCTTGATGCCTACGAATGGAATAACGACGCCGCCCACCCCGTAAATCCAAAGATTGCGGACGAGCAGCGGACCGGCACCGATTGGCCGATATTTGACGCCTTTCAGTGCTAGCGGAATCAACGCAATGATGATCAAGGCGTTGAAGATGATCGCCGACAAGATGGCACTCGTCGGTGTCGACAAGTTCATAATGTTGAGCGTTTGCAACTGTGGATAAAAGGCAACGAACATCGCCGGGATGATGGCGAAATACTTCGCTACGTCGTTGGCGATCGAGAACGTGGTAAGCGCTCCACGCGTCATTAGGAGCTGCTTGCCGATTTCGACAACCTCAATCAGCTTGGTTGGATTCGAATCCAAGTCGACCATGTTGCCGGCCTCGCGAGCGGCCTGGGTACCCGTGTTCATCGCCACACCAACGTCGGCTTGTGCGAGCGCAGGCGCGTCATTGGTACCGTCACCGCACATGGCAACGAGCTTGCCTTTGGCCTGTTCGTCGCGAATGAGGTGTAGCTTGTCTTCGGGAGTGGCCTGGGCAAGGAAGTCGTCGACGCCCGCTTCTGCCGCGATTGCCGCCGCTGTCATGGGATTGTCGCCCGTAATCATGATGGTGCGAATGCCCATGCGGCGAAGCTCTGCAAACCGCTCGCGGATTCCACCCTTTACGATGTCTTTGAGTTGGACGATGCCGAGCAGTTTGCCGTCCTTGGCAACGGCTAACGGGGTACCGCCGGACTTGGCAATCGATTCCGCGATTGAATTGAGCTCGCGAGCACCGTCGGCACTCACGGCTGCGCCCTTGGCCGCTGAATTAACGAACTTGATGATCGCGTCGACGGCGCCTTTTCGGACCCATGAGCCGCCCACTTCGACACCGCTCATCCGGCTCTGCGCCGTGAACGGAATGAACTTGGCGCCGATTTCCGCAATTTCGCGGCCGCGGATTCCATACTTCTCCTTGGCCAGTACGACAATCGATCTGCCTTCCGGTGTTTCGTCAGCGAGTGAGGCGAGCTGTGCTGCATCGGCCAACACCTTTTCGGTAACACCCCGGAGTGGCTTGAATTCGGTCGCCTGACGATTTCCGAGGGTAATCGTGCCGGTCTTGTCGAGTAGCAGCGTGTCAACGTCGCCAGCGGCCTCGACAGCGCGGCCGGACAGGGCCAGCACGTTGAAACGCACTAGGCGGTCCATGCCGGCAATACCGATGGCCGACAAAAGCGCGCCGATGGTAGTCGGGATGAGCGTGACGAACAGCGCGACCAGGATGACGACGGAAATCGCGCCGCCAGCGTAGGCCGCATAGCTCGGAATCGTGACGGTGGCGAACACGAAAATAATCGTCAAGCCGGCTAGTAGAATGTTGAGCGCGATCTCGTTCGGCGTCTTCTGACGTTCAGCGCCTTCCACCAGCTTAATCATGCGATCAAGAAACGTCGCGCCCGGCGCTGCGGTAATGCGCACCACAATCCAGTCGGACAACACCTGCGTGCCGCCGGTGACAGCTGACCGGTCGCCGCCGGACTCGCGGATGACCGGCGCTGACTCTCCGGTTATGGCTGCTTCATTGACCGAAGCGACGCCTTCGATAATCTCACCGTCCGAAGGGATCAAATCGCCAGCATCAACCAGCACAACGTCACCAACCTTGAGCGTCGTGCTCGGAATCAACTTAAAGTTTTTCCGGTCGGAGCCACTCAGTAGTTTAGCCTTTGTTTCGGTTCGGGTACGACGCAACGCATCGGCCTGCGCCTTGCCTCGGCCTTCGGCGATAGCTTCCGCGAAGTTGGCGAATAGCACGGTGAACCACAGCCACAGGATGATCTGGAACTCAAAGCCAATATTGGTGCCGTGGGTAAAAAGGTCGCGGATTAGAATGACCGTCGTCAGCGCTGTGACGATCTCCAGCACAAACATCACCGGGTTCTTGATCAGCGTGCGCGGATCGAGTTTTACAAAGGCCTGGCCGATCGCCGGAACCACAATCTTGGGGTCCATCAGCGCCGAAACCGGCATGCGTTTGCGGATTTGCGAGGTTTCCATAGGAATGACTCCGAAGGGAATTCGGTCAGAACACGGTGCCAGCGCGCATCGCGAACTGCTCGACCAGCGGGCCGAGCGCGAGCGCCGGGAAGAAAGTAAGACCGCCGACGATGACGATCACGCCCACCACCAGGCCGACGAACAAGCCGCCGGTGGTCGGGAAAGTGCCGGCCGATGCAGGGATCGATTTTTTGGCTGCAAGTGATCCAGCTATCGCCATCGCAGGGATGATCATCCAGAAGCGGCCGACGAACATCGCCACCGCACCAGTGATGTTGAAGAACAGCGTGTTGGCTGAGATGCCAGCGAACCCCGAGCCATTATTGCCGGTGCTCGAGGTGTACAGATAGAGCATCTCGGAGAAACCATGCGGCCCGTTGTTGCCGAGCTGGGAAATGGCCTGTGGATTGACCGCAGCCACTGCGGTCCAGCCGAGATACATCAGCGGCAGCACCAGGATGGCGAGCATGGCCATTTTGACTTCCTTGGCTTCGATTTTCTTGCCGACATATTCTGGCGTGCGGCCGACCATCAGACCGGCAACGAAGATCGCGACGATGACGAATAGCAGCATGCCGTACATGCCGGCGCCGACGCCCCCGACGATGATCTCGCCAAGCTGGATGTTGATCAGCGGCACCATGCCACCGAGCGCGGTGAACGAGTCGTGCATGGCGTTAACGGCGCCGCAAGAGGCGGCGGTGGTGATCACCGCGAACAGCGCCGAGGCGATGATGCCGAAACGGACCTCCTTGCCCTCCATGTTACCGCCGGCCAGCCCCATGGCGTTCAGAATGTCGTTGCCGTGCGCTTCCGCCCAGTAGCACACAACTACTCCGGCAATGAACAGCACGCCCATGACCGCAAGCACAGCCCATCCCTGGCGTTGATTGCCGATCATGCGGCCGAACACGTTGGTGAGCGCGGCGCCGATCGCGAAGATCGAGATCATCTGCACGAAATTCGACAGCGCCGTCGGGTTTTCGAACGGATGCGCCGCATTGGCGTTGAAGAATCCGCCGCCATTGGTGCCCAGCATCTTGATAGCAATCTGCGAGGCGACTGGGCCGACCGCAATGGTCTGCTTGGCGCCCTCAAGCGTGGTGGCGTCAACATAAGGACCGAGTGTCTGCGGCATGCCCTGCCAGACCAGGAACAGCGCATAAGGCACGCAGATCGGAATGAGAATGTAGAGCGTGCAACGGGTGATATCGACCCAGAAATTGCCAACCGTTTTTGCGGAATGGCGCGCGAAGCCGCGGATCAATGCCACCGCTAGAACGATACCAGTTGCCGCCGACAGAAAGTTTTGGTGCGTAAGGCCGAGCATCTGCGTGAGGTACGACATCGTCCCCTCGCCGCCGTAGTTCTGCCAGTTTGTATTGGTGATGAAGCTGACCGCTGTATTGAACGACAGGTCGGGCGCTACCGCTGTTTGTCCGGCCGGATTGAACGGAAGGACGCCTTGCACGCGCATCAGCACGTAGAGGATTAAGAACCCACCGACGTGGAACAGCAGCATGCCGACCGTGTACATTAGCCAGTCCTGCTCACGCTTCTCGTCGACGCCGCCAGCCCAATAGATCGCGGCCTCCACCGGACGCAGCACTGGTGACAGGAACGTGCGCTCGCCGTTAAACACCCGCGTCATATAAGCGCCGAGCACGGGCGTGATCGCGAGGATGATGGCGATGTAGAGCAGAATTTGAATCCAGCCTATGACGGTCATGGCGCCGAGCCTTTCAGAACCGCTCTGGGTTAAGCAGAGCAAAAATCAGGTAAATCATGAGGCCTACTGTGACGACGCCAGCAAGCGAATAATCAAAGATCATCTCACCCTCCTCAAAGTCGGTCGCAGGCGTACGCGTAACCGATCGACAGCACGAAGGCGGCAACCGCCCCGGCCAGCAGGATCAGATCCAACATTTGTTTGCTCCTTGCGCACATAATCGCGGCATGTAAAGTCAAAGCTCGCGTTTCGCGAAACGCATTGAGAGCCGTCAACGTTTTGAAGTTCACGGCTGCGTCCTGACGCCGCAGTCACTTGCACCCTTGGGCATAAAATTTCGAGATGGAACAAAGAGCGGCGATATAGGAATTTCATAAAGAACGCCTTTCGGCGACAACAAAGATCTAGAGGCAAACCGCTAGGTATAAGAAGTACTTGTGTCGCTGAGCATTACGCTTGAAGTTGCCCCCACATTGGTATCGGGCTGCGGATCAAGACAATGCGCCCGGATGCCAGAAGAACTGACCTACAAGGATGACTTACGCATGCGCGCCTTGCTCGTTGCTTGCCGAAGTGTTTCATTTAACCGCGCTTGCAAATTTCAAGAACAAGAACATCGGCAGCCGATGGGGGAAAGAAGTCATGGCGAGGTGTGTGCGTGAATGGTTGTGGATCGTCGGCATTGCAGCATTTGTATTGTTCGCAATCCTGCACGCGCCGGTATACGCGGCCTGGCCGAACCGCCCGATCACCATCATCGTTCACTTCGCGCCGGGCGGCGCTAACGATTTGCTCGGCCGGCTGATCGCCGCGGAGCTTTCGCCCGTCCTGCATCAAAGCGTGATCGTGGTGAATCGCCCGGGTGCCAACGGAAACATTGGCGTCGAGGCGGCCGCCCATGCCGCGCCCGACGGCTATACGCTGCTGGTTGCCTCTGGCTCGGCGCTGGTCAATCCCAGCCTACGCAAGGTGCCGTACGACATGGAAAAAGACTTCGTGCCGGTTGCCTATCTCGGCGCTTCGCCCAACGTAATTCTCACGAGTTCGAAGTCAGGCATCGACAACATCGACGATCTGATCGCCAAGGCGAAAGCCCAACCCGGCAAGTACACTTTCGGCACGCCCGGCGTCGGCAGCACGCCGCATATGGCGATGGAACTGTTGATGGCGAGCGCCAGCATCAGGCTCGTGCATGTGCCGTTTTCCGGCTTGGGGCCAGCGGTGACGGCGATGCTGCAAGGCACGACCGACCTGACCGCGGTCACGGTCGCCGGCGTCATGGGCTATATCAATGCCGGCACTGCCCGTGCGCTGCTGCAGACTGGCAAGGAGCCGTGGCCGGAACTGCCCGATGTTCCGACCATCGAAAAGGCCGGCATCAAGGACGCCGCTTCGGAAACGGTGCAGATCGTGCTCGCGCCGGCCGGGACTCCGGAGGAGATCCTTGACCAGCTGGAAAAGGAGATCGTCGCCATCATGCAACGGCCGGACGTGCGCGACCGCATGTTGAAGGCCGGCTTCCGCACTGCCCCCGAAGGCCGTGACTACCTGCGCGCCAGGCTTAAGTCGGAACTCGCAGTGTGGAAAAACGTAGCCGAACGCGCGGGGCTGGCGGAAAAATAACTTGCAAGCGCACGCAAATTCATAGCTTTACAGCAAAATTTCCTAGCACTTGTCGCAACAAAATTAGCTGGTTTTCGTCTTCTCACGACGTCCGTCCAGCATCCATGAGAACATTTCCTTGGTCCGGCGAGCCGTTTCCGGCAACGGCATATTGACGATCGGATATTGATCCTTCCAGTGGAACGGCCGGCAGGCGTCGATGATGGCGCGGCTGTTGGTGAAGTCGCCC
>Ga0207839_1000115_pt1 | contig 16758 bp, 13 predicted proteins | sample LuqExpMetageno64_FD_187821 | JGI IMG/M metagenome (GOLD analysis project Ga0207839, IMG submission 187821) | Tropical forest soil microbial communities from Luquillo Experimental Forest, Puerto Rico - Sample 64 (SPAdes) | ecosystem: Environmental > Terrestrial > Soil > Tropical forest ...
ACGGTGACCTCGTTTCACCATCAGCCTGAAGCGCAGCACCCAATTTCTTCAGCTATCCACAAGAACGCCGGCCGATTACCCCATCTAAGGGCCAGAAGCAGACGTTGCGCTTGGACCAATGCCACGCAATTTGACTTACACTGCGCTGGTCGGTCAGCAACGGTTTGTCGAACAGTGAAGGTATCAGCGTCAAGGAGAAACAGGATCTGTGCTAGCGACCTTTTGCACGCAATACCTTTACCGACGAATGCCGAACCCGCCCCCTGCCATCGCCCGAAATCAAAGGCGCGCGCTGACGCAACCATTCCCGATAAATTTTTCAGCGCAGGACTCACACTTTAATCCTCTTCTCACACCACGGGGAGCGACGCGCAAATTCACATTTCGTTGCTGCGTTCAATGTTCCGTCGGAAACGGTCTATTATTTGTGGCGAAGCGGCGTCGGCTAAAAGGTTGACAGTCTGGGCAGCAAGGTCTTTATTTACCCCACGGGGATCGGCGATCTCCCCGCGAGGCGACATGCCCAAGTATCGCGTCCTGTTTCACGAAGGGACGCAGCATGTCAGCATCATACACATCCATCTCATCCGACAAACTGTCTCGTCTCATTTGCACGGCAAGCGCGCCTGCGCTTATCGACGTTCGCCTCGATGAGGATTTTGCCGCTGACCCGCGCCTGATCCCTGGAGCGGTTCGGCGGTCGCATCTCGACGTGCAAGACTGGGCGTCGCAGATGACCGGCAAATCAGTGGTCGTCATCTGCAACAAAGGGGAAAAGCTGAGCGAGGGTACAGCAGCTTGGCTGCGATGCAGCAAAGTCGGGGCTGAGGTCCTCGAGGGCGGTCACCTCGGCTGGACGCAGGCTGAGCTTCCGACCGTTCCTGCCGCCAAAATCCCGAAGCGCGATGGTCGCGGGCGAACAGTCTGGGTAACAAGGTCGCGCCCGAAGATCGACCGCATAGCCTGTCCGTGGCTGATCCGCCGCTTCATCGATCCGGTAGCCGTGTTCCTGTTCGTGACGCCGTCCGAGGTCGTAGAGGTGGCCGAGCGCTTCAAGGCAACGCCGTTCGACGTCGAGAACGTATTCTGGAGCCATCGCGGCGAGCTTTGCACATTCGACGTCATGGTCAAGGAGTTCGGTTTATCAACGCCGCCGATGGAGCGACTTGCGACGATGGTGCGTGCGGCCGATACCGCGCGGCTCGATCTCTCTCCGGAAGCGCCCGGACTGCTCGCCGCTTCGCTAGGCCTCTCACGCATGTTCGACGACGACCTCGAACAACTGAATGCAGGCCTCATCCTCTACGACGCATTCTATCGCTGGTGTCGTGATGCGACGAAGGAAACGCACAACTGGCCGACCAACAAGGTGAAGCCATGAGCGCGGAATCCGGGCCACTGGCAACCGCCCGGTAAGCTGCGTGTCAGCCAAGCGTTGTCTCAACTCCGAACGGAGATGAGATTATGTCTTGCAATAAAGCACCTTCAGCAGGAGCAAACTTCCATGTTTCGCTGCCAAGAGGCACGGATTGGCCATGGCCAGACTGGTTTCGCCAATTAGCGCCCGCAGTCGCCCGTATCTGGGAGACGCACCGCGAGCGTCAACGGCTCATGGAATTGGACGACCGCCTGCTCCGTGACATTGGGATCACACGAGAACAGGCGGAGTTGGAAGCCGCAAAGTGGCCTTGGCAATAGCGGCATTCGTCGGGCTCGCTTCGATGGCGGTCTGACAACCGCGCCCTCGCGCATCTGAGTGCCGCCACGGCACGAGCCACACAGGCGGTGATCGGAGTAGTTTTGCAGTTGAGCGGTAACGCGTGACTGCGGACCGTCTGCGAGCGAGACGGCGGAAATGCCGAACAAAATCGATCACAAGAATGCAAGTAAAGAGTTAGCGATCAACGTTCAGGACGACTTGCGGTCAGCGCGGCTCAATGCTTGCGGTGCGCGCCCAGATTAGGCTGACCAGCCAGCCAATAACGTCCCTTCAATATCATCGTGATCGGTTGGTTTTGTCGTAACGATCCTTCCTTGGCAGCGGCACAACGTATCCGGCCATAAACGCAGCGAACGCGATGCCCAGCGTCAGGAAATTCTCTAGCGTCAACACCGCACCATTGTTCAGAATAAGTGCTCTTAGCTCTTGTTTCGGATTGCAAAAGAATTGTCAGCCGGTCTAGCCGACGACTGGAACTGGATAGAGATTGTGGAGGGCGATGACGGCTAGCGTGACGGCCAGCAAGAAGGCAGCGACGAACGCTGGATGCGGAGCGCGAAGTATTTTGCGATTGTAGCCTTTTGAATACATCATCAATTCTTACTCTCAATTCGCGGCTGGAACCATCGCGGGCTATATAGAGGCGTCTACAGAAAGGATCACCCTAGGGAAGTCCCGTACGGGGCCTTACGAAGCAGGGGTTGGGGAAAACGAGAGGAACCCGACGCGGCACAAGGTAGGCAAGAGTAAACAGATGCTTGCCCGCGATTTCCCGCATTGCGTCGAGATTGTCGTGCTGCTCGGAGGCTTTGGCAGGGCGCCGTCGCGCCCCAATCGGTCATCCTCTGCTACCGGGAAAGTTCCGACAAAGCGTTTTTTCTCCGTAAGGCGTGTTTTCTTCATTGGAAAAATGAACGAGCAGCCCGCTGTTTGTAACGCGCAGGCAGTGGCTTCGCTCAAGAATTGGGACTCGATTTCCGTTTGGCGCGTCATCTGACGTTTTCGCGTGAGTTTTGGAACTCAACACGCCTAATGAGCTTTAGCATCGGGGTAGTGGGCGCGAATCGCAGCTCATGCACGTTTCACCATTAAATCCGCAAGGCGAAGCGGAGCCAACGTCACGATCCGAAGATTTCGTAGCAAGCGACGCCCTGTGTATTAACACCATCCGAACGCTCGCGATCGATGCCGTCGAGAAGGCGAATTCAGGGCATGCCGGCGCGCCGATGGGGCTCGCGCCAACTGGGTTCGTACTTTGGAACGCGTTTCTCTCCTACGACCCGGCAGATCCGCTGTGGCCCAACCGCGACCGGTTTGTGCTCTCGGCGGGGCACGGTTCGATGCTGCTGTACGCCCTCCTTCACTTGGCGCAAGTGCGCCGGGTGGTCGACGGGCGAATTTTGGAAGATACTCCTGCGGTTTCGCTCGACGATATCAAGCGGTTCCGACAAATCGATTCCGTGACGCCGGGCCACCCTGAGTACGGCCACACGACAGGGGTGGAAACCACGACGGGTCCGCTCGGGCAAGGTTGCGGCAACAGCGTTGGAATGGCGATCGCGTCGCGTTGGCTTGCTGCGCGCTACAACCGGCCGGATTTCCCAGTCTTCAATTATAACATTTACGTGATCTGTAGTGATGGCGATCTGATGGAGGGCGTCGGCAGCGAAGCCGCTTCGCTTGCCGGACATCTACGGTTGTCGAACCTATGTTGGATCTACGACAACAATACGGTGAGCATTGAAGGCCATACGGATCTCGCCTTCAGCGAGGACGTAGCTGTGCGCTTTAGCGGCTATGGCTGGAACGTCCTGCGGGTTCCGAACGCCAATAATCTCGATGAGATCGGTGGAGCGCTGCAGACCTTTGAGCGCACGCAGGACCGCCCCACCCTTGTGATCGTGGACAGCATTATTGGTTATGGCGCGCCCCATAAGCAGAACACGGCCGCTGCGCACAGCGATGCGCTTGGCAAAAGCGAGGTTCGACTCACGAAGCAATTCTATGGCTGGCCTGAGGATGCCCAGTTTCTCGTTCCGGAAGGAGTCCACGCTCGTTTTGCCCATGGCGTCGGTGCTCGGGGCCGTGCGCGACGGGAGAGATGGCAGCAAATATTCGCGACTTATCGGCAGAAATACCCTGATCTGGGTGAACAGATCACGCGCAATCTCAAGCATGAATTACCGAGCGGTTGGGATGCCGACATTCCGACCTTCGCCGCCGATGCAAAGGGGATCGCGACACGAGAGGCCTCCGGAAAAGTGCTCAACGCCATCGGGCCGCGGCTACCATGGCTGATCGGTGGCGCGGCCGATCTTGCGCCTTCCACCAAAACGAAACTGACGTTTGACGGCGCTGGCACGCTCGCGCCGGAGGAGCCGGGCGGGCGCAACATCCATTTCGGGGTGCGCGAGCACGCGATGGGTGCGATCGTGAACGGGCTCGGCTTATCGCATTTGCGCGCCTATGGCGCGACGTTCCTGATCTTTAGCGACTACATGCGACCGCCAATCCGGCTCGCCGCCTTGATGCAATTGCCTGTGTTTTTCGTCTTTACCCATGATTCGATTGGCCTGGGCGAAGACGGGCCGACGCACCAGCCGGTGGAGCAGCTTGTGGGGCTTCGCGCCATCCCTGGAATGATCGTGCTGCGGCCCGCCGATGCAAACGAGGTGAGTGAATCCTACCGCGTGATCATGCAGCTCAAGCATCAACCTGCATGTTTAGTGCTCAGCCGGCAGGCGCTGCCGATTTTCGATCGGTCGCGCTACACGGCGGCCTCGGGACTCGCCCGCGGTGCTTACGTGATGGCGGATCCAACAGAAGGCGAGCCAGAGGTGATTTTGATCGCGAGCGGCAGCGAGGTGCAGCTCTGCATCGGTGCTTACGAGTCGCTGGCGCAAGAAGGCATTGGTGCACGTGTTGTCAGCATGCCTTCATGGGACTTGTTCGAGAAGCAAGACGATTCCTATCGAAACAGCGTCCTACCGCCGCACATCACTGCGCGGGTCGCGGTCGAACAAGGTTCCGTGATCGGATGGGATCGGTACATCGGCAGCAGCGGCACAATCGTCGGTATGCACACATTCGGCTCGTCCGCTCCGCTCAATGATCTCCTGAAGAAGTTCGGGTTTACTCCCGACAAGATCATGGAAGCAGCCAGGGAGCAAATCGCGCGGAGTAGGACTCGATGAATCCAGTTCAGGAATTGCAGGAGCACGGCCAGGCGGCGTGGCTCGATTTTCTTGCGCGCGGCTTCATCGCGAAGGGCAACTTGCAGAAGCTGGTCGAAGAGGACGGCCTGCGCGGCGTCACATCTAATCCCTCCATCTTCGAGAAGGCAATCGTCGAGTCGGACGAATACGATGCCGCGATGCGCAGCATGCTGGAAACGCGAGACCGCGCTCCGGGCGAGTTCTACGAATGTCTGGCGGTCGAGGACATAAAGCATGCCGCCGACGTGCTGCGACCCGCTTACGAGTCAACCGGGGGCGCGGACGGCTTCGTCAGTATGGAAGTCTCGCCCTACCTTGCGAACGAGACAGAGGCAACGATCGTCGAAGCCAGGCGGCTCTGGCGCGAGGTCGATCGTGAGAATCTCATGATCAAGGTCCCTGCAACACCGGCAGGCCTTCCGGCGATCCGAGCACTTATCGCGGACGGGATCAACGTCAATATCACGCTTCTGTTCGCGCAGAATGTACACGAGCAGGTGGTCGAAGCATATATCTCGGGCCTTGAGACGCTGACCTCCGCAGGCCGCGACATGTCGCGCGTGGCCAGCGTTGCGAGCATGTTCGTCAGCCGCATCGATACGCTCGTCGACAAGCTACTCGACGATAAGATCGCTCACGCGGACACGTCCGATAAAAAGAAACGTCTTTCTGCGCTCAAGGGAAAGATCGCGATCGCTAACGCCAAGCTTGCTTACCAACACTACAAGAGCATCTTTGCAACCGAACGATGGCGCAAGCTCGCCGACAAGGGAGCCAAGCCGCAACGGCTGCTCTGGGCGAGCACGGGTACGAAGAACAAGTCCTACAGCGACGTGCTGTACGTGCAAGAGCTGATCGGCCCGAATACGATCAGCACGATGCCGCCGGCGACGCTCGACGCATTCCGCGATCATGGCCGGCCTGTAGATACAGTCGAAACAGATTTGGACGGCGCGCGGCGTGCGCTCGAAGAACTCGAAGGCGCCGGAATTTCGCTTCGTAGCGTCACTCGGCAACTCACGGAAGAAGGCGTTCGACTGTTCGAGGACGCCGCCGATAAGCTGCTCGCTGCCATTGCGCACAAGCGATCGAGCCTGCTCGCGGACCAGCTTGATAAACAGACCCTCGTCATCGATCGCGGTCTGCAGAGTGTGCTCAAAGAGACCGCGGAGCAATGGCGCAAGGACGGCGTCGTGCGGCGGCTATGGGCGCGTGACAAGTCGGTCTGGACAAATGCGGACGAAGACCGTTGGCTGGGGTGGCTCGATAGCGCCGATCGGGCCCTCGAACAAATTGGCGATTACGAAAGCTTTGCCAAGGACCTGCGGCGCGAGAACTTCAACGATGCGCTTCTGCTCGGTATGGGCGGGTCAAGCCTTGGACCGGAGGTGCTGGGGAAGACCTTCGAGCGGCAGGATGGCGCACCCGCACTACACGTTCTAGACTCGACCGATCCCGCACAGATCCGCGCCACAGAGGCGGACCTTGATCTCGCGCGCACCCTGTTCATCGTGTCGAGCAAGTCAGGCACGACTACCGAACCAAACGTGCTCAAGAACTATTTCTTTGATCGTGCCACGCAGGTCGTCGATCGGGATAAAGTCGGAACGCATTTCATCGCGATCACCGACCCGGATTCGGCGCTGCAGAAAATCGCCTACCGGGACCGTTTTCGTCGCGTGTTCGAGGGCATACCCACAATCGGTGGCCGCTACTCGGTACTCTCGCCATTCGGACTTGTCCCAGCCGCCGCCGCAGGGATCGATGTTCGCAAGCTACTGAATACAGCGCGTTTGATCGTACGCTCATGCGGCCGCGACGTGCCACCCGACGCCAATCCGGCGGTGCAGCTCGGGCTCATGCTCGGCCTCGCCGGGCGGGTCGGGCGCGACAAGATCACGCTCGTGTGCTCGCAGGCGCTCGCGGATTTCGGCGCCTGGGCCGAGCAGTTGATCGCCGAATCGACTGGCAAAAAGGGAAAAGGCCTCATCCCGATCGATGCCGAGCCGCTTGGACCTCCTGAAGTCTACGGCTCGGACCGTGTCTTCGTCGCGCTGGAGATGGCTGGCGATTCCGATCCGGCCCAAGCGCATGCGCTCGGCGCGTTGGCGATGGCCGGTCATCCGGTCGTCCGGATCGAAGTTAAATCTCGCAATCACATCGGTCAGGAATTTTTCCGCTTCGAACTCGCGATCGCCGTTGCGGGGGCGGTGATCGGGATCAATCCTTTCGATCAGCCAGACGTCGAAGCGAGCAAAAACAAGACTCGCGAGTTGACGGCAGAGTTCGAGAACACCGGCGCTCTCCCGCGCGAGACTCCGGTCGCGGCTGAGGGCGCCATTGAACTCTATACCGATGCAACCAATGCGAAGGCGCTGCGCAAAGCTGGCGCAAGCACGAGTGTCGAAAGTTGGCTTCGGGCGCATCTCGCGCGCGCGAAGCCCGGCGACTACTTCGCGCTTCTTGCCTACATTGCGCGCTCGCAATCGCACACCGAATCGCTGCAGCGCATTCGCTCGCTCGTCCGGCAGCGATTTCGGGTCGCGACCTGCTTGGGCTTCGGCCCGCGCTTTCTGCATTCGACCGGACAAGCCTACAAAGGCGGGCCGAATACCGGCGTCTTTCTGCAAATTACCGCTCATCACACGCAGGATCTGACGATTCCACGATATAAGGCCTCTTTCGGAATCATCGAGGCCGCGCAGGCGCGCGGAGATTTTGAAGTGCTCGCCGAGCGGGATCGCCGTGCACTGCGTGTGCACTTCATGCGCGATGCCGGGGCCGGTTTGGCGATGCTCGCCGATACGGTCGAGCGTGCTTTGGCTTAAAGAGGTTTGGGCATGCAAATTGGGTTGATTGGTTTGGGTCGTATGGGCGGCAACATCGTGCGCCGCTTGATGCGGAGCGGGCATCAGTGCGTCATCTATGATCGCAACCCATCGCCGATGGCGGCGCTCGTCGAGGAAGGAGCGACGCGCTCGGACGATCTCCGCGACATTGTCGCCAAATTAGCAGCGCCGCGGGCGGTCTGGGTCATGCTACCGGCAGGCGCCATCACGGAATCCACCATCGCCGAACTCGCCACGCTGCTTCAAGCGGATGACACCATTATCGACGGCGGCAATAGCTTCTGGAAAGACGATATTCGACGCGCGGCGGAGCTCCAGAAGAAAGGCCTGCATTATATCGATGTCGGAACGAGCGGCGGCGTCTGGGGCCTAGAGCGCGGCTACTGCATGATGATCGGGGGCGACAAGAACGCCGTCGATCGGCTCGACCCTATCTTCGCTGCGCTGGCACCTGGACTGGGCGACATCCCGCGCACCCCTGGCCGCTCCGGCTATGATCCCCGCGCCGAACAGGGCTACATCCATGCCGGACCAAACGGCGCCGGTCATTTCGTCAAGATGGTTCACAACGGCATCGAATACGGTCTGATGCAGGCCTATGCCGAAGGCTTCGATATCCTGAAGAACGCCGCCTCCGAAGGCTTGCCCGGATCCGAGCGGTTCTCGCTCAACGTCGCGGATATCGCGGAGGTTTGGCGGCGGGGAAGCGTCATCACGTCCTGGCTGTTAGACCTCACGGCCGCGGCGCTGGCCGAAGATGCGGCTCTGACGAATTTTTCTGGGTTCGTCCAGGACTCCGGAGAAGGGCGTTGGACGATCGAGGCCGCTATCGCCGAAGCGGTCCCTGCCGACGTTCTATCTTCAGCGCTCTTTGCCCGCTTCCGCTCGCGCCGCCAGCATACATTCGCGGAGAAGATCCTTTCTGCGATGCGCAAAGGCTTTGGTGGACACATCGAGCCCAGGGCGCCCACATGAGCGACTCCCCATCGCCTCCGCTGCCAGAGCCCTGCACGTTCGTGATCTTCGGCGCTTCGGGTGATCTTACGCATCGGCTGCTGGTCCCTGCTCTGTACAACCTGGCCGCCCGAAAATTGCTACCGGATGGCTTTACTATAGTCGGCGTGTCGCGCGGCGAGATGTCGGCGGATGCTTTCCGCGCCGATTTGACGAAAGGCCTGCGCCGGTTCGCAACCGCTACCGTAGACGAAGGACTTGCCAGCCGGCTGTTGAGCTCGGCCCATTACGTAGCAGGCGATGCGTCCGATCCGACGACGTACGAGCGGCTCGCGAATGAGCTTTCCCACATTGAGGCCTCCCGCGCAGGACCGTCGAACCGCGTTTTCTATCTGGCGACCTCGCCAGCGGCGTTTGCACCGATCGGCTGCCACCTCGGGCGATCGGGTCTCGCGCACGAGAATGGCGGGTGGCGCCGGATCGTCATCGAGAAGCCGTTCGGCACCGATCTCGTCAGTGCGCAGGCGCTCAATAATGATTTGCTGAAAGTCTTGAGCGAGCATCAAATCTATCGAATTGACCATTATCTCGGAAAAGAGACGGTACAGAATATTCTGGTGCTGCGCTTCGCTAATGGTCTGTTCGAGCCAATATGGAATCGTGATCACATAGACCATGTCCAGATTACTGTCGCTGAAACACTTACCGTCGATCGCCGAGGCAAATTCTATGATGTAACCGGCGCTTTGCGCGATATGGTGCCGAACCACCTTTTCCAACTATTGTCGCTTGTCGCCATGGAGCCGCCAGCCCGCTTCGATGCGCGTGCCGTGCGTTCGGAGAAGGCGGACGCGCTCTATGCAGTGAAGGTGCCGAGCGAAGCTGAGGTCTTACGGGACTCGGTGCGCGCTCAATATCTCGGTGGTCGGATCGCTAACTGCGAGGTGCAAGAGTACAGACACACTCCCGATGTAAGGCCCGAAAGCACCACCGAGACCTACGTCGCGCTCAAGCTGATGGTCGAAAATTGGCGCTGGGCGGGCGTTCCATTTTATCTGCGAACTGGGAAAGCGCTGAAGACGCGGCGGACCGAAGTCGCAATCAAGTTCAAACAAGCACCGGTCGCCATGTTTCGCAATACACCCGTCGAACGCCTGGCGCAGAACTTTCTGGTGCTGAACATCCAGCCGAACGAGTACATCGATCTGCAATTCAACGCGAAGATTCCAGGGCCGACCATTGCAATCAAAGGCGTCGGCATGACGTTCAACTATGCAGATTTCTTCAACGCCGCGCCGAGCACCGGATATGAAACGCTCATCTACGACTGCATGCTGGGCGACGCCATCCTGTTCCAGCGCGCCGACGGCGTGGAAGCGGGATGGCGCATCGTTCAGCCGTTTCTGGACATGTGGCGCAATGCCGGGGCGCACGGGCTCGGGATGTACAAAGCGGGCACCGAAGGCCCGCCAGAAGCGGACCAACTGCTCTCCCGTGATGGCCGCCACTGGCGCACGATTGCATGAGGCGTAGACATGAACCGGGGCCGCCGCGAATTGCAGATCGTGCGAGACGCCGACGCCCTCGCCCAAGAGGCTGCGCAGCGGATCGAGCGTCATCTTGCACAACGCTCCGCCCGACTCGCAGTGTGCCTTGCCGGCGGATCGACTCCGGAACGGCTGTACCGAACTCTGGCAAGCGAGCCGTTCCGGTCCGCGCTCCCATGGGGTCGCATCCATTGGTTCTGGGGCGACGACCGGTTCGTTCCGCCGAGTGATCCGCGCAGCAATGCCGGAATGGCACAACGCTTATTGCTAAACCGAGCGCCGGTGCGCGAGGAGATGATCCACACCATTCCAACGGATCTTGAGAGCGTCGCTGACGCGGCCCGGGCGTATGAGGGCGAACTGCAGCGGTTCTACGGCGCCGCACGAATCAAACCAGAACGACCGCTTTTTGATATTGTTCTGATGGGAATGGGCCGTGACGGGCATACGGCCTCTCTGTTTCCAAACCATGTGCAGCTGGACGAGCAGCAGCGATGGGTGGTCGATGTCCCCGACCCTGCGCTTGAACCTTTCGTACCGCGCGTGACACTGACCTTTCCAGTGCTGGCGGCCACCCGCGAGATGTTGTTTCTCATTAGTGGTGAGAGCAAACGCGGCACTGTTGGCCGTGTGCTCGCGGGCGCGGATTTGCCGGCCGGGCGCGCGCATTCAAACGGAAGCCTCGTTTGGCTCATGGATTGTGCCGCCGCCCCGGAAGCTCCGAATGGCGCCTGATAAAACCAAACCAGAGACGGCATTCATCATTGTCATGGGTGTCTCCGGCTCCGGCAAAAGCACGATCGCTTCCTTGCTCGCGATACGGCTGGGCTGGACCTATGAAGACGGAGATTGGTTTCATCCAGCGAAAAACGTCGCCAAGATGCATGCTGGGCACCCGCTCCAAGACGAGGATCGCTGGCCATGGCTGCGTGCCATCGCAGCAGCGATCGCTGACGCACGCCGGCAAAACAAGCGCATGGTGATTGCGTGTTCTGCGCTCAAACGTAAATATCGCGACGTGCTGGTGAACGGCGCGCGCGATGTCCGCATTGTATATTTAAAGGGTAGCCGCGAGCAGATCGAGTTGAGAATATCGCTGCGTCATGGCCACTTTATGTCGCCTTCACTGCTGGACAGCCAATTTGATACGCTGGAAGAGCCGCAGGCCGACGAGCAGCCCATTATCGTTTCGATCGATGCACACCCAAAACAGATCGTTGAGCGGATCATTGCTCAACTAAGAGGCGCCAAGTTACTCCCGGCCGATTTAAGGACAATCACGTGATCGCTCTCGTGATCTCAGATGTGGACGGCACCTTGGTTACACCTGACAAACGGCTAACCGCGGCGAGCATCGAGGCCGTGCAGAAATTGCATGCGAGAGGAATCGGCTTTTCGTTGACGAGCAGCCGCCCCCCGTTCGGCTTGCGGATGTTGATCGAGCCGCTATCGCTGAAGCTTCCGTTCGGTGCATTCAATGGTGCGGCCCAGGTCAAGCCCGATGGCGAGCTAATCGAAATCCACCTTATTGCCGAGCCCGCGGCGCGGCGCAGCGTCGGTTTTATGCGGCGCTGCGGCATCGATGTATGGCTCTTTACGGCAGACCAGTGGCTCGTGCTTGGTCGAAGTGGAGCTTACGTCCAACACGAGGTGAAGACTATTCTGACTGAACCGACTGTCGTGGCCGACCTATCTTCCCATCTCGATCGCGCCGCCAAGATCGTCGGGGTGAGCGAGGATTTCGCCGCATTAGCGCACTGCGAGGCAGAGTTGCGCGGAGAACTCGCCGGCGCCGCCTCGGTGAGCCGCTCGCAATCTTATTATCTCGACGTCACGCCTCCGGACCTAAACAAGGGCACCTTCGTAAGCGCGCTTGCGGCGCGGCTCTCCATCCCGCTGGAGCATGTCGCGGTGCTCGGAGATATGGAAAACGATCTCCCCATGTTCCGGCGGGCTGGAGTGGCAATCGCTATGGGCAACGCGGACGAGACGGTGAAGAGCAAAGCCAAGTTCGTGACTGACAGCAACGCCTCCGAAGGTTTCGCTTACGCGATCGAACGCCTCATTCTCGGTGATCGTCAATAGCGGATGCAACCGTATGGGACGCTTGGTGATCGCTCCCTCCATCCTGTCTGCCGACTTCGGACGGCTTGCCGAAGAGGTAAAGGCCGTGGATGCGGCGGGCGCTGACTGGATCCACGTCGACATCATGGATGGACGGTTCGTACCTAACATCTCGTTCGGGCCGGTAGTGGTGGAGGCGGTGCGCCGCGCGACGAAGAAGCCGCTCAACGTGCATCTGATGATCGTCGAGCCGGAACGCTACCTCGCCGATTTCGCCGCCGCCGGTGCCGATCATCTGCTCGTACAGTGCGAGGCTGCTTCAACGATCCATCTGCATCGCGTGCTCTCGCGGGTCCGTGCGCTCGGGCGCAGGGCCGGTGTGGTGCTCGATCCGGCGAGCCCCGTTTCGCTCGTTCAGCACGTGCTGCACCTTTGCGACGTGGTGCTGGTGATGACGGTAAATCCCGGATTCGCCGGACAGGAGTTCCTGCCCGAGATGTTGCCGAAGATCCGCGAGCTGCGCGACCTGTGTCAGGCGAAGAATCTCGATCCCTGGATCGAGGTGGACGGCGGGCAGGACGGCACAAGCGCCGGTGATGCGGTGGCGGCCGGCGCCGACGCTATCGTCGCCGGTTCGGCCATCTTCAAATCGCATGATTATGCGGCCGCAATCGCCAACCTACGCCGCCAGGCGATGCGCGCAGCCGAATCCCAGCCGAGGTGACGTGACGTTGACCGATGTTGCGCGAAAAATCTCGCTGTTGCTCGCCGATGTGGACGGCACGTTGGTCACGCATGACAAGGTGCTGACTGAGCGCGCGCGAAGGGCGGTACACAGGTTGTACGACCGGGGCATTCGCTTCGCGATCACGAGCGGGCGGCCGCCCAAAGGGATGGCTATGCTGATTACGCCGTTGGAGATCACAACGCCGATTGCCGGATTCAACGGCGGCCTATTCGTTCGTCCGGATCTGTCGGTCATCGAGGAGCGCACGCTGTCCTTTGATGTTGCGACGCGAGCGCTCCAGTTGATCGTCGAGCACGGCCTCGACGGCTGGGTCTATGCTGGCAACGACTGGCTGATCCGCGACGCCAAGGCGCCGCATGTCCAACGTGAAGCCTGGACGGTCAAATTCCGGCCAACAGTGGTCGGTGTGTTTGCCGACGAGTTTCTCTCGCGAGCGGTCAAGATCGTTGGCGTCAGCGATGAATACCCCCGCGTCGGCGCCTGCGAAGCCGATGTGCGGCGCGCACTCGGAGCGCGCGCCACTGCGGCCCGCTCGCAGCCCTATTACCTCGACGTGACACATCAGGATGCCAACAAGGGTTTCGTTCTCGGCTATCTTTCGCGGGTATTGGAGATCCCGGCGAGCGAGATCGCAACCATCGGGGACCAGCCGAACGACGTGTTGATGTTTAAACGCTCCGGCCTTTCGATTGCGATGGGCAATGCATCGGAAGAAGTGCAGCGGCAAGCGAGCGTGGTGACCGATTCCTACGATAATGAAGGTTTCGCCAAAGCGGTGGAGCGGTTTCTTCTGCATGAATGACGCAGGAAGCGCCACAACCGCGCGCAACTAACGCCGATGGGCCGACGCGGGACTACCATGCGGTCGCACTGATGTGGCTAACCGTGTCTTGCGCAATCATCCTCTCCTCGTCGGTGCGGATCACATAGACGCGGAGCCGCCTCCGGCGCATCGAGATGCGCTGCCGCGCCGCCCGGTTGGCCGTCTCGTCGAGGACGACGCCCAACCCACCGCAGCGTGCGCATATGCGCTCGCGTATCTATATATCGAAGCTTTCATTAAGCCTGGGCATTCGGACCTGCGTTTTGCCAAGTCGCGACGCGAACGCCTGCATGGCGCCTTCCTCCCCGTGGGTTAGGAACGTGCGCGCCGCACCTGTATGCCCATGCCATTTCAAGAGCTCGGCCTGATCGGCGTGGGCCGAGAACCCGTTGATCGTGTGGATCCTGGCTCTCACCGGAATATCGTCCCCAAGAATGTGCACCGGATTTTGGCCATCAATGATCTGCCGCGCCAGCGTTCCCTTGGCGGCAAAGCCGACGAAAATCACGCTGCACTCTTCGCGCGAGATATTGTGTTTGAGGTGGTGGCGCACCCGTCCTCCCGTGGCCATCCCGGATCCAGCCATGATGACCGCCCCGCCGCGGACATTGTTCAGCGCCACCGATTCCACCCTTTCGCAGGTGAAGCGCAGGCCGGGCAGCGCGAACGGGTCGCGGCGCTCCCGGAACAGCCGAACGGCCTCGGGCTGCAAGTATTCGAGGTGACGAGCAAAGATCTCGGTCGCCGATATAGCCATGGGCGAATCGAGGAAGACCTGCATTGACGGCATCAATCGGCTTTTTTCGATCCCCTGGTTGAGCAGAAAGAGGAGCTCCTGTGCGCGCTCGAGGGCGAAGGTCGGAATGATGACGTTGCCGCCGCGCTCAAACGTGTCGGAAATCGCGCTGTACAGTTCGTCGATCGACGCGTCCATCGGCTTGTGCGGTCGATCGCCGTATGTTGTCTCGATTACGACCACATCCGCGCGCGGCGGCGGTGCCGGCATCAGAAGCAAGGGGTCTGTGCCGTTGCCGAGGTCGCCTGAAAGCAATAGCCGCAAGGTGCGGTCGGCTTCCGTCAGTTCAAGGAGGATGCTGGCCGAGCCAAGAATATGTCCGGCGTCCACAAAAGTCGCGCGGATGCCTCGGGCGAAATCGATCGGTTCGCCATAGCGTACACTACGCTTGAATGACTCCAGGCACTTGAGCGTATCGGCCACCGTAAACAAAGGCTCCGCTGGCTTGTCATCTGCGCCGTGTCGCGGCCAATGCGAATTTGAACGCGCCTCGTCCTGCAGGTGGGCGGCATCGAGCATGACCAGCCGGGCGAGTTCGCGGGTGGCGCCGGTCGCGATGATTTCACCGCGAAACCCACGCTTGGTCAGTAGCGGTAGCCGCCCGCAATGATCGAGGTGGGCGTGCGTCAGCAGCACAAAGTCCACGCTGGCGGCATCGAAACCAAAGTCACCGGCATTCTCCTCGGCGAGTTCACGGCTGCCTTGATAGAGTCCACAATCGATTAAAACTCGCCGGCCGGCGCATTCGACGAGGTGGCATGACCCTGTGACATCGCGATCAGCCCCATGAAATGACAGTCTCAAACCATTTCTCCTGCGTAAGTCGGTACAAGCGTAACGATTGAGGCGATCACCCTCAGGCCCAGCCCGGCCCGCATGCGTCGTACCATTCCAGGATGCCGTTCCAAATCTCATCCGCCGTTTCGGCGAACCAGAATAGCTCGCGATCCTCAGCGTCGATCACACCTTCGTCGGCCAAAAACTCGACGTCTACGGCGCGACGCCAATACTCTCGTCCGACCAGTACAATCGGAACCGGCTTGATCTTGCGCGTCTGCACCAGGGTCAAGACTTCGAACACTTCGTCGAGCGTCCCAAAACCACCCGGGAAGGCGACCAGTGCCTTCGCCCGCTGCAGCAGATGCATCTTGCGCAGCGCAAAGTAGTGAAATCGAAAACACAGCTCTGGTGTAATGTAGGGATTAGGATATTGCTCGTGTGGCAGATTGATATTCAGACCGACGGACGGTGCGCCGGTGTCGAAGGCTCCACGGTTTGCGGCTTCCATGATCCCCGGTCCACCACCGGTCATGATCACCAGGCGAGACCCATCGCTATTGCAGCAGCTGCCTACCAAACGTCCGAACTCGCGCGCGATCTCATAGTAGCGGCTCTTCGCCAAAATCCGCTCGGCCACAGCGAACTTGCGAATCAGGATGGCATTGCGGGGATCCGTTTCTAGAGCTTGGCGCAGCGCCTCTAAACATCGTCGCGCCGCGGCGGGTTCCGTAATTCGCGTGCTGCCATACACTACCACGGTATCGCGAATGGCGTGCTCCTGGAGCAAAGTCTCTGGCTTGAGGTACTCGATCTGCAGGCGTACGCCGCGCGCGTCGTCGCGCGCCAGGAAAGCTAGATCCTGCTCGGGCAGGACATAGCTTGCACTCTCGAGAATTGCTCTTATTCGCGAAGGCGCATCGGGGTCCTCGTCGGCCGGCTTCGGCCGGTGCCAGGGCAGCGGCTCTTGTCGTCTGTCGGGATTCGCCGGCTGTGGAATCGCAATCTTCTTGGGTAAGGGCGTTGAGTCTTTTGCCATCGCAGATCCAGTCTCGCTCGCTATCGCTTGGGGGGCAGGGTTATCCGCACTCGCGACTATCAAGCCGGAGTGAGTTCCATCGTCGGCATGGCCGCTTCGGGTCATAAGCATGTGCAGTGCAAAACCGAATGTCCGCTTCTCTAATCGGCCGTTTTGGGTCAAGCGCTTTCAAACTGTCCACCACTTCAGTGGTCGGTGTCGCTCACGGGCTCGCGCTTCTCTTCGG